>Ga0209083_1000110_pt1 | contig 124250 bp, 91 predicted proteins | sample AM7aDNAmetaG_FD_184132 | JGI IMG/M metagenome (GOLD analysis project Ga0209083, IMG submission 184132) | Freshwater microbial communities from Finland to study Microbial Dark Matter (Phase II) - AM7a DNA metaG (SPAdes) (version 3) | ecosystem: Environmental > Aquatic > Freshwater > Lake ... | reverse complement strand
CATTTATTCGTCGCCTATCATCCGCCGCACAAGCCTTTTGATGGTGCACAGGTTTTGAATGTCATTCTTAGACAGGCGTTGGAAAAGACGAATATTCCACGGCCTAAGCCAAATTCTGTCAGCAACATTCTCAGGCACAGTCTTGCAACCAACCTGGTGCAAAAAGGTGCAAGCCTTGAAGAAATCAGCAATACGTTGCGGCACCGGTCGCGCACTACAACCTTGTTATATGCCCGGCAGGATATCAACGGTCTTCTGACTATTGCACCAACCTGGCCTTTGAAGAAAGGAGGTCAGTTATGAGCCTTTCACAGGAGTTGCAGCGCTATTTGATCATACGACGTAATCTCGGATATGATCTGTATACGGATGAGCGTGTTTTGAAACGATTTGTTTCTTTTCTGGAATCGAAAAATGAAACACATATTACCACTAATCTGTTTTTAGAATGGAAAAAGGTCTTTGGAAAAGCGTCACAAAATACCTGGGCAAGGCGATTGGGAATGGTCCGGTTGTTTGCATCCTGGTTGTATAGTATTGACATCCATCATGAAATCCCCCCTCAGTCTTTGATTACCAGTCATTGCAGAAGAAAGCAACCTTTTATTTATTCCGATGATCAGATCAGTTCCATAATCGAAGCGGCACGACTTTTACCATCGAGTAATGGAATCCGTTCAATTACATATCCGGCATTCTTCGGGTTGGTGTCAGTAACAGGATTACGCATAAGCGAAGCCATTGCGCTTAATGACCGGGATGTAGACCTGAAAAACGGGATCATTACGGTTCTTAATGGGAAAAATGGGAAAGACCGGATATTACCTGTTACGGAGTGTACAAAAAACCAGTTGAAAGAATATATCAGAAAACGTGACCGGCTTTTAGGGTACACCCCCGATCCGTTTTTCATATCTGATAAGGGTATTCGTTTGACCGATTGCGCCGTCCGGAACAACTTTGCAATTATTGGTAAAATGATCGGTCTGCGCACAGAACAGCCATTCCACAAGTATGGGGTCGGTCCCCGCATTCATGATCTGCGGCACACATTTGCTGTAAAGGTCATGATAAACTGGTACAAGGAAGGTAAGAATATCGATCAGGAAATGCTCAAGCTGGTTACTTATTTGGGACATAAGTCGGTCATTCATACCTACTGGTACATCGAAGCCGTTCCGGAACTGCTGGCCCTGGCTTCACACCGTGCTGAAAATCTTTTGGAGAAGGAGGTGCGACTATGATAGCCATGACTCTTTCAGCATTGGTTCAGAAGTTTTTTACAGAAAAACTTTACACTCAGATGGAAGCCAGCCCTCACACGATTACCAGTTACCGCGATACGTTCAGATTGCTTTTGAAATTTGCCGGTGAGAAGATGGGGAAAGTGCCAACTAAGTTGAGCATTGCTGATCTTGATGCCGAGATGATCGGACTCTTTCTGGACAATATCGAAACCACACGAAAAAACGCTGCCAGAAGCCGCAATACACGGCTGGCTGCCATCCGTTCTTTCTTCCGGTTTGTTGCCATTCATGAACCAGCTTATATGCTTCATTGCCAGAAAATCCTGAGTATGCCCAGCAAACGTTATGTAAAGCGCAATGTTGAGTTCCTCGATGCCAAGGAAATGCAGGCTTTGCTGAATGCTCCTGATTGCTCTACATGGATCGGACGCCGCGATCATGCAATGCTGACCGTCGCGTTACAAACCGGGCTAAGAGCATCTGAACTGGTTAATTTGAAATGTGGCGATGTGTTTCTTGAAACCGGGGCACATGTTCGTTGCCTTGGCAAAGGACGTAAACTTCGCTCAACACCCCTGAGAAGAGAAACTGTTGCATCCATGAAAAACTGGATCAAGGAACGATCCGGAACTGATCAGGATCCTCTTTTTCCTACTATGCGCGGCGGTAAAATGAGCCGGGATGCTCTTGAACATGTAGTAAAACGGCATACTGTAACAGCAGCTAAATCGTGCTCTTCACTCATTGGAAAACGGATCAGTCCGCATGTGTTGCGTCACAGCACAGCAATGAACCTCCTTCATCATGGCATAGATCAGGCCGTGATTGCCCTTTGGCTCGGTCATGAATCAATAGAGACCACACAGATGTATATCCATGCCGATATGATGCTAAAAGAAAAAGCTCTTGCAAAAATGACCACTCTCTCCTCAAAACCTGGCCGTTATAAACCAGATGATAAATTACTCAGCTTCCTCGAAAACCTATAAATTATGCCGCATGGTCGCAACGGTTAAGTGTCGAAATCAACACTTTGTCAAGTCCATGCGGCATTATAATGGATGCGGCATTATGGATAAGTTCATGATTTAGAACGCGATAAAAAGCTGAAGAAGTGGTGAAGTATTTTTTATCCGGGACCGATATCAGATCGGCAACGGGAGCATAATAGGCACGATCGTCTTTGTCGGAGTAGATGATTTCCGGACGGTCTTTGTAGCCTTCGATGATGGCTTCAGCCTCCAGGTGTTCGGAGTTGACCTTTTCGTTAACCAGGCTTTGAAGCTGGGCGATCCTTTGCTTACCTTGCTCGTCAAAGGCGGCTTGTTCGGAGTTGAATACATGGTAAAACCTCAGAAGGAAGGTCTTTTTAGTAACGCCGGTGGCTTCATCATTTTCCATGCCGGTCTTCCAAAACACAACGATGGTGGATTTTTCGCCCTTGCGAACTTGCCCGCCGTTGGAGCGAATCTGCTGGAATGTGCCATAAACCCGGCTCTTGTAGGGATCAGAGGAAAGCACCAGGCGATTGATGCCCCGGTAGTAATGGCCATTCATGCTGACCGGTGAAGGAACCTGCCAGAGCTTCATCCAGCTTCCGGCTGTTTCAAGGTTGGCAATGATCTTCTCGGTGATGGCTGCGTAGATCTGTGAGTTATTCATGATAGTTGCCCGTGCCCTCGGGTCTTATTTAGGTTTCTGGCCCACCTGGTTAAATTGAAATTTATGCCCAAGTGCATACCGAGAAAAATAAATAATGTCAAGGGTTGTAGGTCAGATTGACTACCAATCTGAATACACTCGAAGAGCGACGGTTCCATCAGGAGGTCGCCCTTTACAGTTTTATAGCTGAAAGCGGATTTTTCGCAGGTAACTTTGCGGAAATTTCGAGTTTAATAAAGTGCGGTGGCCAAATCTGTTCTTTTCTACAACTTATTTCTTTGGCAGAATGGAAATGGAAAAAGGAATAAATAACTTTTATAGAAACAATCAATTTTGGGTTAAAAATTACTCATAAGCCCGTTTCAAATAGGTTCTCTAATATTTGTAATCCTTTTTTAACATCAAATGAAATCCCAAAAAAACCAGGTTTAATTTCTATAGCATCAACCAAATTATTAATTCTATTTTCCTTAATTGCAATTGATAACGTTTTAAAAATATCCTTTTTCTCTAAACATGCTCTCCCCAATTTTGCCAGTAATTCTTGGATATCCCAGATCCTAATAAACGCATTTTGATCCATAGAATCTCTAAATGACAAAAAGGCCCATGGATTCGTTTTAGGATCAAAATCGTCAAAATCTGTGTCAAGGATCAAAATACCCGGAGTTTTCGATATTAATTCTAGTCCTCTAATATCCCAATTTTTATTTACGATCTCATCTCTTGTTATATTGGCATCATGTTGCCATGGTCGAACCAGAACCCCGGATTTATTGATGTTCCTTGCAAAAATTTTTAATAGCGGATCTAGATCTTGAGTAATTCTATTATGTTCTTCAATATAATCTTGGGTTACCCAGAAAAAAAGATAATTATATCCGTCGATTTTGGTTCCTAAAAACGAAGAAGTGATTTGCATAGATTACAGGTTTTAATAAAGAATTGGTTCTGACAAACTTGATCGAGTTTGCATGGAATAATATGAGATTATTGTAAAAATCTGCTTACAAAATAATTGAAACTATTAGAAAGGCTGACATCAATATGTGGAATTAATAAATATTTCCAGGGTTTTCCGCCATTAACGATTGTGAAATCCGTTGCATGTTTACAGTATTCCAATGCTGCTTTCGCCTTTTCCTGAACATCGGTTGTATCAATATCACCTTCTTTCTTCGTTTCAACTAGGTATATTGAATCGGCGGTTTCAACAACAAAATCGGGTGAGTACTGTTTTGAATTGTGCTTCCAATAAATTCTAAATTGGTTTTTTGCAGGCCGTAACCATTTCAAAACGGTTTTATCCTGTTCAAGAATGAAAGAGAAGTCTTTCTCCGTCTTCGAGTCGAATTTATACGAATGATGGTAGGCCTTCGAGAATCCGCTGAATAAAAGGCCGGGAATCAATGATGTTGGGGTTATTGTATCGGTATAAAGATGAATCTTATCCTGGGTATACTTAGAATAGTTATGATCCAATATCCGTTCAAAAGGATAAACTATCGGTTTCTGATATTTGGCTTCTTCAATGTAAAAATGCACCATCATTTGTGAGAAGATGAATCGACCTATCTCACGCTTATTATAAAGAACAACGTTATATAGATCATCATCATTCAGGTAGGTTCTGAATTTTCCGATAGCCTGGGATGACATTTTGAAAAGCAGATCAGACTGTGAATCATAATCCACCTCTGGGTAGTTGACCAGCTCATTTACTAAAATATTCTCGTTTGTATCGGAGATAATCCGGCCTTTGCCCTGAATGATCTCCTGTGAATTGTCCTTTAAGGATTGACGAAGTATTTCTTCTGATACAGGTTGGAAGTTCAAATTCTTGGTGTCTAAATCTAAATCGTGGAACCCATGCTTGATATCTCCTGACTGTTGGATGATGATCCTGGGTATCTCAATAATGTTGTCAGTAAAATCAATAACAGCCTTTGCGTAAATATGTTCAGCTTCGGCGACCATGTCGGCAACAAATAATTGAGTTTGTGGATTACTCTCAATCCGGCTTTTAAACCGTTCAATCGCAATTTTCTTGACCTCATCACCGCTGATCTCACTAACATTTCTTACAAGTTTTGCCAGTTCAGGTAAATCTTGTATGATATTCTGCTTTATTTCAAGTGTAAGAGTTGCTTCATCTCGTTTCTTTTTATCCGTGAGCTTTGCTATTTCCTGTTTTTCCGTTTCATATTTGTTGTCCAGTGCTGACTTTACGGATATGACTTCCTTTGATCTGCTGAGTTCCACCGGATCAATCTCGATAATATTTTCTTTCCGGATAATGGAATCAGGTTTGTTGGCTTCTTCAATAATTTCCTGGAATTTGTCGTGTGAAACGATGGTTAGTTTATCAACTTTGGGATAGCCGGTCCGTTTGCCATACGGCAAACGAAGCCCCCTGCCGATGGTCTGTTCCCTGAGCGTAAGTGAGGCAGCCGTGCGCAACGGAACAATGGTGTAAAGATTTGTGACATCCCAACCCTCTTTCAACATATTCACATGAATCACAATCTCGGTGCGATTGTTAGGATCTTCAACCGAAAGTAACTGCTGAATGTTTTCTTCTTTTTCTTCTCCCCTTTGATTGGAATGAATTTCAATAACCTTATCCGCATAACGACCATCAAAAAAGGTGTTTTGCTGAATCAGCTTTTTGATCTCTGCCGCATGGTCGGTCTCTTTGGCAACGATTAAAACAAAGGGTTTAACCTGCCTGGTGCCGGTTTCCCGGGCATAGATATCCAGAGCAACTTTGGTATCCTCATGAATCCGGATACCATCTTCAATTTTTATCCGATCAAGTTCTTCAATTTTATAAGCAGCTGCATTAAAGTCGCGGCGGGTGGCAACACAAGGTTCTTTCACAAAACCATCGCGGATGGCGTGAGCCAGGGAATACTCATAAACGACATTTTTGAATTTTACCGGAGTACCTGCACGCTCTACCTGCGGTGTTGCTGTGAGTTCCAAGCCAATTAATGGCTTAAGCTCGTTAATGACCTGCATCCCCCGATCGGCACGGTAATGATGTGATTCATCCATTAATAGAACAAGGTCATCCAGTTTACTCAGGTAATTGAAATAAGACACACCAAGGTATTCAACAAGTCGTTTTATCCTTGGTTCCCTGCCGGCCTTGGTTTCAGCATTGATTTTGGAAATGTTGAAAATATTGATATGTACGTCGGACTGAAATAGACGGGATTGTGAAATTTCATTGTAGTTATCACCTGTAATGATTCTGGGCGGTTCCGTTGCAAATTCACCTATTCCTTTGAATACATACTTCGGATTCTGAGGATTCTGGAAGTCATCCATCAGTTTCTGATAAATAGTGAGGTTTGGGGCAAGTACAAAAAAATGCTTTATCCCTTTTGCGAGATACAAATATGTGACGAATGCACCCATTAACCGGGTCTTACCAACACCAGTTGCCAATGCAAAACACAGAGATGGAAAATCCCGCTCAAAATCGACGCAGGTGCGAAATTTCTTATTCACTGTTTTAAGTTTTTCTTCCAAAGAGGATGATTGAAGAATATCTTGCTCTCCGTTAACGAGATCCGAAAGGATTTCCAAACTTCTTGTTTGCGGGGGCCGAAGACTGAGGCGGTTATTAATCTGGTTGGCAATTCTATCCATGGTAAAACGAAGTGTTAAAACAGGGTTGGGTCAGATGTGTCTTGTTTCTTGTCTTTTTTCCTGGACGACGAAATCTTTTTCTCACTCACAATGTCCGCGCCGGAATTCGTATCAAGGTTTTCTTCCTGTTCATTTTCCAACGGAACATTTACGATATTCAGGCTGTAATCATCTTTCCCGAATTCGCACCGGCCCAACAGCATATGTGGGATTTTTTTAATATTGATATTGGTAAACCTTGATTCACAAGGTTCCTGAAATGCCTTGCAACAAATCAGCAATGTTTCCTCCGGCTTCATCTCCTCCTGGATTTTATCGAGGTACTCCACCGTTACAAACGTAGTTGTAGTGAAAATGAAATCCTTTTCGGTACTTTGTCCCTGCTTCCAGAAAACATGTTCATCCGGATTAAAGCGAAAACCTTCGTGTTTTGCCATGGCGGCAGCAAGCATTTCGGGATTATATGACTTATCAATTATCCAGTTGTCGTATTTATCCTTTTGAAGGAGACTTGGTGCAAGATAATAGTAATTGAAGCCACCGCCGCCTTTCCAGTTTGCCGTTTTAGAAATCCCGCCTTGGTCTTCACCGGTTACTACTTTTTTCAAACGGGGAAGGCAAAGGGTGTCGCAATGGTCTCCTAACTCAATTCCGATCCATTTGCGACCCATCTTGTGAGCAACTGCTGCAGTGGTGCCGGAACCAAGAAAAGAATCAAAGATAATATCACCAGGTTTTGTTGCAATATGAATTATCCTATTGATCAATCTTTCGGGTTTTGGAGTATCGAAAGCATCTATTTTGCCAAAAAGAGCATGAATCTCCTTTTTTGCTTCATCAGTATGACCTACCTCTTCTGAAGGCCACCAAGTCCATGGCACAAATCCTTCAATTTCTGACAAGTACCTAATAGTGTTTGGTTGGGAATTTCCACTTTTCCCGAAATAAATTCTACCTTCTGCAAGTAACTTTTCGAAAGTTCTTTGCGCTAAACCCCAACATCGCCCAGTTGGTGGTTTAAATTTTTTCCCAGAAGGAGATGTAATTTCATAAAACTGGTCAGGTGTAGCATGACCTTCTTGTGCGGTCATTGGAATTGATCTCCAAGGACCCTTAGGGTCATTATTCGGATTTTTATATACTTTGGTTTGTTTTCCTGTCGGGAGGACCTTGTTACGGATCAACTTAAATGTCGATGGATTCTTCGCATAGACAAGAATATACTCATGAACATCCCCAATTGCTTCCCTGTTTTCTCTAGAGTATCTTTTTTGCCATACATTACAAGCAATGAATTTACTTCGGCCGACCAATTCATCCATTACGACTCTAAGATAAGGCATTTCATCATCATCTATTGATATCCATAATGAGCCATCTTCCGCTAATAATGTCCAAAGGAAATTCAGCCTTGATGAAATAAGCGATAACCAAATTGAATGTTCCAAACAATCATCGTAATGTTCAAATGCATTACCAGTATTATACGGCGGATCAATATAGATGCACTTAATTTTTCCGGTGAAATCCTGTTCCAACGCTTTTAATGCAAGTAGGTTGTCACCATGGATAAGCATATTCTGGTTATTCCGGTCACCGAATGATTTTTCCCGGTCTTCGATCAGAATGCGGGGTTCCAGTTGCTGTTGCTGGTCTTTGCCAATCCAGTTGAGTTCGAGTTTTTGTTTATTTATCATAATTTTGTTTCTTTTAGAAACCAAAGTACCAGCCTTGAAAATCCTTTGGTAAATCAAACCCAAGTCTGTATTTTATAATAATATTCACTTGACTTTGTAAAAACATTCGTTGTGCGTTTTTATCCGGGGTTTCTTGAATTAGCCAATATGGTTGGTCATTAATCAGAGTATCAATAATTTGACTTTCAACGTTTAAATCAAGAATTTTCCAATAAAAATGTTCTTTTACATTAAATCCTGTTTCATCTGTAGGTACGTAATATTTGATTGTACCAATTCCATCATCTTTAAATATTTTTAAAACCAGTAAGCTCTCCCATTTTGTCTCATCAAAATAAGTGAACACTGATGCACCTCTATATGTCCCAACAAATTCGTGTAGTGGAATACGCTCTTGTTCAGGAATCTTCTCAACAGGAATAAATTCAGGTGAATTACTAAAAATAGTATAAGAGGGGAATAAATTTGAAAATATTAGCACTTTGTCATTCAGATTCCCAATTTTATTATCAATTACTTCAATAGTTTTAGATTTGTCAACTTTTGACTCTAATTTATTACTTGATCCAATAAGAATGCGTCTTAACTCAATATTTTCACTAAATATTAATTGTCTGGCATATGCCTCTCCCCATCCAAAATAATTACCTTCGTCATTTTTAGCAAAGAAAGATTTTATTGATATTTCATTTATGCCAAAAGGCAAATATTTCTTTCCGGAAAACGGCTCATTATTACTTGATATAACATTATATAGATTAATGATATTCCGAATTGGGCCAGCGTTAAGATACCTGTTATAAACGCTGTCAATGTAATTCATCGCTTTTATTGGATCAATCTCGGCTGTGACTTTTATCTCTTGCTTTTGCCGCTCAATATTTGAAAGGATAGTAGTTAGAATACCTGTTGCTTGTTCTGCAACATTTTCGGTTAATCCACATTTTTTCAAAATAGTCTTTTCGGAAATTAAGGATTTTACAATATTTTGAATATTATCGAATGAATGTGCTATATCTTCAATTTCTTGTGGAGTTTTCCCGGAGGAAATGTAATCAGGATTGTATTCATTTTGCCATGTCTTACCTTTTCTATGATTTTGATTTATAGCATTTATTAAAAGGAGGCCGATGAAAGTATTATAATAAGACATGAATTCGTGATGTGCATCCCACAAAAAGGTTATGTTCTTTTCCAATTCAAATCTGCGATGATACAATGTAAATATTTCATCAATAGTCAATGGATTGATATCTTTGTTAACCCAATCAACGGGACTATCCTTAGGCTGATTAAAATAGAATAGTATATCGATATACTCATACTGTTTAAGGAAAAGGCAATAGGTGCCAATCCAAAGGACAGTTTGTTTTAAGATGTTATATTTGAATTGTTTATTTACGAATTTATTGTATTCAGAAATGATATTTTCGCGAATTTCTTCAGAAACACTCTGGAAATTGTTGATGGCTACTGAAAAATTATCTAGGAGAATCTCTACCTCATGAAAATCGTTTAAGGTTAAAGCATTTAGACTCTTTGTTATTAAATTATTCTTAATCTTGTTATACTCTTTAAAGTTCTCTTCATCAGAAAATTTCGCATTATAATCAAGATCTGGAAGTAATCCATATTCAGGATGCCAGAATCCATTAATTATTGTTTCAATAAATGCTTTATATGTAGCTTTATTATTTTTGATTAGCACATCACGCATGGAGAGAAAAAGAGATTTTTGAAACTCGAAAATATGTTTTTTTAAATCAAAATTCTCATCAAAAACAAAATCAAAATACCATGAAAATGGATAATTATATTCTCCGATATGTTTGGGATTGTCTAAAGCTTCAATTTCCCTACTCAACTTTCGAAAAAAGGATAAAAAAATTTCAATCTCGCTGAAAAATGATGGAACAGGCTCACTAAGTGGCAAATAATCGCTCAGATACTTGTTAAATCCTTTCGAGAAAATTTGAATGGTCTTGGAAGTCACACCTTCTACTCCTTTATTAGATCCTTCCTTCCATATTATAAGAAACGCATCTACATAAGCACCTAGAAATTCGAAAATTGTATTTTGTATTTTATATAGAAGTGAAGGACCTGCAGGATCATCAATAAAAATCTTGATAAATTGTGCTCTATTATTTCGTTTGCATTCAAAAAATTTAAAATAAATATTATTTATATCATTCAGAATGTTTATAGTTTCAATATGTTGCTGTTTTTCAAGTTTTATTAATGCGACTTTGGTCAGTCTCTCCATGCTTTTATGCAGAACCTCTATTTTTTTATTCATAACTCTATTATTCATAAACATTATCCGCGGCCTCAATAGCATACCTTTCTACGATCTCATCAGTCGAAGTGACATATTCTATAACCCTCATCAAGAACTGATAGAAAACAAAAAGTGATAAAATTCCAAAACTCAATAATACAATTCCAATTATCATTATATCAAAAACAAAAAACCAAAAACAAAGTGAGAAAATTAAAAGTAAAATCACAAACAGCATTTGTTGGAACGTTCTATCCTGTATAAACATCCGCTGAATTTCTCTATCCTTATAAGGTTGCAAACAATCAGCTACTTTATTAATGGTAAGCGGAATTGCAATACTTATTAATGTACTTAAAAGGCCAATTATTGAAGCAAAGAAATTTAATGAAGGTTTGTAAAATTGAAATAGATTTTCAAAATATTGAAGGAATGACAAACCAAGGAATGGCATCTCAGGGTGTATCCCAGCACATATGGAGTATTGAAATGAGGCTATAAATAAGAGGAAGACCACGATATAGAGCCAATTTAAAAAAAGCTGCTTAACCATATTATAGTTGTTGAAAGTTAGTTTCTGAACTAAGATATTTCTCCAATTCCTCTTTACTCGGCAGTTCAATCAGGTATTTATGCACAAACACACTCTTTTCCAGACCTGCGGTCGCATATTTTACAAGGGTATTTCCCTTGTCAGTGCATAAAAGAATCCCGACTGGCGGGTTATCCCCTTCCTGCATTATTTCATTCTTATAATATTCAAGATAAGTATTCATCTGTCCGACATGGCTGTGCTTGAATTTCTCGGTTTTCAAATCAACCAGGACGTGGCATTTCAAAATACGGTGATAAAACACGAGATCGATAAAATAATATTCATCATCGATCAGGATTCGTTTTTGCCTTGCTTCAAAGCAGAAACCGTTACCAAGTTCCAGAAGAAACATCTGCAAATGGTACAGTATCGCCTGTTCGAGGTCTGTTTCAGTTACAAGCGCTCTGTCACTCAACCCAAGAAATTCAATGGTGATAGGATCATTGATCACATCCCGGGGGGATAATTTAATCGCTTTCTGATTCACAAGTTCTGAGAGCTTTTCTTTGTCTTTTGACAAGCCGGAACGTTCGAAATAGAGCGATCCTATTTGTCTCTGCAATTCCCTCGTACTCCATGTTCCTTTTACGCATTCAAGTTCATAAAATGCCCGCTTTAAAGGATCTTCAATTTTAATCAGTTCAACAATATGCGAAAAAGACAAAACCTGTAGTACCCGCGCTGGTTCGAGGCCTAATTTTTTAAGGTGGATTTTGGTTTTCCCGGAAGCCTCTATCTGCTTAATATCAATGATTTGAAATTTGTCAGGCAGTGTCTGACTAATTGGAAAAGACTTGAATAAGTCAGGCAGCGCCTGACCAATACCCGGATAGGTCAGATAAAACTGGCGAAACACTTTCAGGTTTGTCTCGGAAATTCCCTTGAGGTTAACACTTTGGGCTAATTTTTTTAACAATTGTGATCCGTATTTTGCCCGATCCTCACCATCTTGTTCGTATTCAACAATGTGATAGCCGAAAAGCCAATTTCGTGTCGTCATGGCAATGTTCACCGATTTTGCCACCGAAACATATAAGGACTGGTGTGTTAAACTTAGTTTCTGAATAAGGTCATTAAAATTCATCATGAAGTTATTTGATTGTCCAACGAATTGTAAACAGTTCATTTTTCGAAGTCATCTGCTTCAACCTTGCTTCTATGTCTGAGATCAGGCTCTCCTTGCGTTGATCCACTTCATCCTGGTGCTGGTAAAGGTTCATACGCATTTCATTACGACGTTTTTCCATTTCCTTGATGTGGCGTTGGGCTTTAACTTTCTCCACAAGCCTGGGGAGTTTTCGGGCTTCTGCTTTTAGTGTCTTGATTTCGACATCCAATTGCTTTAACTCTATTTCAAGGCTGGATTTTTTGTCTTCAGCCCATTTTTCAAGTTTGATCAGTTCCTCATCGAAAAAACCTGCATTACGTAAGGAGTTTCGCAAAAGAATCTGATCAGTAATAGTTTCAGCAGACTTTTTAAGAAGTATTTTTATTTCAGGGGGAAGATTAATTTGCTCAGAGCGTTTTCTGACTTCGCCATTCAGAGAAAAAAGCCGATGGCAGTGGTCCTGGTCAAGGACAGTTCCATTATCTGAAACCCCACATAATTCAAAATGGTCTTCGGTTTCAAGAGATTCAATGGTCAGCACATTCACAATAAGCCAACCGGACTGCCCAACCAGGGGCTCCAGAATTGATATCTTTTTTAAACTACCACTATAATTAAAAATGATTTCTGTTACCGGCAAAATTTCATTTTTACATTTTTCGATGATATGTTGTGCCAATGGATGACCAATCCGGAAAACATTCGCGTCTTCAATGTTTTTCCCAATCCGGTAAGGCCCGGGATGTATGCTTTGGCCGGATAAAGGATTTCTTTTCAGAAAAAAGGAATACTCGTCATTTGAAAATATGGCATCCTTGTGGAGAAAAAATCGGGCTAAATTCCAAAGCAGGTTCTCATACCGGCTCAGGTAATCCTTGCTTGTTGCAAGGTTGATGCGGAGTTTTTCATGGACCTCCTCATCAAAATTTTCAAGAAGAGATTTCCGCGTGTATTGCATCTTATCATCAATATCCCCTTCGAGTTGAAGTTGAAGATCGTCGAAGGCTTTTTGTATTTCTTCCTCAGTCCGGCAATTTTGGTAGATCATTGCAATCCTTTTCTCAAAATCTACTCCCGATTCGATACTTCCGAGAACTTCATCGCTTACGCCGAATACACCATCGAAAAGTTTAAATTTTTCCGCTAGCAACTGATATACGCGAATGTCAGCAGCATTGGCTTTATTCAGGAAATTGACAACGACAACATCATGTTTTTGACCGTACCTGTGACAACGGCCAATACGTTGTTCTATTCTTTGTGGATTCCATGGGAGATCATAGTTGATTACCAGTGAACAGAATTGAAGATTAATTCCTTCGGCTGCTGCTTCTGTAGCAATCATGATCGATGCATGATTTTTAAAATAATCTATGATGGCAGCCCGCTTATCTGCTGTCTTTGATCCGGTAACTTTATCTGTTCCGTGATGTTGATCGTACCAGGATTTATAAATCTTGTTAGAAAAAGGGTCGCTGTTCGTCCCATTGAATAAGACGAGCTGACCTTTATAATCTGATCGTTCAAGTAAGCCGAAAAGGTAATTTTGTGTTCTGACTGATTCTGTAAAAACAATCGCCTTCCTGGAAGCGCCCTTTTCGGCAAGCGATATAAAGCCACTTTTTAAGGCTTGCAACAATGCTTCACCTTTCGAGTTTTTAATTATTGATCGGGCTAACTTTGAGAATTCATTCAATTGCCCGATTTCATTTTGAATATCTTTTTTTTCTTCCGGAGTATATTGTTTCTTTTCACTGATGTCATCTTTTTCCATTTCATCTTCTTCACTATCAACCCACTCTTCTTTTGTTTCTCCGAAAGCTTCAAAGTCTAGGGATAAAGATGTTTCAAACTGTTCCGGATCCTGTAGTTGTTCCTGATTTTTTAATATTCCATCAAGCTTAGAGGATAGAACTTCCAATGTGCCTGATATTGCAAAAGTCGAAGATGCAAGTAGTTTGCGAAGAATTAGGGTCATTAGCTGCCGTTGACTTGGGGGCAAGGCATATAATACGGGAGTTTGAAGGTACCCGGACACTAATTCATATAAGCGTTGTTCGTCTTGAGTGGGATAAAACTCCTGAACAATTGCGATGCGATATGTAAAGCTTATATATTCCTGGACCTGGCGCCTGAGTGTCCTTTTGCATATTGGAAGAAGACGTTCCTTTAAGTCTGCATAATTTTCTTCCTGGGTGATTCTTGCATATTTGTTTTTAAAACTTTTCAGATCGCCAAAAGCATAATCGTCAATAATACTGACCAAGCCATATAATTCAAGCAGGGAGTTCTGAAGAGGAGTGGCAGTTAATAATATTTTGGGTTTGTCGATCAATGCATTTTTTATTGCATTGGCAATCTTGTTGCCTGGCTTATATACATTTCTTAGCCGGTGTGCTTCATCAATTATTACGAGATCCCAATCTGGTTTTTGTATATAGATGTCTTTTCCTTTTGCAAAATGATAGGATGTAATAAAAATCGCTTCCTGATCGAAGGGGTTGAAGTGGCCTTTCTTTATCTCATCATTGAAAGAAGATTTTTCCATGATCGTTGATGGGAGAAAAAATTTCTCTAATAACTCCTGGTTCCATTGCTTCCTCAAATTTGATGGAACAATAATCAGTATTCTCCTTTTACGCTCTGCCCATTTTTGGGCAATTAGCAGTCCGGCCTCAATTGTTTTTCCCAATCCTACTTCGTCGGCAAGGATTGCCCCATTTGATAATGGAGAACGAAAAGCGAACAAAGCTGCTTCGACTTGATGAGGGTTGAGGTCAACCTGAGCATCAACCAATGTTGAAGCTAATTTTTGAATACTGTCGGAAGGACTGCGTAATGTCAATTCATAGGCAAAGTACTTCGCATGATAAGGAGTTAGTTGAATTGAATTATCAATTAAAGTGACTTTATTTACGGGTTCTGGCATTAATTTCGGGATGGAGAAACAAAGTAAAATTAAACAAAACCGGACAAACCCGATAGATTAATTAAAGTAATTTTCGGGAACCCCTAGAATAACATAAGATACCGTGAAAATAGGAGTAAAGAAAACCCCGGTTTCCCGGGGTTAAAACTCTACATTGCACCCTCATCGGCAAACGAATAAAACCGGTTATCCCCGATGATGATATGGTCCAGCACTGCAACATCAAGTAACGTGCCGCTGTCTTTGATCTTTTTGGTGATCTTGATATCGGCTTCGCTGGGTGTCACGGTTCCTGACGGGTGATTATGCCCGAGGATGATCGATGTGGCATGCTGCTCAAGACAAATTTGGAAGATCTTCTTAGGATCCACGACGGTCCCAGAGATACCCCCTTCGGAAATCTTTACTTTCCTGATGACACGGTTTGCCCGGTTCAGCAATAGGAGCCAGAATTCTTCGTATGGCAGGTCACCCATGAGGGAGTTGAAGATGTCGAAGGCATCCTGGCTTCGGGAAATCTTGTTCCGCACGATCACATCTGATTCATTCTTTCGGCGAGCCAGTGAGAACATGGCAGCGATCTTCAGCGCTGATTTTTCGCCGATGCCTTTGATCTTTTGCAGGTCGGAAATGCTGCACTTCCAGAATTCAGTGAGGTTGTTTCCGCAGGATGACAGCATGTATTTGGCAATGTCCAGGGAGTTATCGCCGGAGATGCCGGTGCCGATGATAATGCTTAAGAGTTCGGCATCCGATAAACTGCTGGTGCCCTTCAACAGGAGTTTCTTTCCCGGGATGTCATCTTCTGCCCAGTAACGCATGGGGATTCTGTTTTCGTAAGGTTCGCCGCTTTCCTGGGCAAGTTCCGGTTTTCTGTCTGACTTTTTCATAGATAGGTTAGTTTTAAGCAGCGCTTATGGCCGCGGTGAGTGAATGAAATTTGCCAGTGGAGAAATGCGGAGTGAAAATTTTAAGCAAACATTCAGGTCAGCATTGTTGTGCAACAACAATCTGAATGAACCTGGAAGGCGACATTACTGAAAGGAGGTCGTGTTTAGTGAGACAATATTTTAACGAGCATAGCTTTGTGAATTTCGATTTGCTGCCGCCCATTGTTTTGCAACTTTTCCAAAAAGTCGCCCGAATAGTGCAATTGCAGTTTGAAGAGCGGATGGCCGGGTATCTGTTCTGCCAATTCCCGGGAGGTACGACCATAAAAAAAGAGCAGATAGTTACAGTTTGTAACCATCTGCTCTGTGATTAATTTTTTCCAGAGAATTGCTTCTGAAATTCTTTAAATTCCCAGTCGTAGAGGGCCGATTGCTCTTCGGTCATCTCTTCTGAAAAGCCTGGGTAGTAAATGTTCTCAATGTGTTGGACAAACATTTCTTCGATGGATTGTCTTTGCGTTTCTTTAGCAAGTGCGGTCATAGTGAGTTAGTTTTGAGGTTAATACTTGAATTTTCTGACCGCGAAGCGTTAAACCGGATCGATTGGATGATGTCAAGGGGATTGGTCTGGTTGGCACAACCTGAAAACCTACGGAGTACGACAGTTCTTAAAAGAGGTCGCCCTTTACAGTTCCAAGCTACAGCGCTCTTCGAGCTGGAAGTCCTGTCGATGCAGGTAGCTTTGTAAGGATTTCAAGTATTATATTGTGCGTGGGGTTTTGCTCGCTTTTAATTAAAAGCTGCCCGTGGATGGTTTCTTTTTGCGATACTTTTTCTTTATCTGTCCCTAAAAGAAAAAGTCGGTATTTTCATTAATGGTAACTATATTTATCAATATAGATTATATTTGTAGTATATAGATTACATTATGAGAAACAGAAAGGTTGTCCTGCTACCCAAAGCTCAAAATATCCTGGCTGAGTTTGGCGAGAATATCAAATTGGCTCGTCTACGCAGAAAGTTAAGTGCCACACAGATTGCAGATCGCGCAGACATCAGCCGGCCAACGTTGGCCTCGATCGAAAAAGGATGCTCCGGCGTTGCCATGGGAGCGTATGTCCAGGTGCTTTTTGTTTTGGGACTTGAAAAGGATTTGTTGAAAGTGGCAACGGATGATATCCTTGGCAGAAAACTCCAGGATGCAAAACTGCTGGTTAAGAAGAGAGCTCCAAAGAGACAGGTAAAAGGTAAGGAGTAACAAATGGTTTAACCAAATCTACTGCGTATTTTACTATTAGCAGTAGATTTGGTTAAACAGGGTCCCATTTCACCATGATCATCAAAGAAAATTGTACGCCGACCGGTTCGCCGTAAATAAAAGTGCAATTATTAACACTAAAGATGAAATTGCACTAGGTAAAACTCAATGATAGCAAAGCTTTTGAAAAAAAAAGTGTTGGGGAAAGATGGTTTATTTTGCTTCTTGTTCTTTGCCATCCCTACACAAAGAAAAGAAGTCCAAAAAAAGTTTGCGTGTAAATTTTCGTTAATAACTAAATATTAATGGTTTAACCATTTGAATACCTTTAAAATTTTGCTTGTACCTTACGGAGTGCGCGCCCTGCCCTATCGGGAATTGCAATTGCACAAAGGGTGTTCAAAGGGATATATGAATTGATAATGAATATGTTAAAATAATTTAGGATGCATTCAGGGAGGCGGCTTGCTCCCCCGGCAGATGGTTTCTTTTGCTTCGTTTCTTGACATCCGCACAAAGAAAAGAAGTCCGGCAAAATACGAGTAACAAAAATATTTTGTCATCTCATTGATTATGATAATTATAAGGGTTGAAAATCCTATTAAAATTATCAAATCCTCACGGAGTGCACGCCCCGCCCTATCGAAAAATGCAATTGCACCGTCTCGTTTTTTTAGGGATATATGAATTGATGGTACATGTATACCAAAGCACAAAAGCACTGTTTAACAGTAACATGCAAGCAGGAAGGAGGGGAGCAGCTCCCCTATGCCGACCAGAATGCCGTATTATCACATTGATCCCCTAGTAGAGATCACTGTATGCTTCTTCTGCGGGGTCAGAGGCAGCCAATAGGATTTCCTTGTAATGAGCAATAGGAGAAGCATCGATCAACGCCACCACCTGTTTGTGCAGGTTCAATAGCGCTTTCTGGGCTTTGGGATCTATTAGCTTGAAGTATTCCGATTTGAGAAAAGTGTAGTCGACAGAAAGAAGTTGAACGGGAGGCTGGATCTTCGAGGGATCAGGGATATCAATATCCTCTTTGTCAAGGTTGTTGGCCTTGATAATTATGTTAAGAAATCGGTCTATGGCGTCGAAATCATTCAATTGTTCTGCTTGCCGTAGAGATTCAATGGCCCATTGCGTTACCATGTGGCGAATAAACTGACGGTCCATGCCACCTACAAGACCAAAGCACCGGGTGCAATTGTACACATCCCGGTAAGCTTGCATCTTAGAAATACCGTAAAATTTCATGAGCATCCTAACGACATCCAGCTCAACCCCATTCTGGTTGATCAGCATGGAATAGGCAGTTTCCCATCGGACACGGATATGGTTATCCCGCCGGGATAATTTAGTTTTGTCACTCATGTAATACTGTGTGATCCGTTCAAGTGTTTTCTCCGAACCTAAATTATTCATAAGTTATTGAATATTAGATGATAATTTGCCTTGTCGAGTAATTTCAGGAAATAGTTTATAAAAAAATAATTTCAGGATTTTTGATTTACTTTTTTACTATTGTGTTAATGTGTTGATTATTAACTTATTGTGTGGTAAATCAGTGGTAAACCGGTAAATTTACCTTCCTTTTACTTTTGATTTACCTCTGATTTACCTAGATACATCTATGTTTTAGCTTATTTGTAAAAAAGTAAAGGGATTTTGGTGAAACTAATTTTTTGAATCAATGAATTCACGGGTGATCGTATAATAGGTGCCGGTGTTTTTTGTGAAAGAAATTCTGGAGACCATCATTCGTTCCGAATCGCTATATTCATCGATCATCGACGGGAAGTCGAACTTACTGTTTTTTGCCTGAGGGAGCATCCATTCTTCTTTCAGGATATGGCTGATCTGGCTGGGTAACCCGGTAACCTGCTTCAATGTTTTTTCAAGTTCCTGAGCCAGCCGGACCGGGGTCACATGGATTTGATCCCCCACTTCATCAAAAGCAAAGATGTCGCCAAACCATCTGAGGAGCTCCTTTTGAATAATGCTCCTGGTATTGACCTTGATCAGGGCTAAAGCATCTGTTTCATAAACCTTCGGGTCAAACCATAACCGGCTTTTCCTGGGATACACCATCTGGCGGGTTTTTAACAGATAAAGGAATGCCGGGATTTCCTCCACCAGTCGGTCCATAAGATCAGGGATGAAATCCTGGCGAGTGAGTTCCGGAACCTTTACAACAAAAAACCTGTTGTCATTGTCGTCCATTTTGATAAAATTATCTTCGGTATTGCTTGACAGAACCAACTTGCCAAAAAAATCCATCCGTATGCTATCCCTTCCTTTGGCTTCCATGTTGATAGAATCGCTGGTTGTGAGCCGCTTGATCTTCTCTTTGATGATGGTCTTATCGATGAAAGATTCGTCGATGCAAACGATCAGCTTGCTGGCATATAGAGAATTGAAGTTGGTGCTGAATTCCTCGTTGCCCAGGATGATGGCATTTCGCCCGAAAATGGAACAAAGCCACAGCATGTAAGTGGATTTGCCAGTCTCCTGTATTTTCGAGACAAGGCAGATGACCGGCAGGTTCTGCGTCGGGTTTTCGTAAAGGATCTTCAGGTAATCCATGACGAGTTCAATTTTATCCTGGAAGATGCGCGACAGGAATTTCATGGTAATGGTCACATCACCCGGCGCCGGAACATATTTCATCTGTTCATACAAATTAAAATAGGCATCACCATTGTGGTGGTGCTCCTTCAGGTAGGATTCGGAATTGTCGGGAATGTTGACAAAAGCCACATATTTTTTGATGTACCTGAATATCGTCTTTCCATAGTCGCCCGTGATTGCACCTATCTTCCAGAGTTGCTGAACAGGGGTACTTTGTTTATGTGCATTCAGAATGTGGCTCAAACGATAATAGTCGGTGGTAACGCGGATATACTTTTCGGCTTCTCTTACGAGAATACTCTTCATCCCAGCTTCAAGTTCTGCATCGGCAGTATTTGCGGGGAACTCCTCCGGTTTTTGTTTCCGATGTGATTGATTCTTGGATATCAATAAATTTGGATCATTGTTCATATATTTGCATTTGATAGATTTTAAGACTGTAATTCAACGAATAAGAAAAAAGCCCGTTCCTGCGGGCTTTTATCGTGTAATAAGTTTGGTTTTTGGTGAAATGGTTCAAGGGATGGCAGAGCTTCCATGTTACCTCCTCCGGCTTTTGTGCATGTAGGAATGTGCTTCGGCATCAATCTCTGAAATCATTTTTTTCCGTCCGGACATTATCCACGTGGTCAACTCCTGCTTTGAAAAATACAAGCGTTTGCCTCGCTTGCACACGGGAACTTTAGCATGTTGAACCAAAGTATAGATTGTGGGAACCGAAAGGTGGAGTATTTCGGCAGCCTGCTGAATGGTCAGCAGTTTATCAGCTTCCTGGGGATCGTTACTTTGTGCCAGTAACAACCGTTCGATGTTTTCCAGTTTATCGAATAACTGGTTTACGGCTTGGGGTAATTTTTCGAATGTCATTTCCATTGCAGTATAATTTTAGATTTATGCTGCAATAGTAATTGGGGCAATTTGGGGCACCAAGATGGGAGTACGCCCTATTTTATTAAATGGTAGTCATTTTTTACCTGATCTCTGTATTTATAGGAAGTGTAGCGGGCCCTGTCTTCTTTTGAGTATGCCTGTAAAACAAGGACATTCCCCCTCACCGACCTTGGCGTGACCGACAATATTTCAGCGATTTTCGAATAGGTAACAGTTTTCGTATAACCATATTCCTTCACAAAGAAGTTAAAGAAGCCCAGCAAATCAAACATTGCGATCTGGTAAGGAAGTTCGTTGGTGTGTATAAACCAGATTAGTTTTTCTTTAGCAGGATCGGGTAGTGCCATAACTGCTTTTAACTGGAAAAATCCTTTCTGATGCAATTCTTCCTTAAGCTTTTGTATTGTCGTTGGCCTGTTAGCCATGGAATCCCTGGGGCTGGTCAGCAATTTCTCATAGCCTAAAGAGATCTCCAGATCGATTACATTTAAGGGAAACCAGAGTTCCTTACAAATATTGAGGAATGGAATTTTGAAGTTGAAACAACATTTCTGAATCTCATTAAAAAGCAATACGTACAGGTAATGGCGACATACCTGGTATTGGTTCATCCGGGTTATCTCCCCCTTTTGGTTTTGATAGTGCAGGTCAATGAACATCCCGGGAATTTCAACTACAATCTCCTTAAAATCTTGCAAGCCTCTCTGCACTCTCATGAATTCGGAAAGATAATAGATGATTAAATCCTTTTTCTCTTCAGGGGTTTTTCCTGTAAGCATATTTCTGTCTAACTCACGTCTGAACGGATTTATGAATTTTGACATAATGCTTTCTGTACTCCCAAAAAGATCCTGGAGAATCCCCTCATCACTATATTTATTCGGTGTGAGCAAATACAAACATTTTTCTATAAACTCTGTAACCATCAAAGCACCTCCAATTCTTCTTATGCAATTATATGTTATTAAGGTCAGTTCAATTCGTGAGACCTTGCCTCGTTCTTGTCCTGATCTCCTGGGAAATCCATTTCAATGCTACGGCCGTTATACCGGCATGTCGATCATTTAGGCTTTATGGCAGGTAACTTCCCTTTGGTTTTTTCTTTTGGAAAATTTGTAAGATGGGCCGCCATTTCTTTCTTTAAATCAATTCCAAAACTTCCCAGATAAGCTTCAGTGGTTGGTAAATCTGAATGCCCGAGCGCTTCGCTGATAAAGGATGTGTTTGCACCGGCTCTTTTGAGGATTGTTGCAAACGAATGACGTGCGGTATAAGTTGTAACGTCAGCCTTAAGTTTTAATTTCCCGGCAATCCGTCTGATGTATTTGTTTACTTGCTTTGTAGCCTGTCTTATTTTGGCAGTCTGCTGTTTACTGGTTAAATCCTCGGTCAGGAATGGGAATAGGTAGGCATTTGAAGTGACACGCTTCTGACCCCAATTCTTAATGATTTTATTTACCTCAGCTGTTCTTACCACTTCAATTGATTTGCTTTTCCTGTTTGTCTGGATTGTTTTTGCCCTTCTGAATACGATTGTATCATTTGTGATATCCGTATATCGGAGTAAACAGATGTCTTTCATGTTGATCCCATTGCAGAGGTATGAGAACACCCAGATATCACGGGAGAATGCTTCCTGAGAGTTCTCTTCAGCTTTATAACTAAAAATTTTCTCTATATCTTTAATTTCCAGTGCCTTTTTCACGTTTCTTGGTTCGGGGATCTGATATTGATCGCGTTCCCTGCCAAAAGGATATTCTTCAAGTTTTGCAAAACCATCCCGAATGGCCCGATTGTATAGTCTGCGGACACACCGAAGGTATATGCCAACGCTGGTGGTGCTGTTGTTTTCTTTTTCAAGCATCCATTTCTCGTACTGTTTCAGGAATTTTGCCGTGATCTCGTGAAAGTTCAATACGCCGCCGGGATGGAATTTTTCCAGGGAATGTTGTGCTGCGACATACACCGATGAATTCCCGACCCGATCATCCTCATCCAATCCTGCAATGTATTCCTTGAAAGATGAAAACAAATTCCCCTGGTCCCCCGTATTGGAATCGAAGCGGCGTTTAAAGGCATCGAATGAAAAGGCCCTCAGGTTGCCGATTACTTCCAGTGCGCTTTTTTCTACACTGATAAATTTCCGGTGCAGCTCTTTATATTCATTTCTGGGTCTTTCGCCGATGGTTTTCTGAAAATCGTCCTTTGTCAGGTGAAAATTGGTTTTAAATAACCGGGACTGTCTTTTATGGGTTATTCTGAGTTTCACGGGATATTTCCCATCTGCATCTGACCTGCGGGTGTCAAGGTAGATTCCTGTGGTGATATCGGTTTTTTCGTCAATTTCCATGAGAAATGGTATAACTTTGTTTCTCAACAAAGGTAATGATATTCAAATTATGTGCAAACAATTTGCATAACAAATGGGGGAGATATCGCTTAAAATGGCACCAGCAAGCATTAAGTCAAATTTTATAAGTTATTGACATACAGAATATTGATTAACAAACCGGGAGTATCGCTTAGGGGTATAGAATTGACTCTTAATCAATGGGTCCCAGGTTCGAGTCCTGGCGAGGAGACATCAAATGAGACATAACCCACTGTAAATCATCATGATAACAGTGGGTTTGTTGTTAATTGTCTCAGAATTGTCTCATAAGTCACCCAAAACTATCTGAAATAGACAGGATTAATGGATCTTCCCGAAGGTGTATAACGAGGTATAACCCGGATTAAAAATCTTTAACCTCGTCTGGCTCCAAATTCCACAACATTCGGGTAAAAACACCGATTTTGTCTCCCGGAAAACGCACAAATTCACGGGTACCTCTCTTTTTACGCGGCAGAAGAAGATGGTTTTCTTTCATCAACCGATAGGTCTTGGTTTTTCCAGTGAGGAAATCCATGTCTTTTCAACTCGTTCGTAACTTTACGATACCCATTCTCTAAAAACTCGGTTCCCAGGATTGATTTCATTTCAACGATCACATGGTCATTTGGTACCATGAGCAGACCTCCCCAAAGCGTCTGGGTGCTTGGTTTACGACCACGGCTATCATGACGTTTTTTTGTAATAATAGCTGCTTTTACTCATGCCTGCCATACTTGCAACCGTTGATACCTTCATCCCCATGGAAACATATTTGCGGATTACCGCTTTGCGCTCTTCCACTGTTCGATCTTTTTTTTAAGCAGCTCTGTTTTGATCCCAAGTTCCAGATCCTTTTCTGCAAGCATCTTTTTAAGCCGTTCATTTTCCTTTTCCAACTTTTTCAGGTCCTTATGTTCTTGTTTGGAATAACCAGGTCGCAGACCTTCTGCGCCATTCTGATTATACTTCTCTTTCCATGAATAATAGGTAGCTGCATAGATGCCATGCTTGCGGCAAGTCTCAACTATACCCGCGGTTTTCGCTTCTTTCAGAATGGAAACCTTTTCTTCGACACTCCATGTTCTTTTCATAACTCAAAATTAGTGATTTATATCCCTAATCGAGTCCAGTCAATTAGGGGGCTGACTTAATTCATCGTAAGTGGTTTTTTCTTTCATGCCAGAAATACGCCAGAATCCTGGGGAATCATTCAGTTTCAATAATTGAACCTCCTTTGAATTACGGTAAGGTTCCCGTGACGATTAACCGCTCAACCTGACCGCCCCTCTGCCGATTACCGAGACCAATCTTGGCCAAGGTTCAATGACCAGCACAATCGGGTCATCCGGAACTTTTCATAGACCGACTTGACCCAATTATATTGTGCGTTGGGTTTTGCTCACTTTTGATTAAAAGCTACCCGTAGATGGTTGCTTTTGGCTAAGCTTATTCTTTATCCGCCATTAAAAGAAAAAGTCGTAATTTATCTTAATGTTAATTATATTTTTCAAAATTGACTATATTTGCAAAATATATAATACATTATGAATGACAGGAAGGTTGTCCTGCTTCCAAAGGCACAAAAGATCCTGGCTGAGTTTGGAGAAAATATCAAGCTGGCCCGCCTGCGCAGAAAGTTAAGTGCCACACAGGTTGCTGAGCGCGCAGATATCAGCCGGCCAACGTTGGCATCGATCGAAAAAGGAGTCCCCGGAGTCGCCATGGGAGCCTATGCCCAGGTTCTTTTTGTTTTGGGACTTGAAAAGGATTTATTGAAAGTGGCAACGGATGATATCCTGGGCAGAAAACTCCAGGATGCCAAACTGCTGGTCAGGGAGAGAGCTCCGAAGAAACAGATAAAAGCGAAGGAGTAATAAATGGCACAGAAGGAAATCATGGTATATGCCCATTGGGAAGGAATGAAAAATCCAATATTGATGGGGATTCTTCAGGCTACTCCAACCCGTGGGAAAGAGATATTTTTTTTTGAATATACCTGTGATTGGCTGAACTCCGGGATGGCGCAGCAAATTGATCCTGATTTGCAATTGTATTCCGGGCCTCAGTACCTGGGGGAACCTAAAAGCAATTTTGGGTTGTTTCTCGATTCCTCGCCTGATCGCTGGGGGAGGGTATTAATGCGCCGCCGTGAAGCTGCAATTGCACGAACTGAAGGCCGGAACGAAAGAACCCTTCTTGAATCTGATTACCTGCTTGGTGTTTTTGACCATTACAGGATCGGTGCGCTGCGATTCAAAGAAAAAGAGGATGGACCATTCTTAAATGCTAATAACGAGATGGCTTCTCCTCCATGGACATCTTTGCGGGAACTGGAGCATGCCAGCCTGCAATTGGAAAAAGACGACATCCTCGATGATCCTGAGTATTTGAAATGGCTTAACATGCTTATTGCCCCCGGATCATCCCTTGGAGGAGCCCGGCCAAAAGCAAGTGTTACAGATCAAAACAACCATCTGTGGCTTGCCAAGTTTCCCAGTGGAAACGACCTGAAGGATATCGGGGCATGGGAAATGGTTGTCAATGAATTGGCCAAAAAAGCGGGATTATCGGTTGCCGAAGGAAAAGCCCAAAAGTTTTCAGGTCCTCATCATACCTACTTATCCAAAAGGTTTGACAGAACAACTTCCGGCGAAAGGATTCATTTCGCCTCAGCAATGACATTGCTGGGATACACGGATGGTACAGACAACCAGGATGGGGTAAGTTACCTTGAATTGGCGGAGTTTCTGGTCCAAAACGGGGCAGAGGTTGACAAAGATCTGGAGGAGATGTGGAGAAGGATCGTATTCAGCATTTGCGTAAAAAATACGGATGATCACCTCAGGAATCACGGCTTTCTGCTTACAGAGCGTGGCTGGATTTTATCACCTGCATATGATATTAACCCGGTAGCAACAGGTTCGGGATTAAAACTGAATATTTCGGAAAGTGATAATGCGCTGGACCTGGGGCTTGCAATGCAAGTCGCCGGGTATTTCCGCCTTGCTGATCAAAAAGCCGGTAAGATCATAGATGATGTGAAAAAATCTGTCGCAGGGTGGAGACTGATGGCCGAAAAGTATAAAATCTCTAAAACAGAACAAGCCATGATGGCGAAGGCATTCTGGGCTGATTGATTATTAGGAGTTTGAGAAGGTTTACCCTTTTTCCGGAGAAAACAACAGAGCACACCCTGGAATTAAATGTGTTTTCCATACACAAAAGGTTTTTCCTGCCTTTGACACAAAGTAAATGCTCAGATAAAGCATTATCCAGGTAATATATATTACTTTTGTTAAATTAAATGCAAGAAATTGATCCGACTCCTGACCCGGGATAGCGGATATTTTTTCCGAAAGTCAGGGAGACATATGATCATGCGGCATCCTGTAAAAGATGTCAGATTGTTGTTCGGGATCATGGGTCCATTGAAGTTGGTGCAGGGCTGCAAAATAAAATTCTCAAAGATGCTGGGTTAACATAGTTACCGGGTTTTATAAAAAAGATAGAAATAATTGTTGAGAGAACAAATACAGGGTATTCAGCATATGCCCAAAACTATCCTGTTGCAACCACAGGTAAGGATTTGGTTGAGCTTAAATCAAATATGACTGAAGCATTCAATCTGTATTTTGAAGATAAAGGGCAGCATGTTTGTGAAGATGACCTGAAAGTGACACTGGATATTGCCCATTTCTTCGCCTTCTACAAAGTAATCAATGCGAAAGCGTTGTGATGAAAAAACTCTGCATTCTTATAGCTGCATTATTCGCCTTAAACAGTGCCAACGCCCAATGGATATGGCAAAATTCAACTGAATCGTTTGATGACCTGTACACCTGCTTTTTTCCAAACGCGGATACTGGTTATGCCTTTACTACTTATTCATTTGTTAAAACCACAAACGGAGGGGCAACCTGGACCTACCATACCATTTTCGGTTTGCAGCATGCGATAAATTCAATTTATTTTACTGACGCGAATACGGGGTATACCGTTAATCAGCATGGCAGGATCTGCAAGACAACGAATGGCGGAACCACATGGGAATACCAGTATTCGGGTACTGTACAGGATTTGTTTTCAGTTTACTTTCCTGCCAAAGACACGGGGTACATTGTCGGTGATTCAGGTACAATCCTGAAAACCACCACCGGGGGGCTCCAGTGGACCAGTCAGCATTCGTTAGCCCCATGGTCGTTGTATTCAGTATGTTTTGTTGACGTTAACACCGGGTATGCCGCAGGGGGCACTTATTGGTACGGAAATGGAGGCATGGTGGTTAAAACCACCGACGGCGGCAATACCTGGACAAGCCTGCCTGCAGGAACTTCATACGCTTTTGTCAAACTTTTCTTCGTTAACGCCGACACGGGCTTCGCCATTGCCGACTCCGCGTATTCGAGCAGGATACTTAAAACAACGGATGGCGGGAATACCTGGACCATTAAAAATATGAATATTGCCACTGATCCTTTCAGATCACTTTACTTTGCCAATGCTGCAACAGGCTATACCGTGAATGGTTGTATCATATTAAAAACAACAACCGGGGGAGATGACTGGATAATTCAGTATCCGGGATATTCAAATGCTGATTTCTACTCCATTTATTTTTTAAATGCAGATACCGGGTACGCGGTAGGATATGGCGGCCCCTATGCGTATGGGGCAATTATTAAAACAACAAACGGGGGTGGCTATTTGGTAGGAGTCGATGATCGTCGTCCGGCTGAAGGTCGGCTGAAGATCTTTCCCAACCCCGGCCCGGACAAAATCGTGGTCGAAACCGATGAAGCATCACTTCCGGGCACGCTCTCCGTCCTGGATCTCAGCGGCCGGGAACTCCTGCATGAAACCGTCCGGAGATCCCCGGCGAAAATTGACATAAGCACGCTACCGCGGGGAATCTACGTGGTTAAGCTGAACGGAGAAACGTCGGTGCTGGTGGGAAAAGTCGTTAAAGAATGAAACAGGGAGGAGAATGAAACAATCAGGTAAAAACCTTGGCATATGCATAAATTTTACATTCTTTTCGCGGTATTTTTCTCAGTGAATTTTGCTGATGCACAAAACTGGCATTGGCAGAATCCATTGCCACAGGGTAATCCTTTGCATTGTGTAAAATATGTTGATGCAAATACGGGTTATGCGGTTGGCGATGTGGGAACGATATTAAAAACTGCAAGCGGCGGTACAAACTGGACAATGCAAACTTCAGGGACCTCCTTTGATCTGTTCTCAATATGTTTTACCGGTCCAAACACGGGGTATGCCGTTGGGGACAGCGGTACGATCCTGAAAACCACAGATGGTGGTAATTCCTGGACACCCCTGGCTTCAGGGACTGTAAATGGACTAAGATCAATCTTTTTTACAGATGCAAATACAGGATATGCTGTTGGTTTGTTCGGTACAATGCTGAAAACCACAAATGGCGGCGTCGGTTGGATAAAGCTGACTTCGGTTTTTCTTGATGATACTGATTTATTTTCGGTTTATTTTATCAATGCAAATATAGGTTATGTTGTTGGGGCGGGTTATTGGCGCGGGGCGATCTATAAAACAACAAACGGGGGAGCTTATTGGGTCCCTCAGGGCCCGGGGATGTATCATACATTATTTTCTGTTTGTTTCACGGGTGCAAATACGGGGTTTGCCGTTGGCGACAGCGGGATCATTCTGAAAACTGTAAACGGCGGTTCTTCCTGGACAAAACAGCTTTCCGGAACGGCAGACAGATTGAATTCAGTTTATTGTGTCGATGCAAACACGGTGTATGCGGTTGGAGGCAGTGTTGATTACGGAGGGGGGGATACCGCCATCATTATGAAAACCACCAATGGCGGTGCACAGTGGTCAAATCAGGCTTCAGGGGCTTCAACCCCGGTATATTCCGTTTATTTTACAGATACGAATACAGGTTATGCGGTGGGCGTAGGAGCCATGTTGAAAACCACGAATGGCGGCGCCCAATGGACAAATCAGACTTCCGGGGCCTTATACACGTTAAATTCTGTTTATTTTGCCGATGCAAACACAGGCTACGCGGTTGGGGGGACCAGGGAAGTTTTTAGTTACGGAACGAAAGGAGTAATCCTGAAAACCACGAACGGCGGCAATCTATGGACAATCCAGACGCATGGGCCTTTGCATCCCCTTTACTCCGTTTATTTTACCAGCGCGGATACAGGGTATGCCGTGGGTAGTCTGGGAACCATTTTAAAAACCACGGATGGCTGCGCCACCTGGACCATGTGGACTTCAAATTCAGGCAAGCTCAATTCGGTTTACTTTCCCACGGCAAATACGGGATATATTGTCGGCGATGGGGGCATCATACTCAAAACCACGGATGGCGGCGCTGTATGGACATTTCAGAGTTCAGGAATAAACAGTGACCTGCAATCAGTTTTTTTTATAAATGCGGAAATGGGATTTGCAGTTGGCTGTTACGGGGGCATGTTGAAAACGACGAATGGGGGCGCTATTTGGGGCCGCGTGGATTCAATCCAGGGAAATTACTATTGTGCCTCTTCAGTTTTTTTTCCGGATCCAGATACAGGTTATATGGTGGGTGGAAATGGCACTATTTTAAAAACAACGAACGGGGGCTCTCTGTGGACCAGCCAGAATTCCGGAACTTCCATGGAGTTATTTTCGGTTCATTTTACCGATGCCAATACCGGCTTTGCCGTTGGCAGGGGTTATGATGCAAATTACAATCGTCGCGGCATTATGCTTAAAACTACGAATGGTGGCGATCTCTGGACAATTCAGAATCCGGGAACTTCAAATTTTTTATATGCTGTTTATTTTCCGGGAGCAGATACAGGTTATACAGTGGGTGAAACGGGCACCATACTGAAAACAATAAATGGAGGCGGCTATGCTGTGGGTCTTCCTGACGTTCGTCCTGTTTCAGATTTTCTTAACTTTTACCCCAACCCGTCAACGGACAAAATCACGATCGAAACATCTGAAACACCTGCCAGGGGTCAACTCTCTATTTTGAACCTCACTGGCCGGAAACTCCTTCAACAAACCATCACAAACCCTTCAGCGCAGATCGATATCAGCGCACTGCCAGTCGGGATGTATATTGTAAAACTCAGGGAGGGAAAATCGGTACACGTAGGGAAGTTGATCAAAGAATAAGCATCTACCTGGTTTTGTTGTCATATCATCGATCCAGGGGGGTAGACCCCAATTGTCTCTGCAGTGTCTCATAACCTGGTTGAAATGGAGTTAATTTGAGTACACCAAAGAGGAAGGTGATTTAACTTTATATCTGGTTAATTATATCATAATCAATTATATAACATAAAATCCATTTCAATAGAATATGGATGATTGATAATGCAATAGTCCTGGAGAGATAGTTGGATGGGAGGTTAACATCTCTTCAAGGGTTCCCTTGGATTTTGGTTTTTAATTGTAATTTTATCCAGTCGTTTTGACAAGAAACCAAAATTGACTTTTATGCCCTATCTTGCTTTTGATACTTATTTCCCGGAAATTGCTGAAAAAGAAACCCGGTGTATTCAAATACCCCCATAAATTCCCCTAAAATTCCCGGTCGAAACGAATTGTGTCCCTGTGGATCGGGAAAGAAATATAAGCATTGTTGTTTATCATAGGATAATTCATAGTGATGGTGGATTCTTGCAAACCGGCAGCACTATTGGAACTTTTCTATTTTTTTATTTTTTCGGGCAGTTATATTTTGAAGTGGACTATGCGATTGAGAAATTTAATCTCATGCCAGAGCAAATCAATCAGACAACGCAGCTAATGTTCAGGCGATACTAAAATGTCAAACAGAACTTTTGTTAGTTCTCAGTTACCCTAATGATTAAAAAGATGAAAAAAAATGCATTGTTGATTGGTACAACGAATTTATGTATTGAGTGTGGAAACCACTTGATAAGTTTACAGTGGAATATCGTGGGCGTAATTACAAATGACGTTGCCGTAATAAACTGGGCAAAAAGCAAAAAAATTACAACTCTTGAGTCATTAGCAAACATCACTTTTGAAACGCAGTCTTGTTGTTTGTTTAGTATTATAAATTTGAGTATTATTAAAATAAGTACTTTAAATTTTTATTTAGCTATCAATTATCACGACAGCCCGCTTCCTCGTTATGCAGGGGTAAACAGCACAACTTGGGCGATTTTAAATCGTGAAAAATTTCATGGAATAACTTGGCATAAGATTGCAGATGGCATTGATACCGGTGAAATATTAATTCAAGAACAAATTCCGATTCTGCCTAATGAAACCGCAATTAGCTTAAATTTAAAATGCTCCGAGTGTGCATATTATTCGTTTATTAAACTGATTAGCTTAATTGAATCTAATCAGCTTCATCCTGTGGTTCAGAATTTGTCCTTGAGGACATATCTGGGTCTTAAATATCTTCCAGATAATTATGGAGTCATTAAAAATGGTGATTCTATAGAAAATATGGAACGTATGGCCAGAGCGTTATATTTCAGTACTGAGTATGACAACAGCGTCGCATCATTAAAGTGTTTTGTTCAGAACACTCCCTATATTCTTGAGTTCCGATCGATAGCTGTTAGTGGTAGTATAGATGATGTTGCTAATACAGTTTTCCGGAATATTTATGGTGATGAACTAAATATAAATATTTCTTTAGATGAAATCGACGCAGTGATTCTAAATGAAGAAGAATTAGCGATCCTTTCAAGGGCAAAATCAAATGAGCTTAGATTAAAACAGCATTTTATTCAACAAACCAGCCTTTTAGACCATGATTCTCACTTATTATCTGTCAATCTAATCAACCAACAAAGTATTCAGTATGTAAACTTTAGCATTGCAGATTATTTACCTGCGCAAAAAAATACGCGTGCATTTTGCTATACGATGATTCAATTCGTACTCGCGAAATTAGCAATGAATCCTTTTTTTGTTACAACATATGGAAGTTCCAGCTCGACAAGCCATTATATAAAGCAACTAACTTGCCAATTAAATATTGTCGCTATTACCTCAGATTTGTTAGTGAATACCTGGGACGAGCTTTTTGAGATGAATGTGATTAATTCAACTCAAACACATTTTTTAACCAAAGATTTCATGTTTAGGTTTAACCTCAATTTAAATTCAGATATAGCAATTATTCAAGATGGTGAATTAACTTATGATAGATTGAATCATGGTGTAATGTTTATTTTATCATCTTCGGGAATTTGTGTTAAATACGCCGCAGAGAACAAAAACATCGTAGAAAAATTTATTTACTGTTTCAATGTGGTATTAGATAAATTACGAAATAATCAAATTCAAGGTATTCCACTCCAGCGTAATGCATTAGTTTCCTCAACTGATTATAGTCGGATTGTATACGATTGGAATAACACTTGGAGTAACATAACCGATGAAACAATTCAGAACCTATTTGAATCTCAAGTCCTCAAAACACCGCACAATATTGCACTCGTGCATCATGGCACAAAAATATCATTTTCAGCGCTTAACGCTAAAGTTAATCAATATGCCAATTATTTAAAAACAACATTCAGTATTTTGAATAATGACTTAATCGTCATTTGCTTAAATCGTAGCATTGACATGGTGGTTGCCATGCTAGCCGTTATTAAAGCTGGTGGTGCTTATGTTCCCATTGATCCAGATTTTCCACTAGACCGAATGACCTATATACTGTTAGATACTAATTCTAAATTAGTTATCACCTCTGAAATTTACTCATCAAAATTTTATAATCTATTACTGGTTAGTAAAAAGCTGAATCAAAATTTAATTAATATAGATTTAATAGATAATACCCAGGCTAAATTGACATTTCTGAAATTCTCTAAAGAAAATTTTGTGACTGATGTTGTAAGCACTGATTTAGCGTACGTTATTTATACCAGCGGTACAACAGGTTCGCCAAAGGGAGTTATGGTAGAACATGGTAATCTTAACAATGAAATTAAGGCTCAATTAAATTTTTTAAATTTTGAAAATGAAAACTCACTGCTAACGGCAAGCTATGTATTTGATGCCGCAGCTGAATGCATTTACATGTCTATATATTCTGGTGGTACTTTACATATAATTGATTATGAAGATTTACTAAATATTGAAGAAATTATTAATTACATATCACTAAATAAAATCAGTGTTATTAATACAACGCCTAGTTATTTTTTAAATTTAGCAAGTTACCCTTTGGTAATAAAGTACCTTATTTTAGGTGGTGAAGAATTTAGACAATTACCAAGCCACTCCATCGGTTTGGTATTAAATACATATGGTCCTACTGAGACAACTATTATTTCTACGAGATGTGTAGTAAATGATGTTCACACAAGATTGATAGGCAAACCAATTGATAACACCAGTTTATATGTGCTTGATAAGAACTTAAAGCCCTTACCTGTTGGCTGCATCGGTGAGCTGTATATTGGTGGTGCTGGGGTTACGCGTGGGTATTTGAATTCGCCATTGTTAACGGAACAGAAATTTATTCCGAATCCATTTCAAAGTGTTCAACAGGCAACTAAAAAAATAAATGCTACAATATATAAAACTGGTGATTTGGTGCGATATGATAATGATGGGAATCTTGAATATATTGGACGAAATGATTTTCAAATTAAAATAAATGGTTTTAGAATTGAATTAAAAGAAATTGAACATGCACTCAAACGAATTGTTGGAATCATTGATGCGGTAACAATTGTTACCAAACAACATTTAGGGAAGGCCTCAGATAATATGTGTATAGCAGCTTTTTATGTGAGTCATTCAGAATTGAGTAAAAATGACATATTAGCTAAACTTTCAGTCGAGTTACCTGATTATATGGTGCCAAAGATCCTGTTGCATCTTACTCATTTGCCGTTAACGATCAACGGCAAACTTGATATAAACCATCTGCAAGCGGTAGCTGCCAATAATACACTTGTGCATGTTTCCTCACCACGAAATGCATTGGAGACTGAACTATGTGCAGTTGTGGCGGAAGTATTAGGGGTAAATTCTAATCATATTGGAATTGATGATGATTTTTTTGCATTGGGTGGCAACTCATTGTTGGCTATTGTACTCGCTAACAAAATAAAAGACCGATTACAATTGCCTGTAAAAGTTCTTGATATCTTTCAGCAACGAACAATAAGATCAATTTTAAATAACAATAACAATCATTTAATTGAGTTTAAGCAATATTTTCGTTCCAAGTTAAAAAATACAACGCCAACTGCTACTTTAATTTTCATACCTGGATTAGGGATTAATTTTAACAGCGTTTATTTAGAACTGATAAATTTATTGAATTCTGATAGTGTATTTGATATTGTTTTGTTGAAAGAGTTACTACAGGTATACGGTCGTGAGCAGATTGAACAAACGGTGTCTTCGTATTGTGAAATTTTAAAATCAATAACTTTCCACGATCAAAATCTGATACTTTGTGGATTTTCTGCCGGTGGAGAAATTGCTTACATAATGGCAAGTAGAATAGAAAAACAATATGGCATAAAATTAGTCATCTTTGATACCGTTTTCAGAAATAGTTACTATGATCTGCTCATATTTAAAATACGTACATTATTGAAATTTAAAACTAAAACTCTATATTTCCATAGATATCCTAAAGTTAATGCCGAGATACTATATTTTTATGCAGCGTTAGAAACTAAAGAAAGATATTTTCTGCCAAAAGAAATTAAATTTTATAAAATACGTCAGCTAAAATCTGACATGGAATATCTCTTTAGGTTATTAGGTATTAGATTTAGGTTGCAGAACGGCCTAAAATATTTTATGAATGTTTCAAAAATTATTGCCTTAGAAGCATACCATCATGGTGATAATGGGATATTAAATATTAGTTATTTACCAAGAATAAAGGAAGAAATAAATATTTATCTGGAAAGGTCGGTCCCAAAAAGAAAGATGTAGGTTTCCGAGTGATTGCCAATGGACGCATAGTAAATAATCTAACTTTTAATGATGAAAATCTTGTACGCACTGATAAAAAAGTAATCAAAAAAATATTGCGACAGGTACCTGAATTTTTATGGATCATAAAGCTATTTCTTGCTGCTCCGCAAAAGGTTATAAAGAATCAAATAGAAAGTCCGCGACGAAGATTAAGAGAAAATTCACGAAGGATTGAAGATCGCCATTCTTTCAGTCTATGTTCAATAGTATTAGTGATCTTTCCCGGAAGGATATCCAAAAATTCACCCTTCCCCCATTTCCCTAAGGGTTTTCCCTTATAACAAATACTGGTTTCCCTTTAGTCAAATTACAAGCATCCCCGTATTTGCTTAAATGCAGGGCATTGTATATTTGGCAATACCTTATTTGCAAAGGAAAGGCAAATGAATATTGTAATTATCGACCAGAACATAGTTTATCGCGAAAGCCTCAGAACGGCACTTGATCAGATCCCTGATTTTAAAGTTGTTTTTGACATGGACAATACCGGTTCTCTGGAAAATTTATACAACATCCAGGTTCACCTGATTCTTATGGATTACAGTTTTGGGAAAATTGAATTCAACGAAATGATGACGAAAGCTGTTTCGCTATGGCCGGATGTCAAATTTTTGCTTTTATCAACCTACAAAGAGGAGTGTAATTTGAACAGTATTAAAGCAATTGATGCTATCCTTAAAAATTCCACTAAAAAAGAATTTGAAAATAAGATAAGGCAACAACAACCGGTGGCTTAACTGAGGTGTTAATAATCCAACGAATATGAATATGAAAAGAACTGCTTATTCCTTAGCATGTGCCCTGTCAGTCACATTCCTTTTCATCGCCGCTTTGGCCTTCGGTCAGAAAACCGGCACTTCCCGGTACCTTCCGCAAATCAACCTTACGGCCACAAACGGTTTTGGTCCATATGTCATTGGAAATCATCAGGAAAATGCAATCGTCGCCACTGATCTGCCACCCCTTACTTCCAGGGCGATGTTTCGGTTCATCGATGCCGACAGTAACCAGGTTGGGATGGCATACATCGTTACAGGGACTTCGTTAAATTCGATATCCTGGCATGTGAGGCCCGATACAATGAACCTCCCTCTTTCACCGCAGTTTCATCTTGAATTGACATACAATGCCGACAGCATCGCCAACTACTACATTCCATATACGGTCTATCCTGATACCGTCATCTTCGGGGCCTCCAAAGGATGGGGACCCTTTATCACCAATGCGTATCCTTTTTCTGACCCCTCCTGGAATCCTGTGCCGCCAATGACGAACGATTTCATGGTAAAAAATCTGCCGCCCCGCACCGATACCGTGATCTTTCAAATATTACGCGCAGATTCTACGGTTGTTAGTTCACAGATCTTTCCTGCACAATCCGGACACTACCTTGATTCAGCGATCTACTCAAATGTCAGGATGGATAATCTCCCGCTTTCCACGCAGTACCTGAGGGCGCTTATTCATGCCGATGGTGCACCTGATAAAGGGCTTGAATTTCATAAGTTGCTGACCACAGCACTCCAAAAACCGAATCTGGTCTACAAATCCGGGGGAGTGACCTTAACAGATTCTATCCCGGCGATGGTGGAGAATCCCGTTGCAGGGCAGGCGCTCCTGGTTGACAGCATGCGGTATGCCGCCATCACCAACGGTCCGGGTGTGAAAATGACGAACGCACCGTATATTTACCAGGGGCCCTACAGCTTTGATATCAGGTGGGCACCTTTTACCATCGAGGGCTGGATCAACATTGACGGGCCGAAACTGGCCGCCCATCCCGGTAAAAGCATGTCATTCATGCGGGTTGATTCGCTCTTTGATCTTTCCTTATACAATGAAGACGGGCTAACCAGCGGACTCCGCTTTTCATCTCTGCTGGGAGGGCAATTGCTGGAGATGTTTTACATTGAAGCAGGCAACCAGGTTTTCCAGCAAAAGGGCTGGCACCATTTTGCTTTTGTCGCCGGAGATCCGCGTCAACGGGCTATATTTTACTTCGATGGCGTTTTACTGGGTTCGTATGGTAATAGTGTCAATATAAATTATATTTTTTCTACCTACAATGTTAATAATTATCTGAAAACAAAGCCACTGATCCTTGGAGGTTGCAATGCCGGGCTTCCGGCAAATTCGCGTGATTACAGTTTTATTACCGGTATGGATGAGATCAGGATATGGAACCGATATCTGACTCAGAATGAGCTGATAAACAATATGAACAAGGTGCTCCTGCAAGAATCTTCCCTCACCGGGTACTGGAATTTTGATGATCTGAGGAATCGCCTGAATTTTATTTCCGACCTGAGTTATATGAACAACTCAGGCCAAATGAAAAATGGCGCGGCTTTCGTGCCGGAATATGCCGGTCTCTACACGGTGAACGACACCCTGATACTGCATTCGAGCAATGCCAATACCGATACGGTTCAGTTTGCTTTCCTTGATATCAACAATCACGTGGTTGATTCGGTGAAAGTGAAAGTGCAAAACCACGCCGCGCAACTGGTCATAGATATCTCATCTCTTCCATATACAGTGGTTACGCTCAGGATCAGGGAAATTTATCCGGGATGTACAGGAGGTGGTTTTACATCTGCCTTTAACATGACGATCCGTGCTCCGTCGCCGGTTGCCACCCCACAAACAAACTGGGGCGTGTTTTATAATAGCGGCGGGTATGGATCCCTTGATAATCCTATACTCGTAAATGGCTTGCCGGATAATACGACGAAGGTTGTGATGGGGCTGAAAAATGGCACCAGCCTTTATAATGTTGATTCCGATACGATGAATGCTGTGCCCTACCAGTACAGTCTTGCCCTGAACGGAACAGACAACTATATCCAGACCTCAAAGCAGATTGCCTCACCGGCCAATTATGAAATCTCTCTCTGGTTTAAGACCACGACAACAACGGGCGGAGAACTCATTGGCTTTTGTGACTCCCCGAACGGGGTCCCCGTCAGTGCGGCCGATCGGGAGATATACATGGAAAAGGATGGCTCCCTGAGGTTTACATTCCAGAGCAGCACCGGTCCTGTAACCCTCTACGGTTCCAACAGATACAATGACGGATTCTGGCACTGTGTCACGGTGAGGTTAGCTCCACCAGCCTCTGTTGACCTTTTGATCGATAACTCCATGGTAGACCAGAAATTCATAACGACGACGATACCCTACTTAGGATACTGGGTCATCGGCCGCGACGACGGGTTTAACAAGCTTGACAAAAGCAACCGAGCGCCATTCTTTAAAGGATCGCTTGCCTATATCACCATCTGGACTTCGTCAAAAAGCAAAACAACAGTTCATGATCCCGCGCTGCTGAACGGAGCTTTTCGGGGAAGCCTCCTTTACAAGCTGGATGAAGGAACAGGGAACCTGGTACACGACAGCCAGGGAACCAATGCAGCCATGTTGCAAGGCGCTACTCAAAACTGGTCGAAAACGAACAAAGTCTCGATGGTCAGGTGGCAACACAACATGCTTGATAAAGCGCCCGGTACCTATACCTTTTATTCCACGGTTTTCTATCCCGGAAGCGGTACAAACGGGGTAACCTATCCCCTGGGGACATTCACGATAGCGGATCCGTTACCCGGGTATTCGTTTACATTCAACCTCTCAAACGGAAACGGGTATTTCAATGAAGGCGAAAATTTGTACAATACCTTCTATTTCACTACCAATTATACCGGACAAGGCCAATCCGGCTGGAAAAACAATTTCGTCAGGTATTACTTGCTGACGCCCGGTCATCAGGTTGTTGACCAGAATATCTACACATGGACACCCACGGGGTTTTCAGGCTCACTGGTTATTAACATGGGGGCCGCTCCCCCGGGGAGTTATCTCAATATTCAAACGGGATACGAAACAACCGGGAATTCATATATCGTTGCAGGGTCCTTCTCCATTCCCCTCCTGATCAGGCCGATGATGGCGCCTGCGATTTCGGGTGATTTCGGTCCCTTTGAGCAGGCCATAGCGCCGGGTACCATGGTCAGGCAAAACACCTTCAATATATTTGAGGAAAATCTCACTGCCCTGAGCAAGGTTACAGGAACTTTTTACGATTCCGACGGAAATCTGCTCGCCACGGCCAATGGCGTGCATGTAAATGATACAACCTGGCAGATCACAGAGAATATGGCCATCCTGTCACCACCGGAATCATACATGAGAATATCCTATTTCCTGGGTACAAATAACTATCTCGCCCTTGTCGCCGGGCCTTACAAGATCGAGGTCCATAAAACGCGGCCCGACTGGTTTGATATGATTGGCGACAGTGCTTTCAGCAATATTAATGAAAGCGGAGATAACGTTACTTTCAGGCTTGCAACCCCGTTTGATGCCAGTTATCTTATTAATAATTCCACCGAAATGGATATCCCCCAATGGGTACCCCTGATAGGAGAGTCAAGTTGCCGGATTGACATGCCAACGGGACAGGTCTATTTGAAATACATCAAGTCACAATCACAACTGATGCTCAATGAGCCACCTGATTTTTTTCAAAAGGTTTTTAACCTTGGCGCGGGAAATGCTTCGACGTTGTCGTTTACATTCAACTACGCTCAGAATAATAAATTTGAACTTGATGCCAGGAACAATTTATATGCGACACAAAACTTTTCGACAGGTGGAAGCCTCACGTCCGGATTTAATAAGTTTGCCAATATTGTAGAGAAAATTCAGGAGATCATCAAGGTTGCTGAGGTTTCCGATCCCGAAAGCGTAATTGTTTCTCCTTCCTTTGAGCTCACTTATACCGGTAGTTTCCAATATTCGTCGCGCCTGCATTTAATGGTCGATTCATTAACCGGGAAATGGGGATCCTTCGGAAATCTCAATGTCGATGCGAACCCTGCTCACTCCCAGGCCTTTAATAACAGTGCCTCCTACCATTTTTATTCCGGAGCGCTGGGAATGGAATTTGCCGTAGGAGCAGAACTTCTGGAAGGCCTTCTTTCAGGCCATTTTGGGTTGGATGGCAGGTTCCTTCTTGGATTCGGACATTCGTATGTCTCGATCCCTAAGTATCAGTCGAAGCCGCTGAAATCATTTGCCTTCCAGACTTATGGCAGATTTTATATCGATATTTTCTGGGGGTGGTACGAAAAAACGCTCTGGGGGCCTAAAATGTTTTATTCCACGACCATCTGGGGAGATGATATGACCAATGCATTTCCGCCTGCGGGTAAAAAGAAAGCGTTATTTGAGCCCATCCCGGCTCAATCATCCTGGCCTGAATTGGCTGACAAGGTGCGCCCTGTCTCTTCGTTTTCAAGGATACCTGTTGCCCGGCCGCAGGCATCCGTTCATGCCACTGATAATCATGTGCATTTCAATTGGCTTGAAAAGGGTGAGTCGTTTGGCGAAAGAAAACTTTGTCACCGGTACCTCGATTTTTCGGCCCATCGATTTTCGACAAAACGGACCATCGAAGTCAACCATTATGCATTGAACAGCCCGGCTTCAGACGCTCCGGCCGATTCAATTGAAATTCTTTCCTGGGCGCAATCACGACATACTGAAAACTCATTTTCTGCTATCGTGCCAACAAATCCGGTACAGGCATTTGTAAAGTCACAGGATATCTGGTTTGCCGTTTATAATACGGCAAAGGATTCATTGATTCAGATGAATAGGCTGGAAGATGATATTTCAACCCTTAGCAGCGGCAGAGCAGAAGCCAATCCGAGGGTCACCCTGTTATCCTCCTCGCGTGCTTTGATTACGTGGCAGGTGATGAACTTTGCAGCCAACAAGGCAGATATCTGGTATGTGTTGCTGACAAAGAACGGACCTCAATGGACTCAGACACCTCCGGCAATTGCAGTAACCGGGTCAGACGTAATGACCCAGATAAAAGTCAGTGCCACCGCTCAGGACAAGGCCGTTATGGTGTGGCTGAATACCAGCAAAGGCGGCACTTTACACAATACAATAAAATTCTCAGTATTTGACGGTACATCCTGGTCGGCTCCTGATTTATTATCGGCTCCGGATGATAAATCCTGTAATTATCTGGATGTCAGATTCAGGGGAGAAAGAGGAGGCCTGGCATATACAAAATTCGTGGAAGATACGGTTAACGGGCACTATGAAAAACTGGTACTTATTCCGTGGCTGTCAGGTAACTGGAAGAAAGCGCTGGCAGTCGACCTGCTGGTTGATTCGGTGAATCATCTTCAATTGCCCAAACTGGCAATCTGCAAGGATGGAATTGCTGCTGTAGCCGTTAAAAGGGAAAAAATGATCACAAAAAGTGAAAACCAGCGGATCAGCCAGATCGATGTTTTTAAAGGAGATATCAGTCAGCCTTCCGGTGTCTGGCATCACGCAGAGGCGAATCCATATATCTGCGATACTACAAGGCAGATTTCGGAGCTTAACATCGCTTTTATCACAACAGATACACTTTTAGTCTTAACCCAGGAATATCCTATGCTGGCTGTCAATGCAGCTTCCATACCCAGCAATGGAATTGTTTTTGGCGATCCTTACATGAATCAGGTACTCAGGTGTTTTTCAATACGTGACGATGGATCTGTTGTGGATGTTGATGAAAACAATTATTTCTTAGGAATACCTGGACCGGGATCTTCTCAGGATAATAAAAGTGTATTGCAATGTTATCCGAATCCATGTACCGACCATGCTACTGTCCGGTTCGATCTTACCGGGCCTTCTTTGGTTACCATGGAACTATATAATATCCAGGGTAGCCGGGTAGCTACCCTCATCCGTCAGGATATGAGTACCGGGTTATATGAAATCGATTTAAATACTTCATTGCTGAAGCCTGGTACCTATGTGTGTCGTCTCCTGACCGGGGATACCGTTCATTCTCTTAAGTTGATCGTTGCCAAATAAATATACCGCTTCATGAAAAAGTTAACTTTTCTCCTGGTTATTGCAGGATCCATAGCACTGGCCATGTGCTTCCTGTTTTTTCATGCTTCATCTTCCTCAATAAGGTTATCAAAGGGTACCGCAGCCAGGACGGAAAAGAAGAAAATGTCTGAGAATAGTTTTTTAACAATGCAGGCTGACTGCCAGTTTATGAAACTGAAAGATCCGAAAACAGGGTTGATCCCGCCGGGGATTCGCTCCCGGGAGCTCGCATTTACCTCAAAATTGCCACGGTATGCCGAAGATGCAGGCCAGTCATGGACATGGAGAGGCCCTACCAATATAGGCGGGCGAATGCTCTGCATCACCGTTGATATAGATGACCAGAATCACCTTCTGGCTGGCAGTGCATCAGGAGGCATGTGGGAATCAACCGACCAGGGTCTGAACTGGCACAAATCAACCGCTCCCGATGCGGAACAGAGCGCCACCTGCCTGGTACAGGACAAGAGGCCGGGGAAGCACCGAACCTGGTATTACGGCACGGGTGAGATGCTCAGTACGACCGACAGGAACATTTCTACCAATGCAAGAACGATTGGAATTGGCAATGGAATTTATAAATCGACCGACAACGGGGCAACATGGCAGCCGCTTGCGGCTACCCAGGGAGCTTCACCCTCGGGCCTGAATGAGATTTTTCAGGGTGTTTGGCGGATCGTAACAGACCCCGTCAGGATGGATAAAGATATCGTGTATGCTGCCTGTTACGGTGCCATCATGCGCTCTGAAAATGGCGGCATCAGCTGGCAGGTAGCGTTGGGCGACATTGAGAACAAGTCTTTCGCTACCGATCTTGCCATCACATCCGACGGTGTATTGTATGCCGGCCTGAGCAGTTTCTGCCTTTCGGTTGAACCACCCGGTAAAGCCGGGATCTGGAGATCGACCGATGGATTTAACTGGACCAAAATCACCCCTGCCGGATTTCCTGCGGATAACCGGGTGACAAAACTGGTGCTTGCACCGTCGAATGGAAAGGTAATGTATGTGTTTACGGAATCGCAATCCCCCGACCTGAATCCCTTTAACGGATATACCAACACGGTGAATACCTTCTGGAAAATGACCTGGAATTCCGCTGCCGGTTCTGCTGTATGGGAAAACCGAACCCGTAACATGCATGGAGGCGGTGACGGAAATATCAATGATTTTCCGTATTCGCTGGTAGTATATGGCGGATACTGTTTCACCATGGGCGTAAAACCCGATAATGAAAATGTGGTCTTCATGGGGGGAATGAACATGTACAGGTCGGATAATGGTTTTGCCGACAGCTTAATGACAACCTACGTGGGTGGGTATCCCTATGATATGGACTCGATCCGTCAACTTCATCCCGACCAGCATGGAATAACGTTCCTGCCCTCCGATCCGAACGTCATGCTTATGGCAAATGACGGTGGTATATACATGACAACCAACTGCATGGCCGACAGCAGCCACATGTCATGGGAAAGGATGAATAACAAGCTGACAACTACCCAGTTTTACAGCATTGCCATTGATCATGGCTCTTCAGGTGACGACTGGGTACTTGGCGGGTTGCAGGATAATAACTGGTATTACACTGTTACCGACGATCCTACGGAATTCTGGTTCAATATCGATATTTGCTATGACGGGTTCGCAACCTGTGTGGCACCCAACTGGGAATATTGCGCCATCTCAGCCTACAGCGGAAATATCTGGACCTCGCGTTTTGATAACAACATGCATACAAAAGATATTTTCCCTCAGCTTCCTGATACCCTCCTTAAATATTACGACCCTGTGATGGGAAGCAACGCTCTTTTTCCCTTCTATCAGAATTTTGCGCTGGATCCGAATACGTATGAAACATTTTACCTGCCAACCATCACCAGTATCTGGCGTAAGGATAACCTGAAGGCAGCAGCTTACGATTCCACCCTCCGGAATTCTGGATGGAACCAGCTGAGCAAGGTGAATGTGGGTACTGCGTCTGAAATCAGTTTCATCACTGTTTCAAAAGTTCCTGCAAACCGGATTTATTACGGGACCAACCTGGGGAAAGTGTACCGGCTTGACAACGCAAATACGGGAAATCCTGTCCCGGTTGAGATCACAGGAAGTAACTTCCCGTCAAATGCTTTTGTTGCCTGCATCGATATCGACCCTGATAATGCAGATCATGTGATGGTGACCTTTTCAAACTACGGTGTACAGAGCCTTTTCCATACGACTGACGGAGGCTCCACGTGGACAGCAGTAGGAGGTAATCTTGAGGAATACCCTGATGGATCAGGAAACGGACCGTCAATTCGCTGCACGAAGAAGCTGTTTTACCAGGGAAAAAAGATCATTTTCGCAGGAACCTCCTGCGGCTTGTTTACCACGACAGCGCTGAAGGGAGACTCAACGGTTTGGACAAAGGAGGGCGCTTCCACCATCGGCAATGTGATTATAGATATGATCGATGCCCGCCCGACTGACGGTTTTATTGCCATCGGCACACATGGAAACGGTGTTTACAGCGCGTACTTTAATCCTTCGGCAGGAGTGGCAGAAACAATCGCATATCAATCCCTTCAGATAGGCAATGCTTTCCCGAACCCGGCAAAGGATATAACCACTGTTGAAATACATTCAAAAAATTATAGCAGGTTGAAAACAACACTTTTTTCGAACACAGGGAAAACGGTAAAAATGTTTTCAGAAAAAAATATTTGTCCTGGAAAACAGCAACTATCCCTTCAATTTGGAAATCTTCCTGCCGGTGTTTATTACCTGGTTTTTGAAGATGGGAAAAAGAAAATAATAAGAAAGGTTGTTGTGGCCTGGTGAGTTAATCTGTCCGGCAGGTCAAATAAACAAACTGGGGGAGTGTAAATTTGAGAATATAACAAAATAAATGTTTCACCATAAAGCAAGAAGAAAAGCTATGAGTAATGCATTAAAAATCACATTCCGGATCATGAAAAACCGTTTTACCATCTTCGCCATGATGTTGTTTATCGTTGTTGCAGCAATGCAAAGCGGCTGTAAAAAAAGCAATTCTGAGCACAAGGGTGGACTTGGTGCGACTGATGAAACGCTTCGTTTCGTATGGCTTGCCGACAGCCGGGGCGACACGCTTGAACATCCGGTGAACCTCCCTGTGATGACTGCCATCATCAACCAGATTGCCGCGTTGTCACCCAAACCGTCCTTTGTGTTTTTCGGCGGCGACCAGTCCTACAGGGGCTATATCAAGCCATCCTACACCTTCGTGGCATGGAAAAACCTGTTCGACACCCTGAGGGAAAACGGAATACCCTTGTACACGGCCATCGGCAACCATGAGTTGTATCACCAGCACGCTTCATACGGTTACCTGCTCGTCAACCAGAAGGAATACCAGAATGTATTTTCGGGGAACCCCTCCAACGGGCCGGCCGGCTACGAGCACCTGGCCTATACCTTTACTTCTCAGGGCGGCAACTCATTTTTCGCGGTGCTGGATCCCTATTTTGTGAAAAAGGACACGGTGCACATGGGGCTGGGAGGGCACATTGACGACGACCAGATGTCGTGGCTAAAAGCACAGGTGGCCCAGACCAGTGCTCAACACAAATTCCTTTTCATTCACACGCCCTATTACTATATTTCCGACGATTCGACCGAGTCGTCGGCTGCAGACACATCCCTGACATTGCTATGGTCGTTCCTGGATGCCAACAAGTTTGACTTATACGCCTGCGGGCATTCGCATCTCTTTTCCCGCAAGACCATCGACAACAGCATCCACGCGAATCCATCCACCACACCGCCAACTCCCGCATGGCAGAACAATGTTGTACAACTTCTCAACGGCACCTGCGGCGCCGGCCCTTCTACCGAAATCATCGATGAGAACCTCAGAACCTTATGGAATATACACAATGACCCCCTGACTTATTACTTCACCGTCGTCGATATCAATGGCGGTACCGTAACGGTAAAAAGTTACGGGGGGTACACAGGGGCTTACAGCCTTATCGATTCATTCACGATTCAAAAGTAGAACACGCATTTATTGTAGAATAGCAAAAGTCTGTCTGAAATAGTTTATATGAAGAATTAACATGTAAGAATGTGATTAATAACCAAAAAAATATGAAAAAGTTAAATCTTTTAGTTGTTCTGAGTTTTTTAGTCGTTTCAACGATTCAGATATCCTGTAAACGCGATGATTCTTCAAGTACGCCAAATTATGGGCCTAAAACGAAAGAGCTGATCAGCATGGTTGAAAGCAATCCGAATATAAAATCATTGCTTCTCAAATCCATTGCCCAGGCAAAAACGGTCAATCCGGATAAAAATACAAATCCGGCCCAAACGCTGGCTGAATATTATCAATTTGTTACATGGGCAGAGACTTGCATGCCATGGAGTATTCTTCCAAACACACCCTACACTTCATTATATGATAAAATAGACCAGAGTTTAGACTATTTCTATTTTATAAATGACCAGCCGCTTGCAGAACTTGAAGGCCAGGGATTGTATCATAACTCTCTTCAATATGTAGCCCCATACAATGACTGGCTGGTAAGTTTCATAAAAGCATGGGGCTTGTATCTGGATACACCGGATTCGTGGAAAGATGCATATTATCAATTGGCGCTTACTGATAATAAATTTGGTTTATCGGCCGGTTGGTATGAAGATCCTTCCAATTGGAAAACGTTTAATCAGTTTTTCACCAGGTATCTTAAGTCGCCGGATAAACGCCCGGTTACTTCTCCCGGCGACAGCACAATTGTTGTTTCCCCGGCAGATGCCATACCGCAGGGTGTATGGGCGATAGACGCCAATTCAAACATTGCCCTGAATAAAAGAGTAGCCATTAAATCCGGAACATTAACATCCATTGTAACATTAATCGGAAATGACAGCCAATATAAAAATGAATTTGCCAGTGGAATAATGACCCATACTTTTCTGGATATTCAGGATTACCATCGGTTCCATTTTCCGGTAAGTGGTGTTGTAAAGGAAATCAGGAACATTGCTGAACAGGATGCAGTTGGCGGCATTATTACATGGGATCCGTCAATTCCGAGATATCTGTTAGATTGTACAGTCCCCAGTTGGCAAGCCATAGAAACACGAGGCTGTGTAATTGTTGATACAAAGGATTTCGGTTTGGTGGCCATACTTCCCATAGGCATGTCGCAGATATGTTCGGTAAAATTTGAGGATAATATTCACGCAGGGACCGTCGTAAGGAAGGGTGATATGATGGGATGCTTCCTGTTTGGAGGTTCCGATATTGTACTGATATTTCAACAGAAAGCCGGATTTGTGCTGGAACCGGCAGGAGGGGGTAGCGGTCAATCTTTTCAACACATACTTATGGGTGAAAAATACGGCGTGATGAAAGGCTCGAAATAATAATTTCCATAAGGCAGATTTGTTAACTGTCTCATGATTTGTGAATAACGTTAATCCCGATGACCAACCCCGAAAATGAAAAGCTGGTTAATTACCTGGTTGTACTTGATAAGCCAGGCCGTCAATTCAACACGGAAGAGGATAACAGGTGGGGTGGACTTATACAACCCGCTCCATCCGAAAACCCAAATAAAACCAATGAGGGTTTACGGATCGTCCTGTTTGGAAGCTGGGAATTCGGTTATCTAGTACTTGAAACGCTTAAGGAATATGAACGCAGGTTCCCGGGAAAGGTAAATCTGGTAGGTTTGGTCACAGATAACCCCCTGAACCCCGATGCTAAAATTTCATTGAAAAAAAGGGTCTGGCAATTTATTGATCTGCCATTTAGGGTGTTTGATGAGACATTCATTATTGAATCGGGCCTCAGTCATGGGATCCCGGTTTATACCGGTGAAATCAAAATTGAATCATTTTACAGGATGATGGAACAATGGAATCCCGACGTTGTTTTAGTATGTGTTTTCGGGCAGATCATCAATTCGTTCATAATCAACCTGCCCCCCTTCGGAATCTATAACTTCCATCCATCCGATCTTGCAAATAACCAGGGGGCAGGTCCTGCTCCGTACGAAGATCTCGTTATCCGCAATGCAGCAACAACTGTATGGTCTTTGCATCATGTTTCGGAGGAGGTTGACTGCGGACATGTTGTAGGACAATCCCCTCCGGTAAATGTCCTGAATTCAAAAGGGATATTACCCGGAAATCCGCTGGTTGTTTACCAGAAACTGGCTGAGGCATTGACTCCGCTTACATTTTTCCTGGCAGAGGAATTGGGCCGCAGATTTGAAATGAATAAGCCCGGGTTTGTTGATCACATTGACTTTAACAGCCTGATCTCCGATGATATCAAACAAAAACTCATGCAACCGGTTGTTTGCGATATCCCGGTTGAAACGCTGCCTGTGCCTGATCTGTCCATCTTCAGTTAGCCACAAATACCTCAGGGCAACTGCATACACTGCAACGGTAATCATTCCAGTCACCATCAATGGTTTTGTCATCGCCCTCGAAAACTCGATGCCATGCGCCTTATAGGATATCGTAAGCGTTGCAATGAACATTGCCGGAAATGCTGCAAATATTCCTCCAAATACTGTCCCTCCTGTTTTTGCAATCAAAACGGTCAGCATGACTACAAATCCGCCAAACATAGCGCGGATGACAAGATGTTTTTCCGGATGTCCTGTTTTACCTGTGGAAACCGACCTGATTAATAAATACTTTTCAAGTATCATGTAAGAGAAAAGCATGACTGCAGCATAGATTGCCAGGTTGAGCAAGAAATTTTCCCACCTGAAACGGATGACGATGGATGACAATAGGAACCATGAAAATAAGCTGGAAAAAAGAGCCGGTATAAAACCGCGGCGGGCAATCGTGGCAAAAACAACCAGGAATAAACCGGATATTGATATGGCGATTGGAAATACGGTCGTAACAGATGAAGCAATTTCTGGGGATTGTGAAAATCCAATGAAAAAGAACGACAATAATGCTGTTGAGGGAAGTCCTCCGATAAATCCGCCGGTTTTACTGCCAAATCGAAGTCCGGCAAGTACCGTACCGAATATCCAGAAACTGCCAATAAGGAAAGTTAACAGTAATTGCAGCAGAAATATTTTTGTTATCATTCAGCAAAAAATTACAGTGAACAGGGTGTGCAAATTTGATCTGGCAACATCAGTGAAACATACTGTTGAAAGTATAAATATACAAAAAGATACATGAGTAATCCGGATTGATAAAAAGATACGTGTCGTCGGCCGAAATGACAGGCTCCGTGGTCAAAAGAGAGGGGAGGAGCATATTAAAACCATGTGTCGCATCCCTGAACGGAGACAGAATGAACCTGGATGAAATGTTTGGGTTTGGCCCTTACAGTTCATACATCTTCATTTGCAATAATAGGAAGTTAAAGGCAAATATAATTTACCTGACATCGGGTCGTTTTTTTTCATACTTTTATGCGGTAAAAAGAAATTCCTCCATTTAAAACCACCCTTATGAACAGATTTACATTTTTCAGGTTTCGCTGGACCATTTTCATGGGAATTCTGGCCCTGCTCTCTTCGTTCCAGGTACTTGCCCAGTATCAGGATAATCCGAATCTTGACCAGGTTCCGCGCTACTTGCGGGAAGCAGCGCCAAAGAGCCCCGACCTCCCGCTGTCGACGATCATAACCATCAATAATTACGACAATTTCAACCTCGGTGTTGACTTTGGCGAGGGCAACATAGCGGAGAGCATGCAAAATCCACCCTGGTTCTTTACTGCGTACAATACCAATACAGCCCATCATACCGAAAACGGTACCGACTGGGCTACTACCGCCCCGGCTTTTGGCGCCTCTATGCAGGGAGACCCGGTTGTAACCTACGACAGTATCGGCAACATGTTTTATATGAACATGTACGGCACAACCATCACCGGTTGTAAGGTGATGGCCACCGCCAACAACGGTGTTTCGTGGGGCCCGTCCATTACCGCCATTGCCGGAAATGACAAGAACTGGATCGCCTGCGACCAAACCGCCGGTCCTTACGCAAACTATGTTTATTGCACCATGACCAACGGAGGCCCCCCGGGTAATTTTTCCCGCAGCATTGACCATGGCCTTACTTTTACTTCGACGTTCGCTCCCACCACCCAGCAGATCCCCGGGATGATGGTTTGCGTGGGACCCGAAGGAAGCACCCAGGGAGGTGCGGTACATGTTGTTACCAACAGCGGAAGCTCTTTTACTTCTACATACACGTTTTACCTGTCAACCGATGGTGGCGTTACGTTCACCCAGAAATCGGCACAGCAATTCTGCAATACCGTCGGTAGCCAGGTAGGCGGCAGGAACTCTGTTCAGAACATGCGTACCCGTCCATACCCGATGATCGCGGCCGACAACAGCTACGGCGCACACCGGGGCAGGTTTTACGTTGTCTATGCATCCAACGACCCCCCTGGCGACGGCAACAAACCCGATATCTGGTGCCGTTACTCCGACAACGACGGAACTACCTGGTCGGCCGCTACGATTATCAACGATGACGCCAACACACAGACCCACAACCAGTGGCACCCGGCCATCTGGTGCGACAAGCAGACCGGCAGGCTTTACGCCATGTGGATGGACACCCGTGATTGCCCCACCAATGACAGCGCCATGATCTATGCCTCCTATTCCGACAACGGAGGTACAACCTGGGCTGCAAACCAGGTTCTTTCAAACCAGAAAATGAAAATCGACTGTCCTACCTGTGGCGGGGGTGGAACCCCCAGATACCAGGGAGACTACAACGGCATCATCTCCAATAAAAAAGTTGGCACGGTAAACTGGACGGATTTCCGCCAGGGAACCTTCATGAGCGTGACCTCCTATTTTCCCGATTTCGCCCTGTCTCTCAACCATACTTCCGACACCCTCTATGTGAGCAGCGACAGCACCGATTTTGTCGTGAACGTCCCGGCAGTCAAGTTGTACACAGATACGGTCGTGCTTACCGGGCAGATCACCCCGATTCCTTCGTCGGGCACCATCACCTTCAGCTTCCCGCAGGGAGACAAGATCACTACTTTTCCCGGGTCTAAAATAGCAAGGGTAAAACTTACCGGAAGTGTGCCGATTGCCGATTACACGGCGACGTTCATTGCAAAAGGCCCGAATGGAACACCTGTGCACCAGCGCACCGCCACCATCAAGGTGATGGCTTCGCTGGCCCTTGGAGTCGTGGTCACCGCTTCTCCCACCTCTGTCTGCCCGGGAAGTCCGACACAATTGCAGGCCAGCCCAAGCGGAGGAACCAACCCTTATACGTATACCTGGACCTCCAATCCTGCAGGATTTAACTCCACCCTGCCGAACCCCACTGCCTCTCCAACTGTCAACACCCGGTATATCTGCACAGTACACGATAATGCCACCCACGTTGCCAAAGACAGCGTGCTCGTTACCATGGCTACAGTACCTGGCACTCCGGGTGCAATTTCCGGGAATGCGGCCCCCTGCATGTCAACCATTGCGAACTACAGCATTGGCGTTGTTCCAGGTGCTTCAACCTATAACTGGACAGTCCCGGCCGGCGCCATCATCCAGTCAGGACAGAACACCACCTCCATCACCGTCATGTGGGGAACCACTTCCGGAAATGTGGCCGTTACAGCAGGAAACAATTGCGGAACCAGTACCCCCAGCCAGCTTGCCGTAACGCTGACACAGTCCCCTTCCACCCCGGGTACCATCAGCGGGCCGACGAATGTTTGCAGCAGTACGACCGTCAACTTTAGTGTTCCCCCGGTTACCGGGGTCACCAATACCTGGACCGTTCCCCCCGACGCCTTCATCACCGCCGGGCAGGGAACAGATGCCATTACCGTTCAGTGGGGCATCACGGCCGGTTTTGTCAGCGTAACTGCGCAGATTGCAACGTGTATCAGTACGCCTACGACACTGGCTGTGAATGTTGAAACGATCCCCACCGCAGCGCAGGCCATATCAGGTCCCGATACCGTTTGCCAGAACATGGGCGGCTACCAGTTCACCATCCCGGCGATCTCCAATGCCTCAACCTATGTTTGGAACCTGCCCACGGGAGCAACAATCACACAGGGACAGGGAACAAGTTCCATCCAGGTCAATTTCGGGACTTCAGCCATTTCAGGCAATATCACGGCTGCCGGGAGCAATCTCTGCGGAACAGGTACTGCCAGTTCAGCCTTCGTCAAGGTGATGGTATGTACCGGTCTCATCGACAACCGGCTCCATTCCCAGATCTCGGTATATCCCAACCCGGTTCACGGTCTGCTCATGTTGTCGGTCAAAGGAACGGAGACCAAACTCCAGGTACGGATCACCGACGTTAGCGGTCATCTCGTGTATGACGAATCGCTCGATAATCTCCCGGCCGATTACACCCGGCAGATTGATGTCAGCCGGTTTGCCAAAGGAGTTTATATGATCAGGCTCACCAACGATTCCCGCGTGTTTGTTGCGAAATTCGCGGTAGAATAAGCGGGGAAATGTAAAATAGTAAAATAGTAAAATGGCAAAATGGTCATACCGTTTTGCCATTTTGCGTTACAGCAGTTTTATGTATGAAAAAATACGGAGGAGGACCCTGTCGGTATTTCACCAGTTTTGAATACCTTTGAGGAGGAAAACTCCCTGATTGTATGAATGCCGGAGTATAAGTCATCTTTACTGCATGAATTCCGACCAGAACGATAATGACCTCATTGAAAAGTACCTGCTTGAGAAATTAAGCGGGGAGGAGGTAGTGGCGGTTGAAACCCGGATGGGTGAAGACCGGGAGTTTGCACGGAAATGCAGGCTGATGAAGACTTTCCCGGAGATGATGAGTGCGGAGGGCAAGCTTGAGTATGACCGGAAATTCGCGGTAGTCGCAGAACAGGAGCCTGAGCGGAAACCTTTCCGCAGCCCTAAACCCAAAACAGTCACCTGGGTGGGTTCTGCACTTATCCTTATCGTAATCGTGGTGCTTATTTTCGTCTTCAGGACAAATCAGCCCGCCGCCGACTCTGCGAAATGGGTCACCTCCCCTGTTACAGACACTGTGAACCCCAAACCCATAGTTGCATCGGAACCTGAAAAGAAGTCTGTCATCCCCGCGGTTGACCAACCTGTTGAACAGGCCCATGATGCCATCGAATTGATAAATCCGGCAGATGGAAAGAGTTTTGGAAGAACGGGTGAGATTGTTTTCAGCTGGAAGCAGGAAACTGACTCCTTTACCAGGTTCTTTATCTGTTCGGAGATTCGCGACAAGGTGGTGTTATGGCGGGGCATCCGGCCCGGCGTGCGGGAATTCCGGGTTCCGGCAGCCAATATCTATCCCGGGAAATTTTACTGGTTTGTAGGCACCAAAGATGTGAAGCGAACGTTCGTCGTCAGTGAATAAGTGCGCTCTTTTGTAAAAACCCGTCAAACCAGGGTTTCTGATGCAATACTGCGTAGATGAAGGTTGCACGGTGATCGGCCTTGTCGCCGGCATAAACCGCCTTTGTTGGCCCGCAACCCAAAACCTTATGGAAAGCTTCAGGGAGCGTTGCAATGTAGGTGGGCACCACCTCATCCAAACCACCGTAATAATTTTTTAACGGGGTATGACTGCGCCAGCGGTAAGCCTGGCTTTGTTCCAGGGTTTGCCAGTATGGGCTGTCGCCGATATCCCCGCTCGCCATAAACTCTGGTTTCATGAAATCCTGCAACTTGTCCCTGGTGAGTTTTCTGAATGTAGTCCAGTTGATGTTATTGCTGTACAAATTCCTTGCCGCCTGCAGGTATTCCGGACGTATGGCCGATTCGGCCAGCCCGTTTTGCCGGAGGTAGTACTCCTGGGCGAGGACCTGGAGCGCAACGCAGGCGGGCAGGTACACCGCATCAACCGGCTGGTAGTTGTTCAGCCACCGGTTCATCGTGACAGCAATATCCACCGGAGCGCTGGCCGTGGCAGCCGCAGTTACGGTAATGTCCAGTGATTCCAGCTTGTGCAGGAAGGTCATGGTTGCCCAGCCACCCTGCGACCAACCGCTGATAAAAAACGGTCCTGTTTTGATCTTTTTTGAAGCCAGAACAGCCTTGGCCGCGGCAAGCATGTCGACACAAGCCTGTTGCGTGCTTCTATTGACCAGGTAACTGTCGGGCAGGTCCGACAAGCCTCTTCCAAAGTAGTCTGCCGCGATTACGATATATCCCTGAGCGGCAAAGCGGGCGATCATGATCCGGGTTTCCGAGGAACTGTCGGGAACCGAGGGCACCTCGTATTTTGAAAATACGGTTCCATGCTGGTACATCACCACGGGCATTGAATCCAACCCGTTTTCAGGGATAGCGACCAGGCCTGAAGCCATGGTTGGCCTGTTTCCCAGTTCCGGGATCACGGAATTGTAAGCTACCCGATACAATTTCACAGCACAGGAGGCTGGAGGAAAACTGTCGGCAAATGCCTTTGGCCCTGCCGTGGATGTTGCGAGAAATGCTTCAAGTTCCTGGCTGAGGATGCTGTTTAATTTTTTGATATCGAATGTTTTGATATACTGGAACCGGACCCCGGAGGTCACACTCGTATAATCCTTATCACTCTGTGCAGCTGCCCGGGAATAAAATCCCATGAGGATGGTTAAAATTAACAGGCAAACCCGCAGACTTTTATTGCTGGTTACTGGATTGAATTTCATTGTGCTTCTGTTTTAATACGTGTCATTAATCTTTAACGCACCTTACCTGGAAAGCGTTATTCCTGATTGATAAATAGGTCGATACGCTGGGTGTAATCATGTTCAGTCCATGGCTGTACACCCTGGTATTTGCGGCACCGGCTCCCGCTGTGGAGGTCCAGAATAGCGAGGCTGAAAACCCCGGGGGCATAAAATTCCAGGTAAAATTCTGGTACAAAACCCCCCTGGTTTTAGCATGAAAACCATGTAAAAGGTACGGATCCGAAAGACTCATCCCCGCAATCCCCGGACTTGAATAATAATTTATAAGTTCCTCCCATTCCCCCTCCGTCGCCACGTGCCACTCAGGCGGACAAATCCCCTGCTTCCCTTCCGCCAAAGAATTATCCCCCCCTTCTGCATTGTTTGCATTGTTTGCATTGTTTGGATTGTCTCCATTGCCTGCATTGACATATCCCATAAGTTCATCCCACTGGTAAAGACCACCGGAAGCATCACAGTTCGATCCCGTATTCCCCTCGCAGTATTTTTCGCTGGTGCAGTTGTCAGTCTGGACAACATTGTCTGTGATAAAACTCCCGAAATTAAGGTTCGCGGCCATCCAGCAACGATGAGTGGCGCCGTTGACAATTTCAAACGTCGGGTAGGTTGCCAGGTCACGGATGTCGGTAAGCGTGTTTCCGCAGATGAAACCCGAGGCATTATTAACTTTCAATGCCAGGGTCTTGCCTGCAGTGCAGCTGAACACATTGGTATAGGTATAGGAAATAACATGGTTGGGCGGGCCTGCGTTCAGAGTGGAAGGGTCCAGGACGCCGGAGGGAAGAGGTACCCCGTCGATGCTGTATACCCCGCCAACAGGGGTGCCCCCCCTGAGCAGGAATGGTTGTGCCCCCCGTGTTGTAACGAGGTCGTTGCACGATTGGAGCGAAACACCCGGGTTGGGGTTAACGGTGATGGTGGTATATCCAGAGAAATTCCCGCTACCGCAATTGCTAACCGGCCTGAAACGAATGCCCAGGATCCCTGAAAATCCCGGGGTCAGTGAAACCGATGGGGATGACGTTGTTCCGGTAATTGTACCACCATTGGCCGGGTTAAGCTCCCAGGTAAACGAGGTCGCCAGCGGGTCCGGGCCACTCAGGAGGTAGTTGACATTCAGCGTACCTTCGCACAGTGAAGCCGGGCCACTTACCGTTCCGGCGGGCAGTGGAAGCGGGATGACGGATAACGCGGCTGTTGCTGTTTCTGTACAAGCATGAATATCGCTATAGCTGTATGTGATCTGATGAATCCCTGCCCCTGATGATGGGTCGAAAATCGCAGTAGCCGGGTTGACACCTGTTCCTGAGTAAGTTCCTCCTGCAGGCGTGCCACCGGCTAGCGGGAAAGGTGCTGCTGTGATGCAAACAGCCGCCTGGGCAGCCATCTGAACCACAGGAAGGGCATAAACGGTCAGGGTTTTAACGGCGGTATTGATGCACCCGTTTGCATCGGTGTAGGTATATGTGATCGGGTGCGGCCCGGCACCGGATGCCGGATCAAAGATGCTTGTGGCTGAATTCACCCCCGGTCCTGAATAAATCCCACCGGCCGGTGTCCCGCCGGTAAGGGCAAAGGGAGCCACCGAGATGCATACACTGGCCTGGTCTGCAAGCTGGACAAAGGGAATTGAATAAACCGCCAGGGATTTGGATGCAGCATTTGAGCAACCGTTTATATCTGAGTAAGTATAGGTGACAAGGTGAAGGCCCGCTCCGGAGGAAGGATCGAAAAAGCCTGTCCCGGAATTGACGCCGGGTCCGGAATAAATACCGCCGGCCGGGATTCCTCCGGTCAACGGGAAAGGGGCCTGCGAGATGCATACGCTGGCCTGATCCGACAGGGTTACCGAAGGAAGGCTATACACAGATAAAGATTTGGAAGCGGCGTTGATGCATCCGTTGGCATCCGTGCAGGTGTAGGTGATCAGGTGCGGTCCCGCCCCGGAACCCGGATTAAAAAATCCCGTTGAAGAATTTACCCCCGGGCCGGAATAAACCCCGCCAGCAGGGGTGCCTCCTGTCAGCGGGAATGGTGGGACAGAAATACAAACCTGCGCCTGGTCCTGTAACTGAACCAACGGCAGCGGGTAAACAGTCAGCAATTTGCTGGCTGAATTGATACAGCCATTGGCGCCGTTAATGGTATAGGTGATCGTATGAACGCCCGCCCCTGACGACGGATCGAACACGCCGGTGGCGGAATTGACTCCCGCACCGGAATAGGTTCCGCCTGCTGGCAATCCACCGGTGAGCGGAAAAGCTGCTACTGATATGCAGACATTCGCCTGGTCGGCCAGTTGCACCACCGGCAGCGGGTATACCTCCAGGGTTTTTGTAGCCACACTGGTACAACTGTTTGCGCTCGTGAAGGTATAGGTGATCGTATGCGTTCCTGCACCGGAAGAAGGATCGAACATCCCGGTTGCCGGGTTAACCCCGATACCTGAATAAATTCCGCCAATTGGTGTTCCCCCGGTAAGCTGGAACGGAGATATTGAAATGCAAACCGGCGCCTGGTCTGCAAGCTGGACGACCGGAAGCGGGTATACGGTCAGTGTTTTGGAACCGGAACTGGTGCAGCCGTTTATATCGGTCAATGTGTAGGTGATGGTGTGCGGTCCGGTTCCCGAAGCAGGATCGAAAAACCCGGTGGAGGAATTGACCCCTGCACCCGAATAGGTTCCACCGGCAGGCGATCCGCAGGTCAACGGGAATGGAAAATCGGAGACGCAGGCTCCATCCTGGCCCGACAACAGGATGACCGGCAGCGGGTAAACGGTGAGAATTTTGGACGGGGCGTCGGTACATCCGTTGGCATCGGTATAGGTATACGTGATGGTATGGGGCCCCGATCCGGAGGATGGATCAAAAAAACCGGTCGTGGAGTTCACCCCCGGCCCCGAATAGGTGCCTCCCGCAGGCGTACCGAACGCCAGCAGGAAAGGAGGTGTGGAGATGCAGGCGCCATCCTGGCCCGAAAGCTGAACAACCGGGAGGGGGTACACTTCGAGTGTTTTTACATCCGAACCGGAACAGCCGTCACTGTTCAAGTAGGTATAGGTGATGGTATGTATTCCTGCACCCGAGGCTGGGTCAAAAAACCCGGTTGCAGAGTTGACACCCGCGCCGGAATAGGTCCCGCCGGCAGGTGTTCCCCCGGTGAGCAGGGAAGGAGGAGCAGAGATGCAAACTGTAGCCTGCGCTGAGAGCTGGACCACCGGCAACTGGTTGACGGTAAGTGTCCCCGAAGCCTGGCTGGTGCACCCATAGGGATCGGTGTAAGTATACAGGATCATGTGTGCGCCTGTCCCTGAAGAGGGGTCAAAGTAGCCGGTGGAGGAATTGACCCCCGGTCCGGAGTAGATTCCGCCGGCCGGCGTGCCCCCGGTAAGCGGGTAGGGAGGGACCGAGACACAAACGGCAGCCTGGGCTGCCAGTTGGACATCCGGACTTGAATAAACGGTAAGGATTTTGGTGGCTGTGTTGATACACCCGTGGATGTCGGAATAGGTATAGGTGATCAGGTGTTGCCCGATCCCGGATGAAGGATCGAAATAGCCGGTAGCTGAATTTACGCCCGGGCCTGAATAGGTGCCGCCGGCCGGCGATCCGCAGGTCAGCGGGAACGGGGCAGCGGAAACGCATGTTCCATCCTGCCCCGACATCTGGATCACAGGCAGGGGGTAAACAACGAGGGATTGAATTGCCGCATTCGAGCAACCGTTCGCATCGGTGTAGGTATAAACGATGTTGTGCGGCCCGGTGCCTGAGGCTGGTGTGAATATCCCCGTGGCCGGATTGACCCCCGGTCCGGAATAGATACCTCCTGCCGGAACTCCCCCGGTTAATGCAAAAGGCGGGGCCGAAATACATACGCCGGGCTGCGCAGCCAGCTGAACAACCGGGAGTGGATAAACGGTTAGTGTTTTGGATGCCGCATTTGCACAAATGTTTCCGTCCGTATAGGTATAGGTGATCAGATGCCCGCCGGATCCTGATGAAGGGGTGAAAATACCAGTGGCGGGGTTGACCCCCGGGCCGGAGTAGGTGCCTCCTGCAGGGGTTCCCCCGGTGAGCAGAAACGGGGAGGCTGAAATGCAGACTGAAGGCTGGGCGGCCAACTGCACCGTGGGCGGGGTGTTCACGGTGAGTGTTTTGGATGAAGTTCCTACGCACCCGCTGGCATCCGTGAAGGTGTAGGTGATCAGGTGCGCGCCGGTGCCTGAGGCAGGATCGAAATACCCGGTTGTTGAGTTTACGCCGGGACCGGAATAAATGCCGCCGGAAGGGCTTCCCCCGGTGAGCGGATAGGGTGCAACATTCGAGCAGGTTGACGCTGGCTGCACCAGGGTGACAACAGGCAATGCATGCACGGTTACCGTGGCTGAAGCGCTTTCATGGCATCCGCTGTTATTGGTTATCGTAACCCCATAAATGCCGCTGGCGCTCACAGTGATGGATTGTGTTGTCGCCCCGGTTGACCATTGATATGAATTATAGGATGGTGTAACACTGAGCGGTTGGGATTGTCCCTGGCAGAAATTTGTAATTCCGTTGATGACCGGGTTGGTGGAGGGGTAGTTACTGAGTACTGCCTGGTCTGTTAAAATGCATCCGTGATCATCCACGGTTACAGAATAGATGCCCGGATTGGTCACCGTGATGGTTTGGACACCGGAAGCAAAGGGGCTTCCATTGTAAAACCAGTTATAACTTATCCGGTTTGGCCCGGCATCGAATGTGATCGGTGTGCCGGCACACACCAGTTGGTCGGGCCCCAGGTTCAGGCTGGCAAAATCGGAAAAGTAACCGTAGGAACAGCCTGATTGCCCTGCATCGTAGGTGTGGATAATCCCCATGTGGAAAATGTCCTGGGTATTTGTCAGCATGTGGGCGCCTACCGGCAGGGTGCCCGAAGGGAAGGTGATTTTGGTGTAAACATAGGCCGAATTGGAGGGTACCGATGAAAACATGGCAGCGGTTACCAGGGCGGGGTTGCCGTCAAGCAGGAACGAACCCTGGGCGCCGGCCTTGGTAAGGATGATCATCTCGAAGGTGTATGAAGTGGTCCGGGTGAAGGCGACCTGGGTTGATCCCGTGCACCCGATGGCGGGCAGCAGCGCGGTTCCGGTTTCACACCCGTAACCTGTAAGATGGTAAAGATAGACGGGATGATCGGTTTGAACATACGAACATAAATTACTCGTCAGCATGTTGAAATGATAGGTGTTCCCGGTATTGATAAGGGCTACCGCACTTCCGTTCACGGTGATGTGCGTATTGTCGGCCGTGGCAGTTACAAAGACCCAGTCGTTTATGGTGCTGTTTGTACTTCCCCTCACCACGATGTACTGTGATCCGATGATGTTGACCGGGACGATCTGGTCGCCGGTGAGGTCGTAACAATCGAGCCCGGTATACCGGTCCGAATCGTCTTTCACGGTGATGGCTACCGGGTTGTCGGATGTAACCACCGAACCCATCAGGTGATCGGCCGCCAGTTGCCCGACCGCCTGGGCACTGTATACCTGGCCCTTGTCCAGCACAACCGTGAACGTTGTGCCGGCCGAATGGCCGACAATGTCCTTTCTCGGGGTGATGGTGACGGTAGTATTATCTTCTGTGGCAATGATATCAAAGGAATTATATGCTTTTGGGCTTAAGGAGGGTTCGTTGTATAAAACATCCTGCGACGGGATGAAAAAAGAGGTGCCAAGCGCATTGTTTCCTTTCAGGATAAAAATTTCAGGGTTTACCGTGTTGGCCACTTCATAATAGGCCGTGATGGGAAGATCGGAATGAATATGCAGCCCAAGGTTAAGCGCGGTATTGGGAGGCTTGCATTCGACCTGGTCTTTGTACGCGGTGAGGTTAACGGAAACGGTTGAATTGGCGGGGATCACAACATATATTGGAGGGAAGTTCGCAGCTGTATTGGCCGGCTCTGATACGATGACCGTTGCAGCCTGGCTGAAGGAGGTGAGCCGTAAATAGATCGGCTGGTCGCCATGGGCAACGGTAACTTCCGGGGCGGCAAACCAGAATTCGGTATTTGTTTGCGCGGGAAGGAGTCCAGGAACCAGCACAAACAGCACGACGAAGAAGAAAACTTGCTTCAATTTCGGGAATCTAAAACGAACCTGTAAATTTACGAAAAAAACAGTTAGCGAAGAATATAGACTGCCCGGGCTGTCCTGTCCCTATCCGGGATGCGTCATGATTGTTAAATGCAATGTGAATTGCCGGTTTTTTTCAACCCATGGATACAAAAGGGTAAATTCATGGTTAACTTTGTAAAAAAACATGGAACCATTCATCGCTTCTAACAGAGTTCATTTATTCAAAGTCATCCTGGTTTGTGTTGTAACACTCCTGTTTTTTACCGGATGCCACAAAACCCACAGTGAAAGTTCCGATACCACCTCTATCAATCAGTTGAATCTTTCGCCCACCTTCAACTGGGCGACCACGCGCAATGTCGATATCAGCCTCTCGGCGAAGGACAACACGGACAACCCGCTTTCAGGGGTTAGATTTACCATGTACACGGCAAACCCTGATTCAGGCGGCGTATACCTGGTGAGTGGAATCAGCGGAGAAGACGGGATGTGGCAGGCCATGGCATCGATCCCGGCCTCAGTGAATAAAGTAACCGTTTTCAATAATTTCCTGGGGCTCAACCGGCAAATGGATATCCTTGTTACCTCCAACGGGGTCGCCGGGCAGTTCGGCGGTCTCGCTCCTGTACCGGTAGCAGAAAAATCAGGGATCCCGGCGGGATTTAAAAGTACAGATGCCGTCAAATGGGTCTACATGAGCAGCTACAATTCGCTGGGGGTGCCGAATAACCTGATGCCTGTGAACGACCCGGTGACCCAGACTTTGCTGAACGACATCAATACAACGTTGCCCGAATATAAAAATGAATCGGCCTATCACCCGGAATGGTTCGCAGCACAGGTGCCGAAAAATATCAGTATCCTTGCCCTGAGTGATGTCTATGTCACATACATCACAGAAGGCGCAGGATGGATGAACAGTCTTGGGTACTTTACCTATAACACCAGCCAGCCGCCGGCACTGGCATCACAGATAGACACTATCCACATTATTTTTCCCAACCTGAGCAACAACGGCAGCGGCGGAGGACTCTACCCGGGAAATAAAATTCACCTGGGCTGGTTCCCGGCTGGTAAATCAATCGGATGGGTTGTGGTACCCCATGGCTGGAACGGTAAAGGCACCTATGTTGGACCCACCAGCGATGTATGGTATTCCATCCCTGCTTTCAACACCACCGATCCCACCCTGCTCAACCACATCTTTATGATGAAGGACGTGTCGCGTCAGCAGATACTCCTCTCTTTCGAAGACCAGGGGGCCTACCAGGGATCGGATCATGACTTCAACGATGGTGTGCTGTACGTAACCGTAAATCCCCTGCAGGGTGCCAACACAACGAATATGCCGGTTATCGTCACCACCGTAGTCGACCAGGATCATGACGGGGTTCCCGACAATTCTGATGATTATCCAGCGGATCCTGCGAGGGCATTCAACAATTACACCCCCTCGAAAACCGGCTATGGTTCCCTGGTTTTTGAAGACCTGTGGCCGGGAAAGGGAGATTATGACTTTAATGACCTGGTGCTATCCTACCGGTTTAACCTCGTTACCAATGCCCAGAACAAGGTTGTGGAGATCGATGCAACCCTGATTACAGAAGCGATTGGCGCCGGGTATCACAGCGGTTTCGGATTCCAGCTCCCCTTAACGCCCATCCAGGTTCAGAATGTAACAGGAACCAGCCTGAAACACGGGTACATTACCTTGTCGGCAAATAAAACCGAGGCGGGACAAACAAAAGCCGTTATCGTTGCGTTTGATGATGCATTTGATCAGCTGCAGGCCACAGGTCTTGGGATGACAGGTGCCAATACAACCCCGGGCGTGGCCTACGCCATCCCTGACACCCTGAAACTTGTAATATCGCTCACCGCCCCGGTTACCCTGGCACAGGCCGGCATGCCACCCTTCAACCCCTTTATCATCATCAATGGTAACCGCAGCCGGGAGGTCCATCTTCCTGACCAGCCGCCAACCGACAAAGTTGACGTATCGCTGTTCGGGACCGATAACGACAACAGCAAACCCGCGCAGGGCCGTTATTATAAAACGGTGAACAACCTGCCCTGGGCCCTGAATATTGCGAGCAGGTTCAGCTATACGATTGAAAAGGCAGCTGTTAATACCGGGTACCTGAAATTCAACAATTGGGCGGAAACCTCTGGTGCATCACACCCCGACTGGTATGGGAACCTGTCGGGATACCGTCAGCCATCTAAAATATATGCGCACTGATCTGTGCTTTTCAGGTCTGCCTGGTGAAGCACCGGAGTGAAGCACCAGGCTTGTTATGGAAGGTCATTCCCCGTTGAAGCATTGTAAATGCGGTACCATTGCTCCATGCTCATGTCGAGGTCAAGGGCTTCTGAAGCTGATCTTATTCGTTCAATCCTGCCAGTGCCAACCACCGGGATGATCTTGGCCGGGTGTTTTAACAGCCAGCTGTATACAACTTTGTCAACCGTTTCGGTCTGCAACTCCCGGGCAACTTCCCAGAGAACCCGCATCAGCCTTTCTCCTTTTTCATCGCGCGGGTTGATCAGCCGGCCGCCTGCTAAGGGCGACCATGCCATCGGTTTGAGTTTTTCCTTCACGAAATAATCGATATTTCCGTTCTCAAAATGTTCGAGGCAATATGGAGAAATTTCAACCTGGTTGGTGACGAGCATTGCTCCGGTGTACCTGTTCAACATCTCAAACTGGGCAGGGTTGAAATTGGAAACGCCGAAATTCAGCACTTTTCCTGCATTTTTGAGGTGGAGAAAGGCTTCGGCAACCTCCTTCGGGTCGAAAAATGGCGCGGGACGGTGCAGCAGGAGCAGATCGATGCGATCGGTCCGGAAGTTCTCCAGCGAATGATCGACGGAAGCAACAATATGGCCGAAACTATAATCATATGTCTTAAGTTTCCGGTCAGGAAATTTCTCGGATACCAGTTTAATTCCGCATTTGGTAACGATTTCGATTTTGCCGCGCAGGCTGCTGTCCAGGGCAAGGGCGTCTCCGAACAATTTTTCACACCGGTAATTCCCATAAATGTCGGCATGATCAAACGTGGTCACACCCAATTCAACGGCCTGTTTGGTCAATGTCAGCAATTCCTGGCTGGTGATATTCCAGTCGGCCAGCCGCCAATGTCCATGCACGATTCGTGAAAACTCAAGATCTTTTGCGAGGGTTATCCGGGTCATTTTTCAAGGTATTTTGTCAGGGACAAAAGTAGGGGTTTCGGGGAAATAAATAACATACCGGAGGCAGGTCGTCATGGTTTACGCATTGGCCGGAGTTAACCAATGCCGCATTTGATTACTTTTGAACGGCCGATCTGTTTTTTCATACTTCAACACAGCCACTCATGAAATCCGCATATCTGAAAACTGTGAAAAACCCCCTGTATACGGGGTTATTGACGGGTGTTCTTTTCTTCCTGGCTTCCCTGGATCTTGCCGGGCAGCCTTTTTACAATACCCATATTAAAAACCGGTATGTTGATGAAAATGTTTTCCTCAGCATGAAGGCCGACAGCACGCAACCGCCTGTTTTTAACAGCGCCAGGGCATTACTGCCTGAACCGGTTTGGCCTGGTCGGCCCGATGTGATCAGGTGTTACTGGAAGACCTGGGAGATTGCTTTTTCGAACATCCACCGGCCAACGCCGGCGAATAAGTTTATCTCCCCTTTCATTGACGCGGCGTTCAACGGGAATATCTTCATGTGGGATTCCGGGTTCATGCTCATGTTCGGGAAGTATGGGCTCAGGGCTTTCGATTTCAGGGGCACACTCGACAATTTCTATGCAAAACAGCACGCCGACGGTTTTATCTGCAGGGAGATCAGGGAGAGCGACGGGGGCGATAACTTCGAACGGTTTGATCCGTCGAGCACGGGCCCCAACATCCTGCCCTGGACGGAATGGGAGTATTACCTGAATTTCAATGATACCACGAGGCTGAAACGTGTTTTCTCCCCGTTACTGGCGTATTACCAGTGGTTTCATACGTACCGGAGCTGGCCCGACGGTACGTATTACGCGAGCGGTTGGGGATGCGGCATGGACAACCAGCCGCGCGTTCCGGCAGCGGAGAACCCGGAATGGGGCCATGGGCATATGTCGTGGATCGACATTACCCTCCAGGAGATCTATGCCGGCAGGATCCTGGTGGAAATGGCGGGTAAAATTCACCGGGAAGCCGATGTGAAGGAGATTGCCCGTGAAAATGAAAAATTGACGGCGTTTGTGAACAGCAACATGTGGGATGAGAAAACCGGGTTCTATCATGACCGTTACCGGGACGGGACCCTGTCGTCGGTTAAAAGCATCGCGGCTTACTGGGCGTTGCTGGCCGACGTAGCGGATGAAAAAAGAGCCGTAAGGTTCATAGCGCATTTGTCCGAACCGGGTGAGTTTGCCAGGGTTCACCGCGTGCCTTCCCTGTCGGCCGACAATGCAAAATTCAACCCGGCGGGTGGCTACTGGCTGGGGTCGGTGTGGGCTCCCACAAATTACATGGTGTTGCGCGGGCTCACCAACTACCACCGCGATTCCCTGGCGTTCGCGATTGCGCTGAACCATCTTGGCAATGTGGTTGAAGTATTCAATAAAACAGGGGCCTTATGGGAAAACTATGCACCGGACCAGGTCAAAGGGAACGATACCAAAAACCTCGTCGGCTGGACGGGGCTGGTGCCGGTCACGGTATTGTTTGAATATGTTTTCGGACTTCGTCCCGATGTTCCGGAAAATACGCTGGTATGGGATATCAGGCTCACCGATGAATTTGGCGTAAGCCGATATCCTTATGGAAAAGGCGGAACCATCAGCCTGCATTGCGGTGCAAGGAAGAACATACGGGAAGAGCCGTCGGTGAAGGTATCTTCCAATGTTCCGTTTAAATTGAAATTAATGTGGAACGGGGGGAGCAGGGTGATGGAAATCAAGCCGGATACGCAATAAGGGGCAACACGTAAAACTCAATTCAACAGGAGGAATCCGGGGGCAGACGGATCAGATTTTTTTAACCCTGACAGCGCTCATGCCTTTGAAGCCGCGTTCGAGCTCAAACGAAACGTTGTCGCCCTCTTTGATCTCATCGATCAGGTTGTTGGCATGGACAAAAAATTTCTCCTGCGAATCGGCTTCCTTGATAAATCCAAAACCTTTTGAGTGGTTGAAAAATTCAACCCTGCCTTTTCTCACGGAGGGGGTTTCAACGGTTTCCCTTTTGGGAACACCGATTTCAATGCTGCCGGCGTCGATCCGCTTCCGGTTTGCCGGATCGGGCGGGGTGTCGGTTATATTGCCGTATTCATCAACATAGGCAATCATGTTTTCAAGGCCGCCGCCCGGCGAGTTTGCCTTGCGCTCAGCCAGTTTCTGCTGCTTGTCGAGGCGTTTCTTTAATCGTTTTTTTTCCTGGTCTCTCTTGTTGTAAGTTTCTTGTGAACTCGCCATTTAATTGGTGTTAAGTTGATAATAAAAGTTTTCCTGCAAAATACGGATTAAGCCCTTTTTGGCAAAGATAAGATAATATACTGAATATTTGAAAGTTTCAGGCATAAAACAAACCGGATTCCTAAATGTTAACGAGTTGAAAAACGGAACGGTGTGGCGGAAAGGCAACCGGAGTTCCCGGGGCATGTTTGATAATTCCCTCCATTGTCCAGGTAAAGGAAAAAACACATATACAAATTTGTATATATACAAAAATGTATATTTAGCTTTTCAGTTGAAACACAGGTCTATTGTTTTAAAATAGTAATCACCGTCACCTCCGGCGCGCAGTTGAACCTCACCGGGATACCGCTTACACCCGCTCCCCGTGATGTATAGCCAATCATGTTCCCCATGCGCCACGTGCCGTGGTTAAACTGTTTGCCTTCAAACTGGTGGCTGATCAGGGGCACGCCTTCCTTCAGGCAGATCTGCCCGCCATGCGTATGGCCGCACAGGTAAAGGGAATACTTGTTCTCCGAGGCTGCCCTGGCCAGTTCGGAAGTATGGACCATGGCTATTTTGAAATCGTAACCCCGGGTCTCGAGGCAGAGAACCGCTGGTTCAGTGAAAAAATTGAAGGGGTCATCAGTCCCGGTGATCAATATTTTTTGGTCATCTTTCATGATCTCCACCGATTCGTTGATCAGCAGTTCCATGCCCGATTCCTGCTCATATTGCGCCATCAGGTAAGTATCGTGGTTCCCCAGCACAGCAAATGTGCCGAAAGGAGCCTGGATATACTTCGACAGGATCTTCATGGGTTTCAGGATATGGCTGAAACTTCCTGAAATATCGCGCCGGTAATCGCCGGTCAGCAGGCAAATATCGAACTGGAGATCCCTGATCCTGTCGATGATCAGGGTAGGGAGGCCGGGAATGCTGTCGATATGCAGATCCGACAGGTGCAGGATCCGGAACCCGTTGAATGCCGCAGGCAGGGATGGGAATTTCAGGGATATTTCGGTTACCCTGATCGTTTTTGCGTTGCCATATCCTTTTTGGTAATACCCCGTTATCTTCAGCAGGAAAGCAAAGATCTTCAGCAGGCGGATGAAAAAATCCCAATGGCTCCTGCTTTTCTTGCCGCTCCTTTTGTGCGAAAAGCCAACACTTTCCAGTACCGACCGGGTGGCAGCCCAGATCAGTCGTTTGTCTTTACGCACAGAAGAAGAATCCAGGAAATGACGCATCATCTTGCAAATAAACCTCTAAGGTACGAATTTTATTTTTTTTTCTCTTCAGTTGGCATGATTATGTTTAATGGTTTATTTTTGAAATGAAATTGTAGTTTGAATAATCATTCAAAAAACGCTGTAAACCTGCTGATCATGATCAAAACCGAGCACCCAAGACCGAAACGATAATGGCGAAAAAACCCGAAATAAAAAAGCAACAGAAACCTGCCGGCAAAATAGCCGTGCCGGTGAAGAAGAATTATTACTGGATGCCTGTTGTGTGCATCATCCTCGCTTTTATCGCGTTTACGCCTGTTTTTAAAGCCGGTTTTGTTAATTGGGACGACCCCGATTATGTTATCAACAACCCTGTGATCCAATCGCTTGCCAATTTCAAAACCATTGTAACCATGCCGGTCCAGGGGAACTACCACCCCCTGACCATGCTCACACTGGCCATCAATTATGCCATTTCAGGAACAGACGCCTGGTCGTACCATGTTGTCAACCTCTTTCTGCACCTGCTGAATGTGCTCCTCGTATTTATTTTCATTTTCCGGCTTACCGGCAAAAAGCCCTGGGCCGCTTTCATCGCGGCACTGCTGTTCGCCATCCATCCACTTCACGTTGAATCGGTTGCATGGGTCGCCGAACGAAAGGATGTGCTCTATTCCTTCTTCTTCCTGGCAGCCCTGGTCGCATACCTCGGATATCTTAAGAAGAAAACCATCCTGAAACTTATAGCCGTCCTTGCTCTTTTTTTATTGTCATTGTTATCAAAGCCTGCTGCGATCATTTTCCCGGTCGTGCTGTTTGCCGTTGACTATTATTACAACAGGCTGAAGGAAACCGGCACCTATCTTGAAAAGATACCCTTTATCCTGTTTTCGGTCATCTTCGGTCTTTTGGCACTTCATGGGCAATCCGTGGCAGGGGCAGTGAGGCTTACCGCAATGATCCCCGCGAATTTCAAATTCTTTTTCGGCTTTTACGGAATCATGATGTACCTTTTGAAGACCATCCTTCCGTTTGGCCTGTGTACCTTCTACCCATACCCGGCCGTGAACGAATCGTTGCCATTCATCTATTATGTATCACCCCTGGTGACAGTTTTTCTTGTCATTCTGTTCTTTGCCGGGTTCCGTAAAAACCGGCTGATTTCGTTTGCGATATTATTCTACGTGATCAATCTTGCCCTGGTACTTCAGTTTTACCCAGTTGGCAGTGCGGTAATTGCCGACCGGTATACCTATATCCCGCTGATTGGTGTATTCCTCGTGGCAGGCCACTATTTTCAGAAATGGGCTGATTTGCATGCCGGCAAGCCGCCTGCCCTTGCGATGGCCCTGGTTATTGCAGGTTCCCTTGCACTTTCCGTTTTATCTTTTTCCCAGGCCTCGACCTGGAAAGATGAAGCTTCGCTGTGGGATAAGGCCATTGCCTCAGCGCCAAGCAGCAAGGCCTACTCAAACCGAGGACTGATTTATAAGAACACCGGCCAGAAGGATAAGGCCATCGGGATGTTTACCCACGCCATTGTCATGAACCGTGCCGAAAAGGATGCCCTCATTAACCGGGGTGACATCTATTTTTCTGATAAGAATTACGACCTGGCCATAGCCGATTATAATCAGTGCCTGGCTATCAGCCCGGATGAACAGCAGGCGATCCAGAACAGGGGGGCGGCCTATGCTGCACAGGGGAAGTATGAACCGGCACTGGCTGACATGACCCTTGCGTTGAAACTGAACCCGAACTCAACCAACGGGTACGCCAACCGTGCTTTACTTGAACAAACCCTGAACCAGCACCAGGCCGCCATTGATGATTTTTTCAGGCACATGAAGATCACCCCCGATAAAAACGGGGATGTGTGGAATGCCATCGGCATCTCCTATCTGAGAATGGGCACTAACGCCAAAGCCCTGGAATGCATCGATCATGCCATCACATTAACAAAAAACCCGGTCTTTTTAAAGAACCGGGAATTGGTGGAGTCTAAACTCCGGGGGAAAAAATAACAGGCATCATTTCCTTTCCGTTTCGGCGCCTTTACGCTGAAGATAATCGTTGAAGGACTTTTCGCCCTCTTCATTCCAGTACTGGTCGTAATGACTCCATTTTGATCCGTCGGAATAGCTGTTGCAGTTTTTGCCGATGCGCATCTGGTGAAAGTGTCCCCAGCGACCGGAACCGCGTGGTGAACGGTGGTGCGAACCGCCATGATGCAGACTGCCAAACAGCAACCGTCCCAGGATGGCAAGACCGACGGCCTGCCAGTAGGTTATAACGCCAAGGTGGAAGATGGCCGGCATCAGCCAGTTCCAGAGCCACATAACGACCGCTCCGAAAAGGAAGGCAAAAGCTGTAAAACCGATAACTCCCAGGATGATCCACCCGATCTTCGGCCTTCTCCTGCCACAATGATTCCGTTGTTCAAATTTATTTTCTGAAGTTTCCATAATTGCTAAGTTTTATTGTTTGATAATATTTTGTATAATTTTGATATTGCCCTGTGTTTGCGCGAAAGGAGCGTGCCCAGCGGCACATCCCACTCTTCCGAGAGTTCTTCGTATGTCTGGTTTTCAAATTCGGTCGCAATAATCACGGCCTGTTCATCAGGCCTCAGTTGCGCGATGGCCTGCCGCAGCATGTCAGGGTCTATGTCGGAATACTCATTCTTTTCAGCTACTGTTTCATCGGGTATGGTGTTAAGTAAATAATTCTCGTTTTTTCTGTCCGTGAAGTTTTCAATCGACACATTCCGCTGTTTTTTCGACTGGTAATCGATAATTTTATTTCTGACCGACTGGTAGATATAGCCGGTCAGGTTCCCAATCTGGGCATCCAGATCGAGTTTGCCGATCAGTCCCACGGCAACGTCCTGCACGATGTCTTCCGGAGAAGCTTCAAAAAAGCGTTCATCAAGGTTTTTCCTGACATAATTCACCAGTTTCTGGTATTCATTTCTGAAGAACCTGTCAAGCGACTTTTTCTGAAGTTCCTTTTCCATGATGTTATAGACGGGAAGGGATGGTTTTATTGCAGTGATTTGGAAAATAAATTTGACAAACTTGTTGAGAGGTATTATCCCATTAACGATTACAAATCTATTGTTTTGCTGGTTATGGCTTCTTATTCAGGTGTTCATTTGTTAATAACAACGACGATCGTTTATATGCCAGAGGTTATCCGATACATGAGGAGTAGATTTACCATTATCATGGTGACTAATCATGTTTCCTAATTTTAATTTTGGTCAAAGTTAACCCAATCGAAGGATGATGGCGCCCATGCAGGAAAGTGTTGTTTTTTGAATGGTGTTGTAACTTGATTATCTTTGTAACTCAATGAACCAGGACAGGATTAAACGTTGTGAGTGGATCCATCCCGGCAAGGAATTCACCTGTAGATAACCTAAAGCTCAAACCTATGGAAATTAACGAAACCGACTACATGGAGAAACGTGTTCAGGATCAAATCAATTGGTTTAACAGGAAAAGCAGGTGTAACAAACGCTGGTTTTACGGGCTTAAAGTGTCGGAAATTATCCTGGCCCTGTTCATCCCGTTCCTGTCGGCCTATATCACCGATGGTTGCAATGTTCTGAAAATTGCTGTCGGACTGATCGGTATCCTGGTTGCGGCGGTTACGGGCCTTATCACTTTGTTTAAATTGCAGGAAAACTGGATCCAATACCGGACGATGGCGGAAATGATCACGCAGGAGCAGTACCTCTACCTTGCCCAGGCAGGCGCATACAAGGATCCCGAACGGTTCAGGTATTTTGTTGAACGCATCGAAAGCATGCTGACCAAAGAAAATTCCCAATGGGCCTCCTATGTTAAAACAACGGAGGAGAAAGGCAAGTAAATAAGTTTACTATTAACGCTGATGAAAACGCTGGTCTCCGTCATTGTATTTTTACTCTGTGGTGCCTGCTTTTCACAGACCCCTCCATACATTCAATTTACCTCTGTTCCGGGATGGGGCAGCACCGCGCTTCTATCCGGGAAGGTGCATAACACCTCGCCTGGCGACCATGGGGTGGTGGTTTATATCTTTGTCGAGGAGGCTGGCGGATGGTGGAACAAACCATATGCTGCCAGCCCGGTGAGTGTCATCCGGCCCGACTCGGTTTTCACTACAGAAACTGCCCTTGCAGGCCTCGATCAGTATGCGACGAAAATCATCGCTTTTTTAACGCCCTTGTCCTGGTCGCCGCCGGTGCTGTCGGGAGCTGAACTTCCCGGCGAACTGTTTTCCTATCCTTATGTGGTTTCATGCAGGCCGCATGGCGACCGGGTGATCTCCTGGTCAGGGCTGGAATGGGTTGTCAAGCGTTCGGTCGGCAGCACCCTGCTTCCCATCGGCCCGGGGCCGAATATATTCAATGGCAGTGATACGATGGTGTGGGTCGATTCGCAGCAGCGGCTGCATCTCAGGATCGCGAAAGCAGGCAACAAATGGCATTGTACCGAGTTGATCGGCAAATCTTCCCTGGGTTATAACCGGTATACTTTCGATGTTGGCAGCAGGGTTGATCTGCTCGATCCCAATGTGATTGCCGGGATATTCACCTGGGATGACTGTTCTCCGCTGGCCATCCCTCCTGATAATTTCTACAGGGAAATTGACTTTGAATTCTCCAGGTGGGGCGACCCGTCGAACATCAATTCGCAATTCGTCATTCAGCCTTACGACATCGCCGGGAACATGAACCGTTTCAATATGAATTTAGCCGGGATTGATCATTCCGTCCACTTCTTTGAATGGATGCCCGACTCAATCCGCTTCAGGAGCGCCTGGGGGGATTCATCCCGGTCGTGGAAATATGCAAACCACAGCTATATACCGCATCCCGGAAATGAAAACATACGCATTAATCTGCATTTGTTCAATGCCGTTCCTCCTTTGGATCCCCAGGATGCGGAGCTGGTGTTGAATTCGTTTTTAACGGGGACAAGCGAGGAGAAGATTGAAAATGAAAATGTACGGATATTCCCAAACCCGTTTGAACAGGGCTGTTTTATTGAAGTTGGATTAAAGATTCCCGGAAATCCTGAAATCGGGATCCTGGATCCGCGGGGGGTATGCATCAAAAGAATGCCTGGGATGCTGAGTGCGGGAAAAAATATACTGGAATGGGACGGCAGGGCTGAAAACGGCAAACCTGCAGAGCCGGGACTCTATTTCCTCTATTTGCGGGATCCTGTTAAAACGCGGTATTTCAAACTTGTCAAAATTTAAACATAAAAATGGCCCTGATAGTTTAAGGACCTGGATTAAAAGACCTCCTGCGTTTGCACATACACCCCTTTCGACATATTCCCGATGCCGAAATCGATGGCGATGTTGGTGCGGTCCCGTTTTCCGACCATGATGCGGAGGCCTGCGCCGCAGGCAGGCTGGAAATATCCGAACAGCGGGATATGCATGTCGCGGCTTGATGCCGTACACACATTGGTGAAAAGAACTCCGCCAAGGATGTGTGTGCGTTTCGAGATAGGGAAACGGTACTCCATCTCCCCGTAAACGAAGTCCTCGCCACGGTATCTTCCCTGCGAATAGCCCCGGCCCGATGAGTTCATCTGGTCGTAGCTGATGCTCATCAGGTCTAGATAGGGGATGCTCCCGCTAGTCACAAAACAGCCATAATACCACAGGGCCAGCAAATGACGCGGGCAGCGCCTTGAAAGGCTGATGTAGGTCCTGAACTCCGTCCAAAGTTGCGAGCCGTTGCGGCTGCTGCCAAGCCAGGTGAAGTTGTCGCGATAATTCACGTTGATGTAGACTCCTTTGTAGGCATTGACCATGTCGTCGCGAGAATCAAAGACAAAGTTGGCGCTCACACCCGACGAAATATAACCGGCAGGGTTGAATCCATGCAGTTTGCTGTAAGCAAAATTCGGCGTGTTGTAGAGCGTATCCTTTTTAATCAGCAGCTCGAAATCATCGATGTTGAAATGGTAGTCAAAATGGTATCCCACACCGCAATAGATATTTTTTGTGACTTTATGCGACAGGATGTTATGGAATTTCAACCAGTCGTAACCCATCAGGTAACTTCCTCCGAGTGAAGGATCGGTAATCACCGGGTTATACCCGTGAGGTGCGGGGATCAGGCATTGGTTCTGGGTTCCGGCAGCGTAAATCGGCAGGTTGAAAAGATAGTAACGCCAGTCGCTTTGCAACAGCCACGTGTTGTGCGGAAAAAAAAGGTTGCTTTTATACTGGACAAAAAACTGCTGCCGCAGTGTGAATAGCAAAGAGCTCATCCCAGCTGAAAGCCTGGTGTTTTCAGGATTTCCCAACTGGAGGGAAAAAGATCCTCCAACGCCAACCTGCAAACTGGTGGCGGGATCATACGCGATCAGCGGCACCGCGAAAGCTTTGAAACGATGGGGCGATTTACCCCTGAACGGGTTGTTTCCCCTGAACAACACATCAACGATATCCTGCTGCATGCAACAGCTGTCGCTCTGCTTCCCGGTGCCAGTCGCATTCACTCCCTGGGCCGGTGCCGGGTTGCCGATGATCATCACCAGGTAAAAACCGAGAATAACAAACAGGTCCTTCATCTTCACAACAGAAACCGGATTCAACTTTTCCGGCCATTATAACAGTTTATACAGGATTTTATTTTATTATTGCAACAACTGTTGTTCTGATGCCTGGGCTTCATCCGGTACAGGCAGCCCGGCACAACCCGCCCTGGAACTTTTTTATTTTCGTAAACATATACTTTTTTACTGTAAACCATGTTTTCATAAAAATCGTAACTATGATGATGAGAAAGCCGTTATTCATTATTTTCGGCGCGCTTTTATCTCTTGCATCCATTGCACAGGATGCGCCGCCGGCTAATCCCCCTGCGGGCAATAACGAAATGAATACCTTATTCGGGAAAGGAAGCGGCACCATTAAAATCCCGGTGGGGTATTTTATCGAAGCAAATGGCGGTTACACGCAATTCGGGCATAAACGTGTTTTTCTTCCGGGGATCAGTATGGGAGTCATTCTCAACCATCACTGGACTATTGGCTGGACCGGTAATTTTATCGGCAACCCAATGGGCGTGCATTTCCGCAACATTTATTACGATTCAGCCTCCGCCAAAATGCATGGTGCCAACCTCATCGGAGGATATGGCGGGCTTTTGCTGGAATACACCCTGTTCCCAAAATCGCGGGTGCATGTTGCATTTCCTTTGATGATCGGCGGCGGATACATGTTCTATTCACGGCAGCAACATTTTAACGACTCCACCTTTTCAAACCATGACTGGCACCACAACGTTATTTCAGAGGATCATTTCTTTGTCGTGGAACCGGGGATAAAAGTGGAATGCAACCTGGTAAGGACGTTGCGCTTGAACCTGGGGGTAAGCTACCGGTATTCGCCCGACCTGAGGCTAAAAAACACCCCGAAGGACCTGATAAACCAGTTCACGGTTAAACTTGGCCTGCGGTTCGGGAAGTTCTGAGTTATACCGGATGCATTGATCCAAACCCCCTCGACATCTCATGATTTTATTATTTAGCTACAGAAATTAACCTTACATTTGTTTTAAACCCAACAGGCAAAACAAACACCATGAACAGAAAGGATTTTTTTAAGGTCACAGCGCTGGCTGTTGCAGGTATCGCCATAGGGCCTGCCCTATTAGAGAGTTGTGCAAAAACAAGTACAACACCACAGGGACCATCTGTTAATTTCACGCTTGATCTCTCCAAATCTGCCAATGCTGCCCTGAACAACATTGGAGGATATGTTTACTCGAACGGGGTGATCATCACCCGGGTAAGCACGGCATCCCTCGGTTTTGTCGCCCTTTCGCAAACCTGCACGCACCAGGGATGCACCGTCGCCTATAGTTATCAGACCCTGGCATTCGTCTGCCCATGCCACGGAGGCACCTACGATGCCAGCGGAAATGTTACCGGCGGCCCTCCTCCAAGCCCGCTTAAGAGCTATGGGATTACCCGCAGCGGCAATATTCTGACCATCAAAGGGTAAGCCTGGCTTCGTGACGTGGCTACTTTCAACCGCATTCGCTGTTGTGGTATTGTCATAATAAAAATTTCCTAAGTTGTGTTTTTTCGAATGAATATGTTACGTAATGACATGTTATTTGTTATATTTGTGAAAAAAATAACTATCAACTTGTTGTTTTTATTTCCTGCATCTTAAAAAACACAAAGCATTTTCCTTTAGATGTGGTAATGCCGTTAGGCCTGGTTTTCCGTATTTTGTAATTCTGTTCCAGTTCGGAATATTTGAATGAAATAAAATTTGAAGGCTCCGGCGATTATAAAAAACAGATGAAAAACATACAATACACCTTCATGGAAAATGGGACAAAGCACCACACTACCGGGCAATAAAGGAGTTGAGTTAAACAGCATTTCCAGGTATTTTGAGGAGCAGGCTGAAAGGACACCGGGAAGCCCGGCGCTGGTCTTTAATGACCAGGCGTTTACCTACGGGCAGTTGAATGATAAAGCCAATCAGCTCGCGTATTTCCTTCAGGAAAAAGGTGTGGACAGGGAATCCGTGGTAGGTATCCTTATGGACCGCTGTCCTGATTATATCGTCGCGATCATTGCCATCCTCAAGGCGGGAGGTGCTTACATGCCCCTGGATACCTCCCTGCCAATGTCCAGAATTGCCCTGAAGATCACCGATTCAGCGTGTATGCTGATCCTGGCGCACACCGGCTTGTCTGACCTGTTGCCTGCTGACGCGACTCCTGTTTTTTTTACTGACGCAATTCAGTCTGAAATTCAAAAGCGGGGCACAATCAACCTGAACTGTATCAATCTGCAGCAGGACCTTGCTTATATCATGTACACCTCCGGATCAACCGGGAAACCCAATGGCGTAGGGGTTCCCCATGCAGGGGTAATCAGACTGGTACGGGACACGAATTTTGTTGAATTGTACCCGGGCCAGACCTTTCTTCAACTTGCACCCCTGGGTTTTGATGCCGCTACCTTCGAAATCTGGGCGCCCTTGCTCAATGGGGGGACATGTGTTCTCTTTGCTGGCCGTTTCCCTGAAATTCAGCAACTTGAAAAAATAATTTCAGAACATCAGATTTCCACCCTCTTTCTTACTACCGCATTGTTCAACCTGATCATCGATGAGAAACCCGAAATATTTCTCCCGGTGAAATTTTTATTATTCGGAGGGGAACCTGCTTCGGCTAAACATGTGAAAAAGGCCCAGGTGTACCTTCCGGATACGCTCCTGATCAATGGTTACGGACCAACTGAAAACACTACGTTCACCACGTTTTATCCTGTGCCAGACCTCCGGCAGTCAGCCACCGGAACGATCCCGATCGGGAGAGCTCTTGCCGGGACCACTATTTATATCGTTGATGAAAACATGAACCTGGTTCAGGATGGGGTTGAGGGAGAACTATGTACAGGGGGAAAGGGACTGGCACGAGGCTACATCAACAACGAACCGTTAACCCGCGAAAAGTTCATCACAGATCCTTTCAGCCTGATACCAGGAGAGAAACTTTACAAAACCGGCGACATTTGCCGGTATACCCCCGATGGTAACATAGAATTCCTCAGGAGGGTTGATCACCAGGTCAAAATCAGGGGTTTCCGCATCGAAACCGGCGAAATTGAATCAGTGCTTTCCATGCACCCGTGTGTAAGCCAGGTGATCATAATGGCCCGGAAAAGTTCAGGTTCAGAGAAAACATTGGTAGCCTATATAGTTAAAAACCAGAAAGCTGAAATAAACCAGCAGGATCTCAGGAGCTATCTTGCAGGGAAATTGCCCGATTATATGATCCCGGGATTTTTCATTTTCCTGCAAAAGATGCCCCTTACCGACAACGGGAAAATTGACCGTGCGCTTTTGCCTCCTCCTGAAAGTAAATCTCATACGATGCTGGTTGAGGAAGCGACTGGAGCAGACATGGTTCAGGAGGCCATTGCCGGGATATGGAAGAAAGCTTTAAACCTGGCAGATATCGGCCTGAATGATAATTTTTTCGAATGCGGCGGACATTCTTTAATTGCCATAAAGATAATGTACCAGGTTAACGAACTGTTCAACAGTTCATTTCCTGTTTCATCGGTTTTCGAATACCCGACCATAGCGAAACTCTCAGCGAGGGTGAAATTAAAAGAAGGGACTTCTGACCCTTCCTATATTTTTCATATCAGCAAGGGGACAGGGGAGCAGCCGGTATTTATCATCCCCGGGCTGGGGGCAAATCCCTTTCAGTTCCTGTTGTTTGTAAAATACCTGGATTCTTCAATATCTGTTTATTGCCTGGAATACCCGGGACATAATAATAGTGGAGTTCCCCTGCAAAGCGTGGAAGAAATGGCCACCTTTTTCATTTCACATATAAGGAAAATCCAGGAACACGGTCCCTATACGCTCATCAGTTATTCGTTTGGCGGAAAGGTGGCATTTGAAATGGCTTTGCAATTAACGAGATCAGGTGAAGGCATCGCTTCGTTCGTGTGCATTGGCGGGGAGGCTCCTGGTTTTTCCATCACCGTAGTAACGGCACGTCAAAAAGTAAAACTCTATACCTCCTACTTACTCCGTCTGCCTATCCATCTGAAAAAGGAATTTATCCTTGAAGGAGTGATACCCATAATGGGTTTTTATTCTTCAAAATTATTTGTTAAGATAAATAAGTCGCTAAAGCGGTTTTTATCTCAAAAGCGTTATGGCTCAACTTCAGCTCAAAATTCACAGGATGGGGAGCCGGAGGATGAAAAAATGAACAAGCTTCTGAATGCCTGGTACAAATACCGTCCGTATGAAACGCTAGACCATGATCTGCTGTTTTTGAAGGATAGTGAGTTAGAGCAGAGTCTCACCAGGAATACCTTGATGTATTATTTCCTGAAAGCAAGGCCCGATTGGGGATGGGGAAAATATTTCACCAGGAAAATTGAGTGCCTGACGTTTGAAGTTGACCACAACGGGATTTTCAGGGAACCGGTTGTTCAACAGTTGGCAAAAGTAGCAGAAGAATATATCAAAGGTCCTTAATACATCTCAGGGAGAAAGCATTTCCCCTGCTGCCCAGGTACTGCGAAATACTTTGGTTGTAGCTATTCAGGCCCCGGGCAACCGCCTGTGACGGTCCGTTGGCAGTAGAAGTCCAGAATTGCGTTCCGGTGTTTGTTCCCGAAGTAAAGGCCCAAAAGTTGTCGTTGTAATTCAGTCCGCCCGGCAATCCATGAAAGCCAACAGCGAGCAAAAGATCCTTCATCGGCGCGCCGGAGGTTCCATTGGCGGCAGGCGGACCAAAAGCCGCGACCAGGTTATCGATCAGGTATTGCCACTCGGCTTCCGTGGGAACATGCCACTCAGGGGGACAGATTCCCCTGGTTCCCGGCACCGATGCATAATCCATCAGCTCATCCCATTGATACATGCCGCCATACCTCGTGCAACCCGGGATTGCCGGGGTGCAGTATTTTTCAGGAATGCAGTTGTCAGTTTGCGGCGTGCCGGGGGAGGAGAGGGTGGTTCCAAAGGCGAGGTTTTCGCTCATCCAGCAATGTCCTGTGAGGAGCGCTGTTTTGTACTTTTTACCATCCCTGACATCGGTCAGGTCGGCGCCGCAGGTGAAAGGGTTGTTCTGGACACTGATGGAAACAGCCGCAGGAGAAGCCATACAGCCGGATGTATTCGTAAAGGTATAGGTGATTGAATAAGCACCGGGGCTGGCTCCTGAAGGATCAAACTCATACATGCCGGTGAGTGCATTCAGGCTCACCCTGGTTCCGGAATATACGCCCTGCCCTGGAACCCATGGGCTTCCTCCTCTCAGAACGATCTTCTTTGCACCGGGGGTGGTAATCAAATCGAAACAGGGTGTAAACGCAACCTCGGGCGGGATGTGAACAACAATGACAAGGGGGGATGAAACCGCTCCGCTCCCGCAATTGTTGACGCCATTTACAGTGAGGTTCCCGCCGGTTGCCGTGGATGAGAACGCGATGGAAATTGATGTGCTCCCGTTCCCGGTAACGGTGACACCGCTCCCGGAATAGAACCACTGGTAGGAGGTCGCATTCAGGATCGAGGGGATTGAATAGGTATAGGAGGAGGTTCTGCAAACCGACACCTGGCCTGTAATGGTTCCGGCGGCAACAGGCCATGAGTCAATGGCAACCGGGAAGGTGTTGGCGGAAGCCTGGCATGAGACCCCTTGAAAACCAGCCGTTTCGGTCAGGTCAACAGAGCCCGGGGATGTATTTCCCCATAAAACCATGACCGTTGCCGAATTCTGGCCCGATTGGATGGTTCCGCCACTGATGGTCCAGTTGTAGAGATGCCCGGTTACGACCGGCGAAACTGTGTAAGAGTTTGTGGTTGACGAGCAAACCGGGGATGGCCCGAGGATCTGCGGCACCGGCGTTGCATTCACCGTAACGGGATAAGTTGCAGGTGCTGAAGGCATGCACCCCGACGGGGAGGTATAGTTGACACTGATATTATAAACACCGGCTGTATTCCAGGTTAAGGTAATCTGGTCGTCGTGGATCCCTCCGCCTGAAACCAGCGTGAATCCCGAAGATGGCAGGGTCCAGGAATAGGACGCCGCCCCGGCCTCGGTCAGGTAGGTTTTGGAATCACCGGTACATACGGAAGCAGCGCCGGTGAGGGTTGGCGCCGGCATGGCATTTACAACAACCTGAACGGAAGCCGGCGTGGCAGTGGTGCACCCGAGCGGGTCGGCGTATATGACCGTGATGGTATGTGTGCCGGTGGTGTTCCATACAACACTAACCTGGTTGGTGGCTTGCCCCGAAAGGATGCTCCCTCCCGAAACTACATTCCATACATACCCCGTTTTCAGATCTTCGGTAGAATAGGTGACTGCCAGGTTCAGGCAAACAGTGGAAGGACCTGTGATGGCAGGCATGGGTTGCGGATTGACTGTTACAGGGTAAACTGCCGGCGCGTTGAATACACATGAGGTTACAGGATCGGTATAAATTACACTGACGTTGTATGTTCCGGATGACGTCCATGTGAGGGTGATAAAATTGTCGGCAGTCGTTCCCCCTGCGGTTCTGGTTGCCTGGGGAGGGTATGTCCAGATATAATTGGTTTTCCCGGGGGCGGTGGTGTAGGTGCTTCCCGCAACCCCCGCGCAAACCGGGCTCACCCCCGAAATTTCCGGGGCCGACTGCTGCCCGACGGTAACAGTCAGACTTGCTGGGTTTTCTCCGCTACACCAGCTCCCCGGGGCCGAATAGTTCACACCGATATTGAACGTACCGTTGGTGGTCCATCGAATGGTGGCCGTATTATCGGTTGCAGTGCCGCCTGATATCAGGAGGGCGCCGGGCGGGATGGTCCAAATATAGTTTGATTGTCCGGCCTCAGTGGTATATACCTGGTCAGGACTGTTTACGCATGTTAAAGCATTTCCCGCGATTGTTGGCACAGGGATAGCCGGGACTACAATGGTTTGGATAATCGAATCCCTGCACCCTTCACTTGAGAAGGCAGTGAGTGTGACGTTATAGCTGCCCGCGCCCGGATATGCATGGGCCGGGTTTTTCATCCCTTCCAGAACAGGGGAACCATCGCCAAAGTTCCAGCGCCAGTTTATGATGCCGTTCTGGTTGATGGTAGTGGCGTCGAAAAACCAGGAGAACCCCCCGGCACACTGGGTGTAAAAGGTAAAAGCCGGATTGATGGCCGTGTAAACAATTTGCTGGCTGATGTCATTGACCGTGCATCCATTGATGGCCGTCAGGTTTACATAATAAAAATCATTAGGCATCGGGTTGTTGATGACGATGGATTGCGTTGACCCGATCGAAGGCCCGGAAAATCCCGGGCCCCTCCACGCGTAGGTGGCAAAGCCCGGGGGGCTGTCAGCGTTGCTGTTGTACTGTCGGGACAGAAGGAAAGCTGGATGGCCATGGGGTTGCAGTAGGCCGAAATATAGGCATACCCGAAATGGGTGTCATAGTAGCATCCCCTGGCTTTGAAATTGATATAGACTGTCTGTCCTGAATAGGCCGTCAGGTCCATCCCCACCGTGGTCCAGTCTTTCCAGTAGACATCCATAGGATATACGCCTGTGCATAGGTGCCAGCCGGGGATGGGCGCCCCGCCATACTGTGCCGCGATATGGTAGGAACCACAGGTCGGATCCAGTTCGACTCCGGCGGCGTCAGTTATCTGTACTTTGAAGTCAGGTTGCTCAGCGTCACTATGACCCCCGGTTTGAAGGACAATCGCGTAGCGGTAAATAAAAAGGTAGGAATCGGGTGTTACATTAATGGCATACCGCATTTCACCCTCCTTGGGAATCGTGGTGTTGGTGGGCGGGATGTAGAGCGTGTCGCCAAGCCGGGTGACAAAATTTTCCCCCGGGAAAACATTATTCAGCCCATAACAGGTAAAAGGGTCCTGCCAGCCCGGTGCGGGGATGATCTGGTGCAGGATGTTGGAACCGGTACTGCTGTATCCCGGGAATATTCCGGGCGTACTGAAAAAGCCATAGGCGCCTGTCCAGTTTGTCCAGTCGCCGTTGCTGAAGTCCGAATTAGGACAGGATGTTTCAAAGAACTTTGGAGCCGGGTCGGGCATTTGAGGTTTTGGCCTCGCACCCAGCGGCATCAGCTGCGGCCTTAGTTTGTAAGTGGATTCAGGGGGAGGCATTGCTTCGCTTTTCTCCTGGGCCGCAAGCCGGCGACATGGTTGAAAAAGAAACAAGAATGTCAAAAATGCGATAATCTTCACCGCATTCATTCTGGTGCCGGATAATAAAGCATCCATTCCGTAATATTATATTGAAGCCGGGTATAATCCGGGCTGTAAATTTCCCTCTAAATATACGGTAAATAGACACATTTATAACGGGTTGGTTGCCTGGATTGTAAAAATATTATTCTTTAACAGCTGGACAATCGTGACTTTCGTAGAGGTATAACGAAAGGCGGAAATTGAATGCATCCGGGTACTGAACATGCATCCATGAAAAAACCCCTGTAATTTTATATTTAACGGGGCTATGCGATTCAACCTGTGACTCCGGTTCTTTCCCTGAAATCACGACGGGACGAAGGTTACAGCTTAATCAGGATCTCCAGTGCGGAAGCGTGAAAGTAACCGTGGTTCCTTCTCCCTGAATTGATTCGATCCGGGTCTCACCTCCCAGGATTTTCACAAATCCCCTCACGATTGCCAGGCCCAAACCGCTTCCTTCATATTTCCGGTCCCTGCTGGAGTATTCCTGTTCGAAATAGTGAAAAATTCGTTGGATCGCTTCTGATCCGATCCCGATCCCGGTATCTGTTACAAAGAATTCATAGTCCATTTCTCTGACATTGAACCCAAATATTATCCTTCCGGCGGATGTGAACTTAACGGCGTTGGAAAGCAGGTGCGAGAAAATTCTGCCAAACAAATCACGGTCAGTGTCCAACAGGCAATGATCACACATTGAAGGAATTATAAGGACTAACTCAAGTCCTTTTTCGCTACAACCCTGTATGAATTTTTCCTTTTGCTCCCCCAGTACGGTTTTGATTTCAAAGGTCGAAGGGTGTTTTTCAACTGTGTGCGAGAGAATCATGGATATATCCATGTAGCTGTTTATAGTGTCGATTAATCTTGAAGTGGATGTTTTTACCATTTCGAGAAATTCGGTTTTCTCTTCCACGCCAAGATCAGGGCTGACAAGTATTTCTCCGAGCCCCAGGATGCCGTTTATAGGTGTTCTGATTTCATGGGAAATATTGTTAATGAATAGGGTTTTCAGCTCATTTGCTGCTTCGGCTGTTTCCCTGGCCTCTTCCAGCATTTTTTTAGCCTGTAGCTGCTCTGTAACATCGTTAACTACAACAAGCCGGCTCCCTTTTCCTGATCCGGAAGAAACAAAGTGGGACCATATCTCAACGTCAATGACCGTCCCGTCTTTTTTAGTGTGTTTCCAGTATTTGCTTTGCTGGTATTCATCCTCCGAACTTATAACATTCTCAAGAAGTTTCAAATGGTCTTCCTGTTTGCGGATATCCAGAAGTGTCATCTGAAGAAATTCCTCCCGCGGATAACCATAATGATGGATAGCGGCATTATTTACTTCCAGGAATTTCAGTGTGTCGATTTCGTAGATCCACATGGGCAGGGGATTAGAAAGGAACAGGGATCGATATTTATTCTCACTCTCCTGAAGTGCCAACTCTATCGATCTTCTGTTCGTGATATCCCTGAGGTAGGAGATAATTACTTGCTCATCATCTAAACTCATCGGAACCAAGCTGACTTCTATGGGAAAAAGTTCACCATTCTTCCTGAGCGCCATCAGGTTTTTCCTGGCCCCCATGTCCCTCCCTGAAGGGTTCAGGTTATACCTGTCACGGTATTTAACATGTTCTTGACGGTGTTGCACGGGCACCAGAATTTCAATATCACAGCCTGAAAGTTCGCCGTTCGCGTAACCAAAAAGCCTTTTGGCGTAATCATTTACCCTAAGAATCTTACCGGATAGGCTTGTGATGATAATTGCATCCGGAGCGGTTTCAAGAAAGAAAGAAAAAGGCCTGAGTTTTTCCATAAACGTGTCAGGTTAGTGCAAGACAAGTCGGTCAGGTTGCGCTTTTCCATTGCCTTTTATCCATAGATAATAGGGGATACCGGCTGAACTGCGATATCCTGTCCGATAAAACCATATCAAAGTTATTAATATGATATAAAAGGGCAAGAAAATGGCCTGTTTAAATAATAAATTAAATCAGTGAAAACCAATCATGCAGGATTCTTATCATTTATGCGGTTTTTAAGTACCTGTCATTCAGGTTAATAATCACCATAAACATTAAAACCTCCTTTTTCCCTGATTCCATTATCTACCATGGTGGTTTTAACGTTTGAAGGAATAAAAATTCCGCCGGGGAGGAAATGGCTACTCCCGGGGCATGGCTGTTTTCAAAGGCCCTCCCCGTCCTAAACTCCTTCTTAAAGAGTGGCATATGTCCAACAGATGGCTCCTCCCCTTCAATTCAATCATGTGATTCATTTTAATCCTGCATAATCGAATTTCTATTAGAATTAGTCCTGAGAATGGTAAAGAATAACCGGATTTTGAACAATTCCTGAGAAAATCTCAACAAAAAACCCTGTAACATAGTGTTTACAGGGTTTTTTAGATTTATTATGTGACTCCGGAGGGGTCATATACCTAGACTTGAAAATCAGGTCAATATCTTTGTAACGCCCGTCATTGCTGAACCATAGATAATCGTTATTACAACCTGTTACCACCCGTTAATAACTTTTACTGACAAATTTGTACAAGAAGTTGACAGTTCGTACCTTTGAACTGACAAAATTATTCAGTACAAATTATGGCCTCTGTAATCTTCTATCCGGACAAAGAGAAAAACGGCAAAGCCCTGTTACTTATATCATTCACCTTTAATCATAAGCGTTTGCGACTTTCCAGCGGAGTTCATGTGCCTGTTGCAAAGTGGGACCAGGAAGCGCAGAAAATAAAACCTGTTAAAGATTTTGCAGATGAGAATAAAAGGCTCAGAGAAACTGTCAACTTTTTTCTGGATAAATATGACGAGCTTTTCCCCAAAGGAATCAAGCTTTCCGAGGAAGAAGTAAGCCGAAAGTCAGAAGAGATGAATGACGCCTTCAAGGTGTTTACCGGAAGAAAAAAGGCAAGCGTAGTCCCCAAAGTAACGCTCTACACTTACTTCGACATCTTTAAGGAGCGTTACAAGAACAAGATCACGAAAGAGCACCTTGATCATTATAGTGGCCTTAAAAACCATCTTGAAGAGTTCGAGGAAAAGCATTCATTCAGGATTGACTTCGATACCATCGGAAAAGATTTCTATATCAAGTTTACAGATTATCTGAAGGCAAAAACCTACAAACCAAATACCATCGGCAGCCATATCAAGCGGATCAAACGGCTGATGAATGAAGCGAATCAGGATAACCTTACCACAAACCGTGACCATCAGAAAAGGGATTTCAAAGCAATCAAAGAGGATGCGGATACGATTTTCCTGAATGAAGCGGAAATCAAAACGCTTTATGAAATGGAGATCGAGTTCCCCGGATATCGCAGGATCCGTGACATATTTGTGCTGAACTGTTATACCGGGTTAAGGCATTCGGACTGGCCAAAAGTCACCAAAGATAAAATTCAGGATGGGAAACTGTATGTCCGGACACAGAAAACAAACGAACCGGTCATTATACCGGTAAAGCCATTGGTGAAAGAAATTCTGGATAAATATGAATCAATTTATATTCCTTCAAACCAAAAAACAAATGATTCCTTGCGATGGATAGGCCAGAAGGCTCAAGAAAAGAAGCTTGGCACCGGTAATTACACCAAATGGCTTGAGATCAGAACGCATACGGCGCGGAGATCATTTGCCACCAATGCATACCTAGCAGGAATTCCGATGCGGGATATTATGCAAATCACTGGCCACAGAACTACAACATCATTCCTCACATACATACGGGTCACAAAGATTGAGACCGCAGAAAAACTCAAAAATCATCCGTTTTTCAGTTAAGCGATCATTGTTTTCATTCCTCTAGTTTCATGAAATCACACAGGTTATAGTTATCGTCAGCAATCCCAGTATCTCACCATCTACCGGAGCCTCTGTCGGCTGACCTTCAATAGGAGGCGCTGCTTCATCACCATTCGCAGGAATTTCGATTGCTCCATTAGCATCAGCCAGACTGAAATAAAGCCAGTTGTCTTTTGACAGAGCTGAGAAGGAAAAGACAGTTGTTTCTGTTCCGGTGTATGTGGCCTGCATAGGCCGTTGAGTTAAAAGAAGCCCCTGATCATTGACACTAGTTCTGCACTCAATATTGAAATCCACTCTCGATTCGTTGCTGAAATGAGAATCAATCCTTACCACGGTCTGATCCTCATATAACCTCACGAAAACCATTGCAGATTTGCTCGAAGGATTCGGAATATTCAGCAAGTACTGTTTTACCTGCTGAACCTGGCCGCCACCTCCGGATTCTCCCCAGGGAACCCAATAACTGCCATTCCACAGATAGGCTGTGAACTTCCCGGAATTATAATACAACTGTCCTTCTACCGGATTTTGGGGTAAATCCGGTAGATTGTGCAGGACAGCGTTTAACAGTTGATTTTGTTGTATGTCCAGGTTGGACTTAAATGAAGGCATAGAAACTCTTTAGGTTATTCAGGTTACCCGACAATAACGATCTGGCCGGTAATTGCTGTTGCAGAAGTCCAGGTAACATCACCGGCAGCGTTTACGTTGATGTCCACTTCAACGGAATAACGGGTGGTGGAGATGGTTTCATAAACCGCCACAACCACGTCGGCCGTGCAACCGTGGGTAGCGGCAGCAATGGTCTGGGTCGCGACACCGGTAATGGCACCCACATATTTCTTGGTGCGACCGGTGGTTTTACCGTCAACATAGGTCTTGGTGGCCTTCTGGGTTGCCAGCCTGGTATCACTGTTTGCAGTCAGAGAACCATCAGTATCAATGACACCGGCCTTGAAATTGTCGGTTTCCAGGTTGCTGATCGTATTGTTATCAGCATCGATGGATTTATTGGTCAGCGTCTGAACGGCGGCCAGTTTCACAAGGTCAGAAGATTCGGTGTTGTCAACTCCGTCGAAATCGTCGGCGACAATGGCAGAAGCTTTTGTAACGTTTGCAATGACCATGTCACCCACGCTCACCCCGGCACCGGATGGAGTACTGACCCCGGAAGTCGTACCGGCAACAGTCACTTTCCAGAACCATCCTTTTTGAATGGTTGTGATACCCTGCGCTGCAATGGTTTGGCTTCCATCGAAGGTGCCTTTGTAAACCATGCCGGCGGTGATTTGTCCCTGGATAGCTGCCACCTGACCATCAACATAGGTCTTGGTAGCCTTCTGGCTGGCCACTTTCACATCGGAATTGGCCGCCAGGTTGCCATCAATATCAAGATATGCCAAAGGCATCTGTTTGATATCATCAACATTTGTCAACCCAACCTGTGCCTTGGTTGTGGCATGAGGGTTGGAAGTCGATGCAAGATGGGTATCAATCGCGGCATGTGTATTTGTGCCCCGGTTGACAAGTGAGTTGTGATCAATGGCCGAGGGATCAACTGATTTTATCCAGGCCGTTCCGTTCCAGTACTTTTCAATGTTGTCGGTCGTATCGAAATACTTCTGGCCTTTTATTGGGCTTGCCGGAGCCGATGCCAGGTTTTGAATTACAGCGTTCTGCAATTCGTTTTTATTGAAGTCCAACGGGACCAATACTTTTTTTGCCATGGTTGTGATGTTAAGGTTTGTAAAAGGGTTAACTGTAAATTATTTTTCCGCTTGCTGCCGGGTTAAGCCGGATCACCATCTGGTCTGTCGATTCATGGGTAATCTCAGAGATCAGTTCCCGGCCGGTGGTATCTACGACTACAACCGTGGGGTACTTTTGAAGGTTATGAACGACTGTGATCTCGCTCTGGTTGACAAATGATTGGACAACCTGAGGCGCTGAGCTTCCACCACCGCCTCCGGGGGTTCCTGAAGCTGCCGGGTCAATAATCCGGTAAAGAAAGAACAGCTCGATTTGTGCGCTTCCGGATTTTGGATTCTCCCCACCGGAAAGGCAGACATAAACCGGGGTGTCGGTAAACAGCTGTGTCGAAAATACAGGTGTCATTCGCTGAATTTCTACAGACTGAGACATGAGAAATAACGCCGGGAAGTATCCCCAATCCTGCGTTTCAGTATCACCATCCGTTGTGACATTCAACATCTGGTTTGGATAAATGTTCAACCCTCCAACAGGAGGCGGAGTTGGAGTGATCCGGGCAATAAGTGAAATCAGGTCAATGATCTTCCCGGATCCAGGTGCCGGGATGATCACATGGATTTCTGTCAGGCGGTTGCTTTCATCTTCGGTCATTACATGCTTTCCCGCGATGACGGGTGAAGCCTGGCCGGCAGAGACAGAGTTGTACAGTTCAATGAAATTTTCATTGATTTTCCTGCCTCCTACCCGGAGTTTGTCACCCCTTTTATCACCCGGGACAATCCCGAGATTTATTTCTTGTCTTGCCATAAGTTAATATTCTACCTGGTCAAATGTTATTTCCATGTCGTCAAAGCTGACCTCCATATTATCCCAGGTCAGCGGCTGGGGAAGAATGACGGGATTTGCCGAGCTTTCCGGAACATGAACCGAAAAGAAGGAGTTCTGATATGAGCGCTCGTACTCGATTTCGAGGTTGTACAGGTATTCTCCGTCTTTAAGGAATGGAGTTATTTTTGCCGATTTAACTACGATCTGGAACAGTTCTTTCCCTATCTGTTCATATGCCTCCAGGGATAAGAGAAGCTCCCTGAGGCAATTCTTTTCTTCAAGGGATATCCACCCGGAATTGGCTTTGCAGATTTCTGTCTCTTTGGCACTGAACTGTTTGGAGGGAGCATTGAAGAAGGAGTATTTTTCTTCCCTGACGATGGATCCGAACAAGCGTTCATATTCCAGGTTAAGTTCGGACTTACCTAGAAACCTGAAAGTATCATAGGCCGAAAAAGAGTTGCGATAAAAAAAGACTTTTTCATTCTCAAAAACCCGGGTATCGTTATAGAAAACCCGGCGTTCAGAAAGATAGTCGTCATTGCTATCCATAAAAAACACTTCCCATGACCGGACAATTTTGCCGGGCTGGGCATTCACAAGGTCAAGATGATCGAAGCCGACCTTGAATTCAATTACTGAAATGGCAGGAAAGACAACCTGAGGGGTGGCATTTATCGTCTTATGGGAACCATCGGTGAAATTGACAATTACAACCATTCGGTATTGAACGGCGGACGGGTTATCCTGGAACAGGAAAAACAGCTTTTCCATTACGCCTGTTCTTGAGTACTTCGTAGTAGGAAGCCAGGTAAGAAATTTCTGCTTGTTTGCCTCAATGGAGAAGTATTCCAAGTAGTTTTCATTCAGCGATGTCAGCAGTTCATGGTTAAGACCGCCGGCCAAAGCATATTTCCACCCATCCGACTGCAGGCCTTTAACATTGCCGGCAATGCTTTCGGCAAACGCAACCCGGTATTTGAGAAGGTAATCCCATCCGTGAGATTTGACATTTCCTGCCAGTTCAGGGAATTCAAAGCGTTGCATTTCCCAAGCTGTAAACTTTGACTGGATATAATCCGATATATCAAACCTTGCACAACTGATGAAATCGGCGGGTTTAATATCCTCTCCTATCGGATTATTTGCAGAATCGCGCACCAGGCATAGTATACCAAAGAAATCCTGGTACTGATCATCTGTGCCGGGAGTGTTTGCTCCTTGTGCAACCCCTGTAATATTGACATTTGTGAATACAACCGTGCCATCAGTACCGGATTGTTTAGCTTGCAGGTAGATCTTCCTGTTGCTAGTTCCCGGGGCATCAAGTGTTACATTGAAATATTTCTGGATGTCGTAATTCTCAAGGAAACACTGATAAATATTGTCTGCAAATTCATTGAAGGTCTGCCCGAGGTAACCCACTTCAAACAATAGTCCGTCAAAACCGGTGAAACTTGAAGTTTGAAAAATCAGGGATTTCCCGGCAAACTGAAGCTTGAAAGAATGACTGGTCGAAGTATCAATCCCGGATACTACCAATTCAAAGGAAGATCGGGATCCCAGCGTGATAAGGTAATTATCCGAACAGGCTTCGTAAATGACGGGATTCCCGGCAAATGAAATGAAGTTGGGCGACTCCGTGATATCGATCATGGTGCAATAGTACCATGAGATCCTAGGGAAATAAAGGACAGTATCAGGGGGCCGTGAAGCATTTGAGCTGAGCGGATTTGATCGAGGACTTGTTCAGCGTAACGGAAATTTCGCTGATCAGGTAGTTGATCCCTTGTATCCGGTATCGCTTGGTAAAATCGAGGGTTTTCAACTCTATGAAATCCATCTGTTTTTCAATCTTCACACTCTTTCTGTCATCCATGATCCAGTTTACCCAGTCCTTCCAATAGAGATTGAATAAGCCATTGGGACCAGGATAACGTAATGAAAAATTGCTGTTGTTGGCAAAACCCCTGAGCCGCACCGGCGTTCCCCATCCACCAGCCATCCCTACCCAAAACAATCGAGGCGTAATTTTCTGGTAATCCGCTCCCAGATTTCCGCAGTTTACTGAAATGTATTTATCCGGCAAGGAGGAGAAAATCGTTTCGAACTTATTTTTCTCATCCCCCCATTTGTAGAAAAACTTATCAGTGAGCATTGGCCCGCTGGGCAGTTGCTGCCATTCAATAAGAAATGTAAAAGGATTTACAGCAAGCTGCCACCAGGTATTCGTATCCACGATATAATAGATGTCTCCCAGAAATGTGAAAGGATACGGAGGAATATCCGAAAAACTCTGGACGGCCCCTTTGATCATTTCTGTAATCCCTTTTTCAGCGTCAAGTTGTGCCTGGTAAGCCATATCACCGGCATCAGGTCCCAACAGGAAACGGAAACCGGTAATCTGTTCGGGGATCTCCTGGGTGAACGAAAGGATATTCTTTGAAAACTCAATAATCTCAGAGCGAAGCAACACTTCTTTATTGCCAACGATACGGATAACCCGTTGTCGGGTATCAACATGAAAGCTGCAATTGAACCACTTCTCAAGTCCTGCGATAAATTCGCTGACCTTAACATTTGGCACAAGGCGGCAATAGTAAAGCTTTTGCAGCCCGAACAAGACTTCGCTCAGACTTACCGAATTGTAGACAACCAGGCGTGAAAGTTCGATACTGGAAGTAAAAAATTCATCCTGCAGGCGATACCCGAAAATTTCGGCCAGCTTGTTCAAAACGAATTTCAGGTAAAGAAAAGGGGTCAGAATGGTTCTGCATTGCCCGTCAGTCGTGTACTTTCGCAGCCAGCCATCCGGAAATATGTAATTATATGCCATCAACTCAGGGTTGGTGGCCGGGGGATCATAAAAGGTTGGGTTGCTGATCTCGGGCATGGAGAAATCCACCTCAGGATAAAAATGGGTCAACGACCAATTGAAATAATCAACCGCCTGCTGATCACTTTCAAAGCTCATCATCCCCAAGTCCACCCGGTTCAACAAGATTTCCTTCACCTCGAAATTGAAATTCCCCTTGTTGATGTAAAGAGTTCCTTCAAATGTCTTTTCCCCGGCTGTCTTGATCTTGATCTGACCAGTGTACAAAACCATCCCGTTCCAGCGGATACTCCCTTCAAAAATCTCATAGATGCTGCGGGTCGAAGCGATCCGGTTCTTCCATCCCAAGATTGATACATTTCTTGCAGTGGACGGTACTTTGAAGGGAAAGGAATAATCTCCAACATCGTTGAAGATCGGGGATTTGAGATTCAGGGATACCGAAAAATCATCGCTCAGGTCAAGGGATTGATCACCAATCAGGATGGAAAGCATAGTTTTCTATGATTATTTTGATACTTCAGCTTCGATTTCATTGACCCGGTTTGTTGTTTCTCTCAAATGATCATAGGAGATAAATGCTGGAATTCCCTGTTCTATCAATGAATTCAACCGGTTGATACTGGCCATGAATTCAGGATCAACTGTTGCCAGTGCTGCTGCAGGAGCAGGAGATGGAGAATCCTGGTACCTGCCAACTGCCCTTTGAGGAACCCTTGCAAAATTGATCGCATCAATAACATGGGGGTAGTTTACCATCAGGTTCTTTGTAGTTTTGGGATCAATGACAATCTCCTGTCCTGTTTCACTGATCAGTGTTGGTGTCGAATACAGTCCGGTCTCAGGTGAATTTACCAGTGGAACATCCTTGTAAAGTTTATTATCATCCTGGCCTATTACCGAGTAGCGGCCTTTGGCTGCTTCCGGCACCTTCTGGCTCAGGATATAACCGATCTGGATTGCGCCAAGAGCAGCAGTAATAATGCTGAGCACGATCCCCACCCCGGGACCGGCACTCAGCGCCGATGCAACCGCAGTGGCAACGCTGATAAGGGCATTGAACAAAGCAACCTCTTTGTTACGCACAGCCTGGTCATGCTCCATCTTCTTGCGCTTCTTGTCCATGTCCTTATCCATCCTGCCGACCTGCGCATCATACTGGGCTTTCGAGATCAGTTTGGCATCCAGCTGAGCCTGAAGATTTGCCTTCTTTTTATCGTTGGCTTGTTCATCCTGTCGGAGTTGCTGGTTTTCGGCATCGGTTTGCATGGCGAAGATCTGAGCAAGGCCATCCACTGCCCCTTTTGCAAGAGAGATCGCATCATCAGCGACCCTAAGGGCAGTCTCCTTGGAAAGTTGAATTTGCCTGGCAGCGACCTCTTCTGCCATTTGCTTTTTAATTTCGGCAGTCCTGGCTTCATCCTTGATATTGTCTTCAAGAATCTTCCGGTACTTGGCATCAACCTCAAGGCGGATCTTCACCTGTTTTTCCGCCAGGTCGATATCGGATTTCAGACGCAGGGTTTTTAGCTGCTCCTGATAATTGTACAAATTTTGATCCTCATTGTCAGTATGCTTTGCCACGACATTCGTGGCTTTCTGAGCATACGTGGCTTTGATGGCCTGTTTCTGCTCTTCAGTAGCCCTGGTGACAGACAGGGTGTACTCCATTTCCCGCTGAAGAGAATCAAGAACCGCCTGCAGGTATTCGTCGGAATTCTTGTCAAGCGCCTCCATTTTTGCATCAGCCAGTTCCTTGTCTATGCGGTACTGATTCTGCAGATTCTTTTCAGCATATTTATCACGAATCTCATCCTGCTTCTGGAGGAGCTGATCGGTCAGGAGCCGGCGTAATTCGATTTCATCGGCTGAATTGCCTTTTATCTTTTCGAGGCGTTCAGCCAGTTTCTCTTCTTCAATGGCCAGTTCCCGTTCCATCTCTCCTTCGGTGACGGCTGCCCGGGCCTGGGCAAGCTGTTTCTTGATGTCAAGAAGGTAATCGGCTTGCTTCTTGGCCTTGGATTCTTCTTCGGCGGGAGTCCCGGTTGCTGGGTCCGACCGGTCGAAGGATTGAATTTTCTTATTTAGTTCCTTAATCTTCCCCTGGACCCGGATAAAATCTTCCGAACCCGCAACCGAAGCCTTCAGGGCGACCTGGTATTTGGAAAGTTTCGCTTCCAGGTTGTCGAGCGATTCCCCAACGATCTTATCCCCGATGCTTTCCGCGTTAAGCACATCGCTCAGTGATTGCTTAGCATCCTTGAACTGGGAGATTTTATCCTGAAGCTTTTTGATACCTTCTTCATAGGGCTTGGTGGCTTCTTCACGGTTTTCCTGCGCATCGATGGCATTGCTTGCCACGGTCATTGCTGCGCCTCCCGGGGTGGTTCCGCTTTTCACCGTATTCCAGACCCTTTGCAGGATTGTCGGTTTGGCGGCGGCATCCCCGATCGTTTTCTGTTTTGCCTGCAACAATACCAGTTCCGCTTCGGCTTGTTTTATGGTCAGGTCGATCTTTTCCTGGAGATCCTTTTTCTCCTGTACTGAAAGCTGGTTCAGGTTCCTGACCGTTCCTGCGACCTTTTCATAGGCATCTTCGAGCCTTTTATTGGCATCGGCCAGTTCAACGGTGGTGGACGCTTTTAACTTTTCTAGAGCAATGGCTTGGCTGTTGTATGTTTCGTAGGTCTTAACCGCAGCAACAAGTGCGGTGATGCCGGCAATGAGAAGTCCGATCGGGTTTGCGGCCATGGCAGCATTCCATAGCCACTGGGCAGTTGTTGCCAGTTTGGTCGCCACCGTGCCATTTCCTTTCCAGATGGCAAGCAGTTGTTCTTTTATGACCAGGTAATCAAGCACGACGGCATCTTTCATTTTCAGCAGGATGCCTTCTTTCAGGGTCAGGTTGTTCAGGATGGCAACCTGGATGGACCTTGTCTGGGCAGCAATGTACACACCGATAGCCCCTGTAAGGGCAATCAGTTGAATCCGGTACTTTTCGATCCATTCAGGCAGGGCTTTAAACCATGCCACCAGGTTGACAACCGAACCGACCATCGATTTCAGGAATTCAGTAACTCCGGGAAGGGTGATCAGCCGGTAAAACTCCTTCCCGAGTTTATCCAGGGTAGCTCCCAGGGTCGTGTTCTTGTCGTTGAATTGTCTGGTGATTTCATCGGTGCCCTGCAGAGACTTGCCGGCCAGGGCAACTTTCTGCTGGAGCATTTCGGTATTATCGCCGAGTTTTGAAAAGACTTCCGAAGCGCCGGCGCCTGAAATTTCCAGTTCCCGGATCAGCTTGCCCAGGATTGTAGCTCCTTCCCCGCCTCTTTTTGAGCCTTCAACCACTTTCACGAAAGCCCCGTAAAGATCGGTGTTCACCAGGTTGGTGAATTCTTGCAACGGGATCCCTGCCACCTTCGCAAAATCTGCGGTGTTGTAGGTCATCTTCATAAGGATCTTCGTCATTGCCGTTCCGCCCCTTTCTGTGGAAACCGCAAGTTCCTGGAGTGTGGCAGAAATGCCCATCACTTCAGCAGAAGATAACCCAAGCGACATACCCACACCACCGATCCGGTTTGAAAGGTCGACCAGCACAGGGGCTGTGGCGAATCCGTCTGCTCCCAAAACATTGATCGCATTACCCAACCGGAGCATGTCATCGGAAACTGCAGAAGTCTTCATGTCTGTAAGGACGTTCCTCAGGGTTCCCATCTGGGTCGCAACCTCGCTGGCCCCTCCCTTGATTTCTGCGCCAAGAGCGACATTGAGTTTGTCGATGGAATCTACAAACGGTAGGATATCTTTCTGGGCAATGCCCAACTGACCGGCGACCACCGCCATTTCCCGAAGGTCGCTCCGGGAAGTCCGGGTGTCGATCTTTCCCAGTTCCGTATTCAGCTTTTTGACTTCATCTACCGTCAGTTTGGTGGTCTTCCGGATGTCAGCCAGCGAATCTTCAAGTTTTGCATTTCCTTTGATCAGGCCGACCACCGAAGCACCAAACCCGATCAGGCCTACAGTGATCATCTGCAGGATCTGCTGGTATTTATTGGCCTGGTCAGCCAACTTCGAAAAGGCGCCCCCGGTCTGGTTGATCTCACCCCGAATTTCCCGAACCCTGCTGTTTATTTTTTGAAATTCCTTCTCCTTGTCTCCAAATTCTTTTGAATTGACATTGAGTTGCCTAAGCTCGGCATTGAGTTTCCTGGCTTCGGCCTCCAGCTGTTTGAGGGTGGCATTGGCTTTTTCACCATTGAAAATGACGGTAGCGGTAGAGGTTTCGTTCTTAGCCATTATGGATGGATTTATCAGACAGGTTTTCCGTAATAGCAACCACTCCCCGGTGGCCGTACTCCTTGGCGAAGATTTCGCTCAACTTCATCACTTCGGCATGGAAGGTCTTTGAGTACCATTTCTTCGGTCGCCGCCGGTTTCCGAGCATTTTCCCAGAAAGCTTGCGTGAAGCGGCAGATTCCTTCACATCGCCGATCTTGACGCCTTTGCCGACTCCCATATCGACAAAGCGACCGTAATACTCAAAAAGCAGGGTGATTTTCAGCACATCTCCCTGTGCCGAGGCAAGAACATTGTATTTGAAACTTCGGAGAAGAGTGCCAGTGTCACCGATCCTATTGGAAGTAAGTTTCTTCTTCCATTTGATAATTGTGATCTTAGCCCAGGCTTCGGCTATTTCACGTTCGGAAAGTTTGGGTTGAATACTTTGCATTGAGCAAAGAAAGGCACAATGCGATGTGTGGTAAAGGACAGAAAAAAGTCAGTCATTAGCTGGCAATTTGTTAAACGCTTTGCTAGAAGACTCAACAACGATCAATTTTTGCTATGCCATTTCAATTGATCTTATGTGTGTTGGTAAAATATCTAAACATATATACATTAGAATTGAATCCTTTTTCGATATTTAATAATAATAAACACTACTAAATAAATGGCGAAAAGTCCACTTGAATAAATTGAAATTTTTTTGAAATATATCCAATCCTTTTCTTTAATCTCATAACTATTGGTACATGATTTGTACCACACAATCCATTGATTATTAAAAACATTGCCATCAGTACGACTCGTATTGCGTGTTATTTTTTCGTTGTCAATCATATAACTCCTTTGTCGTCCATATTCTCCTGGACCATTCTGAACAAAAATAGTATCAGAATAATAGGAGTATCGTGGATAGCTTTGATCTATTTTATAAAAATTTGATTCCATTTGGTCGAAAGAAGAGATTCTTGAGTATGAACCAGCTTCATATGACTTATCTTCATCTTCAACAGTTAAAAACTTAGCCGCTTCTTTATAAGCTTCATTAACTGAAGCACGGTATGTTGGTATATCATATCCTGGTGAACTATAATAACTTGAACTGTATCCGGGACGATGTTCATATTCTTCTACCTTATAAGCCATGTCGCCAGACCATGATTCTACAATTCTGAACATATCATTGCCTTTTTTTAGTCGAAGAACTGAAAACCCAGTGTGCCTGTCAGCCTCATAATATTCGACCAACACTTTAAATTCATCCCACTCCTTTAATTTCCTGTTATAACTACGAATGTCATATTCATCAGCATTCTCTTTAAGAAACGGTTTGTACATGATAAAATGTCTGGTCGTATATATCTCATCTTTTTCACCATTGTCGTTACCAAATAAATCGCGACCGCCAAGAATGACCTTATATAACTGTCCCGACGTGCCCTTGAGACTGTAATCTGAAATAACTGATTTACCATTAAAAAGATTGTCAATCTCATTTTTGAATCTTTTTAAGTCATTCATCTTTTGAACATAAGCAATAAGAAATGAAATTCCGCAACAGAGTACTAAACCAAAACAAATGATAATAACCGGATGGATTTTTATCTTTTCCTCTTCAACATTAGTATTGCTGAAAACAGATTTCGTTTCGGTTTCATTAGATTGCTCAAGTTCTGGTTGATGAAGTTCAGGAAAATTGGCAAGAGGTAACCAGTTATTTGAACCCTCTTTAAAAATTAAGGTTTCCAAGCTTAGCTTTCTGGACTTTATCTCTTCAGTATTATAAGGTCCTTTTTTTTCAAGGCCGTCCAAATAATAGAAAATTTCCACTTTCGAATCAGACATCTTGTAATAATTAAGTATATAAATATTTACCTGTCAAAGTCATGATTATTAAATCTTTAGAATTGTCTTTGCTCGTATGTCAGTACATTCAAAAATATTTTAAAAACCTATTAACATATGTATAATATTCCATTTTAGGACATTAAGTTCAACTGGATCTTGATCTGAGGTTTGCCAAAAGCCGTTTGCCTTAACTATATCAAATTCACCATATAAGCTATTCAGCCCAATATCAGTGAGTTTAATATGAAAAGTTTCTGTTGTTCCATCCATTGATTTTTTTACAATAGCGGTAGTGACAAAGGACTCAATATTTCTTATAAATGTATCGCCTGCTTGGTAAGGCTCTTTCCAAAACACAATTTTAAATTCTTCCATTGCCTGAATTTTATCTCTACTTTTCATACCATTCATTTTCTGCCCAATTTTTAAATGCTTCCGGTTGGGGACTATTATCTTCTGAGAATATTTGTATTTTAAGATTATCTCTAATTCCAATATATAAAACATCTTTAGTCAGATCAACAATTATTATGAAATTGGTTTCTGGACATTCATGCGCTTTGCAGCCTTCTGCTATAAAGAAGTTGTTATTAATAACTATCGGGGTCTGTACGGTAAAATATTTCATGAGAAAAGTGAACTTATCCTTTGTCAAAGTTCTTATTCCTTTTTTCATTATCGGATTTTCAAGGAGATTTACATCAGATGGATACTTTCCATTTAAGTTTTTCAAGAATTTCACCCTTTCGGATGATTTATACGTTTGACTGAAGGACAAAACTGTTAAAAGTGTTAGAAACACAGCAATTACTATTTTTAAATATGGGTGTTGCATTAAACTGGTTTTAAATTTGATTATAGTTGTAAACAGTCATGAACTATTGTTATTGCTTAATTACAAACCTTGCTTATTAGTTCTGAATATGTTTTACTATTTTCTAACTGATACGCCTTTTTTGCATCATTACATGCTTCGATATTATTTCCCAGCATCATATTGGTAATACTTCTTAACCCGAGGACATCAGCTTGCTGCTTTGGAATATCTGTTAAGGTCAAAGCTATGTCAAAATCTGAGATAGCACTACGAGAGTCATTAATTCCAAATGATTTTATTTCTCCCCTAGTAAAAAAGAATTCGTAGTTGTCTTTATTAATTAGTATGGCATTGTCAATATCCGCCAAAGCAGCCCAATTGTCTTTAAGTTTATATTTTATAGTAGCTCTTAAAGAATATGCAGAAGCATATTCAGGATCAATAGAAATAGCAGTATTTAAGTCTGTTATGGCTTTATAAATATTGTTTGGATCGATAATTGGTTCATCCAGCCGGTAAGTATTGTTATAAATAGAAAAAGCTCTGTTTAGATAGGCTGGAGTATATGTTGGATCGATATCAATTGCTTTGGAATATGCAACCATAGCGGTAATAAAACTATTATAATCGCCATTGATACTATAGCCATACTTAGCGTTAGCAATTCCAAAATTATTTTGATAATCTTTTGCAGTCGAATCTAAGTTTACTGCATAATATAAGCATTCTATAGCCTTAATATAGTCTCCAAGGTCGGTCAATATCCTACCTTTTAGATTAAGAGCAAGGTGATTCGTTGGGTTTTTTTCTAGTTCTTCATTTAAATATTTTAATGCCGCAGCCAGATTGCCATTAAGATACTCATTCTCGGCATTCTTGTAAATTGTTGTTGAGAATCTATTATTCCCCAATTCATTAATACTTAGGTTTAATGTTCTTTTTAACATATTAATTTCGCTGTAGGGTACAGCAAAATTTAGATTTTGCCCACGTTTAGAGCCTAATGTCGCAATCCCTATAACTTCTCCAGAATTATTTAAAATTGGCGATCCGCTACTCCCTTCTGAAATTGGAGCAGTAATTTGAATTAAATTACCATATGGCGGTATATCTCTATAGGCTGATACTATTCCATTCGATACTGTCTGTTCCAAACCTAAAGGATTACTAATATTAAATATACTTTCCCCTATTTTTGGTTTTTTTTGAGCGATTGTTAAGTATGGTGTTTTTTTACCATTTTGATTATCAATTTGAAATTTTACAACGTCAATCTTTTCATCGTAATCAATGACGAGTTTTATCGTACTTGTATTCCCAGTAACTGTCTTAATTGTGGCACTATTTGCACCTTGCAGCACATGAAAATTGGTGACTCCAATTCCATTTTCATTGATAAAAAAACCGCTACCCTGAGATAGAGGTTCATTGTTTTTATTAAAGGTGTGAATTATAAACACGGATTTATCAACCTTTTTAATGATATCTGGCAAATTTGTTGATGGGTTTTGACTGTGGCTTGAATTTGCTAAAAAGCCCATAAACAAGAGGAATATTAAGCATCTTTGATTCATAGGTAACATAATTTATTGTTTTTACAGACGAACATGGGGAAAATAGAGTGTAGATAATGCGGTCAAAAAATACAACTTACAGTAAAATTATGCAAATGAAATCAATTTGTTCCAGTAGCATTAAAGAAAATGTCTATATCCGACGTATGATACCAACAACCATTGTACCTGGCACGCCAATAAGCGCCTAAGCCTTCAAAATTACATGACCCATGCCATTCACACCTCCCTCCATCAATAATTTCATGGTGACTTAGGACATCATTATCATTATATGGGGAATTAATAGACTCATAACGTGGGACATAGGCAATAATTGAACCTGTGAACTGGAACTTAGATTCATTTTCAATCTGGATTTCTCCTTCGATTTTAAAATAGCTATCCGGAGAGATGCCAGGATCATTATAATAACTTGCGTTTTTTGTTCGTAAAGAACCAGTCAAGTAATAATGACCATTTACACATTTAATAATTACAGATCCAAATTGTTTGTATAGCCCAATAGCGTATACAGCTAAAAGATGTTTACCGAGATACCGACTTGATATTTTATCTCTTTCATTTATCACTTTTATGTTAGAATTGGTATCCTGTTCTGTGGAAGTTTTTGAGTTAGATTTTGTCTCTGATGAAGACAAGTGTATCAGTTCTTTTGGATAGCTTTCCTTGAAATCCATTAAAGTTTTAATATAGTTAGAAGGTATACAAAAGCCAACGTTATTCGCATCAGAAATCCCTCCTACAGCAACCCCAATAGCCTTTCCATGCTCATTAATTATTGGACAGCCACTACTACCATGTGAAATCGGGGCTGTGATTTGGATTAATTTCCGATCATCAAAATTCCTTATCCCGCTAACAATTCCTTCTGATATTGTTTTTGATAGGCCCACTGGAGAGCCAATAGCAAATATTTTATCACCTGGTTGAGGAAGTGCCTCTTCAATTCGTATAAAGTCAAAGCATTTGTAATTCGTTTGAAGGAGGACAAGATCATTAATCTTATCAATTGAAACGTAACCTACTACATTATATTTAACTTCAGAATTATTTAGAGAAATTTGTACTTGAGGACTGCCTTCAATTACATGATAATTTGTAATAATTATGTTGCTATCGATGAAAAAACCTGAACCAAAACCTTGTTCAGCAATTACAGTTACTGAACTATTAACCGTCCTTTTATAAATTTCTTGAGCTGAAAGCTTAATATTCTGTTGTGCAACATCTTCAGCCTCTCGTTGGGAATAATTGCATCCCATTAATATAATGGTCACCCAAATAACAAACCATTTAAGATTGTGCATATGAGATATTCTATTTTTCTTAGAATATCAAAGTTATTGTTTTTTCGATTTGTACAACCGTTATCATAAATATTGACCGTTAATAAAATTTTCCCAAAGCAACTCGTTTATAAATAGATCGACTAAATCAATGATTCTGAAATTCATAATAACTCCAAAATCATTATTAAACAATGGCCCTACAACCTCGAAAGTCACAGTATTTATATCAAACCCCGGAATCGCCTTCTCTGTTAAAGGTTCACACTTCATTTTATCATGCAGCATCCGGGCAATGACCTGCTGCCCGATCAACTTCATCTGGTCAATGATAGCAACTTCTCCCTGAAAATCATCCGGATTCGGCAAATGATCAATGATCAGAAAGCCGCCATTGATGACCTCCAAAGGGTTATCAAGGTTTGAAGCCATATAACTGCCGGATAAATTTTCCAGGATCAGAGCCGGGTATCTCACAGTTGAGCGCAAGCCGTCAAGGATCTCGTTGATGTCCATCATGTAGAACCCATTGATCTCCTTATGCTCTGTGGCAATCTGCCGGAAATACTCTATATAGCTGCTAATATCTGCCATGGCTTTCGATTTTGTCAAGGTATTCGAGGTACTCTCTGGCCTTCTTGTTCAGGCCAATGAAAACATTGTAAAGGTTGGAATTCATTACTGTTTCAAGGCTTCTGTCATCGGTCTTTCCATCAGCAAGCGAGATGATCAGGGAGGCCCAGCCCGTGTCCTGGCTGTCGGTTTCATCCTTTTGCCTGTAAACATAAGGATACAGGGCTGGCAATGAATTCAGGACACCATTAAAGAACAGGTAAACAGAATACTTCACACAGTGATCCACCATTTTCATCTTCCCAGCTCGTTTCTTCAAAGTCCGGTTCATAAACTTCGCCCGGGGATCCTGGTTGTCGATAAAATATTTCCGGATGGACCAGAAAAATTTCTGTGGCCGGTAAAGGATGGCAACTAGCTGATCAAGGTATTTTTCCTCTCCTGTCTTCTGATAATCATCCAGGGCTGAACAGGCCAGTGTGAACTCTCCGAAGGTACAGTAAACCATTGCGTCGGCCGGACCATAGTATTTTTTAAATCCGGATTTGATCACCGGAATCAAGTTCCTGGTCAGGCTGACTTCTTTGTTCAGGAAATCAAGGCTTTCACACAGGGCGTAGGCATCCTCCGGAGCAATCCTTTTTAAGGTCTTTCTTTTCATGGAAAGAAATTCAAAGAGGGCCTTCACCTTGAATTCTATCAGCGAAAGTCTTGAAGAGAACAAATCTGATACAAAAAGAAGCTGCTCCAGGGTCAACTCATTCCAAGTCGATGGTAACGACCGCTGGATATTGTCAATCTGAACCAGATTCATAGAGAGAGCTTCTTTTTGATGAATGTCTTGACCAGGGCAAAGCCAATGAGTGCCAGCAGGATCGACCAGGCAATCCCGCCAGACCAGATCAGGAAGTTCCGGAAGCCGGTCACGGTATAGACCGGTTTCTCGATTACTTTAACCTGAACCTTTGATTCCCGGATATGGGTTTCCTTCCAGGCAAAATAAATGGAACTACTGTCGATCTTTGCCCCGGTAGTCAGGACGTTGTTCTTCAGGCCAATGAACGGAACCACTCTCTTCCCGGGCTTGATCTCTTCGATCTGCCGGATGATCACTTTTCCTTCCCGGCATTCAAGCAGCGCCCGGATCAGGCCGCTGTCTGCCGGGAGTGGGATCAGGGAATCCTTTATCGTGGTAACGGTATCATGCTGAACAAATGTTTCAGTCCGTTCAGCCGGCGGATAGCGTTTCTGGCATCGTTGCTCAGAGATGCACCCGGTCAATGAAGTGACCAGGAGCAGTATCAGAATACCCGGCTTTATCATGCGACAAATTTGAATTGGTTCAAACGGTTCATCCATCCGTCCAGGAACTTCTTTTGCTCCGGATGGTTTTTGACCAGGTCGAGGATGAACCGCCCCCTGGCATGGAATATGGCTGAATGAAGTCCACGCTGATTGGCGGAGTTCACCGCATAAAGCGTCGCCGGCCCGACGATACCATCCTCAGGCACCTTGAGCAATCGCTGGGGAATTACGATTCCCCATTTGCCGCTGCCCCACAGCCAATCCACCAGTATCTCAGCAATGCTCTGATTGGTGATCTGGTCCGCTCCCCAGCGGTTCCAGTAATTCCCTTTGAGAACAGCGATTGCGTCGGCCTTGGAGAGCAGCCGGATATCGTCCGCATCAATGTCGCCGTCACCATCCTTGTCATAACCCACCTTCTTCCAGGTTGAAAGAGTAACACCCATGTTCGTGGCCCCACCTCTGTCGGTGGGATCGTTAACAAACCCTCCCTCAAAAGCGAGGATCTTCGGAACGAAAAGTTCTACCCTTGCCATATTACTGCTTGAATGTTGGGTCTTTAACAAAGATGAGTGCAAAACAGACCGGTGCGAAGATCACACATTCGGTAAGGGTGGCCTTACCCAGTCCGACCAGTGCCAGTCCTGCAGCCAGCATCAAGATGCCGGTCAGGGTGGTCTTCCAATTCTTGAAAATTCGTTCTTTCATATCCTGTTATTTTAAGAGTTGTCCTTCAACTTTGGATATTCTCTCGCCGTGGTCTCCAAGGGTTACCTTCATTTCTTCGATCCCGGTATCATGCCGGCAAAGGTGTTCTCCGATCTCCTTGTGCTTTTCCGTACAGTAGGTTTCCCGGCACTGCATCTGGATGATCAGCTTGTCAACTGACTTTTTTAGCGAAGTCACCCCGTTGTAGAACTGGTACAGGAAAAAGCCGATTAGCGGAATGGCGATGATCTTGATCACATCAAAGACATCCTGGAGAATAAGGTCAATTGATTTCATACGAGGAAAAAGGAGTTATCGGGTTTGTTGAGAAATTCAATTCGTTGTTCAGCCTTTGCTTTCCCGGCGTACCGGGAAGAATTGAAATACAGCGGGTAAACCGTTTCGCTGGCTGTTTCGTCGAGGAACTGTTGCAAGGCTTTCAGTTCGGCTTCGCCGTCACGCTGGTTGGCTTCTGCCATGAAAGCAATTCTTTCTCTGTTGGAACCCTGTTTTGAAGATACATTGGAAAAGGTGTTACCGGCAGTATCAAAGATGCCCCAGTCCAGGACATCGATGGAGATTTCCACCAGGGCCCGGGCCATGGTCAGGTGTGCCAGCGCCGGACGGATCAATTCCATGAGCGCCTTCTGGTCACTGGTTAGTTCCGGGTTTGACTCCAGGGCTGATTTCAGCTCGTCAAACAATTCCGCAGAAAGTGTAGGTCGTATATACTTTCTTTCCACAGAGCGGATGACAGGTTTGAGGGCTACGAAAACCCGTCTGCTCTCGCGTATATCCACCTCACTGTTGAACTCCGTCGTATTCCGCAGGAACAGGTCGGCATCCTGGCAGATGTAGGCAGGATAATCCTCACGGTGTTCATCAAGGAATTTCAGGACCAGATCCAGGGATGTGTTTGCTCGCCTGATCCAATTCTCCTTGAGGTTTTGCACACGGTACTGGGGAGCGGTTTTGTGTGTCTGCGTTTCGATCACCTGGATGCCCTGCGATGAAACGCTTACCCCGAATTCATCGGCACCGAGCCACAGGGCATACAATGCCAACGGTTTTCTGATCATTTCCAGCAACTTTGCAAGGTTTTCCGTGGTTGTGCCATCCTGCGGGGGAACAGGATCAAGGGCCATTGCATCCTGCAATTGTTCATATAAGCCGATGCCCAGCACCGGTTTAATGAACGTCTCCTGGGCTTCCTCGATGTACGGGTACCAGTTCTCGAGGGTATTGCTGACATTGATTGAAGCAGCTGAAAGAACCTGAGAAAGATTGTCGATCAGTCGTATCATGCGATGTTCTTATCGATTCGTTTGTCAATTTTGGATGGGTGGTCCTGCATCGTTTGCGAGGTGTCCACCGTCACGTAATCAAACTCGATGTCAGGTGACCATTTGTTGAAATCCCGGATAAAATAAAGGGGTTCCAGGCTGATCTGCCGGTAAATGCCCATTTCTGCATTAAGTTGCCAGAAAGCCTCGCGCTTATCCGATCCGCTTCCTGCTCCGAGGCTTCCACCGGGAAGCCCGGAACCGACCAGACAGGGATCAACTCCGATTGCGAAGAGGATCTCCGAGTTGGCTGCCTGGGAATCTGGCAAATAGGCATCATCCTTGAGTTTGTTGTCGATCACGTTGATTTTCCAGCCGGAGAGGTATTCACTTTTGAACTTGCTGAAAAAGTTGAAGGTCACAAAGGCCTTTCCGGAGTTCTCCACATCGGAAAGGAAGTCGTTCATGTCGCTCAGGATGTTTACCCGGGCAGCCTCGCGCTGCTCCCGGGTGTAATCGGGGGAAGGATAGCGATTCATGAAATAATCATCTGGTATCTCGATGTGATACTTGATGGTCATCTGGTTTTTCATGATGGCCTGCTTGAGCCTGGGCACCTTATTGGCAATCGAAAGCCATCCGCTTTCCCGGATGCCGTTCCACACCGAAAGGTGGTAATATGACTTGTTGAAAGAGCGATAATAAACCGGATAGGCGAATTGAGGGTCTTTGTACCGGGAACCATCATATTTGGCCGGATCGAACATGGGGATTTTGACCAGCGTTCCATCCTGCTCATTCGGGGAGTATTCCCATTGTGCGGAGTAATAAAGGAACGGGATTCGGGACGGATTGTCGGAATCCATTTTGGCATGACGGCAATAAGCCGGGTCTTTGACAAACACCTTGTTGATCCGGTCCTGTGATTTGTTCAGGATGAACTCGATCCACCCATTGGCAAAGACCTCCAGGCTTCCGATCAGGTCGATCCACTGGAAATTCAGCCGGTTCAGCCGGAGGAATTCCACCACAGCGGGATCCGTGACCGGTTCCCGGATAGGGGCGCCCTGTTCATCCTTGCCTTTGTCACGGTAGGCCAGGATTCCACGGCCATAGTGGACAGTCTTTCGCTTTTCCAGGGCACGGATGGCAATTGAATTCTTTTCAAGGTCTGACAGCACATTCTGGGGAAAAAGGTTATCGTCGCCCCAGGGCGACCAGGGCCAGGAGCTGAAATCCCTGGGAACAACCACCTTTTCGGCAGCTGCATCAGCTGCTTTTTTGAAAGTGGTTGCCACGGCTTTGGCTCCGGGCAGGAAAGCGACCCCGCTTTCATAAATGACCTTATTCGCCATCAGTAACAGACTTTCTTGTTGTTGAATTCAATGATCAGCCGGATATGGAGCTTGCGCTTTTGCCCGTTGGGCAGAAGGACATTTCTCGTGGAGTTGCTCCAATGATGCGGATCCTTTGCCATTCGGTCATGAACCGGAAAGCATCTTCTTTGAGGAAAAATCTCCTTTCCCTTCCTGGTTCGGACAGAGCATTTGCAGGCATCCTTCAGCTCGATGATCTCACCGCCCTCTTTTGTGGTGCGGTCTGCAGTTACGAACTTTATCTGGAACCGGGCTGGCCGGTCATGCTGATCGACCGAATCCATAATATCCAAAGCTTCCCAAAGACGGATGAAATTTATAATCATAGGGCAATACTACAATGGCCAGGAAGATTATTAAAGGACACCATTTTTGACGCTTGACGAACATTAAAAAAGGAGTTCCGCCCGCGGGCGGAACTCCCAAAAATTCAGAATGTGATCTTCACCTCCGTTTCGGCGATGCTTGCATCGAATGAGGACTTGAGAAACTCGATGACCTTCTTGATGCCGGGGGTGAAACTGGTGGTGAAGACATTTCCGTCTGAGTCGTTCAGCCGCATGGAGCAGTTGAAATCATTGGATGACGTCTGGAAACGCTCCAGTTCGCTGCGGGTCTGGACGAGCTTTCCCCGCTTTTCAATGACCAGCTGGAGGTTCTCAACTTTGAGGATCCGTTCAGCCAACGTCATCTCTTTGCGGAGTTCCGGAGCCGGGGGTACGGGCTCTCTTGTTTCGGCCACCGGTGCCGGAGCTGCGGTGGTCTGTTTTGGTTCGTGGCTACCGTTGCCGTTTCCGTTTCCGTTGCCACTGACTGATTTGGTTAATTCTGCTGTAACTTTTGACACGATGTTTGCCCCTGCCCTGAGGACTGTTTATGGCTTCTGGCACGCCGGTTAGTGAAAATTTATGCCCTTACAACAACCGGAATGAAAATTCTGGAACAAAGGTTCGGGTCAGATTTCCCTTCAAATCTGAATGAACCCGAAGGGCTTAGCCTTTAGTGACACGATATTTTAATGAGGTTATCTTTGCTATATATTTTGAGTAACAAGCGCTATGATGTCCGATGGGATTACTGCTTTGAGGCCTCTGCGAGTATAAAAAAAGGGGCCGGGTTTCCCCGGTCCCAAATTATTTGATCATTCTGAGGAACTCGTTCCATTCGAATTCAAGCTTTTCAGGATTGGACTGTTGCATCTGCTGGCAGTAGCCTTCGTAGTAAATCGAATCCATTTGATTGACAAAGATCTGATAGTAGCGTTCCATAGCGTTTGAATTTATGTGGTCGCCCACGGTTAATAATGAAATTTTTGCCGAAGGCAGCCACCGAGGAAAATAAATAATGTCAATGGTTTGGGTCATGACTATTGCTGGTCGTGAATTAACCTGAAAGGCGCCGGTTCCATCAGGAGGGCGCCATTGACAGTTTTACCTTTTTCCGCAGGTAACTTTGCCAAAATTTCGAGTATTAAGAGGTGCGGTGGGTTTTGCTCGCTTTTCATAAAAGCTGCCCGTTGGATTTCTTTTTTGGCACCTTTTTTCTCTTGCAGGATTGAAAGAAAAAAGTGCATCCGAGCAAAAAAGGGGCTTTTCGCCCCCTTTTGATTACCTGTACATGCTGTTGTAAGCATCTTCATCTTCAAAAGATGCCAGTGACTGCCGGTAATCCGCTTCATCGCAAGCCAAATGACCGGCCTTTTTGCCGTTTGGCCAGAAAATGATCTGTTCACCTTTATGGATTTTCTTGCCACAGGTATGACATGTCCTGGAGAATTTAGCGGTGATCTGCCGGGGATCGCCATGGTAACGTGTACTCATTGTTTTTGCCTTTGCCCTAAGGACTTGTTTTGGCTTCTGGCACGCCGTTGAATGATTTGCTAGAAAAGGAAAAAGGCCATGAGATTTTGCCCCATGGCCATGATTGAGAACTCTGAATTGTTAAAAGGGAACGGCGGCAGTTTCTGCTTCAACCATTGATTCCGGGTGTTCTTGCTGCTCATCCGAAGATTCCGCAATGTGAGAGCCCAGAATATATTCAGCAGCTTTCTCTGCTCTGGATGCCGCCCAGACGATCAGTTTGTTATTGTCGCGCAAATGCCCTGACCAGTTTCGGATATAGGCTGAAGTGTTTTCAAGGTCGGAGAACCCTGCCATGTTTGCCAGGAATGCACTGCCAAGTTCGGCTACCAGTTCTTCTTTGGTGTAGTTTTCATCGCCGAATTTATTGCCCCGGCCTTCCGGGCGGTTAAGACGGCTTTCGTGCATTGTAGAGTGAATTCCTTCATGGTACAAAACACGGTAAAAAGATTCTACCGTTGCAAACGTCGCCATCGGAGGCACGTGAATCTCATCAATTGAGGGATAATAGCAGGGAGCATTGTCTGATTGATCAAAGATGATCCTGGGAGCATCCCTGAAGCCCTGAATGATCTGTTCGGCTTCCATGACCGGCTGGCCCGGGGCAGTTCCGTTCATCTTTTCGATCTTCTGCTTGCCAATCTCGTCGAAATGTGCCTGATCGGTGTTGAAAACATGATAGTAGCGCAGGAGATACTTTGTTTTTTCTTCCAGGGTGACCGGATCGGTGCTTTGGAGCCTCTTCCAGAACACGACCAGGGTGGACTTTTCACCCTTGCGGACACTTCCTCCGTTGGATCTGATCTGCTGAAAAGTGCCGTACACCCGGCTCTGGAAGTGATCGTTGGCCAGCATCAGCCGGTTGATGCCCCGGTAGATATGGCCATTGAGGCTCACCGGGGAGACCGTGCGCCACATCTGCTGCCAACTGCCGCAATTTTCAAGGTTGGCGATAATCTTTTCGGTGATCGCGGCATAGATTTCTGATTTGATCATTGGATTTGCCCCTGCCCTGGGGTCTTTTCTTGGTATCTGGCCCACCTGGTTAAACTTGAAATTTTAGCCAGTGGTAATACCGAGAAAAATAAATAATGTCAGGGGTTTGGGTCAGATTGGCACAATCTGAATAAACCTGAAAGGCGCCGGTTCCTAAAGGAGGGCGCCCTTGACAGTTTTACAGCGAAGCGGATTTTTCGCAGGTAATTTTGCGGGAATTTCGAGGTTAACAACTACTAATTTTGTAACTTAGCTATATGCAAATCAGGCCAGTATTTGGACCACTACATCAAATGCATTATATTTACATCTTAAAAAACTAAACCATGTTAATCTAGTAAATTGTAATAATAAAAATCAAAATGATTGAAGGATATATTAAGCACATTACAACAAGACAATCTCTTCTGATTTTCATGTGGGTTTTATTACCATTTATGGCTACCTGCCAATGGAATTGGATGAATCCGTTGCCCCAAGGAAATGACCTGAAAGACATCCGGTTTCTTGATTCATCAATCGGTTATGCAGTCGGGGATGGAGGTACTATATTAAAAACATCGGATGGAGGATTCATTTGGGACAGGTTGGTTTCGGGAACTATATATGACCTGACCTCGGTATTTTTTGTCAATTCAAACGTTGGGTATGTGACGGGTGTTTCATTTATTCTGAAGACGATCGATGGCGGAACCACCTGGTCCATGTGCCCACAGTCTTTTTTACCGGATCTCGAAAAAATATGGTTTACTGACGAAAACATCGGCTATGTTTGTGCTTCGTGGGCGGAAATGTATAAGACTACCGACGGAGGAATCACTTGGGTTCACATCATTACTATTCCCGGAGATGACTATTTGTCAATTTATTTTACAGATGCCAACACATGTTATGTCGGTGGATCCTCCGGTATCTATAAATCATCTGATGGAGGAAATTCATGGACGACCTTATATTATAATTCTTCCGGAATATTGATAATGGGATTGTTTTTCCCGAATCTTAATACCGGGTATGCAACTGGGATTAACGGGTTAATATTAAAAACGACTGATGCCGGTTTATCGTGGACGCAACAAACATCAGGAGTTTCAACACACCTGGCAAGTGTTTCTTTTACCGATGTTTTAACCGGGGTTGCTGTTGGCAGCAATGGTGTAATCCTAAAAACCAATGACGGAGGAAATTTATGGTCGTTGCATTCTACCTCTTCGGTTTCTGATTATCTGACTTCAGTATATTTCTCGGATCAAACGACAGCCATGACTGTGGGATATCATGGGACTATGCTCCGAACCACTGACAAAGGAAATATCTGGAATGCTATCTCGTCATACATTACTGCAAATGATCTCTATTCAATTGTATTTACAGGAGCCTATACCGGGTATGTTTCAGGGAAATCAGGAATCATTCTTAAAACTATAAATTGCGGAACTTCATGGACATTATGCTCTTCAGGAACATTAGAATCTGTATATTCACTTTTTTTCACAGATTACAATACAGGCTATGCAGGTGGTGATGGGCATTTATTGAAAACAACTGATGCAGGGAACACATGGACTTCAACCTATTTAGGGGCACCTCATAATTTTTCCAAAGTTTACTTTCCGACTGGTAGTACCGGTTATGTTATTGCGGATTTACATTCATTATTTAAAACCAGTGATGCAGGAGCAACATGGAATCAATTAACATCTTTTGATTTTTCAGATGCCAATTCGTTATTCTTTACTTCAGCCGACACTGGTTACGTGTGCGGAAGTAACGGGAAGATTTTTAAAACTACAGATGGTGGGATTTCATTTGGCACTCTAAATTCAGGGACCACGATTGAGATGCGTTCTGTTTATTTTATCGATAAAAATACTGGATTTGCATCAGGTTACGGAATTATATTAAAAACGACAGATGGAGGAGTTACCTGGGTTCAGAAATATTCGGGTTCTCCTTCCACTGGCCCATTTTCATTTCCTGATCCGTTAAATGGTTATTGTATGGGAGACCGTGCATTCTTCAAAACTATTGATGGCGGTGAAACTTGGCTTGAGTCCCCTTGGGATGTGACCAATTATGACGCCGGTGGCCTGTTTTTTACTACCCCAGACACCGGGTTTATCGTTGGCTTTAATGGAATGATATTAAAAACGACCAATGGCGTAATTACAGGCCTTCAGGCAAAAAGGGCCGTCAAAGGGATGGGGATTTTTCCAAACCCAAATGATGGAACCTTTTTTATTGAATTACCCAGGAATCTAAATAGTACGGTACATGTCCAACTATTTAGTTTTTCGGGTATCAAAATCTTCAATAGTATTCTACCATGTAATGCCGGGAAAACTAAAATTCAAATTAAAGGGTTTCCCCAAGGTTGCTATGTAATAAAAGTAATTTCCCCCACCGAAGTATGGACTGGCAAGGTTTTAATCAACTAGCATAATTCAGCTCCAACTTCATCACATATTACATCGGCACCAATTACTGTTAAATCAGGTGTGCGTTTAAAGATTTCTGATGGCTGTTCGCTTATTCTTCAAGATAATGGCAGGCTTAATATTGAATCAGGTGCAACACTAGAGATTGGTAGCAATGTAACAATAACCGGGCAAACTTCAAATAATAAAATATTTGTGAGTGGAGTTATTGGTGGAATTGGCTGCAGTCAAAATAATCCGACACCAATTGAAAGTCTAACTCTGTCATCTTTTCAAAACGCAAGTTGGAGTGGGATCGAGTTTGACAATTCACAGTTATTGTCAAATTAGCATGTGGGAATATTTCAAATTGCAAATTCTCTGGTATTTTAACCCGTTTGGAAGCAACCTTTAAACAAATTTTCAGAAATGCAATTGCATCTGCCAAGGTGGAAGGTATTCGTTTCAATATAAAGACGGAGACCTTAATGCGGAAAGAAGTCCTGAAAAAGATTAGGCAATTAGGCTAGTAAAAAAATCCTCTATTTATACGCCATCTATACGCTATTATGGCGCAATCCTGACGCAATTGACGCAATCCTGACGCAATTATTTTAGCATGAATGAAGAACCAGCCCCTTTACTGCCTGAGCTTTGGAAAACTCCTTTTCTAATTAAATCTGCCAAATCTCGTGAGGCGGTTTCGCGAGATACCGTAAATAACATCTGATATTCTTTATTCGTAATTTTTCTTTTCTCAATTACAAATTGTACCGCTTTCAACTGACGATCATTGAGTCCAAGGTTAATCAATTGTTCTTCAGCTAATTTATTTTTAAAAAGCGTGATAATAAACCCACCATCCTGTTCCAGCATTTCAGGCTCAGGTAATTCTGCTTGTTTGCAGGAATCAAGGATTTTTATTGTTCCTCTGCCCCAGGCATCAATATACCCGCCTTTAAAACTCACATCGGCGATTATCGGGTTTCTTGGTTTTGATGAATGAGATCGTTTCAATGCATCCAATGTCAGGCCTTCAGGAAGCGGGCCTTCATTCCAGATACTGATTTTATCATCATAAACCCGTATTTGAATCGGCGCTCCCATGTAATTCCGGTGCACCAGAGCATTTAGTAACATCTCGCGGATTGCCGGTACCGGATATTCTCCTTTTTCGAGGCGGTGCATTCCTTCAAATGTGATCGCACGGGTAAAAAATTTGTGATGCAGTTGTTCCAGCACCGCCTGCAGTAATCCAATCAAATTTCCCTCTTCTGTTTCCTGAAAGATTAAATCAATGTCATCCTTCCCGAAACGACCGATTTTCACAAAGGTATTTGGGTAAAATTTTCCGGGATCCTTTCCAAAGAGAATGACTGCGGCTCGTTTTAATTGGCCATCCTCAGTAAGTCTTAGCTTTTCAAACAACTCCGGTAATGCCAGACCCTCATTTACAGGTAATCTGCCAGCCCTTTCGGATGCTTGTAAAAAAGTGGCAACCGTTTTTTCATTAATGTCTCCAAAGCCGGCTCTTGGTTCTATAACATCATCCCAGGTTTTTCCGGATTTTCTCAATAGAAAATCGTTCAAAGCGGCTCCGGTTAATTCTTGTTTTGTACTTCCGCTTCTGTAATAATATCTGCCTCTTAATGAAATTGGCACAGAATAAGGCGGCACAATGATCTCGATAAAATATTTGCCATCTGCCTGATCCAGATTTACTTCTGCTAAAATACCCAGGAAGTCATGGATTTTATTTGGAACTGATTCCATCAATTCTTTATGATTGCCTACGCCAACAACTTCACCGGCGTCATTTAACCCGATGAATATTTTCCCACCCTGGGCGTTGGCAAATCCGCAAATCCATTTCAGATAATCATCGTGCCATGACGATTTGTATTCTATATTTTGCTTCTCAGGTTTCATTATAATTCTTTTTTCCCTTCAACGATCATGATCTCTTGTTCAATCTCCTTGTGGGAAGTCTTTCCCTTAAGGAAAGCTATTTACAGGAATTTTCGAAGAGTAAGGTTAGTCGATTACATAATCTATCGGAATTCTCTTTTCAAAATTAGGAAAAGAGCTTGAATTTCAGCTTAAAATAAACCTAAACAATTGAAGTTTACGTCAAAACCCTGTATTTGAAGGTTTTTGATTAAAAAAAAATAGCCCCGGTCTCCCGGGGCCTTTGCTCTACAAACTACCTTCATCAGCAAACGAATAAAACTGATCCTGTCCGATAATGAGATGGTCCAGTACTGCGATCTCCATCAGTTTGCCAGCATCAACCAGCTTTTTGGTGATCTTGATGTCAGCCTCGCTGGGGGTGATCAGACCTGAGGGATGGTTGTGACCCAGGATGATTGAGCAGGCATGTAGGTCAAGGGAAAACTTGAAGACTTTCTTGGGATCCACCACCGTGCCTGATACGCCGCCTTCAGAAATCCTGACCTTTTTGATGACCTTGTTTGCCCTGTTGAGCATCAGTACCCAGAATTCCTCATACGGCAAGTCTCCGATGATGGAATGAAAGATACGGAAGGCATCTGTGCTTGATTTAATCTTGTCTTTGAGGATGACTTCACTTTCATTCCGGCGACGGGCCAGGGCAAACATGGCCACGATCTGAACGGCACGTTTTGGCCCGATGCCTTTGATCTGCTGAAGCTCGGTAACGCCCAGGCGCCAGAATTCGCAGAGATTATTGCCGCACTGTGCCAGGGTTTTCATGGCAATGTCGAGTGAATTTTCTCCTTCGATGCCATTGCCGATAATGATGGAGAGCAGTTCGGCGTTTGAAAGACTCGCTGATCCCTTGAGCAGCAGTTTGTTTGAGGGAATGTCGTCTTCCGCCCAGGCGCTCATGGGGATCCTGCGTTCATAGTTGGTCAATGTCTGATTGGTGTTTGAAGTTTCCATAGCTGATGGTTTTATGCAGCGCTGTGGCCGCGGTTCGTACTGAAATTTTGCCACCAGCCATACCGGGGAGAAATAAATAATGTCAGGGGTGCGGGTCAGATTTACCTTCAAATCTGAATGCACTGAAAGCGACGGTTCCAGAAGGAGGTCGCCCTTGACAGTTTTATTTGCCATAGGTAATTTTGCAGGAATTTCAGGCAGAATAGTGATTTGATGCCCATGCGTACGCGGGGAATGGTACCCGACGACCAAAAAAAGAGCCGTGGCGACCACGGCTCCGTTTCCCGGAATCAGAATGGAATTTCATTGTTGGCAGGTTCCTTGGTTGCTTTGGCCGGTTTTTTGGTATTCTTGGGTGATTTTACAGCCTGCGGAGTGGTTTTTGGCGCTGTTTTCTGCGGTTTTTCTTCGGTTTCCACCAGTTTGTTGACATACACGGTGTAATCGTTTCCGAAGCTGTCGGGGTTCTGAAGTTTGGCAACCTCGAAAGTGAGATACTGTTCGCCTTTGTATTCATGGGCGTGTTGGAGGATATCTTCAACCTTGATCGAGATCCTTACGATCTGCATTCCCTTGATCTGCTTTCCCTTTGCGATGTAATTTTTTTCAAATGTTTTCATGACTGTGTTTTTTAAGGTTTTTATGTATGCAAGTGATATGAAGACCATGGAGGGGCACTCAAGGAGGAACTGGAATACCGGAGCAAAGTGAGGATATGCCGGGAAAATCCTTGAATGAGCAGCGCTTTTCACCCCGGAATGGGCTCATAGCTTAGCATACGATCAAGACCGGAAGACCAGTCTTTGAATGTTTGAGCATTACCAATCCAAAAAGGGAAAACAAGGGTTGGAAATCGTTTTCATCGATCCTGAAGATTCCAAACATGCCAAATACCGCGAACATCCTCGATGAGGGGGCCTGGCACCCGGTCCGCAGGAACAAATCTGGTGTCAATAGTGGAAACCTTTTAGGAAAAATCAAAACAGCATCGACCAGGCACGGGAATAAATCACACGTTTACCAACCGGCAGGAAACCGGAACCGAAAACAGGATTCCCACACCGGGAAATGGGGTGGGCGCCAGGGTGATTTCAGGAAGGAGGGAGTGGTCTTTCTTTTTTGGTACTTTCTTCTTTGACCTTCACCGACAAAGAAAAAAGTACTCCGCTGATTGGCAGGTATCGAACATCCCAACCTGCCGGGGATTTCTTTTGCTGCTTTTCTTGACCCAATCAAAGAAAAGCAGTCCGGCGAAGCCGTTTTGCAAAATTTCATTTTCATTGTATTGATTTGCAACAATAAAAGGTTGATTTTTCACCTTTTATTTTGCAATATCTCCACGAAGTGCACGCCCCGCCCTATCGAAAAATACAATTGCACTAATCGCATTGCGCCGGATATATGAACCGAGGGTACATATATACAAATGGCGATATAAAAACGAGGGTAAAAAATGAGGCTGCCAAAAATGGTTGATCCCCTACCTTGCAGGGAGCAAGATCATTTCATTGGAGTGCTGCTGCTCCCCTGCCATGGGGCTAAGCAGCCAATAGCAAAGGTTGTCGGCTGCATCGGAAAGATCAGTCGCTTTCCATCTGGGCTGATCTTTCTTACGCTCTGAAGACTTGTCCTTCTTGAATTCCTGGGGAAGGATGGGGGCATTGTCCATAGAGAAGAAGGTCTCCATTGCGTTGTTCATGTTGATGCGAAAGGCAGGCATGTTTGGGTATTCGCCGGAGAGGAACTTGAACCAGAACTGGTACTTGTCCATGTGATGAGCTTCATAAAGCTCAGCGCAAAGCTGTACCTGCCATCCTGCCCTGGATAGCTGCTCTCGGACATCATCAAAGTAAGAATCCCGGGATGCAGCATCATTCCTTCGGTTGCCATCCGAGCCGCCATACAGGAATATGTGCCTGGATAATTTTGGTTTGTAGTGGTCCATGAATTTGGCAACCAGCACGGAAAGCGTTTCGTTCTCCACAAAGAAATTGCGAATGATCCGGAACTCTGCCAGCGGTCTTACCCATTGCGCCACGATCATGCAGTTCTGAGTGGTGCCAAAGTCGAAGGAGACATAGAGTGGTTCAGTGCTGATACAATCCTTGTCTGCCCTGCAATCAAAAACGCTCCCCTTGTTCTGGGCAGCATCGATGTAGCCATATTCGTAACTGTCCGTATATCCATGGACAGCAGCGCTGAGCAGGGGATAAAAGCCGTTGACGTTCTGTTTGCGACGGATGTTGAGTACTTCCAGGTCATAGACCATCTTGGGCAGGACACGCTTCAAATCCCGAAAATACATCTCTCCGAGGATTTTAATGTTCCGGATGGCAGAAGCTTCCATGTAGCAGTAGCGCGCGGGCATTTCTGCCGCCAGCTGCTGGTAATCGAAAACCCAATCCCCGTCTGAAGTGAGGGGCATGGTGCCCAGGAACAGGGTGCCATGGTGGAACCTCAGATGGCCAAAGCGATCCATGTTGCCACGGTTGGCCGGCAGTACATCGGCATCGATGGCCTCCTTTTTGAGTTTGGTGCACTCGTCAAAGATCATCCCGTCATAGGATCCGCTACGGGCCATCTCCGGCCGGTCAAAGGAGTTGAACTCTACCACAAAGCCATTGAAAAAATGGATGCAGTTGGTGTAATCCAGCGGCGGAGCATAAGGTTCTTCCCATTTGTGCTTTGCCGGGGCCCGGTGACCAATGAAATAGTGGATTCCACGGTAGAGACCACGCCGCTCGAAGTGGTCGATGATCGGGGGCAGTGATTTTGTGCGGATGTGGAAATAGGTCAGGCCGTTGAGTGAAATCTTTCCCCGGGGCATGGCCACCATGTACTTGATGATCTCTTCGGCAATGATGGTGGTCTTGCCCACTCCCCTGCCACCGATGAAGACCTTGTGGGTACTGTGCGAAAGTTCGATGGCCAGTTGTGGGTCGTTGAGGAATGGCGCCGGGCGTATGTCAGTCAGTGAGATCTTCGAAACGGGCTTCATCGGCAAGCAGGATGTTTTTGTAATCGGAAATCGGCGAAGCATCGATCAGCGCCATGACTTTTTCATTGAGTGCCATCAGCGCCTGTTGTGCCTTGGGATCAATCAGCTTGAAATATTCGGAATTGAGGAAGTTGTAATTGATCGACAGAAGCTGAACCGGGGGCTGTATCTTGTCAGGATCGGGCAAATCCATCTCCTCTTTGTCCAGGTTGTTGGCCTTGATGATGCGTTCGAGCATCCGGTCCACGGTCTTGAAGTCGTTTTTCACTTCGGCCTTGCGCATGACCTCGATCGCCCATTCGGTGATCATGTGGCGCAGGGCCTGTTTATCCCTGCCACGGACAGGACCGAAACACCGGAGACAGTCATGTACATCCCGATAAGCCTGTACCTCGGAGATGTTGTGCAGCTTCATCTGCATTTTTACCGCTTCTCGTTCGATCCCCCGCTGATTGATCAGCATGGAATAGGCCGATTCCCAGCGTTGCCTTACCATTTCTTCATGAGAGGTCAGCTGCACGTTATCGGAAAGATAGTGCATACGGACACGCTCCAGGGTTGTTTCACATGCCAGGCTTTTCACAGGTCGTCAGCTTTAGCGTTTTCAATGAGTTTGATGGCCATGGTCTGAGCTGGTGAAGATCCGTTCTGTGCCAGGTCAAAGATGCCTTTGCGAAGTTCGGCTTCACGTTTCAGGCGGCCACGTTGGAAAGCTTTATACGCAGGGCTTTGCTTATCTGTGAGCAGGTCAGACAGTGCATCCGGATCCACTTCCATGATCACTGCAATCTCATGCCGGTTGAACATCAACGCGGAATAGGATTCCAAGTCGCTTAGAAACGATTCATTCTGGTCGATCAAAGGCGCTTGTATTTGAGAGTTCGTTTAATATCCAGTTCCGGTGAAAGGCTGCAACAGTTTTATCGCAGCATAAAACACCCGCTTCGATGCGGGGGTTTCGGGTATAGTTGGCTGATCCCACCACGCTGATCCCCCAGTGGTCGTTTTCGATCACAGTGACTTTTGCATGGCATTTTGCAGCTTTGATGTCGGTGGTGATTTTCTGCAGGAACTGCAGCTCAGCAGGTTTTCGGATGCCATTCCGGTAATCAAAGATGCCCTTCAGTTCAATGATCAGGCCATGTTCTATAAACTGGTAAAGCTGCCGGATGGCATACTCCGAAATCGCCCAGGTCGTGAAATAGACCCTGGCCGGACCTGTTTGCTCCAATAAAAAGAAAAGCAGATCATGTGTGGACCAGTCCCCCAAGGAGGCATAGTGTACGGACTGACCCTGGATAACCTGTCCAAAGACTTCATGGAGTTTCTGATTGCCCTTGCCGATGGTCAGCAGGGTGGAACCATTGGTGGCGACAGATCCGGATTTCGATCTGTCGGCCCTTTTCTTTTGCAGGTCGTCGGTCGAAAACAGACTCATCGTTGCAGTCTTTTGGTGATTTCATCCAGTTGCTGCTGGTACTGCAAAAGAAGCTGCTGGTTTCGGGAAAGTGACTTGGGCGTTTTGGAACCGGCCACCAGTCTTTTATACCTGGCAACGTAGGTTCGGAAGTTGTTCTGCCACTGGATGAGTTCAACGTCGTTGAGTTCTGAGATTTTCTTTTTGTCATCCGTGGCAGGCATTGCAGGAATCACGCCATGTTTCTCGTAATAAGCGATCCACTCGTTCAGTTCCTTGAGCTGATCATCCAGGTCAAGGATCTGAAAAGCGATCTTCTTCCGTTCCTGTACCGGCCTGAATTCAAGAACGGCATGGAGATTATCCAGCATCCTGTAGAGCATCTTCTGCTCTGACTTCAAGTCCTCGATGCGGGTTATCTCTGGTAAGGTTTCGTTTTCCTGGTATTTGTCAGGTGGTGCTGCAATTGCAGATTCTTTATTGGTTTCGGGCTGATGCCGGGCAAGCTTGCCAAGCTCATAGGCAAGGGTCAGCCGGTTTTTTCCGGTTGCTCCCCCAACACGCAGGATGCGGGCAAGGTTGAAATTTTTACCGTAGCAGTCAAATAATTGAAGTCCTGAAGGATAATCCTGCTGAGAATTGAGCCAGGAGGAAATTTCTTGATCCATGCAGCAAAGGTAGGGCTGCAATTGCAGGGGGGAAAGGACAGGTTAACGTTGCAGCTAAGCCCTTTTGCGGTAGTTTCGGAATGGGTTGGCAATCCCGGTAGAATGCAGCATGGGGCTTAGTTGCTGTGTTAGCGCTCGTTATCTTGTGTTTATGTCGTTATTCCTTGATGAATTTCCCAAACTTCACTTCTTTCTCTCCAACCACCTTCAAAACATAAAGTCCGTTTGGCAGCTTACTGACATCGATTGTAGTGCCTGGTTTTGTAGTTTCTTCTTTCAAAAAGAGCATGCCACTTGAATTAAAAACAGTCAAAGTTCCTTTTTCCACCTGTTCAACAACAAGGTTGTTGCAAGTTGGATTTGGATAAAGCTTTAGTGAATGTAACATGGGCTTATATTCATTAATTCCGACTGGATAACCCACAGTGGTGGTTTTCATGATGGTTCCATACTGACCAACTGCATACCCGGTAACGGAATCAATAAAATAAACTGACATTAAACATTCTGGTGTTCCAATTTGATAAGCAGTCCAGTTTGCACCCCCATCGGTTGTCTTAACAATTGTTCCGCTGTTTAAATCAGAACCCACCGCATATCCCGTATTGGGATCGGGGAAGAAGACTGAATATAAAATGTAATTTCCGCCTGACACTTTAATCCAGTTTGTTCCCCCATCCGTTGTCTTTAAGATTGCGCTATCACCTACCGCAAATCCCGTATTTGCATCAGTAAAAAATATTGAGGTTAACTTAGTTGTTACCCCACTCGGCAAAATAGTCCAGTCTGTACCCCCATTGGTTGTCTTTAATATAATTCCGGAATAGCCTGCAATATATCCGGTATTGGGATCTGTAAAATAAACTGAGCGGAAATATCCTAAGGATCCAAATGGCGAAGCGGTCCAGTTTGAACCTCCATCTGTAGTTTTTAAGATTGTATGGGTACCAACGGCAAATCCGATACTGGCGGAAGGGAAGTGAACCGAGGCGATCCATTTTGTTGTTCCGCTTGGCAGAGCAGACCAGTTGGTGCCCTGATCAGTTGTTTTTAAAATGGTTCCAAGATCACCAACCACATACCCTGTATTGATATCGGTAAAAAATACTGACGATAAAAAGTTTCTATTTCCAGTTGGCCAAACAATCCAATTTGTACCTCCATCGGTTGTTTTTAGGATCGTTCCGGTATCACTCACGGCATATCCTGAATTGGCATCGGTAAAAAATACGGATCTTAAATCATTTCTTGCCCCGCTTGATATTTTATTCCAGTTTGTGCCTCCCGTATTCGTTTTTATGATAGTTCCAAAATTTCCTGCTATAATTCCATTATCCGGATCGGTGAAGTAAACCGACAGCAACCAATCAGTTGTTCCACTTGCCATCTCAGACCAGGTTGTGCCTCCATCAATGGTTTTCAGGACGGTTCCGTTTTCTCCCGCAGCATATCCTTTACTGGCATCCGTAAAATAAACCGATGATACCCAATAAAACGATCCAGTGTAAACAGTGTTCCAGGTTGTGCCTCCATTGGTAGTTTTCAGGATACATCCAAATCCGGGATAACTTTTACCCACCACATATCCCGTATTCATATCTGTAAAATAAACCGATTTTAACCAGACTGTTGTTCCAGTGTTCAATGAAAACCAGCTTGTGCCACCATCTGTTGTTTTCAGGATGCCAATGTTTCCTACCGCATATCCTGTACTTGCATCTGTAAAATAAACCGACGATAACCCATTTGAGGTTCCGGTGTAGACAGCATTCCAGTTTGTGCCTCCATCGATGGTTTTCAGGATGCTTCCGGATGAATAATTGGTTGCTATAATATAACCCGTATCGATATCTGTAAAACAAACCGAACTTAACACATCTGTTGTTCCACTGTTCAAAGAAGACCAGCTTGTGCCACCATCTGTTGTTTTCAGGATGGTGCCACTTGCTCCTACGACATATCCGATATTGTCATCTCTGAAATAAACAGACGATAACCCATTTATAGTTCCACTTTCCAGTAGGTTCCAGCTTGCACCACCGTCTGTTGTTTTTAAAATAGTACCATTTCCACCCACACTATATCCAATATTAAAGGAAGGAAACGTAACTGAATATAAAGAATTTCCCTGTGGTAAGGGGTTCTGCCAGGTCCACTGAGAATATGACCTGGCAGAAAAAAACATTAAAAGTAAGAGTAAAGAAATGGTTTTCATGGAGTTCGAATTGAAAGTCCTTAATATCACATCAATAATGTGCGCTAACGCGTTGCCTGTAAAACCAAGTGCCGTAATATCCTTTGATGAGCAAAAAACCTTATCAGCATTGGTTTTAAAGGCATGTTGGTGGTAGTTAAGGTTAATAAATTACCAATTTCAAGATTCTTTTCGGTTCACCGTTCAATTTCAATATTGCAAAATACAACCCCGGGTCACAAGGCTTCTTATTTAGATCATTGCGTTTCCAGGCAACATTGTACTTGCCAGCTTCCAATTTTTCATCAATCAAACACGTAACCAACTTGCCGCCTACATCATAAATTGATAGGTTGACAAGTTCTGTTGTGCTTAGGTTGAACTCAAATAATGTTTGGTCGCAAAATGGATTTGGAAAGCATTTAAATGGTTGAATTTCATTTACCTTATTCTTTATTCCTAATGGATGGTCAACAAAATGACCTTTCCCGTCATTGAATTTGATATCCAGGTTTGCTGGCAAAACCACACCAGAGGTTCTAATAGTAATTACATCATTATAGCCATTCCCATCAAGATCTGCACAAAAGCTGTTTCTCCAGTGTTCGCCGTAGTCAACAACAGGCACAAAAGCAGAATCACCCAACTGAAAACCGCCTTGGTTATTATATATGATATAACCAGACTTATTCATTAACCTAAATAGTATATCTGGTAAACTGTCGTTGTCAAAATCGGACAATAGAAATTCAGATGTTGAAAAAGGAAAGACTATTTCATCATGTTTAATGAAATTTCCGGAACCTGTGTTTTCAAACATTGTCACTCCTGTTAACCCAATCATTGCAAGGTCGTCAAAACAAATAATATCCTTTTTCCCATCGTGATTAAAATCCTCAATAAAGCCATCTGTCTGATGTTCACAAAGCAAGACTTCCTGAAGACCTGATGCAAGACTATAATAAACCTCAACTTTTGCCCCGAAGACAATAATATCGTTTCTGCCATCATTGTTAAGGTCACCGCAAGTCAAACCTGTTGGATAGGTGCCTGTTAAATAATGAAATTCAGGAAGTGAGAAATTTTTATTATCGAAATTGTAGAATACCCCAAAAAATTGTCCATTATTCGATGCAAAAATGATATCATTAAATCCATTGTTATCAATATCTCCTGTTGCAATATATGAGATTCCATTATAAGAATGAGTATCAAGAAAAATAGAATCCCCAAAGTTGTTATTAAAAATTATACCTATAAATTCAGTTGAAGAGTTTTCTTTTTTAAAAATGATCTCGGGGTAAGGGTTATTGTCTAATTGTCCAATTTTAACGTACTGCCATCCGAAAAAGAATAATGAATCAGTCAGAGTAAAATATCCGTTATTCGTATTTATAAGATAAGAAATGCCACTCCAGTTATTGATCACATTATGCCCAACCATAATGTCAATATCTCCATCCAGATCAATATCTCCTGCACAAACAGTATAAGCCCCGAGAGGAACATTATATTGACTTCGGTTATCTCCTGAGGTAAACGAACAGAAAATCAGGAGATAAAAGAAAAAGAATAGTGTTTTATAGGGAGAAACCATATTCCAGTATTATACGTATTTTGATAGAGCCATGCTTTTGATATTAATTACCACCAACGCCTTAGTTGCAACCGCCGCAAAAGGTAGATGGGAATTGTGGTATCCGTAGGTTTCATTTGTGGCGGTTGAAAGTTCGTTATGTGGGGTTCAATTTCGTTTTCATTCGCATAGTAGCCGGTAGCTCGTATCTAATGCCGGCAATTTTTACCTGGTAATCGCTTTTGCCCGTCAAGTTGAGTATTCCTTACTCTGCAACTGCCATCCTTCTCATTTAATTCTCAGGGCCTATTAGAATTTGATCTGAATTTCAAATTGCCGGCACAGGGATAAACAGGTGAGCTGGGAAATAATTTTGTTTAGGTTCACGACTAATTTACATCAGTATTCACATGGTTTTTAAGAACATCTTCGAAAATTAGATTTTATAATCTCACATAACAATTAAGGATTTCATCTGCAAATTACGAAAAAAACAAACATTGCGGTTGAAACGATATTTTATTGCAGATAAATCCGAGTTGAACGAAGCCGCTTGTTTCTCAATGTGATAGGGAGGGCAACA
>Ga0209083_1000109_pt1 | contig 124318 bp, 155 predicted proteins | sample AM7aDNAmetaG_FD_184132 | JGI IMG/M metagenome (GOLD analysis project Ga0209083, IMG submission 184132) | Freshwater microbial communities from Finland to study Microbial Dark Matter (Phase II) - AM7a DNA metaG (SPAdes) (version 3) | ecosystem: Environmental > Aquatic > Freshwater > Lake ... | reverse complement strand
AAGAAGATCCGAGAACTGCTCCAGACCACGTCGGTCCAGGCGATCAACAAGAGCAGCGAGATCCAAGAGCAGCTCAAAGCGGTGCTCTCCGGATTCCGCACCCAGGTCACAGGGGTCGCCCAGGAGATGCACAGGCAGGCGACGACCGCTGTTCTCCGGTCGCGGACTATCTAAAGGACGAAACGATGGCGAATGAAGTTCAGTTGAGGGACAATGACGGCCAGTTGGTAATGGCCTGGATGTGCGGGGTATGCAAGCGAGTTTACCCGGAGCGTACCGCGTACTGCTCCGCAAAGTGCTGCACATGCCTGGTTTGCGGGAAGGTAGCGGATCTAGTCGACGACAGTATTCGTGGGCATGTTGCAACTGTCTGCCGGAAGTGCTGGGGCCCTTACTACGCTAAGATAGACTCTGACCGGCTGGACCGAGCTGAGCTGATCGAGGACTACTCTGGACCCGTCTGCATCGGAGACAGGTATTTCCCGGATCCAGAGGAGGCCGTCGAGTATCTGGCAGACTCCAGGGAAGGTCCGGACATGGGTCTGCCGGAATTCGTCCACACCTGTAAGGTGATCCCCTACTCGCTGGACGCAGTCGAGATCGTCAATAACCTGCTGGAAAATGCAGGGGTCGAAGACAGTGATTTCCAGGATCTGGACGGGGTCAAAGAGTTCGAGAAGGCCGTGGACGCCTTTAACAAGGCAAATGAGCAGAACGTTTACTGGGAAGAGGACAGCCACCACAAGTGTCGGCTTACCCCTATCCCAGCTGCAGATGAGGTGCAATCATAAGCCATATTGCTGTGGTAGGCATGAAGATCAAGAATCTGAAAGCGTTGGGCCTGGCCTGTACGGTACTCGGGATGGCCCTGGAGAAGCGGGATAAGTTCCGGACGTATGGCGGGCAGATGCGATCCGGTTCCGAGTGGGTCATTACGATCCCCGAGAACCTCAGATGCTACGAGATCGGGGTGGTCCGGACCCCGGATGGGTCGTATGACCTATTGTACGACGCGTACAACGGGGGCCTCGGGATGTCCCAGAAGGCTGGGGGTGCTCAGCTCCAAGGCCTGCTCAAAGAGTATAACCGCCAGTGTGCTTTGACCTCTCCGGACATCCGGCAGCTGTTGGGGATGGGGGCCACGGAAGAGACACAGGACCTGGAGTCGGGTGAGCGGGTGATCGTCTTGACCATCGATGGCCAGGCCGAGGAACGGGTGAACGAGTGGTTGAACGGGCTTACAGAGGTAGGCGTATGACGAGAAAACTGTTGATTCGCGTTAACCATATTGGTGATAATGACTTTGGCGGGAACGGCGGAGATTGCGACACTTGTCTGCTGGAGATCGACGCCGGGTTCAGGAAGCGGATGAGTCTCTTACGGAAGAAGGTCTCTCCGCTGTTCAAGCAACCAGGCTTCTACGCTGCTGAGTTCTTTGATTACACGATCGACCCGGTGACCCTCGGTGAGGATGATGATCAGTTTGGCTCGGCATTGAACGGACCTGGATACGCCGAGGTCCCAGTCGGCTACAAGCTTGATCCGCTGCTAACTTTCACGACAGATGCGTCCAGCGTCCTGATCAAGGAGACCGGCTTCCTCTGGACCTTTTACGCGCGGCATACTGACGAATCGTATGAGACCGAGGAAGTCCCGTGGTCAATTTTGGACAAAGGATGAGAATGAAGAGGATTACGATCAAGATCGCGGCTGACGGCAAGTCCACTTCGGTCCAGACCGAAGGGTTCTCCGGACCCAGCTGCCAGAAGGCTACTGCCGGCTTAGAGCGAAGGCTTGGGGAAGTGCAGGATAATCAGCAGACTGATGAGTACCTGGTGGCCCAGACTGAGCAGGAGATCGTACAAGGGCAGGGCTAGCCCCGGTTAGGACTATCCACCGAAGCCGGTTTGCGGGCGGTTCCGCTCGTATCCGGGCGTTGGGCAGAGTGGATCAGCCCGGGTCCCAGCAGGGGCAACGGCCGCAGTGGCCTAAACCTATACCCTCTATTTTCGAGGTAAACCTTGGCCGTTCTCTTAACCATAACCCCTATTATACTGGAGGTCCGTACGCGACAGCTAAAGATATTCTGCAGCCCGGAAGGGCTCAGGTTCGTTTATGACGACGCGCTCCGCGGGCTCCTCCAGCTGGGAGAGTCTCGAGTGGAAAGGGCGAGTCATGTGGAGCCCGAGGGACTCGGGTGGGTCGCAGACCTCGCCCCAGTCCAGGGCCCTCGGCGTAAGTTTGAGAGTAGACAAGCAGCTTTGAATTGGGAGAAAGAATGGTTGGAAATGAATCAGGTACCGGTACCGGCCCACCGAGCATAGAAATACCAGTGCTCCAGGGTCGGTTCGTAACTATGGTTAAAACGGATGATCCGGATGTGTTCTGGGACCGGGAGAAGCTAGCGGAGCTCGCTGGGCTGCGTGGTCCGTTCTACACGGCGGTCCCCGATGTGACCTTCCCGGATCTCCCAGAGTTCCTGGAGGAGGCCAAAGCCGCTGATTGCCAGGAGCCTCGGAGGCGTGTTCCGCTACCCGAGGAGGTCGAGAAGCTGATCGTGGACGGTATCTGCAACAAGAACGACGAGCCCTGTCCGCTGTGCAAGGGGGCTGCCGAGATTCAGCCGGACGTCCAGGACCGGGGGAGGGCCCAGCGTATGCTCCTGGCGTATCGCCGGGAGAGTCTGAGGCCCAATCCGAATAAGCAGAGGATGGAACGGTTGAAGTTGGAAGTGGACGGGATAAGCCCAGGGGTCTGCCTGCTCTGTGCCGGGACCGGCAATAAAGGCTACGGGCTGGCCTCGAAATGGTGGACACAGCTTGGGGCCAGGGCGAGCCGACTGGGGTGGGCACAGGTCTCGGTGGACAGTGACCAACTGTGGTTGGTGAAGCAAGTATAGTCCTCATAAGGAGATAGGTATGAAACTGGCATCGATCGAGACAGTCGCTGAATTGAAGAATCATTCCAATGCTGATCGCCTAGCCATAGCCAAAATCCTAGGCTGGCAGACCGTCGTCAAACGAGATGAGTTCAAGGTTGGGGATCGCGGGGTGTTCATCGTCATAGACACGATCCTCCCCCGCACACCCTGGTCCGAGTTCCTCGTGGACGTGAACCGCCCAGACCGGCGTATCCGGCTGAAGACGGCCAAGATCCGCGGGGAGTACTCGCAGGGCCTGTTCCTGCCGATCTCGGTCCTGCCCGAGAGCGTCCAGGGTTGGCAGGAAGGGGTGGACGTCGGAGGAGAACTTGGGATCACCAAGTATGAAAAGGAGTTGAGCCTGGCCCTCAGCGGACAGGCCCGCTCGACATTCCCCACCCATCTAGCTCCGAAGACCGACGAGGATAACGGCCTCAGTAACCTGGATATTGTCGCCCACGTCCTGAAACATCCGGTGTACATCACGAAGAAGATGGACGGATCGAGCTGCACGGTGATCGTCGAGGGCGGTCAGATCTCCCAGGTCTGCTCTCGTAACTTGTCGCTGGTCGATCAGCCAGGGAATGCCTTCTGGCACGCGGCCAAGAAGCTCAAGATTACCAAGACTATACCTGACTGTGTGATCCAAGGCGAGCTGATGGGACCCGGCGTCCAGGGGAACCAGCTTGAGCTGACAGAGCCCGAGATCTTCGTGTTCAACGTGTTCGGAGCGAACCATGCTCCTATGGCCTGGCCCGGCATGAGCAACCTTGCTGTCGATATTGGGGCTAACACCGTTCCGCTCATCGGATTCTGTGAGGCCGGTAAGTACCAGACCACCGATCAGCTGCAGGCCCTGGCCGATGCTCAGAAGCTTCCGAATGGGAAGCCGGCCGAGGGCATAGTCGTTAGAATCGACCCCCCGGAGTTGTTCGGGAACGGGCGAGTCGCGGGGTTCAAAATCGTCTCCAGGTTATATAAGGATACCGATTAACATGGGTAGAATTCTGGTTGTAGGTGACCTACACTGTAAGAAGCAGATCTGGGCGGGTCGCCCGGATATCCGCGGAGATCTGGAATCGACTATCCGCCAACTGGTCGAGGTGGTTCGCGATCGGCAGGGCGAGCCGCGGATAGGGACAGTCGTATTCGCCGGTGATACTTTCGACGATCCGTATCCGATGGATGAGGTGGTCCGCACCCTGCAAAAAGCGGTACAAGAACTGCACGCGATGGAAGTGTTCTGCTTGGGGATCACGGGTAATCCTGGGCACGATCAGGGCACCGACTGGCTGAATGTATGCGGGATCCGAAATGCGGTGGTCCCCAGCCTGCTTCCGCTGGAGGGGGTACCGACCTACCTGGTTCCGTTCACGGCCGATACTGAGGCCCTGCAGAAGACGCTGGCCCAGTGCCCTCCGGACGCCAAGCTGCTCATCGGTCATCAGATGGGCCGGTGGATTATTGACATCCCCGGCCGGTGGAATCTCGATCCTGAGTGGCTCCCAGCGTGGATCAAACTCGCAGTGTTCGGCGATTCGCATATGCCGAGCGAGCATAAGGTTGGGGACAAGACCCTGATCTATACTGGTTCGCTCTACCCCCTGGGGTTGGATGAGCTGTCCCCCAGGTCATTCTTGGTCCTGAACGAAGGGCTCAGCTATTGCCGGATACCGGTCAAGAACCGTCGGATCGTGTACCGGGATATCCTGGGGGCCTCCCAGCTCCAGTCGGACCTGGCTAAGTTAGTAGCGGATCTGAAACCGACGGCGGCCGATGATCCTGAGCTTAAGCCGCTGGCTGCCATCCGCTTGGCGGAGGCCGCGGCCGGGGATGAGGGGAAGGTCAGGGCGGCTGTCGAGCCTGTGGCCAGTCTTATGCTGATCCCATCGGCCAAGGAGAAGATCGAAGTGACCGTCGCCGAATCTGACGAGGTCCGGACCGATCTTCAGATATTGCAGGAGCTGGAGGGGGACTCGGAGACCGTCGCGTTCGCCAGCACCCTGCTCCAGTCCGCAGACCCCCGGAAGATCCTCTCGGATTTTCGGGACAAATGCGTAGCCCCGAAGGAGGTAGTCAGTGGATCTGTTACAGCTTGATATTGAGCATCTAGGCCCTATCCGCCACGCATCCCTGAAGTTTGGACCGGGCTTGACCGGGATCCTTGGACCCATAGGGTGTGGTAAGAGCCATGTGATAAAAATCATCCAGTGGTTGTTGACCGGTGACTTCAAGGGATACGGAACCCAGGTCCGCCGCATTTATAAACAGGAGGACAAAGGGGCAGCCACCTTGACTTTCTCCCATCTGGGGATGCCCGGGACCCTCACCCGTAGCCTGAGCCGGTCAGGTGGGTCCAGCCGAAGCCTTAGGTTCGGGGATAAAACAGCCAGGTCCGAAGCGGCCGTCGCAGAGGTATTGGCCGATATCCTGGGAGCGTCCAGCAAGCAACTGGATACCGCTGTGTTCATCCCTCAGGGGGAAACCGCCCGTCTCTTGTCTGCACGGCCCTCCGAGCGAGAGACTGCTCTGACCCGGCTGTTCGGGCTAGAGAACTGCGAGACCCTTCGGACCCTGATCAGTACGAGCCTCCAGCTGACTCCACCCCCCTCGGTGATCATGGGCATAGAACTTCTGCCACAGCAGCTGCAGCAGCTTACGGCTCAGATTGAGCAGGCTACTAAGGAACTAGAGGGATTGCCGCCCGTGGACGGTCAGAAGCTTAAGGAGGATGAGGCTCTGGTCCGCGAGGCTGAGAACATGACCCTCAGGCTGGCCGATGCCAAGACTGGGCTGTGGGCGATGACCGAGGCAGAGGTCAGGGCTAACCTGGAGCGGGCGAATAGTGCGGAGCGATCGGAATCCGCGGTACTCGCTTCTCTCAATCTGCGCAAGCAGGTAGAGGAGATCGCCCCGATGGCCCAAGAGGCCCGGGCACTATTGGAGAGTGCCGGAAGAGCCGCCAAGCTTCACGCCGAGCTCGAGAGCCATACTAGCCGGGTGGCCGCGGCCCGGACCCGAGTCGATAAGCTGAAGACGATGGAACCCCCGGAGCCCGAGGATCAGGACGCCGCCTGGCAGAAGCTTGAGACTGAGGTGATCATCCCGGCCGAGCAATCAATGCTCAGCCTGGAGCGGTTCGCCCAGAGCTTCGCTAAAGGCGTGTGTCCCACGTGCGGGACCCGGGCCATAGTCGATCAAGACGGGCAGCTTACTAACCTGGAGACTAAGGTTAAAGAGAACCGGGACCAGGCGGCCACCTTGCGTAAGGAGGTTGCCGAAGGCCGAAAGATGCTTGCAGAGTACCGGGCTACGGTCTTGGCCGGGAGGCAGAAGCGTCGGGGGTGGGAGACGAGTATGGCCCAGGCCCAGTCGTTATCTCAGCAGATGGCGGCCGCGGAAGCCGCGGCCAGCCAGGCTACGGCAGACGTTCAGCAGATGTCCGCAGAGGACCGCAAATCCTGCGAAGACCTGCTGGCCAGAGAGAAGAGTCTACAGCAGGCTGCGGCCAGAGCTCAGCAGGCCGTGGCCACGACCGGTGCCGACCAGGCTCGGGCCGAAGCGGAATATACGGCTGTGGACAAGGCTCTGGAGGTTCTGGCCGAGGTCCAGGCCTCGCTGGCCTCTGCCAAGTACGTAGGCTGGGATAAGAAGAAGGAAGAGCTCGCTCAGATCTCTGCGACTGTCGCGAAACGCGCTGGCCTCCAGGCTAAGCTCGGAGAGTGGCAGAAGCAGGTGACTGACATGGGCCAGAGACTGGCTAAGGCCAAAGAGGCCGAAGCGGCCTCGGCCGGGGTCGTCCACTACCGGGATATCCTGAACCGGACGTACGGGGTCCTCCACCGATCGGCTTATCCCACGGCCCGTATACGCCACTCGCTCTCCAGGCTCAACCGGAGCTGGAACGAGCTTCTGTCGATGGTCGATGTACCGTTCACGATCGGGGTGAACCCCGACCTGTCGATGACCGCCAAATTTGGGTGGGGCGAGCAGGCGATTGAGGAGTTGTCGGGCGGGCAGCTGTGCTGTGCCGCCATCTGCCTACTGTGCACGGTGCACAGGCAGTGCGCTTCAAACATCCGGTTCATGTGCCTGGACGAACCGACCTACGGGCTGAACGCAGCCCACGTCGTTAAGGTCCGGGATATGCTGGCAGCGGTCAGCGGGTATGCCAAGACCCAGGGGCTGCAAATGCTCATGATCACCCACGACGAGCGGTTCTCGTCTGCATTTGACCAGTGTATCGACATGGGTCAGATCCAGGCGGTTGCCGGTTAAGGAGAAACGTGAAGTTTGATACCTACTGCTACGTTGACTGTTCCACTTGCCACATTGATCTCAAAGACAGCGAACTGCTGACCATGCTTGCCGATGCTGAGGCAAACGGCAGACCTTCGGATTTCTGCGTTAGTGAATACTACGAGGGATACTTCGTATGCGTCGGTACCGATCCTGACTACCAGGCATCGATCATAATTCGCATGGTGGATCTCGGATTCTCGGCAGAGGCCGTAAGCCTAGTTCAGAAGGTGCAGGAGTCGGGGTGCAGCGTGCTAAGGTTGGGCTGTGACGGCACCGAGTACGATGATCTTCCACAATTTGACTGGTAAAAAGGAGATTGCTACGACCTACACGATCAAGAGAGACGGGAACTGCATTGAGCTGGTTGGCGGGGCATCCCTCGCCAATCAGCTCAGGCCGTTCCTCTCTTACACACATATACAGTACTACAGGGGCCTCGACCTGTTTAAGCGGAAGCGGTTGAAGAAGGCCGGGAAGCTCGGGGAGAACCCCAATATGAGCTTCAAGCGGATAGACCTGTTCGCGCCTACCGGGGATAGTCTGATGATGCCCGCTGGCCTCCGGCATAAGCTTGAGTTCGGGTTGACCTATCTGGGGCACTCCTCGACCCTGCAAGATCTCAGGAGACGTAGGTTGGGAGAACCTCAGTACGACAGACTGGCAGGCATCGGTATCACCAAGTTCAGGCATAAGCAGGACGAGGTACTCGCGACGATCGAGGCGTACGACGAGAACATGGTGATCGTGGCACCCACCGGCTGGGGGAAGAGCACGCTGGCCATGATGCTCTGTGAGATCTACCACGAGAACCATATCACGTTCGTCGCCCCCGGAGAATCCTTGCTCCGTGATCTGCATGCAGCCCTGGTCTCCAAGGGGTTCGACGTGGGGATCGTCGGTATCGGCTACGACGAGCCGGGGCACCGGGTGACCCTGCTCTCGATGGATTCGATGCACAAGCACAACTTCGCCGCCGACGACCTTCTGATCATAGACGAAGTCCACTGCCTGGCCGCTAACCGGCGGATGGACATATTCAGCAGGACGTGGATCGACGCGAAGATCGTGGGGTTTACAGCCAGCCAGGGCAAACGCGCCGATGGTGGAGACTCGTTGATCGAGGCATGGGTCGGGCCTGTCCGGCTCGAGATTCCGTATGACGAGGCGGTCGAGAACAATGCGGTCCGCCCGATCAAGGTAGTGGCCATCCGGATCCCTCCGATACCGGGGTATGACAACCAGATGGATCCGACCTCAGTCGGGTGGCAGAGGAAGGCCGTATGGCGGAACGCGGATCGCAACCGGATCTTGGCCTGGGCGTGCAACGAGCTGGTCCCTACCCGATCACCGGTCCCAGACCCCCAGATACTAGTAATGGTATCCAAGTCGGATCATGCCTACCACCTGAAGCAGTTTCTGCCCGAGTACACGCTCATCTACGGGAACATGACCGAGGGTGTAAAAGAGAACCTGGTGAAGACCGGAGTGGCCAAAGAGGAAGAGATATGTCCGCTGTCCACGAAAGAGCTGGACGGGCTTAGGACTGCGTTCAAAGAGCAGACGTTGAGGAAGGCCATAGCGACCATGAAATGGAAGCAGGGAGTTGACTTCCCGAAGCTCCCGGTGCTGGTCCGGGCCGACGCCGAGAGTGGGGGGATCAACAACACGCAGATCCCCGGTCGTCTCTCACGCATAGGCGAATTGGAGTATGGTCTACTTATCGACACGATCGACACGTTCGATACGGTCGCCGAACGAAAGAGCCGAGAACGCATGAAAAGCTATAGGAAGATGGGGTGGACCATAGAGGTGGTTAACCCGCCAGCCCACCTGCTGAAAGAGGTCGTCAAGAATGAACTCTTTGGCTAGTGCGTTGATGGAGGGTTACTGCCGCCGACGTAGTCAACGGTTCCGATACTTTAAGCTTAATCAGAAGAGATGGGGAGAGAAATTCTGGGAGTCGGCAGCCGAGTTTGCGGAGACCCGTGGACTTCACCCTGATCTGTGGCTGGATTACGTGTTTCGTGCCTGGTACCCCCAGGCCCCGCCACCAGAGGCCCTGAAGAGTCCAAGGTATGCTGACGAAGTACAGAGCCAAGAGAACCGGGATGACGCGGAGAGCCGGGCTCGGGTATACCTGAATGCCATGTCCAGTTCGGTCGCCGTCCAGCGGGGACGGGGCCGGGAGTTTAGGGAGATACTGGCCGACCCCGGGCTAAAGTTGAATGTGGCATTCGTCTGGTGCCTGGCCAACGAATTGAAACTAGAAGACATTAAGCGGGAGACGGCCGAACCAGCAGCGGCCTTTTTACGACTGTACCCGCACTATCAAAAGCTGCTCGGAAAGCACACAGAAGGTTTGGAAATATGATCGCGCCTGAGTACATTACGTATATGGTTGCCTGCACCCTGCGGACCCCCACGCTGTTCATGCAGGCGGCAGACAAGCTTCTGCCGGCTCATTTCACCCAGAAGGGAGAGGAGCTCGTTGGCTTCCTCTGGTCGGTGGCCCTGGATCACTACCGGGAGTACAAAGAGCTGCTCCCCAAACTCCTGATGCGGCCGAAGCTTCTGGAGATGCTCATCAGGATGAACCTCGATACCCTGGACGAAGCAGAGTTAGAGGTGGCCGTGGACAATCTTCTTACGGTTGTCTACGAGACTCCGGCCGAAGAGTTCTCCGAGGACTACGGGCAAAATCTGTTGCAGACGTTCTTCCAGGAACGGGTGGTCCTCCCCTCAATCCGCTCGGCATCCCACTCGGATATCACAGATCTGCCCAAGCTTATCTCGAATATGGGGCAGCTGTGTTCCACGTACCAGTTGGGGCTCCCCGAGCTGTTCAATCCGTTCGACATGACCCGGGGGTACAAGAACGAGCTTCCCCTGAGGCTCACTAACTACCTGCCGTTCGATCGGCTGACCCAGGGGATGCGGGCCACTGATTTCATAGGGCTGCTCGGTCCGATCGGTGGCGGTAAGTCACTGAATGGCATTAACCTGGCGTGTACCCTGGCCTCTTCCTGGAAAGAACGGGTCATCTACTTCACGTACGAGCAGTCGAAAGACCAGCTAAAACCCAGGTTCATCAATCACCTGGCGAACATCCATCGGTCAGAGCTGGAGAAACAGTACGACCAGTGGTCAGAAGACACCAGGAAACGGGTTACCAGCGTAAGCAAGGAGATCGGCGACCTGATCAGTATCAGCGATATGCAGGCGGGTGCCGCTGGTATGAATGGCGTGGCCGATATCGACGCGGTCCTCTATCGGGCAAAAGCACTCGGACGGCATCCGGCCATGATCGTAGTTGATTTCCTGGGTGAGATGGTCACCAGGTACATGCGTAGTCATAAGACCGACTTTGGAGATACCCGGCACGTGTACCAGCAGATCGTGTCTGAGTTGAACTCGATCAGCGATAAATACAAGTGTGCCGTACTCCTACTGCACCAGTTGAATGCGGCAGCCGGCCAGAAGAAAGCGGATAGCCAATCCAGCCAGTATGCGGCTGCCGAGTTTTCGATGTTCCCGGTGCTGATGGATACGTTGATCACTGTCAACGCTAAGGATCCGGCTACTAATCTGACCAAGATCGGATCGCCAAAGTGCCGTGGCAAGTCGTTCGAGCAGAGCATCTGGTGCCGGATCGACCCGGATTATCATCAGGTGCATGTCGAGGACAAGGAGTACTCGTACGTGTATGCCGGAGGCGGACAAAGGCTGGAGGCAAACGATAGCGTTGTGGCCTCGTTACCCGTCGGTCCCCCGGTCACCCCAAAGAGTGGAAAGTTGAGCTAAGGAGAATTCATGGAGATCGAAGTAGACGGAGAACGATACAGAAAAGTACCGGGAGCTTCCTGGAGCTGCTCGGGGTGCGCTGCAGGAGAGTACGGTACAAGTCTCTGCTTGGACATCCACCAAGCTGACGGGATTGGAGAAGGATTCTGCTCCAAAAACTCCTGCATGTGGGAGCAAATCTTGAAAGAGCAGAAGGTCCCGGCCAGCTCCATTAAGGTGAATCTGTACCAGCTGATCACCGGGACGTACGAGGATGCCGTGAAATACGGGGTTCACCGTGCATTCAAGTACTGTGGTCAGTGCCCGCCCGATGCGGAGATCGAGCGAATTGTCCAAGAGGTATCCAACGCCTTGGGCATCGCTCTGTGTGAGGTGATCGATTTCGAGGAGACTGATGCCTCCATCAACTAATCCGCTGAATCCAGGGCTATACCACTCACTGTGGATGGCGATGGCCAAGGGGATCGTCTCTGCCCCCGGCAACCGGATAGAGACGGTCCGCCCCGGCCAGCAGACTATCCTCAGGTATGAGCGGGTCAAGGATGGAAAGAAGATCTTGGCCAAGATCCAGGTGCAGGGCGAGGCCTATGCCATTAACTGTCCACTGTGCCGGGATACCCGAGGCCGCCTGTCAATAAACCACCTATGGTTGACAGAGGACCCTAGGGCCGGGAAGCTCCACTATCTGATCAAGTGTTTCAATGAGGAATGCACCAGGACGCCGGGCAACGTAGCGAAGCTCGAAGAGATGCTCGACGTATTCACTCTAAGTACGATGCCAGATATGGCCCTGGCCCAGCAGGCACACGGGACCCGTCCTGTCCACCGGATTACGATGCCCGGACCGACCGTGCCCGTCTCGCAGCTGCGGCCGGAGCATCCAGCGTCTGTCTACCTCAGGTCCCGCGGGTACGATCCTAGGGTGGTCGGTGATAACTACAGTCTGAGCTATTGCACGGCCAGCAGCATGGCCCATGCTCGCCACCGCCTGATCTTCCCTGTGACCGATAACCGGAAGCTCCTCGGGTGGCAGGCTAGGTACCTGGGGCCCAAGGGGGATGGCAATACCAAGAACCTCAAGTTCTGTTCTGAGTGCGGGCTGATCTCTGTGGACCTCTCGGGGATGGACAAGTTCCTGGCCAAGCTGGCCGAGGCCAACCATACCTGCACATGCGGTCGGCATCTTACGCCGGTCCCCAAGTACTTTACATGCCCCGGGTTCCAGAAGAGCCAGCATGTGTACAACCTGAGCAGTGCCCGGACCTACCCCTATGTGGTGATCTGCGAAGGGGTGTTTGACGTGCTCCGGGTAGGGACCCCGACCGATCCGGAGAAACCAGGGCCCGCCATATGCCTGTTCGGAAAGACACCCAGTCTGGACCAGATAGCCCTGCTCAAGAGAGAGTGGGGTACCGGGATGGCCGTAGTCCTACTGGATAGTGACGTGCCCGACGCGGAGATCGCCGGGGTAATGACCCAGTTCGGGGGGATCTTCGAGCGGGGTGTGACCCGCGTGAAGCTCCCGACGAAGGATCCGGGAGAAGCGACCCACGGGCAGATCTGGTCGGCGTTGACCCCCGTGTTAGGAAGTTTGATCGATGAAAAACGATAAGGAGAAGAAGATGGACGCAACGGTAAAGATCGATGACAAGCAGTTTAAGGTGAAGATCGCCGAGTACCTGGATTCCGCTGATGGCCGTAAACAGCTGAAGAAAGCGGTCAAAGAGGCCTACTACGAAAGTGCGTACTCAGGTGCCGGCACAGTATTGCAGGTCATGGCACCTGCAGAGGTCCGCTGGTACCAGGACCCCGAGTACGGGACTATCCGGCGATACGACGGGGAGAACACGCCCCTGGTGTTCACCCGAGAAGATCCGGATGGGATCAAGACGTACGTTGATGAGGCCATGTGCAAGAGGGAGGACCGACGGCTGACTTACGAGGAGGCCCAGAAGGTTATCTCCGAATGGCGGTGCCTGAAGCAATCGGCAGTGGCCTCCAATCCGTTTCTGGTCACTACGGCCAATAACAATCTGAAGTCGGATGCGCCCTCCTGGTATATGGATGAGGATGACGGGTATATCTGGGAGTTCCCGGCGTGCACCGGATATATGAAGAGCGGAAGGACCGTACAGAGCGTGTTTTACTCTGCAGAGCAGGCCGAGAACGACGGTCAAACCCGCCTCACGCAAGATGAGTTTGAGCTCATCCGGAGCTCGTACGGGACGTTCTCCACACTGTCCGGCCGCTGGTACTTCGATCGCAAGAGCGGTGCTCTCCGTCGGTATGGCGTGGGCCTCTGTGACCTGGAATATACCAGCGAGGACCCCGCTGGCTTCTCTGTGACCATCGCGGAATTGCAGTGCAATTCCTATGGCCATATCATGGTTCCGGCCGACGCGGCCACGAAGGTGGTCGCCCGCTGGTACAACGCCCGGTACGGCTGCAACCTCAAGGCTGCCCCAAAGCCGCTTGTCAGTGGCTTCGAGAGAGGAGCTTCGGGATACCCCGTACTCGATGAGGTTAACTACGCCCTGTGCCAGAACGGGGAGGTCTACGAGTGGAAGTCTGTCGGCCACGCATGGAAATCACTGATCGGGATTGTCGCGGCGGGCAGCTACTGCTATCCGCACTTCTGGGAAAGGGCGAATCCCGGAGATCCCCGGAACGTGATTTACATCTCCAAGAGCCTGATGGGTCCCTGGTACCCGTACGACACGTATAGCAGCTCTGACCGCGTGTTTTATTTCCGGGCGGAGAACGGGCTGCCCAATGTTCCGGAAGGCTGGATGTTCCGGCTGACTCCGCAAAGTCCTTCTCGGACCGTGGACAGGTCTCGACCAGTCCAGATAGATACGAAGACAGCTCAGTTCTCGGCTGACGGCCGGATCTGGGTACCGTACACGCGGATACCCGTGTAACCCAAGGAGTTCGATGGCTGAAGTAGACAAGAGCCCTCTGCCCGAGAAGCGGCAGAGGGCTCGTCAGATCAAGGGCCAACTTGGCCCGTTCGAGACGGTCAAAACCTCGTTCGATAAGGGTAAAGACCGTCAGATAGAGATCGTCCGTGTGACCCCGTCGGTGATTACCTACCGGCTGAAGGGGATGCGTGAAGAGTACGCGTTGCCCCATGAGGTAGGGTTCAGCAAAGCACTGGGCCTGGGTGTAGGGGTGAACACCAGCCCGAGGCAGGGGCGAATGGCCAGAGGGGAGTTTAAGATTGCCTGAACTGCTGACTATCCCAGAGATCGATAAGAAGAGCCTGCTGACGGTGGCCGCCGAGCGGTATGCTCAGGACCCCGTCGAGCTGATCGGAAGGTGCTGCACCGAATCGGTGGTCATCCCGATGACTGACAAGTCGGGGGCCGAACATCCGAATGTGACGCTTCCACCCTCGACATTCGTCGGGATCTCCGGGATCAAAGAGCGGGAGGTTCTCTTCCTGTTCAAGACCCCGGATGTCATCGACTATCAGTTCGGCCGCTATGGGGAGAGCGAAGAGGTCAAGGGCATCCTCCGGGCGGCTAAAGGGGTGGGCCTCGACCTGACTAGTGCGATGCTCACCTGTTGCTGCCCCCTGGCCATGGACCAGAAGGCATTTCCCTGGAAGGCCGGGTTCTGGAAAGACTTTAGGCCGGTGACCGCCATGACCATCAACCTGGTACGCCCGAGGCTGGTCGTGGCTGTGGGGGCCGATGCGGCCAAAAGCTGTATGAGCCTCAAGGAGTCAGGAGAGGGTAGCTGGGCCTTTGACGACCTGAGAGGGGTCCCTCAGCAGCTGGCTGAGAACTGCCAGATGGTGGCCGTACTAAGCCCCAGGCAGATCATTGCCGGGCGGGCCACTGACCAGGATCTGGCCCGGGACCTGGAGATCGTCCGTAACCTGCTGTATCCGCCGGCTGCCGCGGAGGTGAAGCCCGTGTACACCATATCGGAGATCTCGACGATCGCCGACCTGACCAAGATGGTCGATTCCCAGATCGCTTCTGGGAATCTCTCATACGGATTTGACTGTGAATGGGCTGACGGAACCTACCGGACGGGAAATCTTCGGACTATACAGCTGGCGTGGCCTGGGGATCAGGCCGCGGTCATCATCATGCGTCGGCAGCACAATCGGCCGGAGCTCTGCACGCAGTCCGTGCAGGTCGCAGAACAGCTGCGAAGATTGCTGAAGCGGCCTGGGATCCACTTGGTAGGGCACAGTGCCCGCCAGGATCTGCAGTGGCTTGCCTCGATGGGCGTCGACCTCCACGAGGAGTTCGTCGCCAACGGGTTCGATACGATGCTCGCCGCTCACCTGGTTAACGAGAACTTTGCACTGCAGCTGGAGTTACAGGCACTGACCTGGCTGGGCATGGAGCGGTATGATCGGCCATTGCGGGATTGGCTGGTTGCGAACAAGGTGAGTGAAGAGGACAAGGACCGTATGGGCTATGGGATGATCCCCGACGAGATCATCCATCCATATGCGGGTATGGACGCAATAGCCAGTCTGAACCTGGAAGGCCCGATCCGCAAGGAGATCGAGGCCCAGGGGCTTGCAGAGCTCTACACTCGTCTTGTCCACCGGGTGCACTCGGCCCTGAACGAGATGGAGACGGTCGGGATGCCCATGGACCTCCCGAGGCTCCGCCACGAAGTGGGGCTGGCCCATACGTGCAAGGATGAATCCCTAGACAGGTTAAGGCAGTCTGTGCACTGGCCCACGTTCAACCCTGGTTCTACCCCCCAGATGCGAGAGTTGCTCTATGGGTGGAGGCCCTGGGACGAGCAGGACAAGGTTGTGAGCCCCCCAGGGGCCCGGATCTATGGGCTTACCCCGATCAAGACCACTGGGGACAAAAAGAAGCAGACCTTGGCCTGGACCCAGGTTATGGAGCTGGAGGAAGCCGAGCAGAGGAGGCACGCACCCTCCTGTGACTCGGAGAGCATCGCGATCCTGTCTGAGAACTGTCCAGACCTGGAACTGCTCCTTCACTATCAGCGACTTGGGCAGCTCACCAAGAGCTTCCTTCGCCAGGAGGTGGAGGACAAGAACGGGAACCTCGTATGGGATGGTGGGGTTGGCCAGGCCATTGACGACGATGGCCGGCTCCGCACTAGCTTCCGGCAGACTGTTGAAACTGGCAGATATGCGACTAGCCCTAATACCCAGAACTGGCCCAAGAAGCAGGAGGCGGACATCCAGAAGGCATTCAGCCGACTGTTCTTTGTCGCGGCCACCTCTACGGTCCAGGGGGATATGGTGTACTTGGATGGAGCTGGGCATGAGACTCCGGATGAGACCCAGGCAGCTCCCTTCCTGAGCGTTCCGGACTGCGGGCTGCACATTAGGGTGTCTCGTGCTGAGGGAAAGGGGTTCATCCCCGTCCTGAGGCATATGCTACACCCAGGGTACTACCCACTACGCTCCTGTGTGGTGGCCGATCCCGGATACTGTCTGATGACCGGGGACTGGAACCAGGCTGAGCTCTGGACGATCGGGGCCCTCTCCAAGTGTGATCTGTTCCTGCACGATCTGGCAGCGTCAGATGTTCATACACAGACGACGCTCACCGCGTTGAAAGACTACATGCACGGTGGCCGCCGGCTGGGGGACATGTCGGTCCAGGAGTTCAACACCCTCCGCAAGTCTGACAAAGTGTTGGATAATTTGCGTGGGGCTGTCGGAAAGGTGCTCAACTTTGGCGTGGCATATCAGATTTCGGCTGGTGCCATCGTCCGCAAAGTGCGTAGGTATGGGATCACCGTGTCACGCGATACGGCCCAAGGGTGGATTGATGCGTTCTTCGGCCGGTACGAGCCTATCTACCGGTTCCTGGAGGATTGCAAACGGAGGGTGACCAACCCGGGGTACTTGGTCAATCCCTATGGTCGCCGCCGCCGGTTTCCGAGGGCAGAGGATCGCAATACGATCGCGGGCTTCCACCGGGAGGCCTGTAACTGTCTGATTCAGGGGACGGTCGGCGACTCGATGTCCGCGGCTCTCTGTAACTTCACGGACTATCGGCGTAAGTTTACGGACTCCCCAGAGTACCGGATCATCATGTCGATCCACGATGCAGTGACCCTCGAGGTCAAGGTAGACCGGGCTGAGGAAGTGGCCGCCAAGGTCTTCCCCTGGTGCATGGTGGAGAATGTGGTAGTCCCTGGCTTCGGGTTACAGTATTCACTTGGTGATATTGACCTTGAGCTTAGATGGGGCGAGCATGAGCATCGCGCTCAGCTGTTGGATGCAGGGCTGACCCCAGCCTGCTTAGATCTGGTCGGGGTCAAAAAGTAGGGCGGCAATGTCTGCCTACTTGTGGTATAGTCTTATTTGCCCAACTTAGCCAATGTGGCGTCATTTGGGCATACTATCTCTTTTTCTAAGGAAACTCCCTATATGGGAATGGATATTTTTGGTCAGGGCGAAGCGAATCGCCAGTCTAGCAACGATCTGGTTCTGAAAGGTTCTAAGGGGATGTGGGCCCCCTGCTGGGATGGCCGGGCAGTAATCCGGTTTGTCCCCCCGGTCGTCGACGGTAAGGTCCAGGTCGTCCGCGAGTCGGAGACCGATTGGCACCCCCAGACGTTCTACGCGGTTCCCGACTATGTGAAGCTCGCCGGGCACACCACGGAACGATCGTTCCTTGCCAATGTCAACGACTCGAAGATCAGTCCGTATGATCTTCTGTTCTCCAAGCTGACGGCGGCCGCCAAGCAGGACGATCAGTTCAAGAACCAGCTGAAGAAGGGCGAACGGTACTCGAAGCTCCCGAAAGCTGCAGGCGGGGTGATAGCTCAGGGCATCCTTGTCTATTACAAGGACAAGAAGATGCAAACGCCGCGAGACGTGCACTTCATGCTCCCGAAAACCGCCCGACTCGGGCTCAAAGAGCTGATGTTCACGGTTCGGGCCCCGGACGATAAGTCCCCGTTCCCGCCCGAGGATTGGCGGTCGAAGTATGCCCATCCCGACGTGTTCGACGCGAAGATCGGGGGCACCGTGCTCTTCGAGAAGTTCGCAGAGGACGTCGATGGCGGGGGCGACCTTGGGGACGTTTCTGACGTGTTCAGCGGCGGCCAGGGCCAGATGCAGGCGAAGAAGTACACGGTCAAGTTCATGAAGACCGTGCCCCTCCCCGACAAGATCATCGCCCGGTGCTGGGAGCCCTGGGAGAATGCGATCAACCGGATGTCCTCACAGGAGCTCATCGAACAGCTGTGTGAGATCTATCCGGCTGTCTGGATGCGGTTTGGTCTGGCCGACTCCCGATTCGGTCAGATGCTTCCGGCGTATGTGAAGTCGACGAAGATCGGGGCGTCTCTGGCCCAACCCGAGGCGGGCAAGCAGGAGAACCTCGGTGAGGTCCAGGAAACGGCAGGGACACCCCAGGGTCAGAACTCTGATCCGTTCGGTGGGTCCCCCGATCCGTTCCATTTCGAGGATTCGGATCTTCCGGCAGAGCCCAAGATCTCGGTGCCCCAGGCTCCGCAGGGGCCTACAGCCCCCCAGGTAGCGGCACCCCTGCCGACCCCGACCCCTCCGGCAACGGATAAGGCGAAGGTCGACTCGGTAATGGCCCGGATCCGCGGGGCGATCTCAGCCCCGTCGGCTGCTGCCTAGTCTAGTGTATTGTGTGGTGTTCCGAGCGGGAGGGCCATGGGCGGCCCTCCCGCTTGTTTGAACAACTATCTACGGAGTTACTGAATGGCGAAGAAGAAGGAATTATCAGAGGCCGATGTGAGCCTCGATCCTACGCAGGTCTCGGCCGGTGCCTCGTACGAAGAGGGGATCGCCGCGAGCAAAGGGTTCATGTCGAACCTGATCAAATCGGTAAGCAAGCGGTTCAAGGGCACAGAGATCTTGACGGCAGAAGAGGTCAGGGCCCGTACCGTGGGGATCGAGCCCTACTCCTTGGCCTTCCAGTGGTTCATCGAGTGCAGTGTCCTCCCCCTACAGATCTTTATGCAGCTGGCTGGGCCCCTGAAGAGCTATAAGAGCTCGGCACTCATCGAACTGGCCAGCTGGTTTATGCCCCGTCCTCCGGAGCTCCCAGATACAGCCCCGAACATCCAGGGGTCGGCCATGATCATGACCACCGAGGGCAAGTACTCCTCGGGCAAGGTCTATAACATGCTGGGGAAGCGGGCACCTCTCCTGAACCAGCTGCCCTGCCAGCAGGTCGAAGAATGGATGAAAAACGCGGGTAGCCTACGAATGGCTATCCACAAGGGGATCCTGGTCTATAACGCGGCGGTCTCCGCCAAGGCCAGTGAGCTGCCAGACGCTCCCTGTCCGATCTTCTTGGGGATCGATTCGGTGGCCGGGGCTCAGACCGGGGAGATGAACGAGAAGGTCGATGCCGAGGGCTCTGTTGGCCGTGCCCATCAGGACCGGCCACTTCTGCTCTCAACGTTTCTCGCCTCTAATGCCAGCCGGTTGACGGGCCTACCCCTGATCATCTGCCTGACCAACCATGAGAAAGTAGAGATCAAGACGGGGTCGATGCCTTCGTTTGGCCCGCCAAAGACCCGTGTGGTGGGCGGGGACGCCATTGGTTTCCACTGTGCTCTGGACATTCGAGTGAGTCCCCCGAGCCGGGAGAAAAAGGGTAACAGAGAGATACTGACCCTTTACTGGGAGCTGAAGCACTCCTCGTACGGCACCTGCCGCCGGAAGCTGCCCATTACCTATGTCGAGGAAGGGCATGGCGATGACAAAGTGTCCTACTTCGATTGGGATACTACCTTGGTCAAACTGCTGCTCAATCTGCAGGCGGACGATGCCTACGACATCAGGAGTGTCCTGGAGATCGTCGAGATGACCGAGGGCAAGTATGGCTGCGAGCGGGTCGGAGTCTCGTGCGATCCGAAGGATAAGCAGAAGTTGACCGCCCAAGAACTTGGCCGGAAAATACAGGCTGATCCGGTGGTTCGCGCTGAGCTTCAGAAGGCGTTGGGCTTATACATGTACCCACGGTGGACCCCTGAGTACAGGTGGACACCCGGGGAGCCCGAGGAAGAGACAAAGCCGAAGAAGGGCAAGGCCAAGCCTGAGAAGAAGCCAGAGGAGATCACTGATGGACCTGGCGAAGTGGTCGTCGCAGAAACAGAGTAACTACGAGGTCAAGGTCCTCCGCGACCTGCTCAAGGCTCTGGGCCTGACATTCAATCAGATCTCAGGGCTGGCCCGTGCGGCCGGCCCTGAGTTCGGGCTTCACTGGTTCTCGGAGAACTACCCGAGCTTCCCGATGTCCCTGGAGGGGAGGAAGCTCCGGGGGGACGTAACGATCTCCCAACTGTTCAAAGGGCCGTCATCCCGGTGCGAGTTCTGGTCCGTGTACGAAGAAGTATGCCAGAACTGGGCGGAAAGCAACCGGTTTGTAGGTCTGGCCTTCGATAGAATGGGGGATGCGGTTGAAGACCTGCTGATCCATAACGCCCCAAACGGCATATTCAATCACGGCCCTGTACACTTTAGGATCGAGGTCGAAGGCGGATCCCGGGTGCTGATTGTTCAGCGACTGGCCGACTTCTATAAGGCTGTGGCCGCCTCAAAGATAACTTTATTCCAGGAATGACAGTATGGCAAAAGGTGCAAATAAGCCTGTGGCAAAGAACGAGTCACAGGTTGAGTATGGCAAGCTCGTCGGCAATGTGAGTACTCTGCTGAAGAAAGCGGAGAGCTCGGGTCTCGCTGAGTTTCATGAGCTGGGCGGGATCGTCCGGGACCTGCAGGTCCAGCCGAAGAAGTACGGGGCGAAGAGTGTGGCCAAGCTGTCAGCTGACCTCAAGAAGATCCACGGGTTGAAGGTGAGCACCAACTCGCTGTACGCCTACGCCCGGGTCCACGCGGCGGTCGACGAACCGCAGATCAAGCCGCTGGCCGAAAAGGGCTGGTCCATCCGGCAGATCCTGCAGCTGACTGGTAAGCAGGTGCCAGACGATGTGGCAGCCGATCTGATCAAAGAGGCGGCAGAGGGCAAGCTGGCCCAGGCCGATGTCAAGAAGGTCCTGCTCGAGCGGGTCCCCGGCCTCCGTAAGGAAGTGGTGGTCCCCGGCCCCTCGGACATCGCTGATAAGATCCACGAGTCACTCGTGACCATCTCCAGGCTCTTGACCGAGATGGACAAGCAGATGAAGGGGGCGGCCCCCGAGAAGGCCACTGAGGTCAAGCATTCTCTGGAAGAGTCAGGAAAGCTTCTGCAGGACATTGGCCAGAGCCTGACGTCCGTCGCAGGCCAGCAGAAGCCGTCTTCCGATCCGCCAGCGGTCTAACCAGGCACGGCGTGGCAATGACCTCTGCGAAGCAGTTAGAAGGTCCCAGGGAAACCTGGGGCCTTCTTCTTTTTGAAGGAGCGTAGATGACGACAGTGACCGGACTTGAGGAGACCTCTGAGTCTCTGGCAAGGTCAGACAGTCTTATAGCACTGCGACCCAAGCATCTGAAGGGGAAAGGAGAGAGCGTATACCTGCTGTTCCGGCCCAAGGACACAGCATCTCGTATCAAGCTCATGGAGCAGGCTGAGTCCCCCGATGATCTGGTATTCGCCCGGAACCTGGACGATCTGAGCCAGAAGCTGGACCGAAACCACGCCAGCCAGATCCTCACCAGCTGTGACTGGCGGCACTCATACTACCATTACCTCACAGGATTCGAGAACTCCTATCTCAAAGCGAAAGAGGGTGGGTACGATAATGGCCAGCCCTGCGTCGTCCAGCTCCTGTCCAGCCCCACGCTGCGAACGTGTGTAGCTCCACAGTCTACCGAGGAAGCCTTGAGGATGGTGGCAACCGCGGCCGCGGACGGTGTGGCTATCGATGAGCTGAGACGGAAGTATTCGCACAAGATTGATTGGCTTAGGGTGTACAACCATACTGCAGCCTACTCTAGGCTATATGCCCGGATCAGCGGAGATTACAGTGCAAGGCAGGATATCCCGGGCTTCGTCTTCTGCCACGCTACTGGGAAGATCGTGACCGAGTCTGAGCTGTCCGAGAAACAGCTAAAGACTCTCAAAAAGCAGGACGAACGGCGAGAGAAGGGTGAAAACGGTCAGACGCCCCAGGCGACGCTCGTGGACAAAGCTGGGATTAAGAAAGCTATACGCCAGCTGTATTCCGGTGCCCTCAGCCTTAAGCGTAGACCACGGTTGGATGCAATTGCGTGGACCCCTCGGACATCTCTGGAGAGTGTGCTGGTCGATATCCACGGGTATGACCGGATCTGTGAGTATCTGAAAAAGACGTGTGAACTGTTCCAGGAGATCACGGATAACCCTGGTAGAGTCCGCCGAGAGCTGCAGAAGTTCGCTAGGGTGTTGAAGAAGTACATGGAACTGGTCCGGAAGGCCCGGGGTCGCCGGACATTCAGGAGCCCTGAAGCCTACCGGAACTCGTCTGGTCCGCTCAAGCTCCCCCGGAAGTATGCCAGAGAACGTCGGCTGCTCCAGGAGGCGTTGGACGTGTTGTTCCCGATCGATCCTAGTATCAAGAAGAATGAGGTGAAAGTTGAAGGGGCAAAGTAACAAGAATGTCGATCGTCTCAAACAGATTTTGATCCAGGCGGGGATCCCCATCGATCGCTCGGCACCCGTCCGGGTCCGCCCCAGATCGGAGCCGGCCGGCCTCGAAGTGTCTGTCTCTGTCCGGGGCCTGCGGCCATCCCATTTGAACCAGGCCAAGAAGGCAGTGGCCGACGCAGGGCTGGATAAAGTGTTCCATCTGGATCCGGCCCTGCCCGTGAAAGACAGCCGGAGGGGTCACGACCTGCTGGAGAAGCCTGTGGGCCGTATGGTGTTTCTGTCTAAGGAAGTAGAATAAGAGCATGCTAACCACTATGCAACGGCAGACACGGGATGTTCTGGTCAATCCGGCAGAGGACGCCGTGGTCCTCCTCGTGCTGACCGTGGACAAGCTCGGCGTAGAGTGCTTGAACTGGACTCCGAGCACCGTCCAGATGGATCTCAGGGATTACGTTGGCCAGGAGCTGCCCGAGGAGGTCGTCAACAAGATCATGGCCGCCTCGGTCGTCTTGACCTCGGACAAGATCTTTTCCCAGGTCGACGATTTCATCCGGGTCATAGTCGGGTTGGACGGCGGGGTCGCCGAGAACCTAGAACCGATCGATACCGAGGTCATCGCCTGGGGCTCAGCCCAGATCCAGCTGCTACGGGCAGGGGATATGCCAGAAGGGTTGTTTAGCCCGGAGGTCTGCCGGTACGTGGGTACCATCCTCGCCTGGCAAGGGATTCACGTGCCGCCCAAGAGCTTGACGTGGGCGGACTATCCACAGCATGACCAGCCGTTCTCAGGGGCCTCAGCGGAGAACCCAGAGGCCTTGGCCTCGTTCCACTCAGCATGTGCCCGGGAAGCGGGCGAGATCGATCTATTGGTGGCGAAGCGGACGAAAGAGCTCTTTGAGCGGATTGTACGCCTTCCGCTGGAGCATGGCGGGGGAGGAGAAGAGATCAAGAAGCGATTGACAAAGTTAATGACCGGTGAAAGATCCGGTTAAAGGAGAGGTACATGGCTGATTTCATGCATTATGCAGTAGGTCTTCAAGAGGCTCTTGAAGAACTGACGATCGCGGAGATAGAAGAGATCGACCAGGAGACCATCGCAGAGCTCACCGCTCTGTGTGTGAGACTTGATCAGGTGATCACGATTAACCGCGATCAGGGATAGACCGACTTCGCCCTGGCCACTGCCTCCTGCCAGGCCGGAAGGGGAATGACCAGGCTGGAGCCTTCCACGGGGTATCCGCACTGGGCTATGCTGGAGACGGACGGGCACCTGAAGTGTGTCTTGTCCAGCCAGGCTATTTTGTCCACTGCTAGATTGATCTGATCCTTCCCCGGTTCGCGGCTGAGGACGGTGGCCACCGCCTTCTCCTGGCCCATCTCCCCGAGACCGGCCAATGCCGTCAGTAGATTGTCGATCGGGGTGGGTGCCGGGGGCAGCCCCCGTGGGAGCCTGATCGAGAATGAGTTGCACATCCGGAGCATAAGCTGGTGCAGGGCCAATCCAGGCTCGAACGAGAGCAGGTCCTGGGCCATCGCGGGTAGATACGTGTTCAGCGAGTCCAGGGCCTGGATCTCCCCGTTCAGGCGGAGTACGGGGCATCCGTGGGCTACGGCTGACAGTGATTGCAGGGGGGTTGCGGGGGAGAGGACAGAGCCAAGCCCGCCCTCCAAGAGATCTTGTAGCCCTGCACCGTCCCAGGGCTCTGCGAGCCTCAGAACGTGCCAGGCAGCGTGTTTGTATCCTCGTACGCGATCGGCAAGGTCCCGGCCTAGCCGTCCGTCGCCGGGGCGGGCCCCCGGCAGGTTCAGCCACTCGGCAAGCTGCTGAAGCTGTAGATCAACTTCGCCCGCCTCTTGGCCCACGCAGACCACGGTCCCCGCCCTTTGTCCGTGTATAGCTGTGTATAGCGGGTACAACCCGCAGATCAGCAAGTGGATGGACGCAGGGTGGGCGGCCCATGCCTCTCGGATATTGGGGGGTATCTCGCTCACAGAGCTTCTCAGATCACGGTATGGGCCGCTCGCCCTTTGGAGCTCCGGGCTAAGGTCTTCTTGTTTCTCTTGGCTTATGGTCATCCTGGGCAACCTGAGGACATGACCGTCCCAGCCCAGGGGGGTATCGGGGACCACGTGGGCCACCGGGTAGGCGGCCAGGCACAGGTCTAAGAACCTCGTCCGCCACTTACTATGCAATTCCAAACGTTCGGAGGAGCCCGCGGTGGTCATCAGCCATTGGAGGACGGCCATCGGATTCTTCCGCAGTTCTCGCTCCAGGATCGAGAACGGTATCTGGAACCCGGGTCCAACCAGTTTCCCAGACCATCTGATCTGGTCTCCATCGGCCTCCCCCTGGACCAGGGCCAAACTCACGTTCGACACCTGGATCTCGGAGGAACCGGAGATCTCAAATATGCCCATACCCGGCTTTTCCATGAACGGGTTTCCCTCGTACACGAAGGGCCTTGCCTTGTCCGAGGAACTAAACAGGTGAGTAATTCGCAGCCTCTCTTGGGGGGTCGCCCCCTGGATGAGGGCAGTGAGCATCTTGGACGTTTGAGGGACGTTCACATCGTACATCCACCGGGCAGCCTCGGAGAGCGAACCTTTCATCAACCGGCGTCTTGCTACGTATGCCCAGGGTCGCGCCGATCTAAGCCACTCTCTGAGCATGTGGACTGTGCCCATATTCTGACAGGTGTCGTGGATCTCACCTTGAGAGAGCTCTGAGCAGACGACGGCCGTCGGGAGCAGGTCTGCACACAGGTAGAAGGTTTGATCCGGGGGCAGGGCAGAGCACGTCCGGTACTGGCCCAGCGAGCTAATGATCAGCTCAGAGCAGCCCTCGGCCTGGTCTGGGTATTGGCCTACGACAGGGGCGGCCACCGCGGGGAGCGGTCCGTGACCGTCTTTATCCCAATGCCAGCCTAGGCATACGAGGCTCATAGGGTCATTGAGCAGGAGGATCCCATCTTTGGCCATGGCCGGGAGTTGTCCAAGGCCTATGCCTCCCACGTCCGTCTTGGTCATTGACGCCAGTTTCCAGCTTAGGTAACCCTTGCGTTTGCAGCAGACGAGGAATCCAGAGATCAGTCCAGGAGCCAGTTCCAGGGGGAAGACCATCCCGCCCGAGAACCAGCCGGGGACATCGGGCAGTCCATGTACGTGAGTGGAGGGATCCCAGGCCCCCATCAGATCGTCGAGTGCGCCTGGGCCGCTCCCAGGGTCGACCGGGGCGTATATTTCAATGGATTCCTGTACTTCCAGGAGCCTCGATGGGTTAGTCTGCCGCAGCCGATGGCATTTGCCCCAGGCTTCCCTAAGCTGATTTCTGATCTGTCTGGCAGCGGCCAGCTCTCTGTACAAGCCTTCGGCTACGGTGGTGGCCGGTACCATCCCGCCGGTGGACGCGTAGAACTTTGGGATGGTCATCCGATCCAGGGGAAGCTTGTGCATGGCACAGAACATGTCTAGAGTCCATCCACCCTTCTGACAGTGGTGACAGTGCCACCATGGACCCATCACCGGATACACCCGGAGCTCGGGCTTCTTGCACATAGGACAGAGGTAAAGGCCGGGTTCGCCCTCCTTCGGCTGGATCCGGAGGGCTTGCTGGGAACTGACCAGGGAGAACCCAGCGTCGAACTTCGAGATGAGCGGACTGCTAGCCATAAGTTGAGTAGAATACGGGTATGGACCCGATCTCCCTTTTCAGCCGTGTTGACCGATTCGGACCCCCCGAGTTTATCAAAGAGGCGTCTGTTTCGACGGCCAAGGAGCTTGCAGAGCTGCCCGACGAGTCGTTTGCCGACCCGGGTCGCCGACGGTTCCCGTGCCATACCAAGGCTGCCTGCTACTTGGCGGCTGTCGAGTACTTTCCGAACGCCGTATACGATAGCCGGGAGGGGCTGGATGTGGCTGGGTCCCTCCTGAAGTTCGCTGCCTACTGGGGGATCGATAAAGAAGTTGGAAGCGTTATGTCCCAGGTCGCTGACGACGTCGATCGGTATCAGGGGGTGATCCCCGACTCCGCGTTCTTGCTGACTACGGAGAGTGGCGGCCGCAAGCTGAAGATGTTCCCGGCCACCGACGAGCAGAACACGGCCAAGAGTGCCTCAGACCTGTACGATGCCCGCTGTCGCCTGCCGTTTGCGGACCGGACCAAGGCTGCGTCTGCCTTGCTCCTCAAGGCCAAAGAGCTTGGTCTGACCCTAAGCGATCAGGTCGAAGACTGGGCTAAGCGTGCCTCGCTCTCCGATGACCTTGAATTTGTCCCCAACCAGCTGATCGCTGAGCGATACCCCTGCTACCTGAGCCGGAACGCGGTGGTCGCCCATGAGTTCAACGGGCTCTCGGACGACTCGTGGAACAAGCAGGCGGCTCAGGCCATGTTCCAGATGGTCGAAGACCTGGATATGGAAACTGGCCTGTACCAGCATTACACGATGGGCCTGGCCCTGCCCGAAGAGCTTGGGATGGTCCCGAAACGGGCTAAGGTCGAAGTGACCCTAAATAACGGCGCGAAGCTCGATCTGGAGCAGGTTGCCGAGCATCTGGGGAAGGCCGCGGCCATCCTCGACCCTGAGTGCATCATGGCCCTGGACAAAGACCTCGTAGGGGGGTTGGCCGGGCTGAGCCGGGAGCAGGCAGACAGCTTGCTGCTCGGGCTGAAGGCTGTAATCAACTGATAGAAAAGTAGAGCTAGAGAACGCCGTGGGATGACACCCGCGGCGTTCTTGTTTTTGGAGAGTAAATGGAAGTTGTCAAGCAGTGGTTTTACGCCTGCGGGCGTGAGTACGAGTGGTGCGGAGGCTGGGGATCGGTATTCGTCAGCCGGGAGAGCGGCTTGGGTGTAGGGGATGTCCGATTCATATGTGACCGGCCTGTACCGCGTATTTATGGTCACACCTCGCCTGTTCCGGTCGCCTGTCGTGAGCTGGTCACCGGTGGAAAAGTGCAGCGTAGAGTTGCTCGACAGGATCAAGAAGGAGATTTTCGGATGACTTGGGAAGAGAAACTTGCAGCGTTAAAGGCTTTGGCCAACACGCACCTGGAGATGCGAGCACCAGGTGATTGGTATGTCTCAGCCTACGCTCGCGAAGTGGGCGGTAATGGGATGCTCGAAGGCCGGTACGGGAACGGCCGGACTCCGCAGGAAGCGGTGGAAGACGACTGGGAGAAGATGACAGCAAAGCTGCCGGCAGATCGGTACATCGTGGTCTATGCGAGCGGCGAGGATCGCCAGCAGTACAGATGGAACGGTTATATGTGGATAACTGTGAGGTGAGTATGGAAGATGAGAACAAGTTCAGAGTAGGGATCATCGTAGAGGGGGGTGTGGCCCATCCGTGGTTCATCCCGCTTGGGGTCCAGGTCGAGATCCACGATTACGACGTGGAGGGTTGCGACGAGCAGGAGCTGGAGACGGACGAGAAGGGGGATCTGTTCCGGAAGGCCGTCTACCTAAGCTGCCCTGAGGATCTTTCGGAAGAAGAGAAGAATGTCGAGTATGTCCGGACCTGGGAATGTCCGGACTGTGGGTGGAAGGCTGCTGTGTCCTACTCGCAGCTGGCCGAGGTTGGAAATCCTATTTGTGACCAGTGCGACGTGGAGATGGAGTTGGTCTAAAACGTCGGTAGATGTTGATAAGTACCTGCACTTTGATCCAAAGCCAGGTTAGTGCCTGGCTCAATTTTTTAGCGCGCTGAAATATGTTCTCAACCAAGGAGATGGCATGAAAAGTTGTAAAGCGTTTACTCTGATAGAGTTACTGATCGTAGTGGTGATCGTCGCGATCATCGCTGCGATCATCACTGGGAAAGTATCGATCTCACCGGTGACCAAGCAGATAGCCCCGAACGTCTGGGTCTTCGAGTCGAGTTCTTATCAGATCAATGCCGGGGTCAGCAAGTTTTCTCAGGAGCATCCTGATCTGACCATAACAAATGTGAGCTCGACGCCCACAGATCAGTTCGCTTCCCAGCAGAGAACCACGCTGATCACCAAGCCTGCCGATCGGCTGCCGGCCGAGGCCTATCCTGGATCCCATCCGGCGAGTCCCGCCCCGTAGTCCGGGGTGAGCACCGCTTGCATGGCCGATCCTTGGGGGAAGACCAGTTCAGGGGCAAAATCGGGGTACTGCTGGCGGGTGAACCAGTAGGCGGCGCACCCGTATGCGTGGGCATTCGCGAAGTCATCGGGCTTCGTCGGATCACGGATGATCGTGGTTACTTCGGCACCGGACTCCGAGGAGTGGCGGTTTGGGAGCAGGGCCAGGTAGTCGCTTACCGAGGTCCTGGAGCTCTCCCAGCGGGGGAAATGTCCGCCGTTGACCGTCGGCTGGGTCCGGATCGCCATGCACATCAGCCGCAGCAATCGGGCTTTGTCCACTCCGTAATACATCCGGCCATCGACGTTGTCCGACTCGTGCTTGTACACGAGGATCTTGTTCCTGGAAGCTACGTACAGGCAGGGGAACAACCGGTTGGCGGGGAACCCATTGCGGAGGATGATCGTATCTCGTACGCCTCCGGACCCCCCGAAGTCATGGGAGAGCAGGTCACAGTTGAACGAGGCGTACAGGCGAAGGACGCGGCCCACTTCGTCCACTTCGTCCAGCTCGATCGGGAATCTCTCAGCGTACAGGACGTGCGGGATCAGGCTGTAGGGGAGGAACCCGAGGATAGCCACATGGGTAAATGAGCACGTACCGTTCTGGACCGTGATACGCCCGTTGCGGTACCGGACCTGGCCGGCACCCCCGCCGCCCCAGTCCACGGCCAGCACGCGGAACGAGTACTTGTTACGTAGCGGGACCGCCTCTTCCAGGCGGTTGTTCCAGGGGAGGACCGCGGCCGCCTGGAGCTGCTGCTCGGTGATCAGGCCCTGGCTGACCCCTACAGCTTCTCCAAGGCATTCGTTGACGTACGTGACCTGAGAGGTTCCTGATTTCTTGGCGAGGATCATCCGCCATTCATAGGGCCTCTCGCAATGCATGGGCATGATAGTCTGAGGGATGTGATACCCATGATGGAACGTCAGGCGGTTTCCGCCGGTCACCATATGCTGCCAATGCCCCAGCCTAGGGTTGACGATAGCCCCGCACTTCCGGCAAGAGAGGCCCTTTGGCTGGATCATCTGATCCATGTCCAGGGCCCGGCAGCAGGTGTTCGTATACCCGCAGGAGCAGGGGATCGTCCACTGGGCCTGGGAGCTGTCCATCCACCGGTTGTGGAGGAAGGTGGACTCGGTCTTGGGAGTTCCACTGTTTCTGATCAGTTTCCAGTCCGAAGCGTCCAGACACGCCTCAAGGATCTCGGCAGCGTCCACACTGAAATCCTGGGCCTCGTCCATGATCAGGCTGTCCAGGGGCATACCACGATTGCGCTCGGTATCCACACCGCCAAACGTAAAGAATATGTTCGACCCATTCTTCAGTGTCCTTTGCAGCACGTTGCCAGCGGCTACCACAGAGTCCCCGACGATCATTGATCGTATAGGAGAATCAAGGAGCATCGGGCGGGCTACAGTGGTAGAGAACCTGCGGATCTGGTCGAACTGCGGTTGGACGAATGCTGAGTTGAAATAAGGGTTCGGCAGGCTCCTGGTCACTATCTCAGACGAGAAGATGCTTGTCGTTTTCGAGACCTGACGTCCTGTGACCAGCGTCAGTCTCCTGGGCACCCCCACCATCTTGAACAGCACCTCAAACGGGAACCGCGAGGTGAGGGACATTGGCTTGCCCTTGATTGACATGAGCAAGGGGAGTACAGGGGCTATATTCGGGAGACGCAAAGATCCAATGGATCGATACAGATTACCGACGGCCACGGACGTCGCATAAGCGTTTCCCTGTGCCTGGCCGAGCTCTGTGCTGGCCGCCGTCAACACACGGAGCAGGTCGGGTACTAAGTTCCTACCCGAGGCTGGCGGCACTATTGGAGTCTGCATGAGCTACCCGGAGTCCTCTCTGGACCCAGTGATCTACGGCGTCGGCCAGGGGGTCAAGCTGTTCTCTACTATCTGCGGACAGGTCCGTGACCTGCTCACGCAGAAAGAGACACAGCTGACACCGACGGCCAAGGCCACTAGCAGTATAGCAGATTGGAGCTGGGAGAAGTCCTATGCGCAGGGGATTGAGGAGGGATTGGCCCTTCAGCAAAGGCTACAGGACGAACTCAGAGAGAGGCGGAGGCTTGAGGGGCGTCGAGCCCCCAGGATCACCTCGATCGTCTGTGGCAGGCCAGTCCTAGCCGCCAGCCCCCGTCTGCAGCTGGGTCGATGAGAGACAGGTAGACACTATTTGGGGCGGCCTGGGATTGCCCAGGTCGCCCCTCTACCATTTGTGAAAGGAAGTCGGATGAGCAAAGAGAAGAGGGCGGTCCTCAGCCAACTGGGCAAAGAAGTCAAGCGTGAGAAGGACAAACGTCGCTTAGTTTGGAAGAGAGCCAGATGGAACGTTACGTATGAGGCCCAGTACAAGGAGCTGGCCGGACAACAGCCTCCGACCGACCCGGAACCAGATAGTCATTGGAAGATCAAACTGAGAGCTGTTCATGCGTACATGGACAATCTCCGGGGGAGAGCAGAGGCTGCAAAGCGTAACCTGGAGTTGAACAAGACGCCCATGGACCCTCACTTCAAAGGCCTGCTCTTCTGCCCTAATTATCGGCAGATAGCGAGGGCAGCCCATAGGAAGCGTACAAAGAACGGCGGACGATCCGAGGCCGTAAAGCTCCATAGGTGCAAGTACCGAGAGTGCCTGTTCTGTTCTGTCTTTGAGCTTAGCAGGGCATGGCGCACCTGGGGATCAGCGGGTTTCGAGCGTAAGCTTATGTCAACCATAGGCTTAGAGTTCGAGACCGTCGCTGACCTAGCCAAGGGCCGTAACAACATGGGCCAATGGCTCAGGAGGAACCTGGGACGAGAGGCAGAAGGGTACTCCGTATACGTCAAGCTCGGAGAGACACGCCACGCTCTGTACCTGTTCATCACCCACGACCAGCCTCTGGTAGGACTCAATAGCAAGTACGAGCCATACGTCAACAACCTGTTCCTGGACGAGAAGCTCGATCCAGCCAAGCTCGCTACCCGGTTTGGAATAGCCCAAGCCATACGTGGCATAGGCGTAAAAGGAGACCGCAGATTTGATCCAATCCTCGGGATAAAGAGCATTCCCAAGTCCAAGGCTCTCCCAAGTCCATCTCTATCCCCAGAGACCATTGAAGGTCAACCTGAGTAGGTAGAGCAGCGCAACTGCCCAATAATGATGGCGTTTACGCCTTTCTATCTTCGATAGAAAGAGTAATACGAAGAAAGAGAAGAAGAGGAAGAAAAGAAAGAGAAGAGAAGAGACCAAGTCCGTGCCTGGTGACCGACTTGCAAGTTGGTCATTTCCGCTTTTCCAATATCTTAACGAGATGTTGCTACAATATGGATTTACTTCTTTATTTCTCTGTCTTCTTTCCCTTCCTCCTCTTCTTCTCTTTCTTCGTATTACTCTTTCTATCGAAGATAGAAAGGCGTAAACGCCATCATTAGTCAGGGTCTTGATCCTGTCTATGGACTTCATTTAACTGATTGGAGGAGTTTGATGGACTTGAAAGGTCTTCCGCGGGTTATCGGGATAGCCCAGGTAACTGTATACGACAATGGGGTAGTCGAGGTCACCTCTGGAGAAGCCTACTGTTTGATCTCTAAGTATAATGGTGGCTTCAAGTTAGACAGGTATGACACCCTGGTTCACCCCGAGTTCTTGGCTGCCTTGAGGTCAGCGATTGACGTTGTCCGCGGTGCCCGTGGATGCTCCATATGCCGGAAACGGTTTACACCGGAGCACGGAGAGTATCAGAGGTGCCCTGAGTGTGTCGCTGAGCGGGTTGGGCAGGGAGAAGAGGCCACGAGGCCTGCCTACTGCAGTTAGCAGGCCTCCAGGTGTTCTGAAGGCAACTATAAGTCTTTGTCCTAAAGGAGTTTGCGATGTCTAATGGATCAGTGGATCAGATGAAGGTTCAGGTTTTGACCAACACCTATGCCAATCTCGGGACGAGGGTGGAGTCCGGGGATCTCACAGAGTTCGAGGGATACCAGAAGCTGGCCGCTGCTGAGGTCAGTCTCATGTACCAGGTGGCTCGAGAGGTCCTGGCCCCGGCCAAGCCTGAGGGTTACCGCTGGTACCGATCACCGGACGGCGAGCTGCTCAGGGTATATCCCCAGGCTACGTGCTATACCCGGAGCGATCCTAAGGGGTATCCGGCTACGGCCATCGAATCATTCGTGAGCGGGACTGACGAAGAGATCTCATATGACACGGTCATCCGGATCCTGGATGGCTGGCGGAAGGAGACGTCCCGCTGGTACTACACGGACGACGGCGAGCTGCTCAGAGAGTATCCAGCGCATAAGGTGTACACAGCGATGTTCCCCGAGGCCGATGTATCCTTAGAGTCTGAGGAGAGAGTAAAGCTCCTATCTACGACCAAGTTGATCCCGGCCAAAACGGCTCAGATGCTGATCAGGGCGTGGACCGAGGCCAAGAGCCAGCCGACTGTCGAACGCTGGTACAAGAGCGAGCGGATCGCCTGGTTTGGGCAGTTTCCGGCCTCCCGGGTCTATACTGGCAATCCTGAGGGGGCCAAGGCCTCAGCATCCGAAGAGTCGTACATCCTGCAGGGAGGCATCGTCCGGATCGATTCTAAGCAGGCAGACCAGCTCAGGGAAGGGCTCTGGATGAAGCAGGATGTGCGGTGGTATGCTACGTCCTATAGTCTCGTGGCGTATCCGGCGGCCATCTTCTACAGTTCGCTCAAGCCTGAGGGTGATACGATCACGGTCCCGGAATCTAACTGGGTGAAGGGGGTAGCCGAGTCCACAGCCCACCGGGTGACCACTGAGAAGGCTCGGGAGATGATTGCCAAGTGGGACGAGGAAAAGGCCAAGAGAGAGGCTGAGGCCAAGCCCAAATGGACCGGGATCATCGACGGTGTTCAGTACGAGACACGGCCCGAGCCCACCTCAGGCCCTCAGTACGCTCGGTGGAAGTGTGCGGGATGCACGTTCCTCAGCACCTGCCAGGGTCCCTGGGTTAGTCCTGTTGCCAAAACGTTCCACTGTGGCAATAACCAGGTGATCTTCGTCCGGTCTGCAGTACAGCCCGAGGAGCCCCGCTGGTATCTGCACTCGCTGGGCAGTCTGTTCAAGTATCCGGCCGGCATGCGATATGCCTACTCGCAGCCAGATGGGTCGCCGACCGGGATGGACGAGACTGCAACTCAGTGTGGCTCTTATCGAAAAGTGACCCAGGACGAGGCCCTCAAGCTTCTGGAGAACTGGCGGTTTGAGCACAACCTGAGGTCTCGCTGATGCTCGAGCCTCGAATGACCAGAGTACTTTCTCATGTCAAGCGGTGCCTAAAGGTCGGCCGATCCCCTAGCGAATCAGGGCTCAGGGTGGCCGACCTTCTGGACCGATGGGTAGGCCTGCATCACATTCAGGAGAAGCACCTGGCTAAAGTCGATTGGGCCAATCCCATCTGGCAAGAGCTGCTCTGGGACGATGGATGCCTATCCACGTTCGACTTTGACATGTTGACCAGGTTGGTTTTTCTAGCCCATGATATGGCGATCCGCGTCGAGGTAAACCCGTGTATGCGACACCTGAAGCTCATGTTCCACCCAAAGAAGAGAGACGGGCAGTTCTCGGCCAGGCATCCGACACTGGCCAGGGCGGTCGCCGCCTGGAGAGAGGCACATCCGATGGCGGAGATCTACGAGGACTCAGTAAAAGGAGATTGATATAATCACGAAACAATTTGAAAGGACAGTGAATGGATACTGCGTGGATGGATGACTCGGGGAGAGAAGATGGCTTAAAACCACTTCTCGATCTGGTCCGGGGTGGGCGGATGGTCGAGGTCGGCTCGTATGCTGGCTGGAGTACCTGTATTTTCGCCAAGTACATGCTCTCGGTGTGTGCCGTGGACAGCTGGGAGCTTGGGTATGATGCGGGGGACCCGGCGTCCTCCTGCTGCCCCATGGCCGAGATTGAGGCAATCTTCGACCGGCGGACGAAGCCGTTGGAGAATGTGTTCAAGATGAAGATGTCGAGCCTCGAGGCATCTCATAAGATCCTGGACGGAAGCCAGGATTTTGTTTACATCGATGCGACACACACCTACGAGGCGGTCAAGCAGGATTCGGGGCTTTGGCTGCCCAAGGTGAAGGCAGGTGGGTATATCGGGGGCCACGATTACGTAGAGGGCTGGCCCGGAGTGATGAAAGCCGTACAAGAGGTTCTGGGTGTTCCAGAAGTCGTGTCGGCCGGCAATTGGATTGTTCGTGTGAAAGGAGCTTAGCATGGTTCAGGAAGCTTACAAATACGTGGATAACGTTCATCGGTATCAGGACTCGTCGGCCGAGGCCCAGAAGATCATCGATGGCTGTAAAAAGGCCAAAGAGGCCCGAGAAGAGCCCCGTTGGTATCTGGACACAAGCGACGGGATCCTCTGGGTTTATCCGAAGGCCATGAAGTATACGCGGACCGCTCCCAGCGCACATCCAGAGACTAACACCGAGCAACAGGTGCAATCAAGCCATAAAGAGGTTACGTCCGAACAGGCCACCAGGATCATCGCCGCATGGACCCTCCAGGGGGTTTCCCGGTGGTACACTGGGAACGGGGCTCTCTGGACCTACCCTTCAAAGATCTGTCACACGAAGGGCACGCCAGCCGGGTTATACGCCGCGTCCACTGAGGAAGGTCTGATCACTCTGAACTACGAGAGCATCTCCGAGAAAGAGGCTCTTGAGAAGATCGAAGGCTGGTGGGCGTCCCAGCCAGAGCGGTGGCTTCTGGACACCTCAGAGTGGTCGGGAAAGCTCAGTCTGCGGTCGTTCCCAGAGCAGAAGACATACGATGCAGCTACCCCCGAGGGCTATTCTAACAGTTCGGATGAGCGGTCGCTTATCACCACGTGGAAGAACCAGCGTGTATCTCCGGCCAAGGCCCGCGAGATGATCGCCGGGTGGGCTAGAGCACAGGCTGAGAAGGTGAAGAAAGCGGAGCCCACCGAACGCTGGTACAAGTCCTGCGGATGTCTACGGGTGTACCCGGCTGGCATATTCTACAGCTGCTGTATCCCCAAGGGAGAGCCGGTCTACGCCATCGAGACCGAGGACTCGCTATATCCCAACGATCGAATCTCGGTTGACGAGGCACATAAGCTCCTCGAGAGCTGGCAGCCGAAGAAGGCGGAGCCCGAGGAACGCTGGTATCTGTGCTCCACAGACAACTGCCTTTGGCTGTTCCCGTCCAAGAAGTTCTATTCCAAGAACTGCACGGGCGGGTTCGACGCGTTCGCAGAGGAGAAAGCGGTAACCGCTCTCACCTGCTGCAAGCGGGTGACGGCCGAAGAGGCTCGTAGGCTTATCGAGAGCTGGAAGAAGCCAGAGGAGCGCTGGTACTATCACGGGTCGACAGAGCTGCGGAAGTATCCTGGCAATATGTTCTATGCGAAGTGGTGCCTGAGTGGCACAAGTAACGCTGTCGAGGAGTCCTACCTGACCAGGAACTGCCAGCGGTGCTGCAAGCTGATCTCGGCCGAGGACGCTCATAAGCTTCTTGACCTCTGGAAGCTCGAAGCGAGCTTGAAGAAGTAACCGGCTGACGTGTAGAGCGGCGCGACATACTGTGTCGCGCCGCTCTTGTTTTGGCGTATATCCCAGTTTTCCTAGGCTGGAGAAAGGAGACCAGATCACCCCAGTACAATTATGGGCCGCTATGAACTTCAGACAAACCAAGGGCGGGACGCACACGAGTAAAGCGGGTTGGCGGGAGATTGCCGGGAAGAAGATCTTCTTTCGCAGCCGCTGGGAGTACAACTATGCTTGCTACCTCCAGTTCCTGGTCGACCAGGGCCAGATCGTAGGCTGGGCTCACGAACCGGAGACCTTCTGGTTCGAGAAGATCCGCAGAGGGGTCCGGTCCTACCTTCCAGACTTCCGGGTCACAGAGCGAGATGGAGCAATAATCTATCACGAAGTAAAAGGTTGGCTCGACCCTAAGAGCAAGACCAAGCTCAAGCGGATGGCAAAATATCACCCACTGGTCCGACTGCGGGTGATTGACTCGAAGTGGTTCAGGGAGAACGGGCCGAAGATGCGGGCGGTCATCCCCGGATGGGAAACCGACTCTGAGAAAGGAGGGTAGATCGCTATGCCGAAGAAGATATTGACCTTTACGCGAGCAAAATATCGGCCGGTGGTCAAGACCCATGGGGGTCGGTTCTACACCTGCCGGAGGATCCTGGACCTGGCCAGGGGCCACCCCTATTCGACGCTGGTCGATCCGTTCTGTGGCGGGGGGAGTATCGTGTTTAACGCTCCTCCCGGCGTTCGTCGCGTGGTGAACGATGTGGATCCGTTCCTGGCCTCGATCTTTCAGTGCCTGGCAGAGCCCCTGCTATACGCCAAGTACAAAGCGGCCCTCCTCCCTCTGACCTACGACAAACCCACCTTTCTGACATATCGCACGGAATATCGGCGAATGAGAGATGCGGGGGAGACCGCAGATGTGTTGCACACGGCGATCGTCTCAACAGTCGTCCGCCGGTTTAGCCGTGGCGGGCTGATGGGAGGATTCTGTGAGGCTAAGCGATTGCGGGGTGGAGAGCCCGAGAGTCTCCATGCGTGGAACACGTTTCTACGAGATCTGGATGAGTATGCCGCTGTCCTCAAAGGGGCCAATGTGACCTGCCAGGACTTCAGCAGAGTGATGAGCATCAGGCTCACGATGTTCCCAGGCCCGTTCCTCTACCTGCTGGATCCTCCGTATGTGAAGTCGTGTAGGACCAGTACGAGGATCTTTGGCCAGCGAGAGATGTCCGACGATCGTCATCGGGAGATGTTGGGGCTGGCCCAAGCGAGGGCCGCAGAGGGCCACTTGGTGATGATCATGGGGGCTCCCAGCCAGCTGTATGAAGAAGCCCTCCCCTGGGGTTGGCTGGCCCTGGACGTTCCTAATCGGAGTAGTCAGGGGCATACGAAGCTACCGCGTAGGGCTGAACGGGTCTGGTGCAGTTGGATGGGCAAGGGAGAGGTGAAGATCGATGGACAGGTGGATCCGCCTGTGGATGAACAAGGAGTGAGCAATGGTCAAGAGAAGACAGAAGACGATTCAGGTGTACAAGGTGGTCCGGTTTAGCCTGCTGTCGGCGGTCGCCGGCAACAAGTCATGGATGGTTCGATCTAATCTTCGAGTGTTGAAGCCGGTGAAATATAAGATCGGACGAACGGTAAAGCCTGCTGCTGACTGCGGGCCGCTCTGTGCATTTGACTACGAGTGGCAGGCTCGTTACTTCGCACGAAAGTTGTTCGGAGACTACGGGTGGCGGGTGTATCGGTGTGAGGCGGTACTCTCCAGAAGCAAGCACGCTTGGCAGCGAATTGAGGGCGGCTTTCAAAGAACTAAAATGGACAGTCTTCCGGATGGAACCATTCTCTGCCGTTCGATCAAGTTGCTGAAGTTGTGTATTGATTTAAATTGGGTGTGATTGACCGCTGATCAGATCGTAAAACTACTGGCTGCGAAGCATGCTGCGGACGTCTTTGTACAAGAGTGCAAAGATGGTCCGACCGTCTACGGCAATCACCTGCGTCTGGACGCCTGGGCCATGCTCAAGAGCTGGTCCAACCCGATCAGCTACGGCTACGAGGTCAAGGTCGATCGCGGAGATTTTCTGCGTGACACTAAGTGGAGGAACTATCTGCCGCTCTGTACTGACTTCTACTTCGTCTGCCCCAGCGGTCTGATCAAGCCTGAAGAGTTGCCGGCCGAAGCCGGCCTTCTCTGGGTGCAGAAGACGGGCCGCGGGCTGACCACGAAGAAAAAGGCTCCGAGCAGGCAGGTACAGGTCCCTGAGGACCTGTACAGGTACATACTGATGTGCCGGCTGGGTCCGCCAGACTCAGATAACAGGGAGTACCGGTTGGGGTTGTGGCGGGCTCGCCTTGAGAGTAAGCGGGCCGCTTCTGACATTTCATACCAGATCAAAGGTAAGATCCGAGAGAAGATGACAGCCCTGCAGGATGAGAACAACCATATCCGACAGAGTGTACATGCCCTCCAGGATTTCAGAGCGGATTTGGTCGGGCTCGGGGTTGACGTTGAGAACCTTGGCCGGTGGACTCACAATAGGCAGGAGGCTTTGGCCCAGGTGATGGCCGGAGTCCCTCACGGGTTTACTGCAGACTTGGGTAAGGCTAGAGACGCCCTGGACAGGCTGATCCCGGCGATAGAAGGACTTAGCAAAAGGAAGAAGTCGGTTGAAGACGTTAAAGTGTTACAAGTTACTGAGGAGGCTTAAGAGCAGGCCGGGACAGCTCTTTCCGCTGTTCATTGGAAAGAGCCAACCTGTACTGTTCGGAAGGTGGATGCCTGCAGAGTGCCTGAAGACCACGGGGTACGCGGTCAGGCCGGGTTGGCACGTGAGTATAAAGCCCTGGGCTCCTCATCTGCTGAAGCGGGATGGGACGCTTGCCGAGGACCGGGTGTGGGTCGAAGCGAGGATCCCCGGATCTGACTGGCAGTGGCTGGCGGACATGACGCCTTCCGGTGATCTGATGGGGAATATGCCAACAGGGGGCTTCTACCGCTTTCCTCGTCCTAAGAACCAGGGTGGAGAATGGCTGATTGCTGGATCGATCAAGTTTATGAGGGTCCTTACTGCTAAACAGGTGAGGGAGATCAATGCAAGATGAGCTGTACGCGTTCTGGCCCTACGATCTGTTCCCGTACTATCTTGGCGGGCGGGTCGTGAAGATGAGCGGGGAAAGCGTTGAGATCAAGGGGTACGGTCCGGGATACCTGTTTAAGCCATCCAGACTCGTAGAGGGCAAGGCTGGCCGCAAGATACTCGCTGATCTGCAGGCATTGAAAGACGAGCATCGGAAGGCACTGAATGTGGTGGCCACTGAATTCCGAAGCAAACTAAATGATCTAGGTTTCAAATGAGCGTAATAACCGAGTTTGACGCGGGTCCCGGGAGTCCGGAGCCCGCAACTAGCCGAGGTGATCGTATGCTGTACACCGTTTGGGATACCGAGACTACCGGATTCACCAAGAATCTGCCGCCAGAGGATCCGAGCCAGCCGGACATCGTCCAGCTGGCTGCAATGCTCTTGAGCGTACCGGAGGCCTCAGAGACGGGGGATGTAGAGATCATTTCCCAGTTGAGCCTGTTGGTCCATGGGGAGATCCCTGTCGATCAAGGGGCATTTGAGGTGCACGGAATCTCCCGGGATAAGACTCGGAAGATGGGGGTGCCCAGGGCGTCCGCGGTCAGACTGCTGAAGGATCTGTTGGCCGTCTCGGATATCCAGGTGGGGCATAACCTAGAGTTCGATCTGAAGATCATGCGATCGGCTGCCCACAGGGCCGGGATCGACATGTCCCTAGAGCTGGCCAAACCCGTGATCTGCACCATGCGCCAGTCCACGGACATCTGCAAGATCCCAGGGACCCGCAATGGTTACAAATGGCCAAAGGCCCAGGAAGCCCACCAGAAGCTCTGTAAGTGTGCGTTTGTCGGTGCACATGACGCATTGGCCGACGTCCGGGCCACGGCACGCATCTTTTGTGCTCTGGTCGGTCTACCCTCAGAAAGGATGGGTAAACTTTGGAACAAACAGGATTTAGTCCTGTGAAGATGAAAGAGCCGGTTCCGGGCCAGGACATCCCACTCTCCCACCGGCAGGTTGAGTTTTTCGTCTATGCTACGGCCATAGATACTGGCGAAGAAGGGCAGAGCTGGGCCCTGGTTATTTTCGGGGAACGCGCTGGTCTGATCCAGTTCATATATGACCCTGCGCTCCCCATGAGCACCCTGCTCTCGACAGGGGTCGGTCCGAGCTTCGACTGGTCTGGAAGTGTAGGTGAGCTCGTGACTTTGGCAAAGATGGTCGGAGATCCGGACTTTCCCAGCCAGCCGCTGAGGGCTGGGGACCTAGCCGGGTACTCCAAGCTCCTCGAGATCTATGCGATAGTGATCAAGGAAGAGAAAGAGATTAGGAAGCTGATCAAAGAGCAGCAGAAGCTCGGGTTGGCCCCGATCACAGTCCTTTCTCTTCCATAACCTATGACAAATTATGAAGAAGTAATCCAGAACCTCGGAGAGGCCCTGGACGAGCTCAAGGTACGCCCATGGTCCCCTGCCGGTCGTAAGCAGCTGGTGGAAGCTGCGGGTAAGGCCAAGGAGGCCTTGGGCAAGGCGAGCAGAGCAGAACGATCTGAAGTAGTACCAGGTCAGCTCAGGCTGGCTGCAGGTTGAAAGGAGATGACCGGTGTATGAAGCCGTGTCATGCTGTGGAGAGCGGCTGTTTAACGGGCTGAGGGTCAACATACCGTTCGATGGCCATTGTCGAAGGTTCGGAACAGTCCAGAGTGTGTGTAAGGAGAGAGTGCAGGTAACTCTCGACACTAATCAGGCGGTATGGGTGCGGGATCGAGAGTGCTTTGTGGTCCACGATCGTGCCGGTCAGGGTAGTCAAGGGTATGCAAGAAGTTGGCGGGGTGGTTATTGGCAGACGTAGATGCGGCCGTCCGATTGCTTAGGGTGTCTCTCTATCTGGGTCGTGAGTACCTATCTCCTAAAGATATACAGGTGATCCGGGATCTGACCCCGGCAGACCGGAGGCTGGCAGTGGAGAAGGCAGCTACCCTGAGCGTGCCCAAGCTGTGGGCAGAGCTGCTAGAAGTACAGGATTTCGATGATCAGCTGTTCCCGGTCCAGCCAGCGTACGGGGAGAGCCCGCCACTCGTAGGAGAGCCCCAGAGAGGGGATATACGCAGGATCAGGCTGGCCGCGGCCCGTGGGGATAGTGCGTGGGTCGTCCTGAAGAGTGATGAGTTCAGGTATTGGCTATGGCTCGAGGCCGAGAAACGGGGAAAGGGCAGGGTACGGCTCTCGGCTGATTTCTACCGCCTGGCGGATGGCGGGCTGATCGTGGTGTGCTCGGATATCCAAGAGGTTCCGGGCTGCGGATTGGTGCGTGTCCGGTTAGTGGGTAGTGGTCTGGAGTTGCCAGCCTTCCTCCAAGAAGAGGATACGGCGGGCGTGTCAAAGGAGAATTCTGATGGCGAAGGTGCAACAGGTACAGGCGACTGCGGTTGATTCGAGTAAGCCCGAGATCGCCCTGAAGATCAATCTGGGATCTGCAGACGTTATCAACATGCTCGTCGCGGAGAACGAGCAGCTGCTGCAAGAGAAGGTACTCGAGACCAACGGGCAGATCAAAGATGTCCAGGCCGGCATGACCCGGATCCGCGAGGACCTGGAGAAGTTGGGCACGGAAGAGGCTAGGGCCTCGATCAAGGGCCTGGCCGAGATCGAAGAGCTCCTGAAACGGCTCAAGATCGAGTACAGCCTGACCGTTGAAGAACGGGTCTCCGACGGGCAGATCACGGGAAGTGCCCAGGTAAGATTCTCGTTCGATATCAAGTCCAAGACGTCCCCTGCCTACCAGAAGAAGGCGGAGGAGCTGGACAGAGCGGCCAAGAACTTCGAGGAGCTCCACGGCCTTCGTTGTGAGCTGAACGAGGCGATCAACAAGCTGCCGACTGCGGCCCGTGTTGCCCAGGCCAAATTGACCCGTGCATCACTCGGGAGTAGCGACGAAGGCCAGAAGATGCTCGGGTCGCTCGACGCAATGACCATCCTTCCCGCTTCCATCCGCAAGCTCCTGGCGTAATCCACCGGCCTACGAGAGGAGGTCGGTCACGGACGACCGGTCTCCTCTGTCTATTGGTTGTAAACCCGTCGGCGCAAACCGAGGAGATCTGCGATCTAGCTGGGTAACATTTACCTGATTGAGGTGGTTTACAGAGCTGAGAAGTTTACACGAGTTGATTTAGGCTGCTCCTAAGTGGCCTAACAGGGGGGTCCACAGGCTAGTTTAGGGCCGAACAGGCCTGATCTATAGCCTGTCAAACCTCTGCAAACGACCTTTTGTGGCTTCTGGAAACCAACATCAGGAGAATGTGTCTGAGCGTGAGATTCATAAGTGTAGGTACAAACTGCACTTAAGTGAAAACAGGCTCAGAATACACGGCTAAATTGAGGTGAATTTTCTGGAGATATTTTAGCGCGCTGAAATATTAAGATGAATACTAACTTAGGTCTGAAGCTGAGCGGCATGCTTATTTTACTGCTGCTTTTGCTGACTAGCCCGTTGCTCTTCGGAGCTCTAGGAGTAGTGCTTGTTGCACTCTCCGTACGCAAGCAAACCTGAACTTCCCCGGCGTGGGGAAAGGATTTCTCGTGACCAAGTGCTGCTTCATCGTCCCTTCGGGGCGTGTTTCGCCGATCGAGGACTATCACCAGATCTACATGGATCATGACACGCCGTTCACCATCCTGGCGACGAACGGTGAGATGCTCGCCCGGATGGACGCCGTGAGCCGATCGCTGATCGTAGTACGAGGTCTCCAGCGGGTGAAGAACACAGATCCAAGCCGGTTGCCTGGGTGGCTCCGCCGGTTCACTGGGTCGCTCCTGGATAAGCGTGTAGAGAGCCTCCAGCTGCCGACGGCAGGCACCTGGGAAGCCGGATGGACCCTGCCAGAGAGTCCGACGAGCATCCTGACCGTGCGGAGAACGCCCTGTGCCGAGTTCGAGGAAGTGTACGGCTTCTACTTCGCGGCCGACGGCGAGATCTGCATTCCGGGCTTCCCCCGGGTCGAGCTTGGGGCTCAGGTCGGGAGCAGCTTCCGGTCGGCGGGTAAGGTGGACTGGCAGGCGATGGCGGAGGTCTACTAGTGAGTTCTTCTACGCGTATTCCATTCGGAAACTATCAGGGCAGTAAGATCAGCGAGCTCCCCGACGACTATCTGCGGTGGATGGTCGGGGAGCTCCAGGACGGGGACTTCGCTAATCTGGCGGACGAGGCAGACGCAGAGCTAAAGCGGCGGGCTGCGGAGGGCGGCGGGGACCTGGAGAAGCAGGCTGACGCGTTCCTGGCCCAACATGGGTTTGGGAATCTGGTGAAGAAAGACCTTGGAGGCTACGGAGGAGGTTCAGGTTGGCAAGGAAAAGGCTCCCGCCGGGCTACTCGTTGACCGGGTACAAAGGAGACCGACTTCCGAACCGGTATCCAATGCCAGTGGTCAGAGCAGCTGATCGGAAGTTGTGTACTAAGTGCCGCAAGGAGCCGAGGTTGCCCGGTATTAGCCTCTGTGCCAGTTGTGACCGAGTTTTCGATGGGCGGATGGCTACACCGGCCCGGCTCTCGAGAGAACGATAGAAAAGGAGATACGTAAGATGAGCGAAGAGTTCAAAGCGGTAGAGACGTATGTAGGGCAGGTGTGTAACGCACTGGTCTACGCGACGGGATCCATGACTAAGTGGAAGCCGGAGAATACTGCGTTACTCTCCGAGCTGCGTGACTTTATCCGGAAACGATTCAGCGAGGGTGTCGGACACTCATTCAAGCCCCAAGCGATCGTTGCAGCAATGATCCTGGCTGAGACCATGGAGAAGCTTGATCATGCGATGGCCGTGCCTCTGACTGATCCGGCGAACAGCGGGTTCATGGAGCAGATCCGGGAGATCCTCAAGGACTCATATATCCAGGATGAGCCTGTAGTGCAGATCAAGCCCACATCTCCACAGGTGGCCAAGGTGGCAGAACCCGCATCGGAGCCGGTCTTGGTCGAAGCCCATCGGCTGATCAACCAGAACAGACAGGCGGCGTACGGCCATCCGCTGGACAACTGGGGGCGTACAGCTCGGATCTGGTCGGAGATCCTAGGAACTCAGGTTACTCCTGAACAAGCGATCTTGTGCATGGTCGGGACAAAGCTTGCCCGGCTCGTACAGAGTCCAGGGCACCGAGACTCGATCGTGGACGTTGCGGGCTATGCCGGGCTCATCGAGATGGTCCAAGACGAGCGAAAGCGGCGGGAGACTGCAGCGTGACCTGAATCTGGTTTGAGTTTTTACCAGGAGATATCATGCGTCGAGCATCTGAGAAGTATCAGCCTGATCATGTGGTATTGGGAGAAGACGGGCATCTCTGGGAGGGTGGCCAGCGGTTTGAGGTCATCCAGGCCCTGAACCTGTATGAGATGGACGGGACGCCCGCGATCCTGGCGAAGGCCGGGGACATCCTGATCTACAGAGGGTCCAGGACCCTGCCGAGTTACCAGCCTGATCGGAAGGGAAGGCTACAGATGAGTCTTCTGCTGGAGTTCGGGGGGATCGTCTACCGCAGGGAGTGGGGATTGGGCTGGGACCAGTACCTGGCTTGGATCCCTGATCCACCGGTACACACGAGAAGAGTGGCGTGAGAGTGCTGACAAACAAGGAGATTTGAACATGTGCGATATACCTAGTTGGATCACGGGTGCGACCTACACTGCTACTGGAAAAAAGGCCAAGGCAGTCTGGAACACGGACAACGATGTGAAGGCCTTGATCGCGAATGGGGAGATGACCTGGGAGGAGGCGGTCGGGCACAGTGCAATCCGCAGGGTGCACGGGGTGACCTGGGGAGAGGATTGCGAGGGCCGCCAAGGAGTACCCCGGGGGATGCTCCGAGATATAGCCGCTGGCCGCCTGAATCGGATGATAGCCGCGGACTTGAATGCGGCGGCCGACAACCTGTTTGAGATCCTGCCCCAAAGGTTCCTTCGGGATATTACCGAACTCGACATGCCATACAGGCGAGGGATCAAGGCGGCGGTGGTCAGCGAGAGGCTCTCCGAGTGCCCGAAACTGGAGATGCTGGATCTGAGTGGAACTACGATCCGAGATATCAGCGGGCTGGCCAAGTGCAAGAGACTCAGTAATCTCTATCTGACTGATACCAACGTCAGGGATATCTCGTCCCTGGCCCACTGCATGAAGCTCGATGACCTGAACCTGGGAGACACGGGGGTCAAGGATATCTCGGCCCTGGCCCACTGCCGGAACCTGAGATGGCTGAGTATAGTGGGCACCTCGGTCAGCGACGTACGGCCCCTCGCCAAACTACGCAAGCTGCGTTGCGTGCGACTGTACGGAAGTCGGGTCAAGGATTTCTCGGCTCTGGACAATATGCCGGACTGCCAGGTATATACGTGATCGCCGGAGGCCAATGGCTAAAAAAAGAGATGAGCAAGTAGCCTCGGTCATGGGGCCAAGGCGGACACTTCTCGAAGAGATGTGTCACGCCCTGGGCCTGTGGGTGGGGATGGCCGTGGTGGCCGCGGTCATCGTCTGCATGGTCTACGGGATATGCCGCATGTGGTGGTAAGCTTGCGCCGCTCCTGCGGTGGCCATGGTCTGGTCCAGGGGGGTTCTCAGGTCGGCCGGGGACCCCCCAGGTTAGTAGGAGCCCCCTGGGGTAACCTGGAGGGATGGCCACGCATTTCCCACAAAATCCGTGTGCGGACTCCATATACCCAGAGGACTTTGCCGATGTGTTTTTCGATCCAGAGGGTGACGTGAACAACGTGATCCTCGATCTGTGAACAGGAGGGCGTACGTACAACTTATCTGTGCTGGTCATGGTCAAGGACGAAGCTCCGTACCTTAGGGAATGGCTGGTCCATCATCTACTGCTGGGTGTCGATCATTTCTATATTTTCAATAACGAGAGTTCTGACGATTTGTGCCGGGCCCTGGAGCCGTTCAAGGAGTTCTATGAGCTCATCGATTGGCCGGGCAGGGTCCAGCAGAGGCCCGTCTACCGTGACGGACTGATGCGGGCCCGGGGGAATACCCGGTGGCTTGCTGTGATCGATGCCGATGAGTTCATCATCCCCCAGGAGGGCGATCGCCTTGATCTCAGTCCGTTCGAGGACCAGGTTGGGATCTGCCTCCATTGGAAGATGTTTGGGAGTTCTGGGCACCCGGTTAAACCGCCAGGGTTGGTGATGGATAACTATGTGATGCGTGTGCCTGACTCGAATCCGGTGTGCCAGCACGTAAAGAGCTTGGTTCGCCCAGAATGCGTCTGCCCGAACGGCGTGGGCATCCACTCGTTTTCGTATACTGAGAGCCGGCTGGCGGTGGACACCGGGCTAACCCCGTGCACCGGTCCTCTGGTTAGTCCCGTATGCTATTCGCGAATGGCGATCAACCACTACTGGACGAAGTCGAGGGCGGAGTTCGGGGCCAAAGCGGCCCGAGGTCGTCCGGATGTCGCAGACTCCGAACACCAGAGGAAGATGAGTGAGATGGAGGACTTGGATAGGGCCGCGACGGTCGTCGATCATAGTGCTCTGCGATTCTCGCTTAGACTGACCCAATCGAAGTACAAGGAGCTTTTGAGATGAATCAGAAGGAGACTGAAGCTTTGCTCCAGAAGCTCCCCGAGATGAAGAATCCTGACCCGAGGTTGAGGCAGGCGTTGACCGGGTTGCTCAAGGGCATGGAGTACAACTCGGTGGCCGCCCAGCTCACAAGGATGGCCCAGGACGCCCATATCAAACTTGTCTCCAAGCCGGTCATTGATCAGAGCAGGCAGTTGAAGAGTTTGACGCTGCTGACGTGTACCGGTGATCGTCCGACGGCCTTCGACCTGTGCGAGCTCTGGATGTACCACCAATCGTATAAGGGGAAGATCCAGTGGGTGGTGGTCGACGACGGACGCAAGGAGACTCACACCCATTTTGTCCAGCAGGTGGTACGCCGGGCCCCGGGAGAGGGCCATACCCTGTGTGCCAACCTCAGGGCAGCGTTCGAGCCCGGGGTGTTGCAGGGGGAGGCCACCCTGTTCATAGAGGATGACGACTACTACTCTCCGAACTACCTGGATCTGATGGCATGTGCCTTGTACGATCACGAGCTGGCCGGTGAAGGTCTAGCCCACTACTACAACGTTGCAGCCCGCCGGTATTTCATCCATGACAACCTGGGGCATGCCAGTCTGTGCCAAACAGGGCTGAGGCCAGAGAAGTACAGGGCGCTGAGAGAGTCATTGGACGGGGATAATCCGTTTGTCGACCTGCGTATTTGGGCGACGGGTGGAACCATCTGGAGGCCTTCGCAGGTCCCATCGGCCGTGGGGATCAAGGGGATGCCCGGGCGGGGCGGGATCGGCACAGGGCATCAGGAGATACCCAAAGAGTACCAGAAGGACGATGATCTTCAGGTCTTGTGGACCTGGATGAACTCGGATGCCGATCTGTATCGGAAGTTCTACGTAGAACCTGGTTCGGTCAATTAAAAGGAGACGAAGATGCTGACACAAGAAGAGTTCGAGTACCAGCTTAGCCGGGTACTTTTTCCGCTTGGCGGGCAGGACAGCGACGTTGGACTTCGCAGTGCTATGATGACTGCGTTCCGCACTCTCAACCGTGATCTGGAGGTACAGCACGATAGGGTGATTGCCGATGCCCAGCGGTACGTGGACAAGATGAAAAAGTATTGCGAGGAGCAGGGCGGGACCTACTTCGACCTGAGCAAGCCCAAGGAAAAGTTAGGGTGTGCGGCTATGCTCCGAGCGGAATACGCAACCCAGCGAGATGCGCTCAATGCCTTGAAGATGGCGAGGGAAGAGGTTGCTGACAACATCGGCTTCGAGCACGATGAGCACATCCGGATATTCTGCGACGGAAATGACGTGGTGTGCGTAACGTCGTGTAAGGATGAGTCGTCTCTCAGCCTTGTTTGCGGTTGTGTTTCCGCCGAACTCATGGATGCCAGCGGATACCTCCGAGCGGCGTACCATCGTCTTTGGGGGGATCAGGATGTGGATCAGGATTGACCCCAAAGAGTACGAGGGCGTCCAGCAGGCATTAGCCTCATTCGGGTTCGAGGGTATCGTCCGCAGGCTGAACAATGAGCACAGGTCTATGCGGAGCCGAGCTGACCGGGCACTCAGGGAGCTGGCCACCCGGGTCTATGCCGATCCGAGCGATGACAACCTGGAGATCGACGAGGACGCAGCGTTCAGCGTAGCACCACACGGTACGTGGGTCCAAGCATGGGTCTGGATGCCAAAGGAGGTCGAAGATGTCGACTAAGGTTCAAGTAGGAAAGGACAAGCCAGTAAAGCTCAGTCCTAAGCTGTTGGCTACTGTGCTCATGTCTCTCAGGATGTTTCAGGATCTTCGGGGCGACATGCTCTGCGATGAAATGGTCCAGATGTATTTCACGGATGAGGAGCTCAGCCTGCCGACCGATGAGGAGATAGACGAGCTGTGCGAGACTCTGAACATGGGGCAGACGGAGGATAGCGAGCCTCGGGCTATGAGCAGGGGCCTGGAGTGGGATGCGGGAGAGGCTGTTGATGACCTACCGTGGGAGGACGAGGATCGTCCGTACTAGAAGTGATTCAACCCAAAAGGAGAAGAAAATGGCTAAAAGTGATTGCAATTGTGGAAATGGCTGCTGCGTGGTTAGCGTGCTCAAGCACAGAGAAGAGCCGCGGTTCTATACCTGCAAGAGCCTGGCGTACGTCTGGGAGTACCCGGCTGCGAACGCCTACAGTGCTGATTACACGAGCAGTGCGATCTCCGAACAGACCGTACTGGGCTACTCCGGTGTCTTCCGGATTACCCAGGAGCAGGCTCAGGCCGTTCGGCGATCGTGGTCCGAGCCGGTACGGTGGTACGCGGAAGAGAGCGGGTACGTTCGGAAATATCCGGACGCCAGGTTCTGTGACGATAAGACTGGCGAGATCAACGGGGGTGGCACCTCATGGACCGAGTTTGACTGCATCAAGAATGGCCACAAGCAGCTGGGCCCCGGCGACTTCCGGCCGAAGGAAGAGCCCAGGTTCTACTCCAGTGATGGGCTGATGTTTATCTGGGAGTATCCTAAGGGCGTTCACTACAGCCGCTCGTATCGAACGGACGGGTGCCAGTCGTCGTCCACTGAGCAGGAGGTCAAGGCGGACCACAATTGCTTCAGTATCACCCCTGCTCAGGCCCAGGCCATCCGCCGGACATGGACCGAAGCAGTTCGCTGGTATCAGAACAAGGAGACTGGCCGGATCTACGAGTTCCCGGCCACCCGTGGGTATCACGAGACGCTGGTCCCTGAAGGGATCAAGGTACCCGTCTCGGAAAAGGACTGCATCCTCTGGGACTGTCAGCCGCTCTCGGTGCGGGAGGCCCAGGAAATACTTAGCCGGTGGCAGCCGGCTGGGCGGTATGCGTCGTGCCCGGATTCTGCACCGTTGGTGATCACTGGGGATATCAGCGTTCGGTGGACGTCGCCAAGCTTGACTCCAGATTCAGAGGTCTTGGCCAAGCTGGTCAAGGCGATAGACCCACCATCGGGGATCACCTGTGAGCTGCACGTAAGCAGGCTCAAGGATGAAAACGCCAGGCAGGCCAAGGAGATCGAGAGTCTTGACCGCATGCACTCTGAGCAGTACAAGACGATCGCTGAGTTCCAGAAGTCTGATCTGGAGCAGCATGTGCAGATCAACGATCTGACCCAGAAGATTCGGGGCGAGAACGAGGTGGTCCGCGGCCTCCAGGGCAAGGTCAACCGGCAGGCCCAGACTATCACCCAGCTGCAGACTCAGGTCATGGAGCTCAAGGACACACTTGTGACCAAGAGCGAGAAGATCAAGCAGCTGGAGGATGATGCCGATGAGCTGGTGGATGATGCCCATGAGCGGATCAGCCAGATCGACGAGCTGCAGGAGGAGTTGACCAAGCTCAAGTCTAAGAAGAAGAACGGGCAGTACGAGTGTGCCGATGGCCGATTTGACCTGGGTGACACCCTGTGGTTCGACTACAGCCAACCTGACAAGGATCCAGAAGAAGTGGTTGTAGAGCGGGTAGAAGACATGGAATGTGGTCGCAGGGTTTGGCTGACCGAGGGGACGTACGCAACACCCTCACATCTGTACGTGAACAAGCCTATCCAGCCGAAGAAGAAGCAGGGTCAGTATGAGTGTGCCGACGGCCGGTTCAACATAGGGGATACCCTCTGGTTCAGGCCCTCCTCCAGGAGTTTGGATCCGTACCAGATGGTTGTCTCCCGGGTTGACGCCAAATACGGTGGGGATCAAGTCTGGTTCACGTCAGGTACGTGGTCAGGTTCCAAGCAGCTCTATGTGAACAAGCCTAGCTAACGGTAAACGACGAACAAAAGGAGATCGAGAGATGATTGATACGACCAAGCCGATTCAGATGAAGAGGAACGACCAGTGGATGGACGTGACTCTTGCTGGGTTCACCCGGTTGGCAGAGAAGACCACGTATTTTGTGGAGTACAGGAGCAGTGTAACCGGTGAGCTGACCTGGAATTACTTCTTTGAGACAAGCCTACGGAACAAGCCGGAACCCGCCAAGTGGGTTCCGTACACGCTCGAGACGTTCCCGGACCTTGGCACGTGCGAGATTATCTACCCTGATATCGGTAGATGTCGTGTGGTAGAGATCAGCGAAGCAGGTGTGTTCATCGGGGCCAGTACAAGTCGACGGTTGTTCTCAGACTTGCTGGATAGTCCGCAGCTGATCTCCGAGAACGGTGGCACACCCCACAAGTGCGGGGTCCTCGTCGGCGGCCAGGAGTGAGCCGAGATCGAGTTCTAACCCGGACCCAGGCCCAGGCTGCCTGGGTCCGGTGCGATCAGTGTGACGACTTCCTATGCCTGATCCACGGGGGGCACGTAGCAGACTGCCCGTGTCCGCCCCTGGACGAGTGGGAGTGTGATCCGTACAGTGAGTGGCCGACTGAGGTCTTTATTAGGAGGATGCAGACTGATGTATCTGATGGAACCGTATGACAATGCGATGCGAGAGATTCTGACTGGAGATTGACATAATTGGCATCTAGTAGATCAATCACGAGAGGGGCAGACCTCACTGGACAGCTCTTCGGAGAGTTGACTGTTGTCTCGCTTGTACCGTATAAGAAGAACGTTAAGAAGCAGTGGGTGTGCCACTGCAAGTGTGGCAACGTCGTAGAGGTGCTGCAGGGTCATCTTAGAAATGGTCACACGTCTTCTTGCGGATGCCGTGGAGCGGGGCGTAGTCAGCTCGGGCTGAGCCGCACTCCAACTCACTCAATTTGGGCAGCGATGAAACACAGGTGCTCCAACATCTCTTGTGCCGTTTTTAAGTGGTACGGCGGCCGCGGTATAAAAGTATGCGATCGGTGGCAGACATTTAACAGTTTCATCAAGGACATGGGACCGCGTCCTTCTGGTTATTCTCTTGAGCGAGTAGATGTTAACGGGGATTATGAGCCTTCGAATTGTAAGTGGATTCCGCGGTTTGAGCAGGCTAGTAACATGCGGTCTAATGTTTGGATTACGGCAGGAGGCTTTACCCGCACTGTAGCTCAGTGGGCGAGAGTGGCTGGGATTGATAGCAGATTGATATGCACAAGACGTAGGCGAGGTTGGCCGGATGCCCAGGCAGTTGGTTTAATCTGTCGAGAAAGCTCGTTTGGCGAAGGTAAGACGACGCCAAATCGGGTACCCACAGAAGTTGTTAATGAAGAGGAAACTAAGTTATGAGGATTGTCGAACAGTCGTGTAAGTGGATTCAGGAGTTGCCTGCCGACGCCTTACAGGTGATCGAGCGGGCAGGTCGAACTTGCTACAAGAGCGAGGCAAAGATCACTGCAGATAGTGCTGCGGAGTTCGTCCGTAGAATCATGAAGAGTGGTCATGCCAGCGTCATTGAGCATGTCTCAGCCTCGATGCTGTTCGTCACCGACCGGGGTGTGACCCACGAGCAGGTCCGGCACCGAGTAGCCACGATCCACGATGAACACGAGGACATGTTTCATCCATCCCCCGATTCGTATAGCCAGGAGAGCACGCGGTACTGCAACTACAGCCGCGATGGATTCGGCGGCGAGGTAACCTACGTGGATCCCGTGTTCTGGATGGATCGCGGTCCTGGAGGCAAGGATGAGGTGAAATTCGACACCTGGTTTGAGACTATGCAGTACGTCGAGAAGCAGTATCTTAGGCTGATTGCAGAGGGAGCAACAGCCCAGGAAGCTCGCTCAGTGCTCCCCAATAGTTTGAAGACAGAGATTGTGATGACCGCGAATATGCGGGAGTGGCGACACTTCTTCACGCTGAGAACAGCGACTGCGGCTCATCCTCAGATGCGGGACCTAGCCTGCAAGGCCCTTGTCATGTTCAAGGCCGCGGTACCCGTACTGTTCGATGACATCGTTCCGGTGGCCGTTTGATGATCCCCGAGTTCAAGAACAGCAGTTTCCCGGCGTGCGTAGTGGACCAGTTTGACCCCGATCTGGTTCTTGAGTCTTGTGAGTGGATCCGCCAGTACTGCGATTGGGATGGCGGGGGTAGCCTGCTCCGGTTCGCGATAGGCTTGTACCAGATAGGACAGGCTGTCAGGTGGGGGCCTGAGGCGGGCATGGAATCGGTGGGTGCCGCGTGTATCCATCTCATAGGGGCAGCCGAGCTCTGCGAGATCCCCATGCACCAGCACCTTCCCCACAGGTTCAGTGAGTGCCAGGGACGGTTCGATGCCTCGGATGTCCTATCCTCTTTGACCCGGGCCCAACAGCAGCACGTGTATATCGTAAGGTGCACGCCAGGCACGATCCGAGCTAAACGGATTGATCGAAGAGTGCTCGGGCAGGAGACGGCCCATCTTGTGACGGCCTGTATGTCCCTGGTCGCCTCGAGGTTCCGGGGTGAGGGGATCGGCCAGGCCATGGAGATGCTGGCCAGTACCGGTTGGAAGACCAGAAAGTAGGAGATTGAGTATGGAAACTAGTAATGGAGTTTACGGTATTGAGCTGAGTGTGGCAGGAGGCCCGGGCGGTATCGCTGTGGCCCAGGGTAAGATAGGCCTCTCTGCATTCGCCAGCGGCTTTGATTGGAGCAAGGAGCCTGTGAGTGAGGCTCCGCTGATCCCTGCGAAAGAGGTCAAGCAGAAGGTTATTATGCTTCCCGCTCCGGTCAAGGAGGTTAGGCCTGTGGTCGCGGCAGATCCCGTGGGGGGAGAGTCGATCAAGCCAGCGAAAGATGATCTTGCACTGGATCTTCCCCCGGCTCCAGAGAAACTGGCACCGGGAGAGGTCAAGGCGAAGCCTGCGAAGGTCCTGGAATTGGAGATTCCTGCAAAGGACGCAGAGCCAGAGAAGCCGACGGATCTTGTGAAGCCGGGTAAGCGAGGCGGTAGGAAGCGCGGCCATAACTTCGAGGCCAAGCAGGATCAGGAGATTCTGCACAGAGCGGAGTTCGATAAGGAGCCCAAGCTCAGAGGCACAAATGCCAAGGTCATGACCACGCTGACCGGTGGAATCGACATGAACGTCAGTGGCGGAAGGCGAACAATGTCACAGGAGGACCGAGCATGTCTATGCCACGAGTTCGTTGACTTTATGGTCTGGGCGAAGCCCTATTTGCGGCCAGATTACATGCTTCGCGAGGGGGTGGTGGCCGCTATGCTCGCCACCTGGAATAGACATCGCGGAACAGAGAGCTTGAACCAATTCTGGGGTCTGGTGCAGAACAAGAAGCACGGCAGCTTCCACAGTGCTACGCGCCAGTTGGCAAGATGGCTTGAAGAGGAGGCTGTATCCGAGCGTAGGGAGGACCGCAAAGATACCGCGAGTAAACGCCTTCCGAGCAAGCACGAAGTTTACGTACATTGTCTGCTGGCCTGGGACTGCTACTGGACGAATAATTTCTGGAATGTGGCATACGATCCCGATGCTCCACTTCCTGGGGTTATCATCCCACGGCGTACGGAAGACCGTGATGCAGCGAGGGCAGCAGGTCCGAAGGGCGTATCTGACAGCGTTATGAAATCCTTTGCTGCTCCGTCCAAGGAGGCCGCGACTTGAGGAGGTGTTTATGCGAGGGCGAAGCAGTTTAACGCCGAAGGTTCAGAAGGGCAGGCTGCGGACTTGCCCCGTGTGTGGAGATCTCTTGAAAGACCAATACGGGGTATTCCTCTGCTGCTCTGAGAATTGCTTTGAGTGGCATAGGTCGATGCAGGGGGAGGCGACTGTTGATAAGGCGACGATCGCCGCTATGCTCAAGGCCGCAGAGGATTCGGATTACCCAAGGAGGTCGGTTGGACAGGAACTTGTGTCCGATGTGCGGTGGGAAGATCCCTTCCCACCGCTTCCCGTTTTGCTCCAATGAGTGCGAGGCCCGGTACGAGGCAGAGTGCAGCGTCCGTGGCCGGGTCTGTGCCCAGTGCGGGTGCCGGCTGCGTGGGAGTGGTGGAGTCCGCTGTTCTGATTGTCGGGATCTACCGGCCAAGGTCTGGCCTGACCTGGGCGGTGGGAGCCCCATGCGGTATGTGGCTTATGACCAGGTGACGGTTACCTACAGGCTGAACGTGAGTGTCAAGTATTCCAGGAATGAGTGGGACAACCTTGTCCAGGCGTTTGAGGATCGTGCAGATCTAGTGGAATGAACTTAAGGCCACGTAGATGGCCGAGAAAGGGTTTGAAGATGGAATCGAAGAATATGACAGAGCGTCCTTACTATACTCGCGGCGTCCGTAACGGACAGCCGGTTGAAGTCGGGCATGTGGTGCGGACCAGCCTCGGCCAGATGGGCGAAGTGGAGTGCTTCTCGCAGGAGCTGGGCGTGTGCCTCGGCCTCCCGGATGGCGGAGTGGTCTGGGCCCGGACCGGGAATGGCCTGGAGTTCGTTCAGTACGGCCCGCTGACCCGAGAGACACCCCAGCCCGTAGAAGAACGCTGGTATAAGAGCGAGGACACCGGGTACGTCACGGGCCTGACCATCTGGCGGTATACCGATCACAAGGGTGAGTGGTGGAACAAGAACCGCATCGCGTTCACGGCTACGGATGACGAGACCGCCTCGTGGCACCTGCCGATCTCTGCAGAAGAGGGGCAGGCTCAGCTCAAGGCGTGGGAAGATGCTCGCAAGACCCGGGAAGAGCATTGGTACACGGATACCTACCGCTCTGGTATCTGGCGGTTTGTAGCGGGCGAGGGCGAGTTCTGGAATGAAGGGGGCGGTCCGAGACCTTCAAGCTGCTACGAGTCACTGATGACAGTTCCGATCGCGGCCTCGGACGCCCAGATGCTGATCAAGACCTGGGAAGAGGCCCGGAAGATCGCTGAGGTGCGATGGTATACCGATTGCGATCGTACGGTTGTCTGGCGGTACCAGAACGGAAAAGGTGAGTTCTGGAATAAGGCCTGTGGGCCACTCCCAGCGCCGGACCACGAGCTTGACACTTATCATGTTCGGATCTCGGCAGAAGAGGGCATGGCCCAGGTCAAGGCCTGGGAAGATGCCCGTAAGGCCCGGGAAGAGCACTGGTATCGGAGCGTGGGCGGACCTATCCGTGTGATCTGGAAGTACGCGAACGGCACAGGTGTCTACTGGGATGCCTACGATGGTCCGGTTCGTGCAGGAGATCTTGAGAGAGATGCCAACCATCAGCCGATCTCTGCCGAGGAGGCCGCTGCCCAGATCCAGGCCTGGGAACAGCAGAGGGCCTTTCCCAAGCAGCCGGCTGTCGAGGAGAAGATCGAAGGGCTTCAGGGGGATGTGGCCTACCTGCGGTCGGCTCTGAAGGACAGTGATCGTCGCCTGTCTGAGATGGGATTAGAGCGTACCGGGCTCCGGGAGCAGATCGAACTGCTCCACAAGGAGAACAACGGGCTCCAGGACGAGATCGACGAGCTCGAGACGGCCGCGGACGAGGACGAGGATGAGATCAACGAGCTGACTACGCAGGTCTCCGAGCTCAAAGAGGAGCTGTCCGATCTCCGGGAGGAGCTTCAGCTGGCTCAGACCAAGCAGCTGGTCCGAGTTTTGTGGCAATAGCCACACCTATCCAGGGCCGGACATTGTCCGGCAGGATATACCAGGTGACTGCAGAGCAGTGTGAGATGCTGGATTGTGCGCTGGGGGCGGACCGTGACCTTACCTACTGGGAAGTCGGGTTCGTCCTCAGCCTGAGCGGGTCATGGCGGTCACGCCGGTTGTCTTGGAAGCAGGACAACCGTCTGGCCCAGATATACGAGAAACTTCAAAGGATAAAGGAGAGGTCCATGAACAAGGTAAAAGACCAGGTTGAAATGGCGTTGGCAGAGGCCCAGGATGGCTACAACGGATCGGCCGCCACCCGGCTGACCAAGGCGATCAACCAGGCGATTGACGATCGTCTGTCTCCGACCCAGCTAGTGGAGGAACGGTGGTACAGGTTTCATGACGGGCTGCACCTGGTGATGTACCCGGCGAACATGTACTACAACTCTGAGACCAGGGCAGGGGATTCAACGTGCATGGCCGAGTCCGACGTCATCTCCGGCAAATGGCGTGGATACGCCCGGATCTCTACGGAGGAGGCCAAGAAGCAGCTGGCGGACTGGGCTCCGAAGCGGTATCACCAGTCGAAGGTGACTGGGAATATCGTGGAGTACCCGGACTGCATCTGTTACCGCCAGAACAATCTGAATGGCGTGAAACTGTCGGGGGAAGAGGCGGAGACCGTTTATTCTAAGAACAAAGATTTCACCCAGATCAGTCGGGAGCAGTTCGAGAAGCAGATCGCTGAGTGGAAGGCCCCTAAGGTCCGGTGGTTCATCACCTCCGACCACAAGTTTCTGGTTGAGTTCCCGGCCGGTAAAGGGTACTCCGAATACTCTGCCGATGGCCGTACCCTCCAATGGGGAGAGAAAGATATGGGTTCGCAGTACCTCAGTATCACTCCTGAGCAGGCTCAGGCGCTCCTCGCTGAGTGGCGAGCTCCGAAGGTCGAGGAGAAGCGGGCATATCTGGCGACGGGCGGGCAGCATATCGTGACCTACCCTGATCACACCTATTACAGCCCGCACGAGCCCAAGGGAGGTAAGCTCTATGGGTATGAGCACGAATCGGTCTACTCAGGCCCTGATCGCGAGTATGTGAAGATCTCGATGGATGTGGCGAAAGCTGTATTCGCCGGCTGGGAGGCTCAGAAAGAGCAGGACACAGAGCTTCGCAGGAAGATCTCGGATCTGACTGATCGGGGACTGGCCCAGGCCAGACATATCCGCGAGCTGCAAGGTACGCTCAAAGAGATCAACGAGAAGTCGGCCTAGCCACGTCTAGGTCCTAGGGGCCCTCCACCGTGGAGGGCCCCCATGCCAAACAAAGGAGATTGCTATGAACACCAAGACAACAGAAGAGACCCGCTGGTATCTGAGGGACAATGACGGGATCTGGGAATATCCTGCCCGGAGATTCTACTACAAGGGGAACACGGGGGGCGGGCTGGCCATGGACACTGAGGATTTCCACAAGGGAAAGCATAAGCTGATCTCGGCTGAAGAGGCTAGGGCCAGGATCGAGGTGTGGAAACGGGAAAGTCGGAGCCTGGTCCGCTGGTACGCGAGTTCGATGTATCTCTGGGAGTTCCCGGCCGGCCTGGCGTATGGTTCAGGGCGTTCAGACGGCTTCCAGTGCTATGTATCCGAGTGGGAAGTGATCCGAGACGGGCATCCTCAGGTCACCCAGGAGCGGGCCAAGGAGCTCATTGCTCAGTGGACTCCGAAGCCTGTAGAGGCCATCCGCTGGTATCTGAAGGATGAGAATCTGCTCTGGGAGTACCCGGCCGGTAAGTTCTATACGTCGAACTATCCGCAAGGCCGCGTGGCTATCGTTGAGTCTGAGGTCAAGACCAACGGGAGCGAGCTGATCCCGGAGGAAGATGCCAAGGCTATGATCGCCGCCTGGCGTGTTCAGCAGATGCCGGGCGAGCGCTGGTACCGGAGCTCTGACAAGACTGTTCTCTGGACCTACCCGGGGCGTATGTTTTATATTTGTTCCCAGCCAGATGGATCCGCGATCTCCCATGTTGGCCGTGAGTGGTGGCTTATACGGGACAAGACAGAGAAGGTGACACCCGAGGAAGCCCAGAGAGTCATCTCAGGGTGGAAGCCGAAGCCGGCAACCCGCTGGTATCTGCTCAGGCATAACAACACTCTACGTGCGTTCCCCGAAGGCAGATTCTACAGCTGCAGTATTCCAGAGGGCGAAGCGTGCGAGTGCTCGGAGCAAGAAGCGATTGGCTGGGGTGCCAAGCTGGTCACTGCCGAGAAGGCCGAAGAGCTGATCGCGGGGTGGAAGAAGGCGAAGAAGCCGGCTAATGTCTGGAATCCGGAGCAGAGCCCGTGCATAACTGTTCGCCAGGATTCAGAGGGTATGCATGTGATTCGTGCCGGAATCAGGAATCCCTACAGTACGGTGCAGGGTGATGTAGAGTTTGTCACCGTCAAGCTCCACGATCAGCTGCTCAAGGAGCGGGATACGTTGATCAAGGATCTCGAGACTCGCCTGGTTCAGTTCAAAGAGTTGAACGAGGAGGAGAGTGCTGAGCTCGTCAAGCGAAATGAGAAGATCAAGCAGCTCGAGGACTGGGCTGCCTAACAGCGGCAGCTGAACTATGATCAGCGTGAGACGATCTCCAGGCTGGAGAAGCGGGTAGCCGAGCTCGTCAGCCGGTAGGGATGAAGACAGGTCAGCCAGGCCCCGGCCAGTCTGGGGCCTGGCTCTTTTGATGGGAGGATAATGCCTAGTTCAAAGCGGATAGCGGAGCGGGCAGCTAACTACCGACAGCAGGCTGCGGAGTTCCAGCGGAAGTATACGAATTGGCCAGATTGCCCGGCGGCCCCCGGGTGGCTCAAGCAGATCCAGCAGGCCACGGAGTTGGCCGAGATCTGCGAAGAGAATCTGGCGTTCAGGGAGACCTTGACAGCGTTTACGGAGAAGCAGGCCAATGGATGAAGAAAACATCATACACAATCATTACGTAGAGCTGGCCAACGGCCATAGCCTGTCGTTCTTCTTCAACGAGACAACCGGGTTGCTCGTAGTGGACGTTATACGCAGGGATGGGACTGGCGGCAATGAGATCGTCAGGAAGACCGTGGATGTCCCTGTGCTCATGAAGGATATGAAGAAGGCCATTAGGAGATGGGGGAAGGTGGGTTCAGTTGACGCGAGGGACTAAGTCAGTTCTATTCGGAGCCCACTGCTTTCTTCTCCATGGCTGGTTCGTTATGTGGGCATGGTGGTCTCTTTATGGTTTCCCCTGGGATCCCAGGCTCTGGGTGGCGTTCTTCACACATGATTTGGGGTACGTAGGCTGTCGGAAAATGGATGATGCCGAGGGCGAGAAGCACGTTGAGTTTGGTGCCCGCCTGATGCACTGGCTGTTCGATCGGCCTTTCATTAAGAAGGGGGCCGAGAAGTGCGAATGGTATGACACTTATCCGGGAATCAACTGCTCAGAGTGGAAGTGCCCCCATTGTAGGACTAAATGGGTGTCTGTCGAGGCCCCGTATTGCAGCTGTCAGCTGCGATTTTACTGGCAAGACTTCTGCCTCTATCACTCCCGGTTCTACGCTAAGCGGGATGGGAAGCTGTTCTCTCGTCTGTGCGTAGCGGACAAGCTGGCTATTGTGCTGACCCCGTCATGGCTATATTTGCCACTGGCTAGAGCATCAGGGGAGCTGCAAGAGGCCATGGGTCTGACTACGACCAGGTATGCGGCAATGAACCTGCCGAGCGATGATCCCCGTGAATGGCATCGGAATGTTAAGACATACCTGCGTAAATGGGTGGAAGAGAATAAGGAGAAGTGATGGCGTACACCGAGCCAGTTAAGTTCAGCAAAACCAACTGTTATGGGTGTGGGCACGAGGACGACGTTTATACCGTTGCAGAGTTCATACAGGCCGTTGAGAGCGGTGCGTTCATAGACTACGATGGATACGGCCATCCTGTTCGAGACGGGATGTCGGATACGTCCATAGTCATCTGCCCGTCTACGGCCGCCGAGGATATCCCGTCCGACGCAACGCACGTTGTCTGGTTCAACCGGTAGGAGACTCATGGCCAAAGAACAGAGAGCCCCGTGGGCGAGCATGGCATACCCAACCAGGGGCCGCGGACAGAGACATATCTGTTGTAAGTGCAAGAATCACTGCTTTACCGTGGTCCGAGTAACCGGTGGAGACCCCAACCTGACCCGTAAGATGTGCCCTGCCTGTCTCAAAGAGGCGGTAGAGCGATGGTTGAGCTTTAGTGCCGCTGAGAAGCGGGAAGCCCGGAGAGGAAAGAAGCATGATAAGTCCATTTCTTAGGGTGGCCATTGACGAGGCTGTAAAGGCCTATGGGGTGCTCGATGTCCTGGAAGGGCTGATCAAGGCGTGTACCGTGGCGAACGCTGAGGGCCAGAGTGGGATGTCTGCTACAGAGATGAAAGACCTGAAGAGGGACCTGCGAGCGGTGTACCACGCAGCCTTGGCCGGAGAATCACTGACCAGCCCCTCGGTTACCTGCGATCATGACATGACTAGCCTGGAGTTTGAAGATGAGTGACATGAAATGCCGTGGAGACCTTCATTTCAGTGGCTGTGCCCGGTCCAGGCTCCAGCTGCTGGAGGAGGCTGATGTCGGCCAGCAGAAGAGGATTGCGGACCTGAGGAGGATGCTGGACACGGCCGACAAGAAGATCAGGGCGATGGAAAAGGCCTTGAAAGCAGTGGAGTGGCAGCCTGGGCTTGATGCGTGTGGCGAGTACGGAAGTTCGTTCTGCCCCGAGTGTGGCTTTCCCATGGAGGAGGGCCACGACCAAGGATGCAAACTGGCAGCGGCCCTGGCCCTGCCCAGATAAGGAGACTGGGATGGACACGAAGACCGAGAAGTTGTACGACGATATCTATACCAAGACCAGTATGCTCGTCCCGGAGGCCCATGGATTGGCCGAGGCGATCACCGCATACGGCCAGGAGTTGAAGAAGGAGATCAAGGAGGAGCTGGCCGGGAAGGCCGCGGAAGAGGAAGGTCCACGCTACTACCGATCGAAGTTGGGTTGTAACCCTCCCTGGGTGATTTGGGAGTTCCCGGCCAGCGTCTGCCACTATGACGGTAGGACCACTCCTAGTATATTTCCGGAGACTAGCGACGAGCTTGTGAGCATGTCGCAGGCTGAGGGTAGGCTATGGATTATGAGTCGTATCAACGACAGGCTCAACCGGCAGCTGGCGGATGCCAATAAGCTGATCGGGGAGATCGAGGATCGCTTTAGTCCCTACCCTGGGTCTTACCGGGGCACCTGTGAGGCGATCGCCAAGTATCGTAGGGGCTACCCGGAGTCAGAGTGAAGAACAGAGAGATCCTGAAGCTCCGGACGATGGCCGAGGGTGACGAGCTCCATACCACGTGCAACGTCCATGATGCGGCGGGCGAGGATGCTGTATACTCGGCGGTCGTCCAGCAGGCGGCCCTGCTCAACACTGTACTGGAACGTACTGGGTCCACACAGAGGGTTACCATGCTGACCGTGGCCGGGCAGACCCTGCTGAAGAGTGCGGAGACCTCCGTCAAGCTCAGGAGCTGAATGAAACTACGTGCAGCCTATTGCAGCAAGCACAGACGGGCAATGACCCCGCGGCAAATAAAGCAGCACGGGTGTATGGACGGGCGTAAGCAGCGGCACTACGGCCGATGCATATGCAAGTACCTGAAGCGGTTGGATCCGCATGTGGCCAAGAAAGGAGCAAAGTGAGCCGAAAGACGTACGATCAGGGCTTTGATGATTACGGGCTGGGCCGTACAGGCAGCCGTCTTTACTATGGATGGGAAAGGGATGCCCGCGACTACCAGGATGGGTGGCGGGCGGCGGAGGCCCGCAGGGAGATTCAGGCTGCGGATGACCGTGCCCGGGAAGCTCGTAGGGCTCGTGATTGGCGGATAGCAGAACAGATGGCTGAGGAGGCCGAAAATGACCAAACGCAGTTCTAAGCGGTATACGAGAGAATATTTGAGGGCGGGGAATGTCACATGGGGCTTCCCATTGAAAGGCACTGGTCTCTGTGGAAGCCTACAGTTCACTGCAGACGATAGGTTGGCTATCTCCCATGGATTCAACGGTAATCTCCTAAACCTCGATCTTACGGCGGCCAAGGATCTGGCTATCCAGATCGGGAGAGCCCTGCGGACATGGAAGAAGACTACAAAGCCGGCTCTTCGCTGGTATCGGTGTAGGGACATTATTCGGAGTTACCCGGATCGAAAAGTGTACTTCCCACGCGGCGAATCATGGCCAACTTGCCCTGAGGAGATGTGCCAGGAGTTTAAGGACAAGCGTATCTCTCAGAAGGTGGCTTTGGCCCAGATAGCCCGGTGGAAGAAGGCGAGGGCCAAGTGAGCAGAGTGGAGAAGGCAGTCGTGATCTTGGTTAGTCTGGCCGGGGTGGCCGGACTTGTACTTTACTTGTTGCGGTGGATTCTGCCGTGAGATAAGGAGAAATGATGACCCCTACATATGCAAATGGCGACCCCAAACAGGGTCAGCCGATCCGTGTTGGAGACAAGATCGTATGGATTGACCGGCTGCTGCCGGTGCTGGCCGTCGGACCGTGCACCTACGAGGACCTGGCGGTTTACGACGGCCAGTGCCTGTTGAAGGGGGCGTACGGGGATAGCTACGTGCTTCGAGCCCCGTTCCTCTCCGAATTCCCGTGGAAGCCTGCAGAGTCCGTCCGGTTCTACGCGTCTACATCGACCACAGACGAAGAGATCAGGGCGATCTGGGAGTTCCCGGCCCGCCTCGTCCACCAGAAAGAGGGGATCGCCTCGGCCCTGTCCGAAGAGGATAACAGTTGCATCCGCCCGATCTCGCTCAGGTTGGCCAGGGGGATCATGGCCCGGTGGGCGGCTGAGAGGGAGAAGAAGCCTCGGTATTACGATATCGGAGAGGGTCGTCACGGGATCTACGAGTTCCCCGCCGGTGTCTTCCACCGGGATGACGGGAAGTCAGAGCCTGCCACACGCACAGAGGATTCGAGCTCTTTGAAGCGGATACCGGATGAGCAGGCTAAGAAGTCGCTGGCCGAATGGGCGAAGAAGGTCGAGCCAAAGGTTCTCTGGTCCGGGGTGATCGACGGGGTCTCCTACGAGCTGGTCCCGGAGACCGACGAGTATTGGGTGTGTACGGGGTGCGTAGCCGGAAAGTGCGGGAGTGACGAGTGCCGGAGGCTCTCCAAGGCCAAGAACTGCGATGATCTTCGCGGCATCTTCCGTATGGCCAAGGCTGGTAAGACGGCTGAGTACAGGCTGAAGGAGGCTGATGCCCTGATCGATCAGCTGGAAGAGACACTGTGTGAGAATATTGTCGAGTTTGACGTTGTGTCTGGCGCATACTGGTGTAGTGATTGTGCGGAACGGGCAGATGTTGAGTCAGGGGTACTGCACGATCCCGATTGCATATTGTCAATGCTCTCCGAGTACAAGAGGGGCCGGTCCAATGCGTACCCTTCTTAAGCTCATGTTCTGCGACTTGGGGCTGCACTGGTACCGCCCGACCAAGAACAGTGAGTTCCGCTGGTCCGGAGATAATCATAGGTGCCGTCTGTGCGGGAAGGGAGTCAAGTGGCTTTAGCCAATGCCAACTGGAGGCCGGACAAGCCATTCGAGACCCCAGTGCAGCGTACTCCTCGGTTCAAGGGGAAAACGAGTCAGAAGAAGGCCAAGCGGCTGGCCAAGATGGCTGAAGAGCTCTTTGGCCAGAAAAAGGAGAAAGATGCTGATAGCAAGCGTTAGCCTATGTCAGTTGGCCGGACTTACCCTGGGTGCTCTGCTGGTATCCGCGGTCATCGTCGGAACAGCCATCTTCGTGTGCGGCGGGCCCAGAGACCGGTGGGGTGATTAGATGAGCCACTATTGGATCATCGAGTTCCGGAAGGCCACGGAGCGGGATGTGAATGCGGCCTGGTCCGGGGATAAGGCCCGCTTCCGTTGCGGGTTCTGTGGAGACCGGATACGCGAAGGAATGTCGTTTGGCGGAATTTACACCAATGATATGCCCGGCTGCGATGGGAATCCTTTGATCTGCCAGATGTGCTACGAGGCGGCCGGGTCCACTCCTCAGGGGGCCCGTGGCGAATGGCTGAAGATGTGCGATCACATCGCCAGCCTTAAGCATAAGTACTGGCGTTTCTTCAACACAGGAGACTGAGATGTCACTAGAGCTTGCAGGTGTCTGGGGCATGGTCCTGCTGGTCGTGGTGGGCGTGGTCGTCGCCATCATACGGGGCTGTCGATGATCCAGTGCCCATTGGACTGCGGAGTGTGCTGCTGGAACCAGAGTAGTCCTCCGTTCATGCCCTACGAGCTGGCTGGGCTGCCCGCCAACCTCGTACAGCAGATAGACGACTACCTGACCTCAGATGACTACGACGACCTGGCCCGGTGCATCTGGCTGAATGGGGATGGGCGGTGTGCCGAGTACGAGCACAGGCCAGAGGTCTGCCGTGAGTTCGAGCGCGGCGGAGTATCTTGCTTGACACAACGAAAGGAAGTTGGTTATGGACCTCTGTGAAAGCTGCAGGTTTTGGAGGGCTTACGATGGTCCTCCACACACGGATGAGTCGCCTGGAGATTGTATGCGGTATCCTCCAACTGTGCATATTATGACCTTTCCTGATGGAGATTTCCGTGACGTAGAGTACGTACGCCCAGAAGTTGAGGCCTCGGATTGGTGCGGAGAGCACCGGAGAAATGACGAATAATGAGCATATCTGACAGAGTGCTGATGAGTCTGATAGCTGACGACGAGTGGACGGTTGAGAACTACGGGGCTCACCCGGGCTGCCAGGATACCGAAGAGGAAGTGGCTGAGAGCCGTATCCGACTAGATGCGTTTCGCGAGCTTCAGGAGTTCAGAGCTTCACAGCGGTGGATATCCGTGCGAGACCGGCTCCCGGCTGAGGGCGAGTATGTTCTGATCGGGGTCGAGGGCTGCGGACGCTTCGAGTTTCTGGGAGAGGCTAGATGGGCCTCCGAGGACTGGGGCTGGCTCGATCGCAATGATGATGAGTTCATTGAGGTGACCCATTGGAGGAAGAACATTCCCATGGAACTCCCAGAGAAGCCTGCGACTATCGCCGGGATCCAGCCCAATATGGGTAAGCCAGTGGTGTGGACCCCTCCGCCAGCCGCTGACTTCCAGTGCCAGTGCTGCCGGACAGGAAGGTATTCATGTCGACCAAACTTCTGAGTAAGTCCATCACCTGTGTCAGCTGTGAACGCCGGCAACTGATAGCCAATACCGAGTTGATCCAAACGCATTGGTATGAGGGTCCCCACGGATGTACTGGGGGAGATACCTGGCACCCCGGTGAGTGCCAGTTTGTATGCGGCCATTGCGGGGTCCTGAACCGGCTGCTGACCCACCCTGAGTGGGACGAGCGGGCTGGGCGGTACGTAGACCTGGGCCAGGACTTCTTCCTCCAGCGGTATAAGCCCAGGTTCAAGCAGGTGACTGACGTGTACGACAGGGCGATGCCCGGCCAGTTCGCGAACAACCGGTGGATCTCAGTAGAGTTCAAGAGAAAGAGTGGGCGATGAACAACGGTAAGAGAGTGTTCAAGATCGGTGACGTCGAGATCCTCGAGATGATCATTTCAGGGCATTTCGGAAGTCCAGAGACGCTCCCGTTCAAGTTAAACGAGTGGCCTCAGGTACGTCCGGCATTCAGCCGGATACTAGCCAGGCTCCAGACGGCTGAGGCAGCTGTACGGTCCATTGCGGACCCGATCCGGCATATGCGTGAATCTCTGAAGGCTGGCGAGCAGCTAGATGGGGCGATGGCCGTCAGATTGGCAGAGGACCCGCATTACCTGCAGGGGATAGCCAGGCGGGCAGTACAGGACATGCCAGACCAGGAGTGATATGGGCAAGATCAACCGAACAGTCACGATCAGCGTGGGCCGAGAAGAATACGGGTACCACATACACGACAAGGACGGCAAGTGCATCAACAGCGATTACTTCGGGCAGGAGCATCAGGCCCGGAAGTATATGGAGGAGGAGCTGAAGAAGGGGCTGGAGGACAAGGAGAACGGGCCGTACACAGCCTTGTTCATCGTGGTTCCAGAGTGCGTAGAGGTCCGGGGTCAGCCGTACACCCTGGTCAAAGGTAAGCTTAAGCGGGTCAAATGACCTGAAGGAGCCTGCATGTTCAAGCGTATTGTGGATCTTGTCTACTTCTGGACCCATCGGTGGGCGGCTCCAGACCTGATCTTGGACCGGGACATGGTATGCCCCCGACGGATGGTTGTCCGCAGTCTGTTGAGCAATGGGTACACGTTTACCGTCCCGGCCAAGGCCACCGTCTGGGTCAGGGATAACCTGATTGGGATCGGCATAGATCGGCCCAAGGGGCATGGGCTGGTCCTCAAAGCTGGAGGGGCCATCCGCGGCTGGGGGATAGCAGGCCACTTGAACTGCACGGTTATCGGGTGCAGCACAGGTTACGCCGCAGCCCAGGTCGAGAATATCCCGGCCCAGGCCTACAGGACGTGCCCTCCTGGTTTCTACGATGTTCAACGTAAGTATGGGTACGGGGTGACCATGCTCTATAGGAATGGCAATACCCTTTTGGAAGGAAACGGAGAAATCCCATGCACATAAAGCAAGTGATTGAGGTCCCGACCGGCCACATCCTGATCGTGCAGGGGGATCGGGGCCTGCTCGAATGTCTATCCCTGGGCGACTATGGCAAGCAGGTCAACCTCAAGTGCGATGCTATGGGCCTCTTCCGGGAGCCAGATCAGGTCCGACACCAGCCAATGCTCCCCCTGGAAGAGAAGTGGGTTATCACCATAAGCACTCAATACGGGTGCTCCATGGGCTGCTCGTTCTGGGATGTGCCAAAGGTTGGCCCGGGCCGTAATGCTACGCTAGCCGATCTGAACGGGCAGATCTCGACGGCCATGAGCCTGCACCCTACGGTCCGCTCCGGCCGCCGGCTCAATATCCACTATGCCCGGATGGGTGAGCCAACCTGGAACCAGACGGTCATCGAGCACGCCACTAAGCTGCGGGCTGGCCTAGGATTAGGGTTCGAGACGATCCACCCCGTGGTCAGCACTATGCTCCCTGTGCGAAACGTGTACCTGCGGCATTTCCTGAGTCAGTGGATGAGGCTGAAGAATGAGCAGTTCTTGGGCGAAGCCGGACTCCAGCTGAGCATCAATTCGACTGATGAGGGAGAGCGTTCCGCCATGTTCAAGGGGAATGCCATGCCCCTGGCTGAGTCCAGTGAGATGATGTTGAGGGTCATGCAGGAGAGTGGCGTCCCCCGCGGCCGGAAGATCACCCTGAACTTTGCGGTTGCCGAGTATACCGTGGACGCCCAGAAGCTGGCCTCCATGTTCAGCCCTGCGTACTTCATTTGCAAGCTGACCCCCATGCACAAGACGACCGCGGCCACCCAGGCCGGGATCCAGACGGCTGGGGATTACCCGACGTACCACCCTTACCAGGATATGGAGAGCAGGCTGAAATCAGCGGGGTTTGATGTTCTGGTGTTTATCGCCAGTCGGGAAGAGGACTCCAGCCGAATCACGTGTGGAAACGCTATCCTATCGGATGGCAGGAAGTAGATTGCCTATGTCAGGATTAACCTGGGCTTCGACGACCACCGGACGGTGGTTCGATGGTTTCAAGCGAGTGGATCGGGAAGAGTATGATCGAGACCTTCGTGAACGGCAGCGGCGGCATATCGAGCGGATCAGGGATCATCTCGATGGTGATTGGCAGCCATGTCTGCATGATGGGTGCCCGGAGTGCTGTGGTACGGGCATAAAGTCGGACGGGTCCATGTGTGTCCACATGATCCGCTGCCCGTGCCCCAAGTGTAACTTCAGATGAGGAGCGACCATGACCAGTAACGAGCGAGAGCAGTATCTGCGTAGATCGTTTCACATTCTGCGGGCGAAGCTAGTGGCAGCCTCGATCTGCGTGGCCCTGGAGGCCGTAGCCTGCTTTGTCCTAGCCATGTTCTGCGACCCATGGTGGATCCCGGCATTGCTCGGATCGGCCATGCTCACCTTTGCCTACTGTGCCGTCCTGGGGATGCCCGTGTCTTTGGAGAGGGAAAACAGGCGGCGGGAGCAGGCCAAGCGAGAGGATGAGGATGAGCTGGACCAGCTTCTGAGAGAGGTTACGGAGGAGGCCAAGGAGGAGTTTGAGGTGGGGGTCATCGAGGAGGTACCCCCAGGCACGCTGGTATACGATCCGGACGAGGCCGAGGCGGAAGAGGCCCGTTGGATGATGCATGAGATATGCAACAGCCTGACAACCGCCCAGCGGGTCAAACTCTTGAACAAGCTGTACGAAGAGGTCGATGCCAAGGCCCCAGGTTGCGGTGGCGGATGTAAGTGCAAGAAGGGGCCCAGAAGGACGGGTGGACCGCAGTCGCCTTCTGGGATCGGAGTGGGGGAGATACTAGGCCGGGGTGCAACTCAGTGTTCTTGGCTCGTGCTACCCTGTCGGGCGGGGAACTGTTGCATATGGCCAGGGAGCAGTGGCCCGAGGTCTGGAATAGACCAGGATTCCCTATAAAGCTGGAAGGAGCATCGGTATGAAGGTATTGATCGATCTGAACACGTTGAAGAAGAATCCGACAGGGGCTGTCTCTATCCGGATGCAGGGGCCTACCCGGCTGATTCGGAAGACATGGTGGACGCATATGGGCCGATCCTGGTATGAGCATGCCCAGGCCGGCCCGAATGGGGAGTGGCTTCCTACGCTTATATACGAGGTCTGGTCGAAAACACCAGACAGGTGCACTATCATCCGGGAGATAGAGTACCTCGAGGTGACCGACGAGCGGCCGGCACCCATCTGGACGTACAAGTACATGCCTCTCAAGCTGGTCTGTGCTGAGTGCTGTGACCAGATTACGATAGTCTACGAGACTCCCCACACGTCTGCAGAGGTCGTGAACTGCATGGGATGCGGGGCACTGAAGATTGTTCCTGGTAATGAGTTCGAGACGGTCGAAGAGGCATTGGCCAGGTTGCCCAAGCCTTAGTCTGCGTAAAGTGATAGGATATGTCCTTCTATGCAGAACGGTAAGGGAGACAAACGCAGGCGTCAGCAGGTATCGGACGAGGTGTTGGCCCAGAACTGGGCGAGAGCCTTTGGCAGGAAAGGACACAGTGATGCTCGACAAAGTGCGGAAGATCGGGATGAAGGACTACGAGATCACCGACTACAAGTTTCCGAGCCCGGCGTCAAAGAGGTGCAGGAAACGCCTGGTTAAGGCTTTGCGGTCGCGAGAAAAAAGGTGCGTGAGTAGCTTGACCGCTGAGTATGTGGAGAGGGTGACACCCATGGAGGTCTATGTCGGCTAAGAAGGAGACCAATGGACAAAGCTAAGTTCGACACCTGGAAAGAGCTGGACGATCAGCTCCAGGTAGACGCAGTGGGGCTCCTGAGACGCTATTGTCAGCTTGAGCGGGAGACGGTGCCCGGATACGAGCAGGAAGATGACTTCTCCATCAGCCTAACCCCCGAGAAGTACTTGAGTTTCTCTGACTTTTCGACTGAGTATATCTGTTATTCGGGGGACGAGTTCTGGACGTATGGAGGGCACGAGTACCATGAGCTGCAATTACCTATCCGGTGGCTGTACAGTCCGGATTGGGAGGCAGAGGCCAAGTTGCGGATCACTTCCAAGTTTGCCTCTGAGCTCAAGGCAAGAGCCGTGAAAAAGAGTCGGGAAGAGGCAGAGGAGCGGGCGAAGTACGCTCGGTTAAAGAAGAAATTCGAGGGAACATGATCGTATCTGAGCTGATCGCAGAGTTGCAGCGGATGCCGGGTGATGCCCAAGTCAAGATGGCTGGGACCCGAGAGGGTGGGAGTGAGACTACCTCGTGGGATGACGACATCTGGTCAGACCTGCAAGCAGTTCAGGACCTGGGGACTCGAGTAGTGTTGGAGCCTGATCAGAGTAGTACCGAGTACAGATAGGAGAACGCCTTGAAAATAGACATGGAAAGTAGGGAGGTAACCGTAGAGTTCGCGACCCTCTGCGGAGGAGACGTCTTCTCGTTTCACGATGTGCTGTACATCAAGCAGTCGGTAACCTCGTCCTACGAGCGTCCAGGGGGCGTCAGGCTTACGGATGGCAGACTGCTTCCGTTTGGGCCAAGTGCACTCGTAGTACCGCAGCCTGGGGCCACGGTCGTCATTCGTCCAGTTAAGTCTGGGGACTAGGAGACAGATGGGTATGTATTCGCAGTGTGAACTCCGCCGTGAGGTTGCGGGCGGATGTCAGGTAATGGTGAGTTGGATTCCGACAGACATCGCCACTGTAGGTAAAATGGTGAGGCTTAAGGACGTGGAGTATGGGGCTTGGACAGAGGGATGGGAAGTGGTGTTTGCTTCTCGGGGGAGTCTTCCGTACTCCATAGTCAACTATCAATCCCAGCAGCACAAGACTTCCTATCCCTCTATTTGTAAGTAAGAACGGAGACAGATGGCGGCTAGGAACATAATCACAGAACCCGCGGCGGTCACGGCTATTGCGAGCTGGTTCGGAAGCAACAGAATGTTGGCTCATGTGGTCGGCCATGAGCTCGAGGGCTGCAACTGGGTGGGGGTCCCGTTCGCCGGGTCGATGTCCGAGATCCCCTATATGACAGCTAGATCCATCCTGGTCAATGATCTGCACAGCCATCTGATGAACCTAGCCCGGGTGATGGCCGACTCGGTGAAGGGCCCAGAGCTCTACCGCCGTCTTAGGCGGAAGATTTACCACGAGCAGGAGCTTCTGGAGGCCCAGGCGTACTGTGCCCGACTGGAGCAGGAGAATGAGGCTCGGCCATTGGCGGACCTTGATTGGGCCGAACGATACTTTGTCTGCAGCTGGATGGGCCGTCATGGCCGGGCCGGGACGTTCAATGAGTTCTCGGGCGGGATCAGCTTCAGGTGGTCATCGAGTGGTGGGGACAGTGCAAAGCACTACTGGAGCGCCGTTCGCTCGATCGTAGAGGCCCGTAAGTGGCTCAGGAAGTGCAACTTCCTGTGCATGGACGCCATTCAGTTCATTGGGAACTGCTCGGATATCCCGGCCAACGGGTTGTACATGGACCCTCCGTTTCCGGGGCCTGGGGAGCTCTACAAGCACAAGTTCACCCTGGACCAGCATAAGCAGCTGGCTACGGCATTGGACGGGTTCAAGCAGGCCAGGATAGTGATACGCTTCTACGATATCCCACTCATCCGGGAGCTGTACCCAGAGAGCCGCTGGGTATGGAAGCACCTGGTGGGGCGGAAGTCGACGAATGAGGTGGGGCCCGAAGTGTTGATCATGAGAAACCCTAGAAAGTAGGCGGCTGTTACATGCGGTATCTGGGGACGGTCGTCACCCAGGATGGCTCGAGCTACCCTGAGGTAACCCATGTGTTTGTCGACAGATAAGGAGACGTGATGGCATTTACGCTGAAGGATGTTGAAGAGGCTGTGGACAAAGTGGAGAGAAAGGCCAGGCAGGTTGTGGACGAGACCTCAATTGACCTCGGTGGAGGCCTGGTAATGGTGAGTGCCGTTCTCAGCCATACCTTTGAGTTGCTGAAGATATTGACCAGAGACTGTGAAGTCCTACACCAGCACCTGGAGACCCGTGAGGGGCTGTGCATGACCCTCTGCTCTCTGGTCGGGGTCGATGCCGAGGAACTGCTGGAGCCGGCCGTCGAAGAGCTCGTAAAGATTCGAGAGAGCCTGCCGAAGACTGCGGACGGGCAGCCCATCTACCGAGGGCGTAAGCTGTACTGCTACTTCGGGTACAGTGACCCCCGAGAGGGGCGAGTAGCTCACTACTCTTACAGTGACTGGAGCCGGGAGTGGACGGTGATCGTGGATATCTTGGAGGGACCGAGCACAGGTTCCAGCAGTGATCGATATGCCAAGGATCTCTATTCCACCCGTGGGCTGGCCCAGGCTGCAGCTGACAAGGCGAGAGAGGACCGATTATGCCAAATCTGACACCGATAGAGATCGTTGAGATGATCATTTCAGGCCATTTTGGAAGTCCGGAAACGCTTCCTGGCAAGTTATCAGAGTGGCCACAGGTACGGCCGGCACTAACCTGGCTTGTACAGGCTGTCAGAGAACGTGACGAGCTGGTCTACTGCCTGCCTAGTACCGGGGACGGCCAGCCAATCTATCCGGGGCGTATCCTATACTGGTTCGGGGATGAGCGTGAGGTCCTGGCCGTAAAGGTCCAGGGGATCCTGCCCCAGGGAGCTGTTAGCTGGGTGATGGAGGTAGAGTTCCTGGAGAGTGGTGCCTGGCGTAAGGTGGATCAGAACGATCTCTATTCGACCCGCGAGGTAGCCCAGTCATTCATTGATCACGTCCTTAACCTAGCCACTGTCTGACGATCGCGGCCACCCGGTGAATTTCACTGGGGCCAGCTATCCGTAGGTCATATGACCTAGGGAGTAGGTCTTAGGTCTAAGGAGACCCAAGATGGACGAGAAGATTCAAGGTCAAGTTCCGTTCGCGTCAGTAGTGGAGATGTATACGACAGACGCCTGGGGTACCGGTGGCGGTACGGTCGGCGATCTGTTGAAACGGCCAGAGGTTATCCCGGCCATCCTCTCCCGGATGTGCGTGGCCCTCGAGGGGCTGCAGAAGTTGGGTGCGGTGTTCATGAAGGCATTGGCCGAGACCCCCGTGCCCCAGAAGCAGGCTCATGCGGTGGGCGTGGAGACGAAGAAGACGGCTACAGCCAAGAGCGAGGTATCTGCAGTCCGCAGTACAAGTACAGAAGTGGCGATCAATCCTGTGCTTAGCACCAGCAATGCGAAGATTGCGGCGGACGCAGCGTACAAGGCACTCGGCAAGGCGGTTCTTGCAAGGTTAAGGGGTCTGCGAGGAATTAACTCCATTTACGGAGAGTGTGGTAAGAGCCGGTGGGTGAAAGCACTGTGTGGCTGTTCTTACTGGAAACTGTTGGATATGGCGGCTGCCGGAGAGCTTGATGTCAAGTTACCGGAGCTGATACGGATGACCGAGACGTCTATGCTTCCATCACCTGACGATGTCTTTCAGAAAGGAAGCGACGGCCACCGTATTTACAGCATGTGGCGTCCTGATAATCTGGTTTTCAGGAGTAATACTTGTCCTCCCGAGCTCAGCGATCACGAGGTGAGGTCGACGGCGGAGTTGGCTTTCAAGGCACTCTGGAAAGCCATCTTACCCAGGCTGCGCGGTTTGCGGGGTATCAGTGCTGTTTATGAGGAATACGGGCGGCGTAAGATGGTGAACGCGATGTGCGGCTGTAGTCACTTGGAACTGCTGGAGATGGCGGCAGCCGGGAAGCTTGAGACCAGATTGCCAGCTCTGCTTAAGCTGGCAGAGACAGCTCCGTTCCCGAGTCCAGACAGCTTGTTTAAGGCTGGTAATGCTAGTCATCGCATATATAGCATGTGGCTAACTGCCAACCAGATTACGCAGAGTAAGCCTGCACATACGCCAGTAGAGAAGCTCGGAGGTGGCCAAGGTAAGTGGTTGCAGGAACCGCCGGCTAGCGTGGATATTACGACCGCGTGGGATGGCCTGTCACTTACTCCGAAAGCAGTATTCAGGTCCCTTTGGCACGTTCTATCCTTTCGGATGAAGGGCCTGCCTGAGATTTGCAAATGTAATGGGCATAGTCGCGCACGCTGGATCACAGCTGTATGCGGAGTAAGCCTGTACGATATCGAGGCTATGGCATCGGTTGGAACGTTGAAAGAGAAATACCCGGGGCTTGTGGAGTTGGCTAAGACGGCCGAGCTTCCGCGGCCATCGCAAAGATTTCAGGAAGGAACACAGGCCATCAAGGCGTACGCAGATTGGTTATCCTGCGGGCAGCACGCGCTGGCGGCTATCCCGCATCGTCCGGCCCAGCCAGCCAAGGGCTCTGAGACCACTGTTCATGCGGATAACGGAACTGCAGCCTTCGCCAACCTCTGGAAGGCGATCAAGGCTCGGTTACGGGGTATTCGGTCTCAGTACGCTCTGAGTGATGAGAAGCAGCCGGCATGGGTCCGGGAGATGTGCGGAGTCTCCTGCCGCGACCTGGTACAGATGTCAGAGCGGGGCGAGCTCGACGGACGGATGCCCGAGCTTATGCAGATAGCGATGTACAATCGCCTGCCGACCCCCGATCGGATGTTTACGCTCCGGTCGAAGGCGTACGACGCGTACATGGACCTGCTTCTGAGGGGGCCTGGCGACTGGACGCTCTCGCAAGCAGCAGATGGCGGCATGGTTGACTGGCGGTGATCGTGTACAGGGCTGCGTGGTCGCCGGCCTATCGGGGCTCATCGGGTTCGGGATTGGCCAGGGCATGGGCCAATCTGGTTGGAACAAGCAGGAGAAAGCAGTATGACCTTTGACGAGTTCATCGCGGGATGCATAGCGGCTACTATCTTAGTAGGCGTAGGGTGTGCTATTGGCCAGGGCTGCGGCCAGTCTGAGTTTAATAAGCGGGCTGTGGAGGCCGGGGCCGGAGAGTACCGGGCGGATCCACGGACTGGGCAGACCCAGTTTGTGTTCTTCCCCCGGCCAACGACGGCCCCTGTAGAGAAAGGACCTTGAGATGGACGGGTACGAGAAATCCGCAGTATCGATCGTGATTCTGATCTGGACATTTCTAGTGTTTGCTGTAGCCGAGAGCATCGGGGAATCGTATGCGAAGGACAGATGTCAGAGGGAGGCGGTAGTGGCCGGGGCCGCCCAGTACAGGTCAGATCTGACCACGGGTTCACCCGTGTTCTACTACCTGGATGGCCGGCTGCCTGCAGAGAGGAAAGGACCTTAATGCCAGAGATTGACGTCGTTTACGAGAACTGGAGGCCAGAGATAGGCTCAGATCGCAAGGGGTACTGGACCCAGACCTACCTGGGGGTCCCCTACTGGACGTGCGATCCGCGGCCGGAGGATGTGTGGCTCGGGGATATCGCACATCACCTGTCGATCGAGAACAGGTATGGGGGTGCGAGTATCGTTCCCTACTCTGTGGCCCAGCACTCGGTTGAATGCTGCTACCGGGCCTCTCTGGATGCCAGGGCCTGGCTCCTGTTCCATGACGCGGAGGAGGCCTATACCAAGGATCTCCCCCGGCCGATCAAGGCTGCAATCCCCCAGTTCAAGGCCATAGGAGAGCTCAACCGGCAGGCTATAGCCCAGCGGCTGGGGTTGCCCTGGCCGATCCCCGAGGCGATCCAAGCCGAGATCCACGAGATCGACAACCGGATGCTGGCCACTGAGCGAAGGGATCTGCTGCGTCCATCTAAGCTCGAATGGCAGCTGAAGCATGAGCCGTACGCGGAAAGGCTTCAGGCCTGGTCCTGGGATAAGGCAGAGACGTTCTTCCTGTCCACGGCCAGGTCTGTGCTGAACCAGGATCTGTTTAGTGCCTGCCTGTATCCGGCTGACACCCAACTTGTTTAAGGAGAAGAAGATGTCGAAGAAGACGATTGAAGTGGCGGGCGAAGAATGGCTCCAGAATACGGTGGGAGATGCTCTAACCCAGCAGATCTCCCAGGTCGTTCAGCGAGGGGCCCAGGACTACGCCCTGGGCATTCTCCGGGAGAAGAACCCGTATACGAAGACGACACCCGCCCTGTGGAACGCCTGGGACCGGGGGTGGGCTACGGCCCAGGATATGATCGACCCGAGTATCGGGGAAGAGGTCAAGGAGAAGTTTGCCCAGCTGCAGCCCAAGGCGGTGGACACCTGGAAGTGTGCCGACGGTCAGTTCAAGGTCGGGGATAAGCTCTGGACGCGCTACGGGGATGACTGGGTGCAGGTCCGATCGTTTGGCACACAGTATAAGGGATGCTACGGTAAGATAGCGATACTGCTTGCGGCCAGCAAGATCAACGCGTGCACCACTGTGGCCTTTCCAGAGGACTGCTATCTTCAGGATCCTCGGCAGCATACGTGTGCCGACGGCCAGTTCAAGGTCGGGGATGATCTCTATGTGCATACGGGTGGGATGTACCCGGTGAAAGGGCCTTATCCGGTGCGATCGGTGGCCGCCGATGGGCTGATCACGCTCGGCGGTGGGTTTGTAGCTCACAGAGATAAGTGCTACACGGTGTATCCCGAGAAGCTCAAGATGTACGAGTGTGCCGATGGCCGGTTCAATCTGGGGGATGCCCTGTGGATGCCCTCTTCTGACGCCCCGGGCGGATACGTACAGGTCAGGGCCCACTCGGTCGGAAGTGGTTCGGATGGGGCCATCATCTGGCAAGCCTCGTCGTCACCCATGTGTGCCAAGGCCTCGGCCTGCTACCTGAAGAAGCCTGAGCCCAGGTTCCGGGTGGTTGGAGGTGTCTACGAGTATCTGTGTGCTGACGGATGGTGCAGACTCTGGGACAAGCTGTTCTCGTACCCAGAGGGTGAACGCTATCCAGTGGCCCGGACTGTAACCTGTGTCTCCAAGTGCTCTTCTGACTCACCAGAGGTCGGATTCGACTACCAGAATCCGACGACCCTGGCCAAGGACTGCTATCGGAAGAATCCTGGTATGCGTTAACCTAGCTCCTTTATCTGCCCGTGTGGGCAGGTTCATAAGGCCTCTCTCCACCCGGGGAGAGGCTTTTTTTTAGCTATCAGGGGCTAGGGTATACTCAGGTAATGGCACTAGTAACTCAAGACGGCCTCACCCAGGGCATTCGTGACTCGCATTTCGAGATCGTGGTGGCTGCTTCTGACGCTCCGCTTTCGGCGAAAGCCGGAGCTCAGTTTGTTTGCGACGGCACGGCAGACGATGTACAGATCCAAGCGGCACATGACCTGATTGCGGCTACTGGCTCCGGCACCATTCGTTTATCGGCCGGCACGTTTTACATCAGTGCCACTATCAATCTGACCAATCGCGTTATGATGTGTGGGACCGGGTCCGATCACACAACGCTGTATCTGGCCAATGCCGCCAACTGCGACATGATCAAGTTGATGCCCTTCGATCCGACGACCGGCGGGTTCTATACCACGAACGCTCTGAGCATGTTCCGGGACTTTCGGATGCATGGAAACCGCACCAATCAGTCGGCATGGAATGGGACGACGAACCCGTTGCGCGGGATCGTGCAGATGCCCTCTACCACGGGGCCGACCAAGAACGCCTGGATCGACATCCAGTTTGTAAACATCTGGTTCAGTTCCATGGCTGGCAGTGCTATTGAGCTATGCCAACAGTGGGAGCATCGGGTTTTGCAGTGTGTATTCGAGCAGAGCACTGGGGCGGCTGTGTATTTCAACATTCCATCGGGTCAGATATGCGGCCCGATCTGGATCAGCGAATGCTTCGCGATCGACAACGCAGGGCCATTCATTGACTGCACCGTAAATGGCACGGTTGGCAATGCGGGATACCTGAACGGACTGTACGTGCGGTCTAACCACGTGGGGCAGAGCACTGCGACTATCAGCGATCATCTGATCCACGTTCCACCGTCGGTCAATGTCACGTTCAGCGACAATAACTTCTACCCGAAGTTCACGGCGGCCAACACGTATGACACCGTGTACCTGGACAACCAGGCATCTTCGACCGCCAATGGGTACTCCTTCACAGGAAACCGCTTCACCTACACCGCCAACGTGCCTCGTTATGCCCTGCACTTCGTAACTGCCTATCCGCAGACGATGGGGATGATCACGATCACCGGCAACCTGCTCAACGGGGCAGGAACGGATCTGATCCGGTTCAACGATGCCACGGCTAATTTCGATGGCGCCATCGTGTACCTGACGGTCACCGGCAATGTGATGGCAGGCTCGCCCAATGGCATCTACTTCTACGGGGGCGGGCATGCGGTGATCGAGGGGAATAACTCGGAGTGCTCGGTGAGCTTCGCGGCGGTGTCCACGTATGTCACCCAGGGGGTCATCACGGGGAACCGGTGGAATACGGCCCCGACTACGATCGGGAGCGCGTTTTCCCCGGCGATGCAGGTGTTCAACAATGCCGGGCCGGAAGCAACACACACGTACAACGCACAGGCGACGACCGCCTTGGATGGCAGGCATCTCGGCTTGATCACGGTCTCCAACACGGTGGACATCGTTGTGTTCCTCCAGGACACCTTCAACGCCAACCGCGATATGTCCGGGAGACGAATCACGTTCAAGAAGATCTCGGCCGATGCCAAGAAGCTGATCATCGTACCCTACTGGGCTGCCAAGAACTCCAACACGCCGGTAACGGATGCTGGCGGCGGCAGTGTCTGCACGGTCGGAGCGACATTTGCAGCGGCGCTCGCTGGCGACAAGGTTGCCATCGGGCAAAAGGCCAATATCCAAGCCGGGGTCTACGCGATTGCCAGCGTCAATACCGGGGCGGGGACGATCACCCTGACCACGAATGCAGTGTTAGCCGCGGCGGGCAATCAGACCGGCTGCCTCGTGGCCTTGCTGCCGCCACTGGCAACCTGCTCTATTGAAGGGGCGGGATCATTCGAGGCGATTGATGCCCTGGGTGACACCGTGACCCTGGAGTGCGATGGGATTGGGACCGGGTGCGTGTGGCGAATTGTCTCGAAGATTATCGCGTAGATGAGATGCCAAGATGATTACATGGAACGGATCAGCAGGATTGAACTTGTATGCTGCGACACAGGCGGGGGCCCAGGACGCCGTGGTAATGACCTATTCAAATGGCCAGTACTCGGCGGATGTCGCGGACACCTTTTCCGTATTTAATAGGGTAGGCGGGTCCCCGGGCATCGGAGATCCTCAGTACACGATTCCATTAGCCAGTGTATTGGCCTCAGCCGGGGGGACCCTGCCCGTAGCCAAAGTAATGGTCTCTGCTGGCGGAACATTGGATCCGGCTAATGTACTGGGTACTGCAGTGGGTGCTGGTGGCACATTCGACGTTACGAATGTGGAGAACACCGACCGCCCGGCACCCTTTGGCCAGCTTGGGATCAGCTGACGCGGTATACTCTTGGGCATGGCATTCACATACAGAGCGACGGGCATTGAGTTCACGGAAGAGGAGATGGCAGTACTCGGAGTTGACCGAGATACTCCATCGGCACAGATAGACCCCAACAATAAGTTCGAGTCCACGGTCTACACGAGTCCGGAGAACCACGTACATCTGATGGTCAACGGGCAGCGGAGGTCTAATGGCACTCGCCTTCAAAACTATCGGATCTGACTCATCGGCCGGCGGAGATGTCGAAGTGGTCGAACCGGGGCAGGCCCGGACGCTGGGCGAATGGTCAAGTGGAATGATCGATCCAAATGCGGAGTTCGAGGTGGACGTAGTGTCAAAGGATGGCCGGAGCATGTCTAAGGTCAAGGTTGGAGGGCCCCGAGCCGCACAGAGGGCAAAGGTCGTAGGCGATCGGGCGGTCCCGGTCCAGCCAGGCTCGCGCCGACCCCAGGAACCGACGAGGATGGCCAGACCGGCCAAAGTGGAGGAACCGATGTCAGAGATGGGTGAAGACCAGGGGCAGGACCAGGTGTGGACCTCAGAGGAGAGGAAGCCGTTGGAAACGATTCAGACTAAGCCTATGGTGTCCGAGCAGGTCGAAGAGCGACGAGTGGTACGCATACCGCCACAGACCGCCCAGGCCCCAAGGCGGAAGCGGGTGGCTGTCACGTTCATCATCGACAAGATGAGGATCGCCGTTGGGTATGACGACGTGATCCTCTCCCCGAACAAGGCTGGGCTCCTCCTTGTGTGGAACCCAGAGGGGGGTGGGAGCCGTCCTCCGCAGTTTGAGAGTGGGGATGCCGACTCGAAGATCCAGTTGCTGATCGATGGTCAGCTCATTACCTGTGCGTACACCGGGCAGACCTATGTTATCTCAGGGGGCCTGGAGCTTACTGACTTCTTGATCCTGGGGGCGGAGAGCACGCAGCCCGAGGCCTGATAGACTGGAGTCTGATGGAAAAGCACGCAAATACAGTGGCGGGCACCACCTGGTGTGAATGCTTCAGGCGACCTCTCACCCAGCGGGAGGTGCTCGGTCAGCCTATCTTTTCTGCCGAGGCCTATGAGCCAGCATTCAAGTCTGAGGCTGGAGACCCGCTGATCAAGGCTTCGGCTGACGACTGTGGGCGTCTCCGGTGCCCCTGCCAACGTCTGCGTACATTGGCCGTAACTCCTGCTGATGCAAAGGAATAGCGATGGGAATGCTCGACGGCAATACAGGAGAGGCCCAGAACGTTGAAGGTCAGCGGATGCGGACTTATCCGAACCCATTCCTCTCTTATTCCACGGCCCAGATGCCCCGGTCGGTCCCTGAGCTGCTCCGGTGGTGCGAGCATCTGTGGTACCGGTCGCCTACCTATGCCCAGGCCATGAAGCGGATGGTCCGGTACTTCCTGACCGACGTGGATATCACCAACTGTTCGGATCAGCAGAGGAAACGGGTCGAGAAGTTCCTGAACGGGCCGTTTGACGTGCTCAATACGGCTGCTGCGTTGGGCGACGATTACATGGCGTACGCCAACAGTTTTTCTTCCGTCTACCTGCCGTTCTCCCGGTTCCTGGCCTGTACTGAGTGTGGCCAAGAGCTCAGGATCGATCGGGTCAACTACAAGTTCAAGGACTTCAAATTCATCTGGAAGTGTGGGAAGTGCAAGTCTAACCAGGTGACGGAGAAGCCTATAGACCGCCGGCGGCCGATGGAAGAGGATATCCATGTCATCCGCTGGACCCCCCATCGGATGAAGATCAAGGAACACCCGATCTCCGGGAAGTGCGTTTACTCGTGGGACCCTGATCCCCAGATTGTTAAGGAGCTCAAGGAGGGGGATCCGTTCACGCTGGAGACGATGCCATGGGATATCGTACGAGCCATACAGGCCGGGAAACTGTTCCAGTTCAACCCGGGGGTCGTCTTCCACATGCGGAACAAGACGCTCGCGGGCGTTGATGTTAAGGGATGGGGGATCGGGAACTTCCTTCACCTGTTCTCACAAGCATGGTATATACAGACTCTTAAGCTTTATAATGAAGTTCTCGCGCAAGAATATATAGTTCCGTTCCGGGTGATCAGTCCTGCAGCACCCCAGGCGGGGATCGACGCCTCCGCTATAAACCCCGCGATGTTCAACGGTATGGTGAGCCAAATGCTCAAACAGCATCGGCGAAATCCTGGGGGGTGGAATTTCGTGGGCTCGCCAATCGCATATCAGTGCCTCGGAGGTGAAGGCACCCAGATGATCACCCATGACATGATCGGGGCGGCCACCGACGAGATGCTAAATGCTTCCGGTGTCCCTGCGGAGATGTACCGCGGCACCATGAAGTTCGACGTACTGCCTGTGGCGTTGAGGACTGTGCAGCAAACTTTTTCGGACTACCTATCCGGCATAAATCTTTGGTTGTCATGGTTGAACAAGACAGTATCCACGGCCATGGCCTGGGAAGGATGTGACGCTAAGTTCAAGCCTGTCACGCTTGCCGATGATATTGAGAACCGGCAGATGGTGATGAGTCTTGCGACCAGCCAGCGGATCGACATGGGCCCGATCCTTGAGCGGATGGGCGTGGACCCCGATCAGGATCGGAAGAATCGCTTCCGCAGTCAGCGTCTTGAGGCTGAGGCTCAGATGGAACTTTCTTCGGACCTTTCTATACTGCAGCAACAAGCTCAGTCCAAGCAGAGCCCCATGCTCCAGGCTGCAGGGGTCACCGGACAGCCGAGTCAGCCTTCTGCTGGCGGGTCCGGCGGCGGCACGAGCCTCCCGCAACTTACACAGCAGGCTGAGCAATTGGCTACTAAGCTCTTACAGATACCGTACGAACAAAGAAAATCCGAAATGTTGAAGCTGAAGCAATCGGATGAAACGCTCTGGTCTTTGGTCAAAGCAAAAATGCAGCTGGCTCGCCAAAGTCAAGAGACGCAGAACGAAGGGCAGCAGCAGGCCCAATGAGGATCTGCAAATGACCACTGAGCAGCCCAATCCGGCCCCGGACAAGCCCCTCATAGTCACCATCCCCCTGCATAAGCTGAACCTGGAGCCGAGCGAGGCGGAGAAGAACTGCATCCGTGATATCTACGAGTGGCAACTGGCGTCTGAGCGATCTGTGATCCGCTGGACCGGGTGGCAGCAGATATGAGGACTTATGCCCAACTCCTTACCCTCAAAGCAGTTAACGGACTACGCGGTTGAGCGGTTACGCTTGTTCGAGGCGGCCGACACCGCTAAGTTAGGAGGTCTCCCAGTCCGCGGCCGCCAGCTAAAGGTGGGGAACGTCGTGGAGCTTCTGGTGGAGAACCAAGAGGAGAATGGCACTCTATACCTTGTGAGACCCGCTGTGACCCCTGGGCAACCCCTCAGCGATACCCAGCCCTTGGAGATCTGGTCCCCCGGACTCTGTGTCCTGCAGAAGAACGGCGGGTTTAATATCCAGGCCGTCTCGATCCCGGTCGATCCTGAAGCCGGCTACATCCTCAAGCCCGGGAACGTAACTGGGTTTTCTGTCCCGAGTGCGAGGACCGCGTTTATCGTCTCGGGCCAGGTTCAGAACTGATACACCGTAGCCGGGTGCACCCGGCAGTGTTTGCGTGGGCCGGCTGAATGACACAGCCGGCCTTTTTTCTGTCAGATATACGTACACGTTCTCCTTACGGGCTAAGATCGATGTACACTGGTGGTATGACCTCAGAGCTCCTATTTAAGCTCGCCTCTGCCCTCGACGGCCAGACCCTGCCCGTCCAGCCCCTCCCCCACGGCCGGGGCGTAAGTCTCCCGCTGGTCCAGGCCATAGCCCGGATGAAGGCCAGTGTGGTTAATAACGCGACACCCTGGCAGATGGGGAGACAGGCTCCGAAGCAAGCAGCAGCCGCCCCCCTGGTCCCCGGGACCTCCGGAAAGACCCCGATTGCCCCTAGCACTCCGAAGGCTGCTCCTGTGCTTCCAGAGGGCACCCCTCAGTGGAGGGTTAATGCCGGTAATGACATTCAGGAGTTGAAGACTGCCGGCAGGTACACCCCTAAGCTGGGCATGGGGATTATCGCCAGACATCAGAATGCGGCATTGACCGGTGGGGATGAGAACACAGCTCGGCAGCAGTATCAGCATAATCTGCAGGCCAAGGGCGAGGCTAACGCTGGAACAGCCCAGCAGGCTCTTGACTCTTTCAACAAGGGTATTGTCGACTCGGCACTCCTACCGGCTGGACATGCACTTGGGCTGGTCAGTGGCCAGGATGCCAATGCCTACCATGAGATGACCTCACTGGGTAATCCGACGGCCGATACAGCACTGAACACAGTAGCCAGGATTGGTGGGGGGGTGGCCGGCACAGCCCCGTTGATGGCTGTAAAGGCTCCGTTGGCTGCTACGGCCTTATTCGCTGGGCAGGGCGGGGTGTCTGGAGATCTATCGGCGGCCGAGGAGATTGCCAGGGCCAGGCAGAATGGGCAGAATATAAGCACTGGGCAGGCTCTGGCCATGCGGGCTGGCAATGCTGGGCTTGGTGGAGTGATGGGGGCGGCGTTCCCGACAGTAGCTGGTACTGGTGGGCGGGTGGTAGGCCAGCTTGGCGGAGATATCACGAGAAGGGTCGCTGGGAGAACACTTGGTAGAGTGCTCGGCAGCGGACTTGCAAGTGCGGATCTCAGCGGGCTGCACACTGCCGCAAGCAACGTCATTGCCAGAAATACGATTGATCCTAATCGCAGCATCGGGCAGGGGGTAGGTAACAGTGCTCTGACAGGCGGAGCGATGGGAGCCGCATTTGGCGGAATGAACGCCTACGGTAAACATGATCCGCGGACTTCCTTATCTGTTTCCAACGAAGTTCTGCCACCAACTTCACCGTACAACGTGTTATCCCCGTGGTACGCGAAGGTTCCGGGAGGTCTTGACAAGGTTTATGCCGATGCTAAGACATACTGGGAATCCGACCCACAAGTTGCCCAGAAGGCTCAGGCAGGTTTTCAGAGTGGGCTGTATCGTGTCGTACGCCCCGAAGTGCCTGGTAGCCGGGCTGCCCCTACTGCCAGGTTTGCGTATGCTCCAGAAGCTCGCAACGCCTTTGGCGGTCCTTTTACGCTCGACAGCTCGGGACCTACGGCGTTTGTTCCTCGTCCGGGGACCGCCCCTCTTGGGAGCATGGCGTCTGCGGTTACTGCGCATGAAATAGGCGGGCATGGAAGTCAGAAGTCCGAAGATATAGCTGGTTTAATGGGCAGACCATACACAGCCGCTGATCTGGGTTTAGAGAAACTTCCGTCGGATGGAATGGGGCACATAAACCGGCCTATAGAGCTTCTTAACAATGTTGGTGAGATCAAGCGGCAGTACGCTCTGCACACGGGTAAACCTGTAACTAACCCTCAGGAGGCTAGTGAGGCTCTGGCCTGGTACAGGCAGAACACTGATCCTGAGCAGGCCCGACGGGTGAATACTGCCACTCATAATTTCAATCCCAGGGGCGAATGGGGAACACTTGAGCGAGCTAGAGATTGGCTTGCTAAGCGGATCCCGTCGGATCTGTATAAGAATGTGCCGGGGCTTTCTGATCTGTTGCCTCCCAGGTTTGGGCAGCAAAACGAGGTTATGGGTCGTGAGATGCTTAAGAACACCGGGAAGATCCCGACCGCCCTGGACTATCAGGTGTACGAGGACAACGGCGGGTTCCCCGACGACTGGGCAGCCCAGGTTATGCCCGGTGTGGTCAGTAACCAGCCAGTAAACCAACTTCCAGGATATGCTAGGACCTTTGGACCGAAGCAGGCGGGGGAACCGGGACCAAGGCTACCAGTGGAGAAGCTTGATCTTCCGGACATTACACCGATGGGCAAACTCAGAGGAGTGGGGGCAGAGGCTGTCACGACCCCGAGGCAGGCGTTGGCTCCAGCCTACTCAAAGCTACCTGGCGGTATCAATCGTGAGATAGACCTGGCCAAAGGGTACGCCGCCTCCCATAAGATGACCGAATTGGAGGATCAAGACTTGTCCAAGGCCGATAGGCCCTTGGCATTGCACTCTGTGCCGACCGAACAGTCGAATTACTCGGCTGGCGGGGAGACTAATGTTCCGGCCTCGTTTGTCAACGGGGCGAGAGAATCGAGATCAGAGCCAGTCTCAAGCTACCTGAGTAGACCTGCTCCGGTATCTAAGTATATAGCCCATCATGATATCGCTTCAGATCAGGCGTCATCCGCAGATCCCGCGACTAATCGTGCTCTGCAGCTGATGTTCGGAAGGCACGAGGTTGGCCACAGTCTACAAAGGAACGATACCCGGTGGACTACCTTGGAGACTAACCGTAAGCTTGAGTTGTCGAATGCGGCTGCGGACATCAAGCGGCTGTACTCGGACATTACCGGGCAGCCGGTGCATACGCCGGAAGACGCGTTGAAAGCTATTTCTTGGTTCAGGCAGAACATGGGAAAAACTGCGCCTGATCCGAAGGATCCTTCCAAGAGCTTCGCGATCCCTGAGCATCCTCGTTTTAAGGATGTAGAGGAGAACGAGGGGGGCTTCCCCGATGCCGAGATGTCCCGGCTTATGCCCGGCTACGTCCGCACCTTTAACCAGGGGGAGCCCAAGCAATCTGCAGATGCCGGGACCTCAGCCGCGGTCTACGGTGGGGCCGGGGCCCTGGCCGGCGGAGGCCTAGGTGCTCTGATCACCCTGCTCCAGGAGAGGCCCAAGCTGAAAGACTACCTGAAGAATGCCTTGATCGGAGCGGGCCTGGGCGGAGTGGGCGGTGCCGGTCTCGGAGCCTACCGAGCTGGACAGGCAAAGCCCACGGAAGATCCTAGAGCAGGGATCTCCAGCGTCTCCATGAAAGACTGGGACCTGCAGCCAGAGGAGCGGGCCAAAGAGCAGATAAGGGTGGACTCGGGGCAGAAGCTGCCCGAGGAGGACCCGGCATACCCCGGCCGGTCCCAGGCAGCCAAGAACTCCGATACATATGAAGAAGGGGTCAAGCCCTTGACGGCCATGGTCAATCCGGCGATGGCCCCGGCCATGGTCGCGATGGCCCCCGGGATGGCCCAAGAGGCGGCCACCGGGTTATCTGGTGTCGTGACCGGAAAGACATTTGAAGACAGACAGAGGGCGGCTGAGAAGCTCACTTTGAACGGGATGGGCGTATGGATGGGGGCTAACACAGTTCGACATGTGCTGAGTGGGGCAAAGGCTTCGACTAAAGCTTTGAAGACGGGGTTGGCCGTGGGCGGGGCCGGGGCCCTGGTCGAAGGCGGCCTGGACGGAGGGCGTATGTTGACCTTGGCCAAGGATATCAGGGTGCGTGAGATGAGTGCGGGACGGGAAGATCCGGGGATGGCCCAGGCCCTTTCAGAGGCCAACGGGATCATGCAGCGGCAGCACAACACAACGATCGGAGCCTTCCGTGACTACGGGGTAGGCCCAGAGGGCGAGAAGCTCGGGCCGATCGACGCGACCACCGACGCCATAGGCCGATCGCTCAACGTCCATCCAGTACTCGGCCTGGGCCAGTTCGTCAGAGGCATATTGCCCGGCCCGGACTCAGAGGTTATGAGCGGTAGGATCGGAGTGGCCCAAGGGGAGAAGAAGCTTGGGGATAAGTTCTACGGGGCCCAGAACGACGCCGCTGGCAAACCATCAGGCATCTTCAGGCTGCCCCGGCCAGGCGGTGGCTTCCAGTACGCGGAGGACTCCGCAGGCTCAAAGCCAGTGAAGTACGAAGATCCCAGGGTCCAGAGCCTGGTCAAGGGATGGAACGACCTGTCGCACAAGACACAGGGTGATGTAGAATAAGGGAACGAGGAACTATGCCAGCAACCAGTCAAAAGCAGCAGAGATTCATGGCCATGGTCGAGCAGTACAAGAAGGGCAAGCTGAAAAAGGCTGGCCCCGAGATCCGAGAGGCGGCCAGGTCCATGTCGGCCCAGGACGCTCATGACTTCGCTGCGACCCCCCGCAAGGATCTCCCGGAGAAGGCCGCTAAGCAGGTAGAGGTCATGGACCGGGCCCAGGAGCTTGGATTCTTGGTCCTCGACCTGTACCGGCGGACCGGGTCGATGGAGAAGGCAGCGGCCCTGGTCGAGACCCTGTATGGCGAGGCGATGACCCGCTTGGTCAAAGAGGCGGGCGATATGCCGGTATACGGCACACCAGAAGGCGGCAAGGCCGGACAGATGCCCCTGCAGTCACCGTACCTTGGCAACACCCACGCTGCTCCAGTTGCGGCTAAGCCAGCGGTCTCACCATTCTCTGGAGTGGCTGGGGCGGCTTCAGCTGCTTTTGCACCTTCGGGCAAGCCAGCGTTCTCACCATTCTCTGGAGTGGCGGGAGCAGTCTCCGCTAGTGCTCCGCATAAGCCGATTGAAACCGGCGGTATTCGTGACTTTGTCGGCAGTATGTTCTCTCACGCCACACCGCCCGGCGATCGGCAGTATCAGAAGGAGCTTGGAGCCTTCCGGCCGCTTGGGGAAGATCAGAACGGCAATAAGCTAGGATTCCTTGGGGGTCTTCGAGATTACTTGGGAAGAGCAAACCAGGTGAAAATGCTTCCAAGTGCATCGCAGGTTACGGGGGCAGCAGGCCATGCTTTAGAAGCCGGCAAGAGCATGCTGGGCGGATCTTCAATGGGCATGCCAATTCCCAAGAAGTCAGCTGATATGCAGCAGCCCCCGGCACCAGGTCAACCTCAGACACCGGGGCAGCCTGGGGCATTGCCCCCTGTGAACCGCTACGATATTCAGAACCTCCCGTCGTACCGGAGGATGAAAGAGTCACTCCGGCTGGCTTCACAGTCTAAGAAGAGCCAGGGCAACAAGTTACATCAGGAAGCTGCGTCACATGCTTCGGTCGCCGGCATGCCCCAAGTCCCGCAAGTTCCACAGGTACCTCAGGCACCGGCCGGTCCGAAAATGGCAGCTGACGGCGTATCTAGTAATGTCTCCGCCTTTCAGAGTAATGGTAACAGCTTCGGGGCACTCCCTCCAATTAAGTTCGGACCGGGCCAGACACCTGGTCCGTCAAATTGGACTGCAAACGAGAGTGCAGCGTACGATGCGCAGAAGGGCAGGGTGGCCGCGGCAGGCGCATACATGGCCAAGCAACAGACTAGGCCTACTCAGCCTGCGAGTATGCCTTCTGCAGCCCCGAAGCCGACAGCTCCAGCGATGCCCATGAGGGACAATCCTAACTCGATAGTTAAGCCTGACTCTCAGCCGGGTGGGATTAACTTCGGGAGAAGGGATACGGCGAGCATGCCGGCGGCTGCACCAACTCCTAAGCCTACTGCTATGCCCTCTGCCCCGAGCCCGGCGGTCAAGAGTCTGTCGGCGGTCCCCGGCGGTTCCAAGCAATCGTCGACCAAGAGTGCGGCGGTCCAAGTGGCAAAGGCTCTGATCCGTGGGATGACCCCTCACTCTAAGTGGAGTGCTGAGCAGGTCTTCGCCTCTCTGGCCTCTAAACTTCCCGAGGCAGGATTGACACAGGGCATCCCAAAGGTTCAGCAGGCACCCGCCTCTCCCCAGGCACCGGCGGTCAAACCCATGGCGAGCCAAACACCAACCTCCTCGGGCGGACCCTCCAAGCAGACAGCGGCCACCGTCGGTACAGCCAGCCAGACCTCGTCCTCGGAGAAGTAGACCGATGGCCAACGAGTGGTACAAAAATCCTGTGGGGATCGCAGAGCACATGACCGGGAGATACCCCGGGCCATTCCCCCAGGGGATCGCCGGTCCCTGGCTGAGTGCGGGGATGAAGACGCTGGTGGGGGCCGGGACCGGTTACCTTCTGTCCAAACCATTGGCCCACTTCTTCCCCCAGTTTGATGAGAGCCGTCTTGGCCTGGTCAGTGCCCTTTTAGGGGCTGGGGCCGGTGCCGGCTGGGGAGCGTTGGATATTCACGCTACTAACCTGGGCAACGCGAGACAGGCTTTCGCAGACAAGTACAGGGCGGATCCCGGGGCACTGCACAAGATGTACATAGGGGCCCAGACCGAGAACACGCTGCACCCGCCTACCGGTCAGCCGATGACCCAAGAGCAGCTGAACCAGACGTATCCGAACTCTATGCAGCTCCAGAAGCATCTGGAGGAGACCGGGGGTCATAGCTACGATGACCTCCAGAATTGGATGAAGCTACCGCCCAAGCTGGATGGAGAGAAGCAGAGCTCAGAGTTCCTCGGGCAACAGTCATTGCTCCCTGCGGCCATGGTCTGGGGGGCTCGGATCGATCCGGGGGTAGCCGCAGGCACGCTGATCACAGATCCTATATTGAACCCGGCGGAGAAAGCAACTGCCTTCCGGACGTTGGCGGGGGCCATGCAGTCCCGGAACGACCAGGGGCTGATCACCACGGGAGACTTGGTCCGGGGAGCGATGGGAGCGGGCTTGGGGTATGCCGCGGGCTCCCTGGTCGGGAGGACGATGGGCGCTGTGTTCGGGGCTCCCCCCGAACTCCAGCAAACATTGGGCCGGATAGGATTAGTAGGTGGGCTGTTACGTGCAAGTGGAATCTGGCGAGGATGACCCTATGCGTCTGCTGAATCTAATCCCAAGACTGAAACTCACGTTGCTCCGGGTGCTCGTCCCAGGCTGTCAAGTTCAGCTCAAGGCTGTAGACAGCCGGCTCACCCTGACCTGTGATTCACCGTTGGCCACCAGTTGCCCTTGTGCTTGCCTGCTCGAGCTGTGGAAGGCGAATAGGGAACGCAGGTGGCGGATAGCCGGGTTTGGGGCCAATGCGGGGGTCCTCGCCCTACTCCTGCTTGGGGGGTATACCAGGCAGGACATGATCGTCGTACTCGCGCTGACCATACTGGCATTGTCCATGCTCGTCATACCCAATCGACTACGGCCTGACCATTGTCAGCCCCATGCTTGTGCGTTGCTCCGGGCAGCCCAAAGGTTGGAGATTCTCTCGTTTGGGATCAACCTGGGCCTGGTCGGCGATCACCAGTTACACCACTTTTTCGGCTAGGAGGCTAACATGGGACAGTATTTCCGATATGGGATTGCCTCGGCCTTGGCCCATGCGGGTGTCACACCCGGTGAGCTAGAGGCCCAGCTGAACAAGCAGGGTGAGACCTCGATGCTCGCCAACCTGGCGGATGCCGTAGCCTATTTGACGTTGGCCGTTCCGCCCTTGGCCGGGGCCGCCGTGGGCTACGGAGCGAGCCGGATGCTGACCCCGGACGCTTCGAGCAAGTTGGACGAGATGCGTAAGGCTCAGGTGTTGGCCGACCTGGAGCGGAACAGTCGGGAACTTCGACGGAAATTGAACATCAAGGAGACAGATGCAGACGCGAGTACCAGTGCACAGGGAGCAGAATCTTCCGATCCTGGAAGAGCAATCGTCGCTAGTTGAGCGGGGGGATGAAGGGCTGGTCGTGAACCCTGAGGGGTTCGTCGATCTCCTGAATCTGAGTGACGAGAAGCATCTGGAGAAATATAGGCAGATCACTAACCTGGCGGCCAAGGGCTATGCCCAGATCCACGTAGAGGACCGTCAGTTTGTGGACGGTAAGTTCATTGTCCTTGTCCGGTGGACCCAGTTTGCACTCCAGTATCCTGAACACGCCAATCGCGGTCTCAGGAGCAATAACGGCCAGTTCTCGTTCCAATCCGGGTAAAATCCAAGTATGGCCACCGAACGCACAAGTTTCCTCACGAAGTCTGCTGACGAGGTGCCCGAGGTAGAGGGTAAGCAGCTGCTCGATTCTGCATTGACCCAGGATCTTGGTGTTTGGTCCAGGAACCACCCCTATGATTCCAACCGGCTGATGAAGTACTTGTCCGGGGGCCCCCAGCAGGGATCCACGATGGCCACGTTCGGGATGGGGGCTATCGGGGCCGGGGGTCTAGGCCTTCTGGCATACCACCTGTATAGGCTTAACCAAGAACAGCAGAAGAAGACAGAGCCGAAGTTGGCCATGACCCTCCCCCAGCTGATAGTGGCTGCCGGGGACCGGGCTGGGGATATTGCGAGTGGGGTGGGGACCGCCGCATCTAAGGGATTGGATTATGCATCGTCCGCGGCCGGGGCCGCTACTGGCCGGGGCTCCTGGTACCAGAACCCTGGGGTGACCGTTCCCCTCTCGTTGGGGGCTGCGGCCCTCGTGGCAGGTGGGCTTATGGCCAAGAAGAAGATGGACGCCGAGTATGCCGATGATGAGGCTGACACCTCGATCGATGCCCGTGTCCGCCGGGCCCAAGCAGAGTACTCGAAGCTCTTGGATCGGGAACGGCAGTCGCATAAGAAGGCATCCTCAGGTTTCGACCTCTATGAGTTTGTCGACCGCCTGGAGAGGGTGCTGGACGATGGGGAGAAGCGAGCTTCGTTCCCCGAGGCCATGCTCTACCCCTATATGATCCTGTCGGCGTTGGCCGGTGCGTACGGTGGGTACCGCTTGGACCAGAGGCTGAACCCCGAGGTGATCAAGGGCGAGGCCGAGAAGGAAGCTCAACGCAGGTCCAAGAAGCTCAGCCCTCCTCCGATCTATCTGACTTCTGTGGATCCGGGGGAGAACCCTGACAAGCTCTCCAGAGGGCTGAGCTCCGATCGGGCTCTTGTGGTGCCGATAGGGGCCAAGCAGGCCTCGGAAGAGCTGGGTAAGTACATTGCCCACATGAGTTCCCTGGACCTGGCCCGAGCGTTCATCAAGGGTGCGGACGTCCACGGGCTGCTCGATGGACCCATGCGGAAGCGAGCGGTCGAGTTGGGGTGGGTCTCAGATATCCGTTTCGAGAAGCAGGCGGCTGGCGAGTACACGCCTGGTTACGGGTACGGTGGCGAGGTCATCCAGAATGCGATCGACTCCAAGCTCTTGAACCCTGCACAGTTAGCAGAGGCCCAAAGGGCTCAGGAGCTATACCAGGGTAGGGGGATGCTCCCATTTGCCATGCAGAACTTCGCCCAGACCAATCCCCAGCATGTGGCATACCACGGGTATCTCGACCGCACGGCTCGTAATCTGCGGTATGACCCGGCTACCAACAACTACAAGTTCACCCCTGAGGCACTCACCGAGTTTGGGAAGAGCCCGGCCGCCCAGGCTGCCGTGAGCGGCAAGGGGGGACTCGAAGGTACGTTCAAGAGTGTTATGGATGCAACGACCGGCGGGGGACCGGCCTCCCAGATCTATGGACCGATCCCGTTGCTGACCGGTGCCAACCAGGGTCAGATTGATCAGTTCATCGAGGGGAAGCAGGCAGAGATCCAGACGATCCAGGCCAATCCCAATCTGCAGGAGGCGGACAAGCAGGCTCAGATCCGGAAGCTGCAGGTGAATATTGCCAAGGTCCAGGACACTACGAACATGGCGAAGTTTAATGCTCTCAAGGAGCTGCACGACACGGGCAAGGCCAGCCCGGCCCAGGAAGAGCAGTTCAAAGCCTTGGGCAAGAATTACGATCAACGAGCGATGAACGTTGCGGGTGCCAAAGGGACCGGTGGTCAGATCATGGCCATGCTCGGTAACATGCACCCAGCACAGTTGATGGGTCTCTTGGCTGCGATCGGTGGGTTTGCCACGGACCACCCGTTGATCGGGATGGTCGGGGTGTTAGCCACTCTGTTCGGTGGGATGCTCGCTCAGAAGATGGGGTGGGATACGTCGCTCGGCGAGACGTGGAAGGGCGTACAGAATCTGATGCAGGGTAAGCCGTTCAACGATCAGCAACAGGCACCAGCGGCTCCCCAGACTACGCCAGCGGCTGCTGCTGCTACTGGTGCTCCGGCGGCCGCCACGGCACCCGCGGCCCCCGCACCAGCCCCTGCCCCGCAGGCACCAGCAGTGACCAATCCTGATCTGCCGGTGACCGATCCGTTTAGGGGTCCAAATGAGACTTCGGTACCGAAAGCTCTCGATCCGAAGAGCGAATCTAATCTGGCCCAGCTCACGCTTAATCGGTCTACAGGGCAGCAGCCGACTGCCGGGCGTGCCGTGGTAGGAGATGAAAATGGAGATGAATCTACCCCTGGCATATCCGGACAAGGTCTATACGCCGTTCAGACCCGATTGTCTGAGAAGTACCCGCAAATGTTCCGTGGAGTTACAGATGAGGATAGACTAAAGTACAAGCCTGGAGAACCGCCGAGGGGAGACAATGTCGGGCATAAAACCTGGGAACAGCCCAAGCCGGAGGTTGCCCCTCCTGAGGCTAAGCAGACTACAGGTCAGCCTGTGCAGCCGCCACCGGCATCTCCGCAGACTGGGCCAAATTCCGGGATGTTTGATTGGATTGGCAGTCAGGCATCGAAGATGTTCACACCGGCACCGACACAGCCACCGGTACAGCTCCCGGCGGCCCCAGAGCAACACGCTCAGCTCCCTGTCAAACATCCGATCGTCCCAGGTTCCGGCCCTGTCCGCGGCCTCGTCTAAGCCTAGTCTGATAAACTAGGGATATGCCCGAAGAGCTTGAAGATCCCGTGGCCCTCCGCGCCCTTGACGATATCCCTGCCCTCCGCAAGGCGGTCGATGACAAGGTCTTTTCGTCAATTCAGAGCAAGTTCCCTGTCGAGAACCAGAAGTACCGGTTAGAGCTCTCGGACCTCGGATGGTCAGGGCCCAAAGACTTCTCGATCGCCGAGCAGAAGGAAGCGATCTTGAAGAGGAGAACTCTCGGCCGGAAGCTCAAAGGCACCTGGAACCTGATTGATAAGGCTACTGGGCAGAGTGTAGACAAGCAGACCAAGATGGTCGCTTCGGTCCCCTACATGACCCAGGATGGGGTGTTCATCCACAACGGGGGCCAGTACACGCTGGCCAACCAGAGCCGGGTGAAGCCCGGGGTCTACAGCCGCCAGAAGGAGAACGGGGAGCTCGAGAGCGTATTCAACGTACAGCGGGGTAAGTCGTTCCGGATCTCGATGGAGCCAGAGACCGGTGTGTTCAAAATGAGCCTGGATCAGGGGAACATCCCTCTCCTGCCAGTGCTACGTGCCCTTGGAGTGGACGACAAGCAGCTGGAAGACGCATTGGGCAAAGAGCTGCTGGCGAAGAACACGGGGATCCGGGCTGAGGGGGATGCTGTGATCCGAGCAGCTCTCCGGATGGGGAGCGAGAAGCTCCAGGCCCTGAAGCTTACGCCACAGGAGACTCTCAGGCAGGCGTTGGACGCTACCCGGATCGATCGTCGGGTTATGCAGAGGAATCTCGGGTTGGACACAGATCGGGTAACTCCTGGGGCGATGCTCGGAGCGGCCAAGAAGCTCCTGCAGCTGAACCGGGGAGAAGTAGACTTCGACGATCGTGATGACCAGGCTAACCAGCAGATCATGGGCCCTGAGGACCTGCTGGCCGAAAGGATCACTAAGGATGCCGGGGGATTGGTCCGCAATCTGCTGTGGAAGGCGACGAGGCACGGATCGCTGAAGGCGATGCCCGCCTCCGCGCTGACTCCTCAATTACACTCAGCGATATTGTACAGCGGGCTGGGCACGCACGGGACAGAAACCAACCCTGTGGAAATCCTTGACCAGCATTTGCGGATTACTCGGTTGGGTGAGGGTGGGATTACCTCCAAAGGGTCAATCCCAATGGAGAGTCGTAACCAGCATCCATCACAGCTCGGGTTCATAGACCCTATCTTCACTGTTGAGTCGAGCTCCGTGGGTGTCGATGTCCGGGCCGCTACCGGAACACTCAAAGGATCTGACGGGCGACTGTACTCTCAGATGCGAGATGCACGCACCGGAAAGATTGCGCCGATCGCAGCCGAGGACGTATGGGGTAAGGTTGTGGCGTTCCCCGGAGAACTGGACGACCCTAAGGCTAAGCTGGTCCGGGCCTCGGTCAAGGGCAAGCTGACCGTGGTCCCCCGTGATCAGGTGGATTACGTGCCTCCAGCACCCGAGCGGATGTTCTCGACCATGTCCAACCTGGTCCCTGGGTTCAGCGGGGAGAAGGGAGGCCGGCACATCATGGGCTCTCGCATGATCAAGCAGGCTTTGCCCCTGGAGCATGGGGAGGCCCCGCATGTTCAGAGCTCGGATGATGACGGGGTCAGTTTCGAGTCTAAGGTTGGCAATCGATCGGTGGTCCGGGCCAAGAGTGATGGGCGGGTATTGGAGGTTACCCCTGATGCGATCACCGTCTCATACGGCGGAGACGGCAAGGACGTTCACCAGCTCTACAACAACTTCCCCTACAACTACGCGACGTTCATCCATCACACCCCAGCGGTCAAAGCAGGGGATACGGTCAAATCTGGGCAGATGCTGGCCCATGCGAACTTCACGGACAAGGACGGGACACTCGCCCTTGGGAAGAACCTGAAGGTCGCGTATCTGCCGTTCTCGTATAAGGGTGCCCCGAACCACGAGGACGCCATCATCATCAGCGAGACCGCGGCTAAGAAGCTGGCCGCCGAGCGTATGCACCAGGTGAGCTACGAACCTGGAGAGGGCAAAGAAGTCGATCGCGGTAAGTTCCTCGGGATGTATCCGTCGAAGTACACCAGGGATCAGTTGAGCATGGTGGGCGATGATGGGGTGGTCAAGCAGGGTACGGTCGTGAACGAGGGTGACCCGCTGATCCTGGCCGTGGGGCAGAGGAAGACCTTGCGGAGCCAGGCAGTGCATGCAACCAGGCACTCTGCATGGGCCGACGACAGTGTGACTTGGGATAAGAGCTACCCTGGGACAGTCACAGACACATACCGGGATGATGACGGACAGGTCAAGGTCATTGTCAAGGGCGTGGAGCCCATGCATGTCGGGGATAAGCTAGCTGGTACATTCGGGGACAAAGGAATTGTAAGTGCAGTAGTGCCAGATACTTCCATGCCGCATGATCAGGGCGGAGAACCTACTGAAATTGTGGTGAATCCACTGGGCATTACAAGCCGTGTTAATCACATTCAGGTGGTGGCCGCCGCCCTGGGGAAGATCGCGGCTAAGACCGGAAAACCGTATCTGGTCAGGCCGTTCCAGGGCGATTGGGCGAATTTCGCAAAGACCGAGTTGGCCAAGAACGGGATGAAACTGGAGGAGGACGTACACGATCCTGAGACTGGGCGTACGCTGAAGGACGTGGCGGTCGGTAACCGCTTCTACTACAGGCTCATGCACTCAGCGGAGGGTAAGGAAGGGGCTAGGGACGAGGTTGGAGGGTACACGGCCGAGGATTTACCGAGCAAGGGCGAAGAGGGGAACTCTAAGCGGCTTGGTCTGCTTGATACCAACGCACTCCTGTCGATGGGTGCCACTAACGTCCTCAAAGATGCCAAGTTGGTCCGCGGCCAGCGAAACGACGATTTCTGGGATGCTTTTCGACGCGGGCTTCCAACACCTCCATTGCATCGACCTATGGTCTACGATAAGTTCCTGGCCTACCTGAAGGGGGCCGGGGTCAATGTACAGGAGAAGGACGGAGACCTGAACTTCGGGGCGATGACCGATTCGGACATAAAGCAGTTGGCTCCGTACTCTCTGACCTCGGGGGATGCCGTGGACAGAAAGACCGGAGAGGCTGTACCAGGCGGCCTGTTCGACACAGGGATGACCGGTGGCCACCATGGACAAAGATGGTCGTCCTTGCCCCTGCAGGAGAAGATGCCCAGCCCGATCATGGAGGATCCGCTCCGCCGGTTGCTGGGGCTTACGGTAAAAGAGTACCGAGAGCAGCTGGCAAAGGACCCTGCAGAGCTCGAGCAGAAAGTTGGAGGGATAGACGTTGGCAAGGAGTGGGATCGGCTAAAGCAGCAGATCCCTGGTCTGAAAGGTCAGAAGCGGGATGACGCCATACGCAAGCTGGGGTACCTGGATGGTCTGAAAAAGACCGGTGTCGACCCCAAGAGCTTGTTCTGGTCGGCTGTGCCCGTAGTACCCCCGATGTTCCGGCCCGTGTCGATCATCGACGGAATGCAACTGACGAGTGATGCCAATCTCATGTACAAGGAGCTCTTCTCGCTCAATGACAATCTGAAAGATGCCAAAGAGAAGGGAATGCCTTTAGGCGAGCACCGCCTTGCTGTATATGACGCTATTCGAGCGGCTGTTGGCCGCGATAACTCGGTAAATCCAGAGCTTGAGAATAAGAACGTTGGTGGTCTGTTAGCTCATGTGTTCGGTAAAGATACTAACAAAACCGGCCTCCTCCAACGGCGTATGGTAGGCTCTTCCATGGTCGGATCGGGCAAGGCCGTGTTCTCCCCAGACGATTCTCTGGACGTGGATGATGCGGGTATCCCTGAGAATACTGCATGGCAGGTGTACAAGCCGTTCATCCTCCGTCGGCTCTCTCAGCAGTACAACGCAGGTGCCAGTCGGGTTCCGGTCCTGGAGTTAGCTAAGTGGGTAGAGAACAGGGATCCGCGAGCCAGACAGGCGATGGACAAGGAGATGGAAGAACGTCCAATCCTGATGACTAGAGCTCCAGTTTGGCACCGCTACGGGTACATGGCGTTCAACCCTAAGATCAGGCAGAGCAGCACGATAGCCCTGCATCCGTTTGTCCTCCCTGGGTTCGGGGCGGATGCGGATGGTGACGTACTGTCCTACTCAGTACCGGTCACCGCCGAGGCCGTGAAAGATGCCCGTGAGAAGATGATGCCCTCCCGCAATCTCCTGGCGGTCAACACGTTCAAACCCCATATGGGCCCACGCCAGGAGTACCTGATCGGGCTGTACCTGGCGACCCAGGCGGCTAAGAAGGCTCAGCCCCGGTCGTTCCTGGACCGGGAGTCGGCGGTCGACGCTTACCACAGGGGAGAGCTGGGATTGAACGATCCGGTACAGTTCAAGGCGTGACCTATGGGCTATCTCGATGAGGAAGAGCGGGGTAGATCGAATCGCTGGTGCATGAAGGCTTTGGCCTGTGTAGGGGCCTTCTCGATCCTGGTCACCGTGGTCAAGCTGTGCCTGGCTCTGGCCAGGTGATTAGCCTAGGTAAGTGTATTAACCCCTTGAGGGTAGGTTCGTAACCAATTTTCAAGCCGGGTAAGTGTTTTCCAGTATGCTAAAGGGATAGAAGAGGAACCTGCACATGACTCAAGAAGAGCTTGGCCGTAGTCTGTTTCGGAAGCTGGCGGACGAGACTGCCTTTCGACAAGCATTCAAGGCCAATCCGACCAAGATCCTTCCCCCGGAAGCGAATAGACCGATGGAACCGGCTGTGTCTGACAAGGACATGGCCCTGGACCAGGCGGCGGCCCAAGCGGCCCAAGCATCTCCGACTAGTGGGCTCTCCGAAGGACCGAGGCTTCCGGGTTACAACCCTCTCCCCCCGGTCCAGCCTCCGCTCAAAGATTTCCTGGGCTCTTTGCCCCCGACAGGAGCGGCACGGCCTATTCCGTATACGCCGGATGATCCGACGCCTGCGGCCAAGGGTGGGATGAGCCCGACGACCTGGGCGATCCTCGGTGCACTCGGTCTAACCGCTGGCGGGGTCGGTGGTTACATGCTGGCCAACCAGGGAAACTCTGAGGACGAGGAAGAGGAGAAAAAGAAGAAGCCGGATGTCGAGAACAACGAGCTGGATAAGAAGTCTTCGGAGGAACTGGGCAGGCAGCTGTTCAGGAAGCTGGCGACTCCGGATCAGCCTAATCCTGGAGCTGCGGGCGGAGTGGCCGGGGCTGGCCTGGGCACAGCCGCAATCTTAGGTCTGCTCGGTACCTCTCTGGGCGTCGGGGGACTAGGGGCTGGTGTTGGCGGATTACTGGGCGGTGCGAGAAAACGAGATGACGAAGGTCTCGGAGAGGCTGTATTCCGCGGAGCTGGTCGCGGAGCATTTTCGGGTGTAGGGGCGGGTGCCGGGCTGGCGGCAGGTGGAATGCTTGGGGCTGGCCTAGCTAGCAATGCTCAGGATCCCAGGCTTGGCGCACTTCTAGGTCTGCTGGGAGCCGCAGGCGGAGCTGGCCTTGGCGGATACCTGGGGTACAAGGGTGGCGAGGCATTTACCGGGGACGGCACTACGCCGAGCAAGGCTAAGCCGAAGGAAGTGTGAGCGTAGCTGTTAGCAGGTAGGTTTAGCCGGTAGGTTCAAGACCATGATCGATCCGATCAATAAGAAGAAGAAACGCACGTCGTTCAATGCTGGCCTGGAAGCCGCTCTCGGCGGGGCTGGAGTAGCCGGGATCGGTATGGGTGCCACGGGGCTCGCGGTTAGCTCGGCACTGAACGGCCCGGACGCCACTGGAACCCTGCATAGGTTTGGGGCGGTCGGGGCACCTCCGGTTGACGATGATTATCGTGAGACGCTCCGGGAGTACACGGATCGCGGGTCGACCGCCGCCCAGTTCCACGTGCTTGGCGTGGGGGTCCCCGACGTGATGCTCGCAGCTCGTGGAAGCCCGCTCCGCCGGTGGCTGGTGCCTAAGGACGCAGAGGAATGGGAACCTGAGCACTATCAGCATTACAAAGAATTCCAGGCTGGTCCTCTCAACGGGCTGATGCAGCTGCATCGCGAAGCGGGGATGGAGAAGTCCTGGGCACACAAGATGATGCAGGACGAGGCTGTCTCCGGCCTGTCCAAGTTCTTTGAGTATCGGGAGACGCCGACAGCCCCAGGGGCACCGGCTGGACCTGCTGCACCCGCTCTGGGCAGTGACGATCCTAATGAGCCGCCTCCGCCGGCCCCCGGGGAGGACCCAGAGGCAATAGCCACATACGCCAAGAAGATCCTGGAGTCGGAAGACCCCAAGGTGATCGAAAACGCCCATAAGGTGCTGGTCGGTATGCGAAAGCAGCTTCCAGAGGCGGCGGTCACCGGTAATGTCCGAGGAGCCCTTGGCATGTCTTCCAGGGACTTCTATCCCAGGCTGCGTACAGAGTTTGAACTGTTCAAGCAGCACAAGGGGTACGGTGAGCAGATCCCTCTACCAGAGCAGCCCCGGGCCCGGGAAGAGTTCGATAGCTATCTGAAGCAGCAGGAACCAAGCCTGTGGTTGCGTAAGCAGCTGCAGGAAATGCAGTTAGGACACTTGTTCCGTGGCGGTGGTCACGGGTACGAGGAGTCGGTGGCCCCCGCTGCCGGCACGATCAAGGCGGTAGCCGACAAGTACGCTCCTTGGGCTATCGGGGGTGGGGCGGCCCTCGCCGGGATCGCCACTTACCTGTGGCACCGTCGGAAGGTCAAGGAGCGAGAAGAGAAGATCCAGGCGTCCAAGAACAGCCCGATCATCCGATCGGTAGAGAACCGGGTTAATCTTCCGATATCTGATGCGGCCCGTGTTAAACTGATGGATGTACTCCAACCTAAGTAGAGATACGACTATGACCAAAGAAGCATGTGAGAACCTCGGCCGTGAGATCTTCCGTAAGCTGGCTGCCGATCCGAATATGTGGCAGCAGCTGAATCAGTCGGCGGCCAACAACCTGGGTGGGATGGTCCCGGGTCGGGCCGCTACCTATGGGGGTGCCGGGGCCCTGGCCGGAATGGCTGGCGGTGGCCTGCTGACCGCGTTGCTCAAGAAAGATCCGAAGGCCAAAGACTACCTTCTGAACGCTTTGATCGGGGGTGGCCTGGGTGCAGCGGGCGGAGCCGGGCTAGGTTACCAGCAGGCGACCGAGGATTACTCGGATATCAACAAGCATCTTGGCGAGGCTGTAGCCCCCCTGGTCCAGGCCGATAACAACCTGGCAACGGCCACCCTGAACCGCAGGGCTAATCCCGTAGGTCAGTTCCTGACCGGTCCGAGTATCGATGCCCTGCAGACTATCAGTAAGAATGAGGCCGAGGCGTATAACAAGAAGGCCCCTGGGCTCATTGCCGAGAGACACGGCAGCTACATGACGGATAAGGATGCAGAGAGCTTGCCGAGTTGGAAGATGATGACTAACAGTGCTATGGGATACAACAACGCTGCCCGCGGTACTGACGAGAGTAACCCATATGACCGGTAAGGCCTGTGAGCAACTCGGACGGGAGCTGTACAGGAAGATGGCGGCCGATGACTCCTCGTACTTGGGGAGGGTCGGGCAGTCGGTGAGCAATGAGCTGTCCTCGGCCATCGATAACCCCTGGAAGAGTCTGGCCGTGGCCCCTACCAGCTTCGTTCCAGGGCTGAGCCTGCTTAGAGCTCCGATTACGGACACGCTGAATATGCCTGCTGGGAACAAGGGTAAAGAATACCTGGATACCCTGAAGGCACAGGCAGAGAAGCGTAAGGGCCACTTTGGACAGAGCTTCGTGCATGGCGTGAGCCAGTACGCACTTCCCTCAGTGGTCATCGGACTGCTCACTGGGCTGGGGACGGCAGCCTATGCATCGGCTCACCCTCAGGCCTTTCGTAGTGCAGATGTCTCGACAATGGGCCTGTCGGCTGGAGGGGCAGCCACTCTCTCAGCCCTGCTCACTACCGGTGCCGGTCAGGCTCTGGCAGACACGATTCTAGCCCGGACCAGCAATAAGACGTCTGAGATCATGAACCGCAGAGAGTCCAAGCACCGGTTCCTCATGGGCCTCCCCCTGGGATCGTTGATCGGCTCGATCCCCAAGTAGGCCGACGTTCTCCGAGACTTCCTGGTAAACTACAGGTAGATGACTTAGGCCGAAACTGGCCGGTCTGATGAAGCAGGAAACGTAGAAAGGATATCGTTATGGTAACTCGTATTCAATTTATCAAGAGACTTGGCATGGCCGCGGTAGCCCTAGTGGCTCTTCCGATGGCACTCCCCAAACTACTGGCGATGCAGCCCACGTCTGGAACCAGTCAGTCTGGAATTAATGGAATAAAACCTCTCATACATATCCCTGCATATGTTTGTAAAGTGGTATGGTATAGTACCATAAAAGATATGGGAGAAGGAGATGGTACGCAAGAGTATATCAGAATGCTCAATATAGTTTGTGCTTACTCAGATGTAGTTACAGATAACATGTGGGTGCCGCTCTATCCTGAGTACCCTGAAGGTACTCATAAGATAGCCCTTACAGACTATACCCATGAATGTATTGGACCTACCCCAGGTGGTAATGCAGAATGTAGGGATCTCTACTACCCTCCCGACCCCCCTCGGCCGACGCCGCGTTCTACCTACCCGACCGTTTGGGAGTAAGAATTATGGATAGGGGTAGTAGACGAAAAGCCTTCTACTACCCCTTTTTGTTGAGCCACCTCATGCGCATTACTATTCCCGCAGAAACGGTTGAGCATTATCGAAAGGCAGCCGCCGCAGATCGCTTTGCTGCGTGGATTAAGTTCCTCGAACAGTACGCAACACCGAAAGATGGCGGTTGGCTTATCCCTCTGGTCCACTACCAACTTGGACTTGGCAGTTATCCGCGTACGGGCAAGTTTACACCGCTCAAGATAGTGCCATTCTCTGCGTGGCCTCTATGGGCGAGAACAGTTCGGCGGGTATCCAACTCCACAGACAAGGGGGTTGGGGATACCCTGCACAGGTTAGCTGGGGTCATAGGCTGGCTGTGGAAGGTAATGTCTCTCAAACTTCTTGGCCGTCCCTGTGGCTGTATTAAGCGTGCTGAGAAGTTCAACTACATGTACCCGTATCAGACTGGCTAGTCACGGGTCTCCACCTGGAGCGATCTCCGAGTAAGACAGCAGTCTCCAGGCCTTCTTGGTAAACTACAGGCATATGGCATACAATCCAAAATTGGCCGGGCTGATGAAGGAGGCGATGGAATTGCTGGAGAAGCGGGCGTACACCCCGATGACCGCCCAGGGGGTCACCCCCTCACCCGAGGAGCAAGCTGCCCAACAGCAGCAACAGCCTCCTCAGGGTGGCCCTCCCCAAGATCCAGCCCAAGCCCAACCCCAGGCACCTCCGCAGCAGCCGGCAGGGATCGACCCCAACACGCTGAAGAACATGCTGACCGACGCGGTCCGCGAGGGGCAGGAGAAGCCCAAGAAGCCCTCTACAGACGAGCGGATCACGAACCTTGAGGATCTGGTGACCCGGATGCTCGAGTATCTGGGGCTCGCCCCTCAGTCGGATGTCTCAGCCCCCTCCAACCAGGAACAGCCTCCAGAGCAGGGCCAGCCCACCGTGATGGGTGCAGGGATCTCTGGACAGGCCGTGGACCCGGCACAGGCCGGTAACGGCCTTGACCAGGCATTGGCCGGCTCGAATGTCTTGCAGGGGATGCCCGGCGGACCTGCTCAGCAGCCCCAAGGGTCTAAAGCGGCTAGCTCCGCTCTCGAAGCGTTCAGACAGTCCCGGGGAGGCCGTTAATGAAGTTGCTGGTCCAGGCCGGGGGTGCCCTTGGCAAGAAGTTCGAGATTGACGGGGCCTCTGGCCTTGCAATCCTCGATAGCTTTGGGCAACCGCTGCTCGTAGCTTCGGATTACGGGGCACAGGGCGTGGTCGTCTCGAACGCCGCTGATTCTGACTTTCAGGAGAGGGCAGCGGCCCTCGGGGTGAGCCCCGCACGCAGTGTTGTAAAGCTAGTCGGTGGAAAACCTTAAGGATATTAAGATGGCAGCTTCTAAGCCAGTGATAGTGACCGCCACAGAGTTCAATGCCACGGCGTACGGAGCCGATCCGACAGGGGTCAATGACTCTACTGCCGGGATTCAAGCTGCGATACAAGCGGCCCAGGCCGTTGGGGGGACCGTCGCTCTCCCACCCGGTAAGTTTGCGATCTCCTCGACCCTGAAGATCTCTAAGTCTATGAAGCTTAGAGGGGCGGGTCCCGGGACCATCCTGGTCAAGACCAAGGATGTGGTTGGGATCCAGGTGGAGTCCGGGGCCGACGGAGTGTCTCTTGAGGACTTTACACTCGATACGGCCGTAGTCGGCAGGACCATGGATGGGATCGTCATCGGCCTGGTCGACACCACGAACGGGGCTGGTAACTGTGTCCTGCGCTCGCTTCAGGTGACACACCAGGGCGGCCACGGGATCAATGTAGTCAACGGTAACTCAGGGCTGATCGAGAGCTGTTCGACCCAGGCTAATCTTGGCCATGGGGTTTGCCTCGATTCCAAGGCTGTCGGGTTCGACAATACCAATGCCTGGACGCTCGTCTCGGTCTCCTCCGTAGGCAACCGTGGCGACGGGATCCACCTGGGGGTTGCTGGGTGTACCGTAGCCGTGAGCTTCGATGTAGAGGGGAACGCTGGGTACGGGCTGTACGTGAATCGACCTTACTGCGTGCTTAACGGGTATACCGAGGGGAACGTGGCGGGCCCGGCCAAGATCGACTCTAGCTGTTATGAGAGCGTGATTACCCTGCGATCGGTGGCCGGCCAGGTCACGATCAACAACTCTGCAAACAAGATCATCCTCCTGGACGGGACCGGTAAGTTTACGGTCGAGAACCAGTACGGCACCTACTTCCGTAAGCAGGCTGCGTTCAACACGTATCAGACGACTGTGTCCGGCGGTGGTTCAGTGACCATCCCTGGCAACCAGTACAACCATGCGATCATCTCGATCACTGACGGTAATCCCGTGTATATCAATGCCCCGTCCTCGGTCTATACCCAGATGCTGACCCTGACCGTGAAGAATGCGGGCCCCGGGGCCCTCGGGGTTGTCACATTCGCCCCGGCCTTCAAGCTGGCTGCATTCCGCCCGCCTTCGGCAGGCCACTCTCAATCGATTATATTCCTGTTTGACGGGGTGAACTGGACAGAGATATCCAGGACCTCGTCGGATGTCCCTAACTAGGCGATGACCGTGACCAAAGAAGCATGTGAACAACTTGGGCGAGAGCTGTACAGGAAGCTGGCGTTCACTGATAATATAGCCGACTCCAGCATGTGGCAGCGGCTTAACGAGGCATCTTCGCAAGGTCTTGGTGGGATGGTCCCGGGCCGGGCAGCTACCTATGGCGGGGCTGGGGCTTTGGCCGGCGGCGGGATAGGAGCACTGTTAACTCTGCTGAAGAAAGATCCAAAGGCAACGGATTACCTCCTTAACGCAGCTATGGGGGCAGGTGTCGGAGGTTTGGGTGGAGCGGGACTTGGAGTGGTAACCGCTATGTCAGATAGATCCGGCCTTAACCAGCAGGCAGGGGCATTGAAAGGAATGGCCGAGCCAGAGGGAAAGGCATTTGTGGAGGATACGCAGAATTACGATAAGTATAGGGCGTACATTAAGGCTCTCGGCATGCGAGAGGGGGCGATGGACGATTTTGCGGACGCTGCGGCTAAGAATTACGCCACGATCGAGGATATTCGTAGTTTGCAGAATGCCGACCATGGGACACAGTCAAAATGATCCAAACCACGGTTGGCCAACTTCTGGTGAATCAACAGCTGCCTCAGGATATGCAGGCAGAAGGCCGCCTGTTGGATAACCGCGGTATGGCCCAGCTGCTTGAGGAGCTGCATGCTAAGCATCCTGACCAGTATCTCAAGGTGGCCAACGGGCTGATGCATGTCGGGGGCCGGGCCGCCCGGTCCCAGGGCAGTTCGATCAAGATGTCTGATCTGGAGATGAGCCAGGAGCTCAAGAAACGCCGCCAGGAGCTCAGGGACAAGGTAGACCTGCTCAATGCGTCGAATATGCCTGAGGAGGCAAAGCAGAACGCGGTTAACCAGCTGGTGATGTCCGAGATACGGCCGATGGAGAAGCAGCTGATGGACGAGGGGATCGCCTCGGGCAACTCTCTGGCCATTCAAGCTCTGTCCGGGGCTAGAGGCAATCCTACCCAGTACAGACAGGGGTTGATCGGGGATATGCTGGTCGCGGATCACAGGGGGAGGACGATCCCCTTTCCGATCCTCCATGGGTACTCGGAGGGACTGACCCCAAGTGAATTTTTTGCGGCCGGGTACGGTGCCCGTCAGGGTTCGATCAGTGCCAAGCTCTCGACCGCCCAATCAGGTCACCTGGGCAAGCAGATGGCGTTCGTCTCCCATCGGCTGACCGTGACCCAGCACGATTGCAAGACTGGATCTGGGCTTCCCGTACCCGCCAGTGACAAGGACAATGACGGGGCGATCCTCGCCCAGAAATCAGGGAAGTACGATGCCGGGACCCTGATCACACCTGAGGTCCGCAAAGGACTGGGAGACGCCCGGATCCTCGTCAGGTCGGCTGCAACCTGTCAGGCCCCCGAAGGAATCTGCTCGGTATGTGCCGGGGTCCGTGAGAAAGGGAGGCTCCCAGGGATCGGGGATCAGGTGGGGATCGCCTCCAGTCAGGCTGTTGGCGAGAAGATAGCACAGGGTAGCTTGTCCCAGAAGCACACCGGTGGTACGGTCAGCAAAGAGAAGCACCCCCGATCGGGCTTTGCCTACATCAACCGGATGCTCCAGGCACCCAAGGTCTTCCCTGAAGCGGCAGTCGTAGCCTCCGAGGACGGGAGGATCTCAGATATACGAGAAGCTCCACAGGGTGGTAACTACGTTAAAGTCGGGGCCCTGGATCATTACGTGCCGGCCGGTATAGATCTACGAGTGAAGGTCGGGGACCAGGTGGAGGCCGGAGACCCGCTGAACGAGGGGGCTGTGAACCCGTCGGACGCCGTCCAGTATAAGGGGCTGGGCGAGGGACGCCGGCTGTTCATCGAGACGTTCAAGAAGGCATTGGACGATTCAGACGTCCGGTCACACCGTCGGAACATAGAGGTGCTCTCCCGTGGGATCCAGAATCACGCGAGGATCACGAACTCGGACCGGGTCGAGGGAACGTTACCCGATGACCTGGTCACCTTTGATCAGCTGGCCAGGGCCTACAAGCCGAGTGAAACTGTCCAGTCGGTAAAGACCCATGAGGCTGTCGGCCGCTACCTGGTGAAGCCCGCAGCTCATTATTCCCTAGGGACGAGGATCACCCCTCGGGTAGCAAATGACCTTAAGTCGCTGGGCGTGGAGAGTGTAGACGCGGATACGGAGCACCCCGGGTTTGAACCAGAGATGGTCCGGGCCATGGAACACGGTCTCAGGGACCCAAATCCTTTAACAAGAATGGCCGGAAGCTACCTGGAGAAGGGGCTGCTCGATACGGTACACAGAGCTCGTACGGCACCAAGGCATGACACTAGTTACGTGGCCTCGTTGATCAATCCCGAGGAATTCGGGAAAGATCTCGAGACGACAGGAAAGTATTGATCCGGGTATACTCCTGCAGATGATCATTGCGGCGACGGGCAGAGGCTCGCGCCGCCACCTGGGCTATCGGCTCCTCCTCCGATGGCCCTCTTTTTTAGCTATTGGCCGGTACGATATGATGTAAGGAGCGGCCGTCATAGGCCTTTACAGCTGGAGATACCTCATGGCCGGTGCACTGAACGAGTTTGAGAAGATGTTTGCCGAGACTGCCTTTTCCACTATCAGGAGCCGGGCTCCCGGTCTGTTCGCGAATCTGACCGGTTTTCAGGTGCTGGATGCCAATGACGAACAGACCAAGGCGATCGGTGTCTTCAACTGTGACCTGGAAGGGGACCAGGTGCTGATCCCTGTCTTCTTCCTGAACGGTGAGCTGAAGAGCGGAATGATGTGGGTTCGCTCCCAGGACCTGATGTTGCCGCTGGACGATGCATGGGCCGAACAGCTCCGCAATAAGGGGATCCATGCCCTAGGCCAGTCCACGAACCAGACGGCTGAGCAGTTCTCTCGCAGTCAACCAGATTTCACTGCCTTCTTGTACTCGCCCCAGCAGTACGGCAAACTGGCCCAGGCCCAGACGATGCCCGTCTGGCTCCCAGAGAATCCGGCCCCGTGGGTCGGGGAGTTCCTTAGTTCGATGGCCGCCGAGGGCAGTACGCCTGCTACCTGCAAGAGTGCGGCAGACGAACTCTTCGCTCGCGCCACCCTCTCCCGTCATCAGAAGTCAGCTTCCAACCTGGATCTCCGAACCTATCTGAACGGGGTGAACGACGAGGACCGTGAGCGGATCGTGAAGTCCGCTTCGGAGAATCCCAAGTCTGCCGCAGCCCGCCACTACGTAGCCCAGGACCTGGTCGGAGAAGAGTTCAAGGGGATCAACAAGAGCATGCGGGAAGGCCGAAAGGTCGATCCGAACTCGGGGGTCTCCGAGATCATGCCACTCCATGACATGTTCGACTCATACCTGTCGGACCTCCCCCGGTACTCCAAGCGTGCCTCGCACATGGAACCATTGGGTTTCCACCAGGTGAAGGTGATCACCGACCTGGATCTGGAGGATCATGCCTCGTTCCTGAAGCTGACCGAGAGTGAGAAAGAGCTGCTGGCCGCCGGGTTGCCGGTGATCCGCGATTCGCGAAAAGAACACAGCCGTTGGCACGCTATCCGGCCTATTACCCAGATGGAGACCATCTCGGTCCCGGGCATCTACCAGTCGATGGATACCACGGGCGGCGTCCGGCAGATCGTGGCCTATGAGAAGGACTGCGGTTGCGAGTGCTACCCGGTCGGGTACTCCCATAGGGATGTGCAGCGGACGAACCTGCGATACGTAGACATCCAGGCCAAGTGCGAGATAGAAGTCGGTCACCGGTACTCGTCTGACTCGAAGCCGGCCGTGGCCCTCCCCGGGGGCGGCAAACGGTACGAACTGGTCAACTGGGTACAGGACCAGCCCAAGCTCACCTCGCTCAAGGGCGAAAAGTCCAAGGATTACGACGATCGCCGGTGGTTGATCATGGGGATGAACGGCCAGATCTACGGCACGTTCCGCGTCGACCTCAAGGAAGAGGAGTATAAAACACCTATCGGTAGCGGTGAGAGGTCTCCCCGGTCGTTGGCCACCGAAGATGTCGATGGCGGTCTCCGGATCAAGGGTGATGGGCTGGGCGGGAAGTGGGAGGATTGCACTGAGCTGTACGTGGACTCGACTATCGCAGAACCGCGTAAAGTGGGGCATACCCTGTTCCTGCCCAGCTCTACCCGCTGCATGCGTCTCAAAGGCCGAGATGACGGGAGGCTGGCAACGCTGGCCCAGGCTTCAGACATCCTTATTAACCAGGTGATGCCCGTCCTGAAGCTGACCGCCGCACGGGGCGGCGAACAGGTGACGGTCGAGCTTGGAACGGGTGACAAGGCGTACGCCGAGGACCTGCCCAAGAAGCAGGCGTTCGTCCGTCTCATTGAGGATATTGGGTTCTCCCTTGACGAGACTATCGAGCTGATGGAGAAGACCGCGGCCGAGGGGTCTGTCTCGGTCCTGGTCGAGTTCTCCAAGATGGCCGCGGACATCCCTGAGAATTTGGGGGATACCTCGTTCTTCGGGGTGAACGCCAAGCAGCCCAACGAGGTTCGACATGCTCTGGCCCGACCCACGGGTAAAGCTAGCCTCGGGGGTCAGCCTGCGGTCGACTCTCAGGATAAGCAGACGTTTGACGCCGGGGCCATCGCCCAGCTTGTGGGGACCGCCGATTCGATTGACGAGATCGATCGGTTCATGGGTGACTGGCAGTTGGCACTTGACAGGTTGTGCCGGGCACTCTTCCTGTTCTGGAAGGATGGCGACGAGTTCAAGTCCAGGTACGGGGCCGAAGGGCTCAAAGAGCTTGAGGAGAGCTTGAGGAACCAGCTCAAAGGATTGGGCGATCTGGTACTCTCTCTGAAGAACAAGGGGGCTCGCACCGCGGACAGCGTGGCCAGCCACAAGACAGACATTCAAAATGAGGCGATGGAATAGGCTTGGCCAGTATGTCAAAGAAGGCAAGGCAAGATCCACTCCCGGAGCGGTCAGGTGCCCTTCGCCCACGCGATTGGCGGTGGACGGCCGCGGCCAGTCTGGCCCGCTTACACCTGACACCTTCTAAGCTCCTGCAGGCGGCGAAAGACCCGATCATCCGGAAGATGACCACGACCATCCTTGAAATGGCCAGGGTCAACCCCAGTACTTTCCCCAAGTTCCAGAGGGTAAAGACCGACTTGAACGAGCCGGTCGACGACCAGAAGATCGATTATGGTCCGATGTTCGCCAAGATCAGCCGCGAGTACTGGCCTTATCTGGAGGCCAGGGAGATGAACCATGCGGCGGCCTCCGGCGGGGTCGTGGCCATCGCCGAGGCGTTCATCCTGTCGAATGAGGAGCCACAGAAGATCTGTGAGTTCGTCGGGTTCGCTCCGCAGACCCTGGCTGTGTACGAGGCGGTCTTCTTCGACCTGAGAAATGCCGAGGCCCGCGGAGGCCTGTACGGAAAGCTGTTTGCCGGGCCGATCCCTGATGGTCGGGTGTTCCGCACGTTCATGCAGTATGCTGGATTCCAGTTCAAGGCGAAGGTTCTCCGGGCACTAATGGGCTATGGGGATGCCGACGCAGAGACCCTGGAATGCTTGAGGAAGGCTGGAGCGGACCAGGCGGTCCGTGCCTTCTTCGACAGTCAGTTCAAGCACGAGGGTCCGATCACCTCACTGCACCACATGCAGTACGACACCCGCGAACGCCAACTTAGAGCCCAGGAGACCAAGGCGGCCCAGGATACACCTGGAGATCAGAAGCAGCTGGTAGGGACCATGGAGGGGGCCAAGATCGCCTTGGCCGATACGATGGGCGGGTGGGAGGATAGGCCCGGGGCGATGGGGCAGGTACCTAAGCACGAACCCCGGATGATGAAGATTACAGAGGGGGCGGCCCCGATGGAGCCGGTGGAGCTCGAGACGAGCGTGGAAGTCCCGGAGAAAGAGGAAGTTCCTGTCTGATAGACTATCAGAAGAGGACCAGTTAAATGCAACCTATGACCGAAGAGACCCGTGCTAAGATCGAAAAGTCCGTCCGGAAGGTGGCCGGTCTGGTCAACGACGGGCATAGTCCTACACAGGCCTTGAAGAAGGTTGCAGTCGACAGCCAGCTTCTGCCTGAGCAGGTTCGTCGCGCCGCCGAGTCGTATAACATTGGGCGGTCGCTGGCCCAGCAGCAGACCAAGAGCGGATCTGACCGTCTTGAAGTATTCGACCTGGCCGATCCAGATACATGCCTCCAGCAGATTGTGGATGAGGGATCGGCCCTCCCCGGGGACAAGCCTAATTTCCAGGATGAGCAGGTCCCCAACCTGCTGGCGAAGAGTGCATCTCTCCGCAAGCTGGCTGCAGACGTCCAAGAGAGTAGGCCTCAGCCGGTGAACGGTGCAGCCAGGCTTATGCGGAAGATGGCTGCGGATCAGAAGGTGCTCGAGGCCAAGAGTCAGGCGGCGATCGCCGAGTTCCGTGTTGTTGAGAGCCTGGACCGGGCTGTAACCGAACTTCAGAACAATTTCCACAAAGTGGCCTTTTCGGAGATAGAGCAGGGACTTCGAGGCAAGTATGGAAACGATCTGGGCAACGAGCTGGCCGAACTCTTGTGGGATGCGACGTGTGCCGACCGCTGGAAGAGTGTAAGGGCCCAGGGATCCAAGCAGGCCGATTTCAACCTGTCGCCTTACAACATGGTCGACCAGTTCGTGGCCGCCACGATGTCCGAGCTCCAAGCCAGGCAATCGCTCAAAGCTGCCCAAGAGGCGGCCGCCGAATTCACCCAGCCCAAGCCCCAGCCGTCCAGGGGGTCGGTTGAAGTAAACCCCTTTCGCATGCTTTGCGAAGCGGGCCCTGTTTGAGACGACGACCGAGACCCTGTCCAACCTGTGGTCGGGTCTGACCGGGGGCGGGGCTGCCCACGATAACGCCTTGAACCAGGAGGTGGGCAAGGCCGTTGATAAACTGGGCGATCCCGAGGTCCGTGACGAACGCCGGGCCATAGCGGTCAAAGGGTTGGTCGAAGACTTGCTGGATAACGATGAGGTGATCAGTAAGTATCCACGTGAAGAGGTGATCAACTTCTATAACGACCTGTCCAAGCTCTCACCGACGACCGCCGAGCAACCCCTGCTCGTCCGTGGACTTCTCCGTCGAGCTCTGAGCCAGGGGTATCTCGATACGTTTGAGGTCGGACAGGTGGCGGGCACCGAGAGCCAATTGCTGAACAACAGGAAAGTGGACAACACCCGAGAAGAGGCTCTTCGCGCCGACTCCAGAGGTATGCGACCAGACCTTTATCAGGTGGCGAAGACCAAGACGCTCGATGTGCTCAAAGGGGCGGTTCCCGAAGCACTCGGTGGGAGCAAGGCCGGGATCAGGTATATGGATCCTGAGCTGGCCATGAAGGCCAAAGAGCTCGGGTTGAGGACCAAAGAGGTCAAAGACCGGAAAGAACAGAGCAAGGCGGAGCTCGCTGCTCGCCAGGCGGATACCGAAGGACGTAAACAGACCGAGGCTGAGAGGCTCAAGGCTCAGTCGGAGTTCCAGGTGAAACAGTTGGATGCTCAGACAAAGTCTACTGCTAACCAGACAGTGGCCGCCCGTGCAGCGGCCGCCGCCCAGGCCGCTCAGGCAGGGGCGATGAGCGAACAGGCCCAGGCCATCCGTGATGCGGCGGCCGCCGAGGCCCACGCCCGACGGCAGGAGACGGCTGCCGCCAACAAACGTAAGCTTGACGGGATTATCGGCGTGTATCCAGCTGGGTACTCACAGCCCTCAGGGTCGGGATCGCAACCGATACCGGTTCCCAGTACTCCTCAGTTAGGGCCATAACCTATGCCGGAAAACACCACATTCATCTCAGGGGTACTCACAGGGATCGCCATGCGGAAGAAGGCGGATTCGTTCACCCCCTACGAGGTCCACCCGTATTCCTCTTCGGTCCTGGGGGCACTGGCCGGTGCCGGCCTGGGCGGAGGGGCCAGCTATCTGATGTCGGATCAGGGGACTGACCCGGTACAGACTCAAAAGCGAAAGCGTAACGCTCTGATCGGGGCACTCTTAGGGGCTGCACCGGGGGCGGCCGCTGGGTTCGCCGCATCGATCGGACCGGGTCGGGCCATGGACTACCTGACCAATCCGTCGAACGCCCCGACGATGGCCACTGACGGTAAAGGCAGAATGTGGGCCGTGCCCAGTAATATCCAGGAGGCCGGGGCACCCATGTCGACATGGGACAAGACGAAGTCAACTGGTGGTTACTTACTTGGTACGGCGGCCACGGCAGTCCCCACAGTTATCGGAATACGCCAAACTATGCGAATGCGTCCGGTAGACAAGGAAGGCAAGCCAATAGCTGACGTTGAGGTACGAAAGGCCGTTCCAGCGACTGCCACAAGCCCGGAGATTCCTGCGGAGTTCGCAAGGGCCCGGCAAGGGCCGTGGACACAACTTCGACGTGGAGGTTGGAAAGGAAATGCGTCGATTGTCGGGGCTGCGGTCTCGGCGATCCTAGCCGCTCTTGGGGCTAATGATGCGATGAGCCGAAAGTAACCATGGAAAAGTACATCGACCCATCCTCCTACGAGTTTGATGAACCGGTGGCCCAGCTGGTCGAGACCTTCCGTGGACAGTTGTCCTCCGATTGGCTGAGGAAGCGGGCGGCGGCCGATGTGTTCTCAGGGATGGACATTAGGGCAGAACCCGGTCACTCGATCATCCACCTTATAGCCATGGGGGATGCTGATCGGTTCGGGAAGAACAAGAACCGTGACTTCTATTACAAGTCGGCCCGTGACCTGAACATTCCGCATGGGGACTGGACCAAGGTCGAGCTGCGAAAGCCGGACGAACACGGAAACCCCAGGTATCACACGAAGAACGCCAGTACGTACAGGGACCACGTAGACCGCGGGGTCAAAGACCAGATCCAGACGTTTGTCGATCACGGGGCGGTCTATGAAGAGCACCATAACCGTCCCAAAGAGGGCGACAAGGTCTACGGATCGATCAAGGCCGCGGCCCACAACGATGAAATGTGGCGACCTGAGCTGCTCATTCAAGTACCGCACGGCCCCGATTGGGATTCAGATCTGCAGAAGCTGGCCTCGGGTAAGGACATAGGGTTCTCCATGTCCTGCGACGTCACCCATGACGTGTGTAGCGTTTGCGGCCATGTATCGACTCGCGCCGCCGATTACTGCCCTCACATCTCGAAATTGGCCTACTCCTTGTGCGACGATGGGCTGGACATTGGGATGGTCAACGAGACCCCCGATTTCTTCGATATCTCGAGGGTGAAGAAGCCGGCTGATCGCATCGCCTGGAGCTTGAGAAAGGCGGCGAGCGTCATAGAGCTGGCCGCGGACCTCCCTGAGGCACGGGTCTCGGCCCCGCAATTGCCCGTGCTCTCCAAGCGGGCAGGAGCCCGGAGGAAGATCGTATTCGACCTGGGCCGGATGGAGAAACGTATCCCGTTACAGGCCTCTATGTACAAGGCGAAGGCCTCGGCCGCCCCCTCGTTGCACGTTGATCTGAAGCAGGTGTTTTCGGATAAGAAGGCTGCAGAGTTCCTCGGACAGCTGGTAAAAGCCGGATGCTGCCTGTCCTTTTCCGACTGGGCTCGGACGTTCGTTCAGGCCAGTGAAGAGCGGATCGCTAAGTGTGCTGCTCACTTGCCTACGTTGTTCTCCGATCTCGAACAGCAGGCTTTCTACCTGGCTGGGGATAGCACCTACGCCTCTCTGCCCCCGGTGGACGACCCCAGGGTTGTCAGTCTGCACCCGTCTATCTCGTTGTCCAAACAGGCGGCGGAATCAAGGGTGTGGCGGGCGGCTGGGGAGCCCAGAGAGATTCAGACTAGTTCAGCGGCTGTATCTGCGGCTACCGATCCTCTGTTGAAAGGATATGCTACGTACAAGCTGGCCTGTGTAGAGGCGGCCTTGGCCGAGGACAGTTCCTCACCGGCCGTCGAACTGGCAATCCTACAAAATTGTGTTTTAAGCTGAGTGTGGGATTGTCAGGAGTTAGAATGATATTTGAAGAGGTCAGGAACTGACCAACTTCTTGGAGACCGATATGACCACGAATCCCGCGTTGCTCGAAGCGATTCAGAAATTCCGCAAGTCGGCCAAAGCGGCTGGCACTCTTCCGACCACGGAAGATAAAGACGCCGGCTCGGCAGCCCCCGGTGCCCAGGATGCTGCGAACGTAGCAGCCTCAAAGAAATTCAATCCGTTGGGCCCTGAAGGGGCGAGCAAGGAATCGGTGTCCGCCGACAAGGCGAAGGGCAACGATCCGACCAAGACCAAGCTCACGCTGGTCGATGAGCCGGCCATCTCCCCCAAGGAGAAGGACCCCACCGAGGGTAGCGGCAGCCTGAAGAGTGCTTCGCAGCGGAAGCTGGCAGAAGAGGGCAACGACCTCATGGCCCAGCTTACGATGCTCGCCACGAAGGAGGCCGCCGAGGTCTGTGAGAAGTGCAAGTCAGACCCATGCAAGTGCGAAGCGGCCCCCGCCGTTCCCCCCGTCGGCAAGAAGAAAGAAGAGCCGAAGAAGGATGCGACCCCCGCCGTCAAGAATGACGAGGGTGCTACACCCGCCCCCAAGGCTGCCGCAGAGGTCGCCCCTAAGGCCGCAGCTGAAGTCGCGCCGACCTCAACTGATCCTCTGGCCGGTTTGGACCTGAATGCGGTCGCCGCTGGTTTCCAGAAGGAAGCCGCTGAGTTCCAGGCTGGTTACCAGCTTGGCCAGGCACTGCTCTCCCAGACCCAGCCCAAGCAGGCAGCCGCCCCCCAGGTCCCCGAGGAGATTGCTGCCCTCCTCAAGCAGGCGTACACCGCTGGTCAGACAGACGCGGTCGCCCAGATCAAACAGACACTGCAACCGAAGCAGGCTGCTCAGTATACCCCGGAACAGTCCGGGTATCTGGCGGCGATCGGTGATCTGACGGGTATCGTCCAGGCCACGCTGGCCAAGACGGCGGCCCAGAAGAAAGCGGAGAATGTGGCTCCGGCAGCGGCCTCGTCCCCTGCCGATGGCGGCGGGACCCCGGCTGGTCCCGAGGCTGGAGGTGGTGACCAGATTCCTCCGGAGATCATGCAGTTGGTCCAGATGTTGGAACAGTTGCCTCCCGAGGAACTGCAGAAATTGCTCGCCCAGCTGGGTGGAGCGGGTGCCGGCCAGGACCCTGCGGCTGATCCGGCAGCGGCCGCCGCTGCTCCGGTCGAAGGTGCTCCGGCCGCGATCCCCCAGGGTGCCCCGGTCCAGTAAGATCCAAGAAAAGGAATACAAACATGCTTACCCCAGAAGTAACAGCCCTCTTGAAGCGGTCCTCGGAGTTTACGGCGAAGGCCACCGAGAGTCTGGCCAAGGCGGCTGATGATCGTGCAGCGTTTGAAGCGAGAGTCCCGGGGATCGTCGATGAGATGATCAAGCGGGGGGCGGCCGAGCCCACGGCCCGTGAGGGTCTGACCAAGACTTTGCTTGAAGGTGGACAGACCAAGTCTGCCCAGCTCATGGAGTTCCTGGTCGGCTGTATCCAACCTCAGACGTTGGGCGGCCCGAGTACCCAAGAGGCTCCGCAGAAGTCTGCGAAGGTCTCGTCCGACGATGCGTTCGACAACAAGCTCTTTGGTCGAGCACAGGTCTAACAAAGAAATTCTCACAGCCTGGGGAAACCGACGGTATCCTCAGGTAAGTGAATCGGTTCCCTAGGGAACAACAGGTCGGCCAACAGCTGACCTCTGAAAAGGAAAAAGATCATGGCTTTCAACACTCCGATGTACGCGAAGCTCCTGAACCTGCTGAAGGGTGACAACCCGGATCACAACCTCGACAAGATGGTTGGGATCGACACCACGCAGAAGTACAACTACTACGACAGCGTGGCCCAGACCTCGACGGCCCAGACTGCAGCGGTTGACGCCGTTAAGTCCGGGATGGTCGGGTACATCTCGGGTACGGCCTCTGCCTTGAACAACCAGCTTATCCCGATGTTCAAGCTGGGTCTGCCCCGGATTACCACGGACGGCCTGCTCCCGATGCCCCTGTTCGTCTGGAAGTCCGGCGACTCGTACGACGTATCGAGCCCGACGGGTAACAACTCGTACAGCATGGTCGGCTACTCGGCTGTCGATGCGGCGGCCGTGGGCAATGCTCAGGTCGCTCAGCGACCCGTGCTGCTCACGTATGTCGCTACGGGCGGCTACGAGTTCGAGACCAACGAATACGATCACACCGAGGGTGTCCTGGCCAGCTATGTTCCGAACATGGCCCTGTCCACGTATCCTCCGCACGCTTCGGCGGGCATGCCCGGTACGCTCGCACCCGTGGTGGTCGCCACACGGATCGCGGCTGACCAGACTGTATGCGGTATCGTCTCTGACGGCCTTGTCGGCAATCAGAACTACGCCCCGATCGCTGGCAGCCCCAAGCTGCTCCGGTTCTGGTCCGTGTTCCTCCCGGTGTTCCCCTCTGGGACCGTGACCCTCCCGGCCTAATGACTTTGCATTAACGGCTCTACCGGCGGCCATATAGACCGGGACCAAGGAAAGAAATCATGGAAATCACAGTACAAGCCCGTAACGCGGCCTTTATCGAGAAGATCACGTCGGAAGACGCCGGCATGCAGAAGCAGGCGGCCGAGGCGGTCGGCGATATGATCCGCGTCCGTGTCCGTGAAGATTCGTACATGGAGTCGATTGTCCCCTCGAAGCCGGCTACGGACGATATGATCGTCCCGTTCATTTTCACGGATGACCCCGCGGTCTACGTGGAGCGTGAACCGCAGAGCCCTGTGTCGGGTGCCGTCAACTTCGGTGGCTCGAGCCCCTCGACCTTCTACATGTACGGGTCAAGGTTCATCGTTGGCTTCCAGCCGATGAAGACCGCCCGAATGCGTAAGGACGTGAACCAGCTCCGCACGTACAAGACCATCGACATTCGTCGGGTGTTCTCGGACAACGTGGTCAAGGACCTGTTGGCCGACTATGACGGCCGGTGTCTGGCGACGGTCAATGCGATGCTCGGTCTGGTCGGGACCAGCTCTTCGTCCAACATCACCAGTCAGGTCGACGTCAATCAGTGGCGTAAGTTTGACGGTGATGCGATCAACCGTGGCACGCTGTTCGCGGCCCGCTCGGTGATGGCCGAAGCCTATCACGGTATCGCCCCGGTCAAGGCCCTGTGTAACAACGTCACGATCCTGAACGTTGCCAAGTGTCTGGACACGATCCAGGCCGGTGCAATGGCCCAGAAGTCGCTGACCGACGGGACCATCGAGGGTAAGTTCCTGGGTTGTGAATGGATCTCGACGATCAAGAAGACCCAGGTTCTGTCCGGTTCGATCTACTGGTTTGGCCCCGACGAGTTCATCGGTAAAGCCTATACGCTCGGCGACACAACGATGTACATCAAGCGGGAAGCGGAGATGCTCGAGTTCTACGCATCTCGCGTGGTTGCCGTGGGTTATGGCAATCCTGGCTTCGCCCGGACTGACATCACCGGCGACTACAGCCCGACGTACGAATACACCTAAGGTTCTCTTGCCGGCCGAGCCCCTCCTTCTCGGCTGAGCACTCCCCGATGCCCCGAGGGCCGGTCTTTCTGACCGGCCCTTTTTTCGTTAGTGAGTGATGACTGGTTCTCGTAAAATGGGATGTAGACCTCCTTTTTTACAGGAACATGGACTATGCCCATGCCCAACTCGGCTGACGCCCTACTCCAGCAGCTCCTGGCTGAGCACGCCACCCGTATGTCTCAGTTCCACGAGGATATCGGCAAGCTCCACTCGCGTATAGACCAGCTGAGCACGGCCTCCGAGCAGTCTTCAGCCGACCTCCGGGTAAGGCTCGAGCAGATTGCCAAGGACCAGACAGAGACATGCAAGGCCCTGGCCAAGCTCGAGGATGGGTTCAGCAAGCTCCTGGGGGGACCCGAGGGCCAGGCAGAGGTCTTGAGCCAGGTCAGGAAGTGGAAGGATTATAGGAAGACAGTACGCCACTACCTGCTCAAGCTGGGGGTTACCGCCCTGATCGGGCTGGGCACTGTGATCTCCGCTAACTTCTCGACCATCTGGAAGTGGCTGGCCGAAGCGTACGGACTACGCCACACGCCACCCACACCCTAGATATAATGGAGGCAGAGGCCTAGAGCAGGGCATCGGGTGCCGACCGTGGCCTCATAGTTCTATTGGAGAGTCACATGCGATTGCTCGCTGTTCTTGTCGTCCTCTGTTCCCTCCTGTTCCTTGCCGGGTGCCAGCCTAATCAGGCGATGCCCACCACTGCCCAGCTCCAGATGACCACCAATCTGGTTCAGGGCGGGGTCGACACCCAGCTGAAGTCTGTGAAGGACGCGGACCGCCCTAAGGTGGCAGCCGAGTACTTCTCTATCGCCTCGATCGTCTCCCAGGCCGCCAAGTCCGGGAGTATCGACTCCACCTCGTTCATCCCCCTGGTCAATACTCTTATAGGGGAGAAGACCAGTCTGTCGCCGTACGTGGTTCTGGCCGAGAGTGCCGTGGTCATCTGGTTCGCACCCATCCAGGTCCAGACACAGAGTAATAACCCGGCGATGGCCGCTTATATCGAAGCTGGTTGCCTGGGCGTTGAACAAGCGTGTCAACCGTACATGCCCAAACCACTGGCTGCCCTTAAGCTGAAGAGGTAGAAGTGTGCCGACACTTGCGTATACTCCTACTGATCTTGGGTCTAGCCGGATGCACAAGTGTCCGGCTAGACCGGGTATGGCCCGACCGGTCCGAGACCCACCTGCAGGTCGTAACCTGTCTGTCCGATCAGAAGTTGGAGAACGCTTTGTTCGCCAGGGACCAGCAGGGCAACGAGGTTGTAGTCATCGGCAGTTGGGCTAGCCTGGTCAATGTTGAAGCGGTCAAGGCGGTGGCCGAGGCCTCAGGGACCCTGGCCGGTGCTTTGCTCCGAACGTTCGTCCTCGGTGTTCCATGAGCATTATCTGTCTAACCCCGGACATCCCCAGCCGGTTCTTTACCGTAAGGCCAGCTAAGTGTCTGTCCTGTCCGTTCTCTGCCAAGTACCCGGAGTGCTGGAAGGACGTTGTGGAGATCACCGGCCCCGTCCAGTACTCGCTTGGCGACGGCCGGATCCTGACGATCTCGTCGGGCTTCTGCTTTGACGGGGCGAGCATCCCAGAGCCCGCCTGGAGCATCATAGGCCTGCACCCGTACAGCCATAACATAGTGGCGGCCGCCCTGGGCCATGACGGGGCCTACCACAGCCAGCGGATGGAACGACCGGAGGCCGACAGCTTTCTTAGGGGGGTGATGCTCTCCCAGGGGGCCCCCGAGGCCCAGGCTAATATCTGTTACGGGGCTGTCCGCATGTTCGGCTCGTCCAGCTACCATCTGACACAGGAGCAGATCGAGTATAGCCAGCAGTTTGTGACCCTCTGCCAGGAGCAGCCCTAATGTTTGTCGCACATAATTACGCTCGCCACTTGGGTAAACAGCCGGCAAGGCATGACCCCCACCGGCTGATGCTCCACAAGTATCAGGCACGTACCGGGTGGGGACCCGTACCCGACCAGGTTGATTGGGGGGCGAAAGTGGTCTCGCCCGGAGCCTGTCTCAACGACAAGCTGGGCAATTGTACTGTAGCCGCCATGGTCCACGGGATCCAAGCGGTGTCTCTGTATGCTCAGGGGGCCCAGTTCAATGTCCCGGACGAGGATAATCTAGCCTTTTACAAGGCTGTCAGTGGCTATGACGGGACGCCTGCCACGGATAATGGGGCGGACGAGCACACTGTTCTCAGGAAGATGCAGAGCGAGGGCCTCTCTGGGTACAAGATCTTAGGTTGGTGTGACGGCCAGCCAGAGGACCACGATGAACTTAGGCAGGGAATGGCCCTGTTCGGTCCGGCCTACGTCGGGTTCATGATGCCCTTAGCCTGGCAGGGGAAGAAAGTCTGGGACGTCGGATCAGGCCGAGCGTACAAGAAGGGGTCCTGGGGCGGACATGCCTTAGAGATTATGAGAGCTGGTCGGGACGAGGAAGACCCCGATAGCTGGGGGGAGACCGACATAGTCATTACCCGCAAGGCGATCGAAGCCTACTGCGACGAACTTCACTTCACCCTGTGGGAGAAGTGGTTTACACAATCTGGGGTGAGCCCCTCTAACCTGAACTTGGAACAGCTTAAGGCGGATATGGCCGAACTGGCGTAGAATAAGGGATATACCTATGGCCAAAGCTCTAGACATTCTCAGCGACAGTACCTACCCTCAGCCAGACCCTACCGCGATCTCGTTTGGAGATGAGGTACTGGCCGTCAAGTGTATGTTTAACGCTATCTCCGATGTAGCTGCTCAACTGAGCCAGTCGAGCTCTACTGTCGGGCAGAACGCTATTGACAAGCGGTACGCCGACGATCCCCGGCTGTTGGCGGTCAAGACGGTTATCGCCGTCTTGCAGGACCAGTGGCCACAGCTGTCGAGCTTCCCACTACCCCCGATCTACGCGGAGCCCAAGCCGGTTGAACCCGAACCTCAGCCATGATCCGGAAGCTTGGAAAACTCGGACAGTCACGCATCTCCTATCCGGGGATGGTCTTGGGCCGCCCCGGTCTCGTCGGCTATTGGCCCCTCTCCGGCTTCGGTCAGTTCCAGCACAACGCCCTGGCCCTGACGGGTACGGCTGGGTGCTATGCGTCGTGCCCGGATTCGGCGGCGTTGAGTGATCCGGGTGATAAAGATATTCGGGTGAAGGCGGCGATGGCGAATTGGGTGCCGGCAGCGACGCAGTGCCTTGTTAGCAAGTTCCTGACGACTGGGAACCAGATGTCTTGGGAGATATTTGTCTACACCAACGGCAGGATCTATTTGCAACTGTACACGGATGGAACGGTTGGCAGCCTTGTCAGCTACAATAGTTCTGTCATCACTGGATTGGCAGCAGGCGACAACAAGTTCATCCGCGTTGCGTTGGATGTGGACAATGGGGCCGGGCACAGTGTTGCCACGTTCTACACGTCCGATGATGGCAGTAACTGGGCGCAACTTGGAACTCCTCACAGCACTAATGGAGTCGTATCAATATTCGATTCCTCGTCAAATATAAATGTTGGGGCGGCGAGTAACGGAGCGACCCAAGTGCCTATCGGTCGCATCTACTCCGTCGAAATCCGCAACGGCATCAACGGCACCATCGTCGCCTCCCCCAACTTCAACCAGCCACCGGGCACCACGAGCTTCGCCGACGCACAGGGCAATACATGGACGGTCAATGGCCCGATAGCCGCCGACTGGACCGCCAACGCTAACGATGGGCAGTACATGCCATTCTCTGGCACCTCATGGACCGGCGGCACCCTCGCCAACGTCCAAAGCCCGATTGCGGGGGAGGTGTACAAGTATCCCGGCTTTAACGGGACGAGCGGGTATGGCTTGGTGGCGAACAACGCGGCATTTAATCTAACTGACGCCATCGGTATTGAGATGTGGGTGAACGTGACGGGCGGGACATCGCCAATCTTTCTGGCAAAGCGAGATAACAGCAACTATTCATGGGAGATCGGTTTAACCGGAACGTATCCCGGTTTCAACCTGCTGTTCCGCGTCAACGGCAATGGGAACAATATCATAGGGGGAAATTTCACCGCCAATGGAGCATGGGTGCATTTGGCGGTGGGGTATAACCGAACATCCCTGACTGGATATGTGAACGGGGTGGCTTTGACGCCGGTAGCCTACACGAGTGCTATCAATGTCACGACAACAGGGATAACGATTGGCGGTCGAAATCTATTCACGGGAGCCGAGGCGAGGCTGGCCGGCTCCATCGCCCACGTCGCCCTGTACAACCGCGTCCTTGACCCGCGTGAAGTCTGGCAGTCTTACGATTATTGTCACAGGAGGGTCGGATGATCCTGCTCACACCCGCATCGCTAACTAATCAGACTTTAAGTGCGACAGTGCCCCTGCTGATCGCAACACTCACCGTACCGACCGATGGGCCGTATGACCTGCAAATCCTGCTGTCGGGACTGACCAACGCAGCGGGGCAGGTCAGTGTGTCGATCAAACGTCAGACCAGCGGAAGTTCCGATCTGGGCGTCGTGATCTCCAATCCGCTCGACGCTAAAGACGCCTTGAACCTCACGGTGTACGAAGCTAGCTTCCCGCCGATCGAGGCGGTGGCCGGCCAAAAGCTGCTGGTCTATGTGATGAGCAGCTTGGCCGAGGCGAGCGGGGTTGCCACTACGGTCAACTGGTGGTATGCGGCGGCGTATACCGGGGCGGATAACCGGTCGCTGGTGAGCACGGACGCCCAGGACTTGAGCACCACGTTCAAGGTCTATGCCGACCTCAAAGCGATCATGGGTACGGCACTCACCGAGACGGCCGGGTATCTGGCGGCGGCGTTCAAGAGGTGGTTCAATGTGGCGGCCCCCACCGGGACCGTAAATAGCATTCCAGATGCGGTGGCCGGGGCAGATAACGGCCTGGCTCTCAAGGGTAGTGACATGAACGCCTCGAAGATCGGGGGGAAGACCCTGGATGTCTCGGCCATCGCCGGTAACCTCGCTATAAACTCCTATCTGGGGAACTCCGTTGGGTTCACCACCCAGCAGACGGCTGATGTTGGAACACGTATCCCCCAGGTGATCAGTATGGCCCAGTTGGGGGGGACCGGTGCCTGGTATGTTAAGGGCTTGACCTCCAGTGGACTTCTACAGGCGAGCCAGGCGGATGTGCTGTCCGTGGTCACCCCGAAACTCGTAGTGGTCAGGCAAGTATGATCCACCGCATCTTTAGACCGGGAGTGAGCCGCTGCTCTTACGAGGCGATGATCCTCGGCCGGACCGTCGCTTACGCCAGAGCAGCTGGTGACCCGCGCTCCGTCGAAGGCATAGCTATGACCAAAGCACTCGACATCCTTTCCGATTCGACGTACCCGCAACCCGACCCCGTGGCCACTGAGTTCGGCAACGAAGTGCTCTCGGCAAAGCGGATGTTCGACAACATCGCCGACGAGGCGACCCAACAGGCGGCGAGAGAGCCGTCGAGGACGTAACCCATGAACTACGAACAGATCATTCAGTCGCGGGCTAATTACGCGGACGATGCGGCCTTCCTCGCATGGGCGAACACGCCGGTCGTTCAGCGGCTCAACCTCATCGAGCTTTGGCAGATCAAGCTGATGATGGTGGAAGCGGGTATCTGGACGGCATTTCAGAATCCGCAGAACCCCGTGGCTGTGGCGTTCATGGACCTGTACAGCGATCCGCGATTTGACCACTTGGATATGACCCTCCCCGTTGTGCAGCAGCTATTGGGCGGGGCTATGCAGACCGGCCTGCTGACAGCGGATCAGGCGGCGACGATGCAGAACATCGGGGCGGTCTCCAGCTACCCTCTGGGCAGCATCGTGACTCAGGCGGATATCGATGCAGCTCGGCTGGCGGAAGCCCGCGAAGCCCTGCGGATCAAACTGCAAACCGCGTTCAACGCGAAGATCAACGAGATTGACGCGATGACCGAAGTGACCGCAACCGATGTGACGATCACGCTGAGCTAATATGGCCAGTTTCAACG
>Ga0209083_1000108_pt1 | contig 124399 bp, 156 predicted proteins | sample AM7aDNAmetaG_FD_184132 | JGI IMG/M metagenome (GOLD analysis project Ga0209083, IMG submission 184132) | Freshwater microbial communities from Finland to study Microbial Dark Matter (Phase II) - AM7a DNA metaG (SPAdes) (version 3) | ecosystem: Environmental > Aquatic > Freshwater > Lake ... | reverse complement strand
CACAATTGATAGATCAAGCCCTGTTTCAGTTTTAGGCGGCATAAGTTTTGCACAACTTTATATTGGATATAATAATATTTATGGTATTAGAGGTTCTGATGGCACAGCATGGGCATGGGGATATAATTCTGATTATGGCGTTTTGGGTGATGGGAGCACAATTGATAGATCAAGCCCTGTTTCAGTTTTAGGCGGCATAAGTTTTACACAACTTTATATTGGATATAATAATAATATTTATGGTATTAGAGGTTCTGATGGCACAGCATGGGCATGGGGTGATGGAAGTCAAGGTTATTTAGGAATAGGTGATATGATAAATTATTCAAGCCCTGTATTAGTTATTTAATTTAAGAGGAAGTAATATAATGGCAGAATGGGTAGAAATAGGTTTATATGGTACATCTGGTTCTTCTGGAACTTCAGGAACATCGGGTAGTTCAGGAACATCGGGTAGTTCAGGAACATCTGGTTCTTCAAAGATTTCAGGCACAAGTGGAGGTTCTTCTGGAACATCAGGTAGTTCAGGTACTTCTGGATCGTCTGGTTTATCAAGATCTTCTGGCTCTTCTGGCACATCTGGTTCTGCTGGTTCTTCTGGAACATCAGGTAGTTCAGGTACTTCTGGATCGTCTGGTACATCAGGTAGTTCAAAAACATCAGGTAGCTCAGGTACTTCTGGCTCTTCTGGCACATCTGGTCTATTAGTTAATCATCAAAGTGGTAATACAATAGTATATACGAATACAAGTGTTGCTTTAACTACAGTTGATATACCTACAAATACTATGGGACTTGAAGTTTTAACAAAAATATATACACCTAAAAGTACTAATAGTAAATTATTGATAGAAGTATATTTGAATGTGTCTAATTCAGGTACATCAAATTCCACAAATGCTGCATTATATAAAGATTCCGATTTATATGCATTGTGTTCAGGGCAAGGAAATAAGTATTCAGCGTCTGGTTTGGAACAGACTCATTTAATGTATGTTTATAATAATAGATCATTAAACACTATTACATTTAAAGTTAGAATAGGAGAGCAGGTAGGTACAAATACAAATATAAATGGTACAACAGCAAGACTATTTGGTGGTTCTCAAGCATCAGTTATTAATATACAGGAATATGTAAATGATTATACGGATTTCTTAGAACTTGGATATAGTACAGTATTTTATAGAGATACTTTTGGTAAATTATGGTCATGGGGCCAAAATGATTACGGACAGTTGGGTGATGGTACAATAACTAATCAAACAACACCAGTTTTAGTTTTGGGCGGTATTATTTTTTCTTCTATTACTACTTATTCTTCTCATACTTTAGGTATTCGTGGTTCTGATGGAATAGGATTTGGCTGGGGATATGGAAGTCAAGGTTATTTAGGAATAGGTGATAGTGCAGCATATTCAAGTCCAACTCTAGTTGCTAGTAATATAAGTTGGTCGCAATTATCAACTAGTATGTATCATTCTCTAGGCATTAATGGTTTAGATGGTACTGCGTGGGCATGGGGTATTAATAGTATTGGACAATTAGGTATGGGTAATGCAACATCATATTCTAGCCCAGTTTCAGTTCATGGTAATATTAGTTTTATACAAATATCGGCTGGTTATAATCATTCTCTAGGAATTAAGGGATTGGATGGCTCTGCTTGGACATGGGGTGGTAATGATAATGGGCAATTAGGAACTAATAATACTACAAGTTATTCAAGTCCTGTTTCAGTTGTAGGTGGTATAAGTTTTACGCAATTATCTGCTGGTAATTTTTATTCTTTAGGTATCCGTGGTTTAGATGGATCAGCATGGGCATGGGGTTATAATGGGTATGGGCAGTTAGGAACTAATAATACAACACAATATTCAAGCCCTGTTTCTGTTGTAGGTGGTATAAGTTTCAAACAAATTGATACATTTTTTTATTCTTCGGTAGGAATAAATGGTTTAAATAATACTGGTTATGCATGGGGTCTTAATTCAAATGGTCAGTTAGGAACTGGTAATTTAACAAATTGTTTATCACCTACTTTAATAATACGAAGTGTTAGTTTCTCTGATTTGAAAGTTGGGTATAATAATATTGGTGGTATAGGATATTATGATAATAAAGTTTGGTTGTGGGGAGATAATACATATAAGCAAACTACACAAAAAAATAATATGACATTATATGTAAATCAGTCAAGTCCGGTTTTAGTAACAACTATTATAAGTTTTTCTGATATGTTTGGTGCTAGTAATTATATTGGCGGCATTCGTGGCTTGGATGGTTCAGCATGGATGTGGGGAACTAATAATGTTGGACAGTTAGGTGATGGTACAATAACTAGTAAATATTATCCAACATTAATTTTAGGAAATATAAGTTGGAAGCAGATTGCTATTGGTGCCGATCTTAGAGTTGCGGGAACATATCCATATTTTAACCATTCTTTGGGTATTAGAGGCTCGGACGGTTCAGCATGGGCATGGGGTGGAAACAATATTGGCCAATTAGGTCATGGAAATATAATATCATATTCAAGTCCTGTTTCTGTTCTTGGAGGAATAAGTTTTAAACAAGTTTCTTCTAATGATGATACTAGTATAGGGCTTCGTGGTTCAGATGGTACAGCATGGGCATGGGGTGATAATTCGTTGGGAAATTTGGGAAATAATACAAGAACTTCATATTCAAGTCCTGTTTCTGTTGTTGGTGGTATAAGTTGGAAAGAAACAGTTCTTGGCACTGATCATACATTAGGTATTAGAGGTTCGGATGGAACAGGTTGGGCATGGGGTTATAATACATTAGGACAGTTGGGAATTGATTCGGATCGCTCAATGCTTTCAGTATCAAGCCCTGTTTCTATTACTGGTAGTATAAGTTGGAAACAGATAGTAGCTGGGGGCTATCATTCTTTAGGTATTAGTGGTTCTAATGGTATAGCATGGTCATGGGGTAGCAATAGTTATGGGCAATTAGGTAATGTTGGAACATTAACATCATATTCTTCAGGATTTTTTAGTGGGTCATATTATGATACTTCAATACCTACATCTGTTAAGGGTGGTATAAGTTGGGCACAATTAGCTGCTGGTAGTGGCCATTCTTTGGGTATTAGAGGTTCAGATGGTACTGCGTGGGCATGGGGTAATAATAGTTCAGGTCAATTAGGAACTGGAAATACAACATCATATTCAAGTCCAACGTCAGTTCTTGGTGGTATGAGTTTTACAAAGATATATGCAGGTAGGGACTATTCTTCCGGTTTAAATGGTTTAGATGGTTCAATATGGGCATGGGGTAATAATGCTAATTATTGTTTGACATTTCAATATACACCAAAAAATTATATGTCACCTGTAAAAATATTACCAGATTTATAAATTAAAATATAGGAGAAATAGATATGGATATTACAATCACATTAACAGATGAACAAGTAACAGCATTGGAAACTTTGATTAAATCAGGCCAAAGTAGATTTATTTTAAGAAGATTAGGTATTAGAGATAATCCTGTCGATATGAGAGCAAGTGTAGTTGCTGAAAGAAATGCTTCGCCAAAAACAACAGAGCAACTGATTACAGAATATGCTAATACAGTTTTTAAGGGTGTGGCAACAGAGGCTGGACGAACACGAATAAGGCCAATTATACAAGAAAATCCCGCAATAAAAAATCTCTTTAACTTAAATAAAAAGGTCTAATTTACAAAACAATCCTCCAAACATAAATAATATAAAATATGTTTGGAGGATTTTATGTTTTCTAATTATCAAAAAACTACATTTGATGCTATATTAGGCCATACAAGTTTCATACCACATACAGGGTATGCATATCATGCTAGAGATTTCTTTACTAGATTAAATAAAAATATACCTACTAGAATAAGAAATTTTGCGCACACGCCAAATTTAACCCATCTAACACAAGAACAAAAAGATATGTGTATTGAACAAACATGGATAGGAGAACCATATAAAATCGGTACTCCTTATACAAGAGATCATAATAAGTCTTTATTAAATATAGTTTTAATGGAATCAAATCATTATTATTTCTTTGAAAATTATGATGGGCCAAAAATTGCTTATAATGTATGGGAGAGTACTAGGCAAAAAGAACCATTTTTTAATAAATTATTGGAATTTGATCAATTATGGGTTCCAACAGAATGGCAAAAACGGGTTACTATTGAACAGGGGTATCCAGAAGAAAAAATTAGAGTAGTACATGAAGGTGTTGATTTTGATATTTTTAATATTGTATCGGAAGATAAACCTAATGAATATAAAGATAACAGATTTAAATTTATTATTTTTGGCCGATGGGATTATAGAAAATATACAACAGAAATGATTAAAGCATTTCTTGAAGAATTTAAATCTGATGAGCCAATTGATCTTATTGTTTCTATTGATAATCCATTTGCTGTTGATAATTTAAAAACAACAAAAGAAAGATTAAAATTTTATGGATTTACTGATAAAAGAATTAAAGATATAGGTTTTGTATCTAGGGAAGATTATGTAAAATATCTTAAAGCCGGCCATGTTTTTTTAAGTTGTTCGAGAGCTGAGGGCTGGCATCTGCCTCTTGGCGAGGCTATTGCTTGCGGTATTCCAACTATTTGTTCTTCTCATGGTGCTCAGTTAGAATTTGCGGAGGGGATTTCCCATGTAGTAAAAACAAAGGAATATAGAAAGCCGCAAAATGTTTTTATGTCAGATGATACACCAGGCGAATGGGATGAACCGGATTTTGATGACTTGAAACGGGTTATGAGATATGTATATAAAAATTATGAAGAGTGTAAAGAAAAGGCATTAATAGGTGCTGAAAAGATAAAAGAAAATTTTAAATGGGAAGATGCTATAAAAACCGCTGAAGGTTATATTTCTGAACTATATCAAAAATTATATCCACCTGAAATTAAATTAAATATTGGTTGTGGTACAGATAAGTTGAATGGATATATAAATGCCGATATAATTGAGGGTTTAGGCGATATACAAATGGATGCGACTAATTTAAATTGTGATGATTGTAGTATTGATGTATTAAATTCATCGCATTTACTAGAGCATTTCGGCAGAAGATTTATTTCAGATATTCTTAAAGAATGGTATAGAGTATTAAAATATAATGGTAAATTAATTTTAGAAGTTCCAAATTTTGAATGGTGTGTAAATTATTGGTTACAATATGAAAAAGAAGAATTTCCATTGGATACAATATTTGGTAATCAACATAATATGGGTGAGTATCATAAGACCGGATTTACTAAAGATTCTATTATAGATTTTGTAAATGATGCTGGATTTCATATAGAAAGTATTGAAGATATATGGTCACACGCACAACAATGTTTCAAATTGGTATGTACAAAAAGGGATATAAAATTTTCAGATGATGTATTTATACTTAGTACTTATCCCGATGAAGAATTTAAGTTGGATATATTACGAAATACAATATCAAAATTAAAGTTATATAATAAACCTATTGCTATTACAACTCATTATATTTTACCTGAAGATATAATAAATAGTGTTGATTATTTAATATATGACAAAAATAATCCTTTAAGTGAAAATTGGAATTTAAATCAATGGTTCACAGTTGCTAAAAAGTTAAAAATTGTTACTCAATATGAAAATAAATATCATGCTGTAACAGTTTTAACAAATATGACAAATGGTATTACATATTTATCAAATCTGTATTCATATGGGCATTTTATAGAATATGATATAGATGTTGATTTGGATAAGTATTTAGATGTATATGGAATGCAAAGAAATAAAAATAAAAAACTTGTTTGTTTTAGATATGATGTAGAACAAAAATATCCACCAGATAAAGAAAAGGGTGTCATAACAAATTGCCTAAGTTTTGATTTAAAATATTGGAATGATTTATTTTCAAAGTATAATATTAGAAATTGGTCTGAATATGTTAAAGTTGATGATGATGCCTGTGAAAAATTAAATCAACCTAATGATTATATATTTGAAAACTGGTTCTATACATTTTTAAAATATAATGATTGCTTAAAAAATACATATATTATCCCTTATAATATAAAAAAGGATATTCTGTTTGAGAGAAGTATGTTAGATCAGGGTAAAAAGGAACTTAATGTAAATATAGAAGTATCAAAAACAAATGATGATAAAGCTATACTTTTTATATGTAACTTTAAGTCAGATGAAGAACATCAATTTATAGTTAGACATATAAAAGATGATGTTGTAGTAGCAACTGGTAGTGATATTGTTAAAAAGGATGATATAAAATATTTAAAATTTGAAAGGGAAGGCTTATTAGAAGTAGTTATTGTGGGAACAAATATAAAAAAAATATTAGATTTAACAGATGATAAAATTTATAAGGCAACATTTAAGTTTTATGATGATAAAATAATATGTAAAAATTGGCAAGAAATTAATTCAAAGGGATTTATAAAAAGTAGCAACAAAATAGAATATACTTTTAGTGATAAACCTAGAGTTGAAATTACAGGTATAAATGAATGTGAATATCATGTTCAATTTATAGACAATGATACCGGACTTATAGTACATGAAGGTGATATAAAACATGGTGGAGATATAAAGAGTATTACTTGGATTGCTTGTAATAGAAGATACTATACTAACTGGAAAATAATAGTAAAAAACAAAACCGAAAATATAACTGAAGAATATATTTTTAATCCTGAAAACAAGTCTGTATATATTCTTTTAGATAGTAAATCTTTAGGCGATACAATTGCTTGGTTTCCATATGTTGAGGAGTTTAGAAAAATTCATAATTGTAAGGTTTATGTTGGTACATTCCATAATCACTTATTTGAAAATAACTATCCAGAATTAAACTTTATAAAAATTGATACACTATCTAATTTTTATGCAACTTATATTGTTGGTTGTAGAGATAATGATTATAATTCTAATAAAAATAACTGGATGTCAATACCATTACAACAAGTATCATCTGATTATTTGGGATTAGACTATAAAGAAATTAAACCAAATATAGTTAAAATAGATACTGGAAGGCCTATTAAGGAAAAGTATGTGTGCATAGCAGAGCATTCTACGTTTCAAATGAAGTATTGGAATAATTCAGCTGGTTGGCAAGTTCTAGTAAACTATCTTAACTCTTTGGGTTATAAAGTTATAGTAATCAGTAAAGAAAGTACAAAGTTAAGAAGTATAATAGATAAAACTAATAAGTCCATAGAAGAAACTATAAATAACATTATACATTGTGAATTCTTTATAGGTGTTAGTTCTGGCCCTGCTTGGTTGGCATGGGGTTTAGATAAAAAAGTAGTAATCATATCCGGTAGTACAAAAGAATATGTTGAAATGAAAGATTGTATTAGGATTATAAATAGAGATGTATGTAATGGATGTATGAATGATATAAATGTTACACTAGATAGAGGTAACTGGAACTTCTGCCCTCATAATAAAAAATTTGAATGTACAAGAAATATAGATATAAAAATGGTTATCACAAGAATACAAAAATTATTAGGTATATAAACAATATAATAATACATAAATTAATCAAGTATAATACCATAATACTATGCTATATTATATACTTTCCTTTTTGCCTGACCGTTGCACTTATTATAACAGATTGCCAGAATATGTAAATCAAAATATGAAAAATATTTTTTTATAATAAATATAAGAAAGATCAAGTGTTTGGAGATTTATATATATGAAATATCAAGAAGTTGATATGCAAGGGAAATTTTGGATACAGAGAGTTAATGGTGTACCTGCTCATACTTCTGCTGATGAGGGGCGAATAATATATGATGAAATAAGTGAATATATGTATTTTGCCTCTGCAACTGAATGGGTAATGTTATCATTAGAAGCGTTTAATAAAGTAAAAGTTCAGAGTGATACAGTAAGTTATATAGACGCAGTTGGTTCTGAAGATTCATTGTATTTTATTGGTGATAATGGTGTAACAACAGTATCCGCATCAGCAAATTCAAATATTATAATTTCAGGTGCTAGTGAATTTTCTACAATTTCTACAGATAGTGGTACTGTTAATGCAGATGGTGGAAATGATTCAGTAGATTTTATAGGTGAGAATGGTATAGATATAGTTAATGCTTCGTCTAGTAGTGTTGGATTTTCACAACCAAATCGTTATTCAGCATTAGAAGTTGCTGGAACAACATATACATCATCAACAGCGATAGAGTCAATTTTAACATTAAATTTTGAAGGTGTTGATGGCGATTCTTCTTGGGTTGAAGAATCTCATGGATATACACCAGATGTTTGTAGTGAGGGTAATATTGATACAGGTCAGTACTATTCTGGATCATCTTCTTTAGTTTTAGGCCATCCTGAGAATGGGGGTTTAGTTAGATATGCTTTACCTACATATGTCGATAATATAACATTAGAACAATATGTTAGATCAGCGGGTGGGTCAGGTTCTTCAGGTTCGGGTAAATGTCTTGTTGCTTTGAGTTATACAGATGGTGTTCCATATGTTCTTATAGAAACGGGTTCTAATACTTTAGAGGTAGATATTGTTGATAGAGTTGGTATATCATTTACAGATGAGATTTTATATAATTTTCCTGTAGATGAGTGGGTAAAAGTGAAATTTACATCTATTGGCAGAACTATGAACTTTTATCTTAATGATACTTTATATTATACTTGTACTTCAGGAGTAGATTATCCATTAGGGGGTGGATTACCTTCTTGGTATATATATAATAATTCTGGTTATTTAATGTGGGTTGATAAAGTTACATTAACTGCTAATATTATTCAGCAAACACCTGAAGATATGGCTTATGGAAATATGGATGCTATTACATATGCTGATAAGATAAATTTTATAGAAGGCCGTGATATAAGTTTCTCAAATGAACTTCATACTGTAACTGGGACACCTGATGATGTATCTGATTTAGTTTTATGGCTTAGAGCTGATAGTGTCGCCTTAAATAATGGTGATCCTGTTACTACTATAACAGATAAAAGTTCATATGGTACAGTTATTGATTTTACAGCAATAGAAGGTTTAAGTTCATTGCCTGTATATAAAACAAATGTTATAAATGGGCATCCAGCTATATCTTTTGATACTTTAAGTGTTAATGATTTGGAAATCATGGCGGGTTATTTAAATTCTTTAATGTCAGATAGACAGGCGATGGTGGAAAGTGCAACAGGTTTGTCTGCGATGCTTGTTTTTAATGTGAGTTCTAATAGTATTAATGATCTATTTCCTTTTCTTTTTCCTTTTCCTTTAGGGCCACATTTTATGTTTATGTCATGTAGTTTTTCTGATTATATAGTACATTTGGATATAGATGGTGCTGTTATAGATTATTCTACTGTCAGTTTGCAAAATTCTATGACGATGATATTTGAATTTTTTTTATATATTACACTTTCAGTTGAATTAGTTGATGGTGCTATATATTCTAGAGATATTGGTGGAATAAATGGTGTGGCTGGTTTAGGATAACAAATGGAGATAGAATAAATGGCTAATATAAGTTGGAATTTTACAGAACCAGTCCCACCACCACCTTTTGATATTGATGATAGTTATCTTGTTTTAGAAGATTATATAGATAAAAGATATTTTACACAAAGAATACCACCTAAAGTTGGTGCCATTACAATAAGTGATATAGGTACTGGAACCGTTGATAATTTTTTAAAAATTGGACGAAAAATCTGGTTATATGAGGATGTAGCACCTAATGGTTGGACTATTTTAGATACCTGTATTGATGGTTTATTGGCAGTAAAAGGCTCTACAATAATAAATTATAATAATACTGGCGGTACAGTTACTACATATGGTCAGTATATGATTCATACATTTACAAGTTCTGGAACATTTACTCCTAAAAATATGTCAGGTGTTGTTGATGTTCTTGTTGTGGCTGGTGGTGGTGGCGGTGCTGGCGGACAGTTTGGTGGTGGCGGTGGTGGTGCTGGTGGTTTTGTATATACTACTTCAGTTCCCGTTTCAGTAAATGTTCCTATAACTGTTACTGTAGGTGCTGGCGGTGCTGGTGGGCCTCTTACTACTAATCCAACTTCTAATGGTTTTAATGGCGGCAATTCATCTTTTGGTTCTATTTCTGCTACTGGGGGTGGCGGTGGTGGTGGTTGGAATTTTACTACAAGTACACCAAATGCTAAATCTGGCGGTTCCGGTGGTGGCGGTGGCGGTGGTAATCAATGGTATCCAACTGGCGGATTAGGTATTTTAGGGCAGGGAAATAATGGTGGCCTTGGTGGTTGGTATTATCATAATGTTGATCCTGCAAATGGCGGTGGTGGCGGCGGCGCCGGTAATGTAGGTGGGGCAGCAAATTATACTAATGGTGTTTATACTGAATATGTTGGTGGCGATGGAGGAGCTGGTTTATCATCAACTATTTATGATGGTACTGCTAGATGGTATGCTGGTGGGGGTGGCGGTGGTGCATGGTATTCTGGTCGTGGTGGCTATGGCGGAATTGGTGGTGGCGGAGCTGGTAGTGTAATAGTTGCTTCAAGTGCATTAGCTAATACTGGTGGTGGCGGTGGCGGTGGCGGTCGTTTTGGTTCTGGAACTCTTGGTGGTTCAGGTGGTTCAGGTATTGTTATAGTTAGATGTTTAATAGTAGATTTTCAATCATTTACTACAACATATAATACAGCTGGCGGTAGCGGAGCTGGAACTTGGATGAGAGATAGCCATACCCATACAACAAGTGATTCAACTTTAACATTAGAAAATATATCATCGCATTATCATTATGTATGTATTGATGAATCATTGCTAGGTAGACATATACCACCACATGATTATATGACTGGTACTTTTGGTATTTATGGTTATGTAATTTTAACAAATTTAAATTCTATTCCATATAGTGCTGATTATTCTACTTGTGGCGCAACTACTGAGGCTCCTCATTATGGCTATATGCTATATGGTAGTGATATAACACCTACTATTGGAAAAACATCAAATATTGGCTCGACTACAGTTCATAGCCATGGTATAACGAATTCTGGTGGTAATATTGATACTTGGCGCCCTCTTTCTAATGTAGGTATAATCATAGGGAAAGATGCACCAGTTATAATAACGTAAATAAAGTATACAAATTATCTTTTTGTAATAAATATAAAGATAAGGGAGAAATGTAGATATGCAATTTCATGAAATAGATATGGATGGAATTTTTTGGTTAGAACGTCTAGCGTCTTTACCAAGTTGGACTTCTACAGATGAAGGTAGAATTGTGTATTCTATAGAAGATCAGAATATTTTTTATGGTAATGCTATCGAATGGGTATCGTTGCCTATAAATGTTTTCAAGTATATTTCAGCTCAATCTGGTGTTGCAATTGAAGCTACATCTACAAATAATACTTTAACTGTTACTGGTGAAAATGGTATTGTAGTTAGTACAGTCCCATATAATAAAGAACTGTATATAACAGGTAGTAATAGTTTTGGCGAAGTATCTACTGATTTTGGAAGTGTTTTGGCAAAAAATTCATCAGACGACATTAATTTTTTAGGTGATAATGGCCTTAGAGTAACAGCTGTTGATTCTACAAAATCTGTTACATTTACAGGTTCTAATGCATATTCTGGTGTTGTTGCTGGTGGTGTTCTTATGAGTTCAACAACACCTTATGATGCTCTTGAATTGATAGCAGGCGATGGTATTATATTAGCATCTGAATGGCATACAGTATATGATGATACCCTTGATCTTGATGTTGGTGTAGCATCTGTTACTATTTCAACAACAATGTTTGATACTGTAAATGATTTTTTTACTTCAGGTCGAAAACTTTGGTTATATGAAAATTCAGCACCTACTGGTTGGACGATTCTTACTGCTTGTTCTGACGGTTTATTAGCTGTAAAAGGTGGGACACAGGCATATAATGTTGCAGGTGGAACATCAGCTGGAACATGGACTATTACAGGTCATACACATACAACAAGTGATTTTACTTTAACCGAAACGAATTTACCAGCACATTATCATTTTACTGCTACAAATGAATCAATGACAAATAAAACAGCAATGGTTGCGTTATCGTCTACGAATTCAATACCATTTTATTCTAGTTATCTTGCGCCTTTACTTCCTGAAAATGGTTATATGTTTTATGGTGGAAGTGCTGGTGTAACCCCAACAATAGGTAAAACATCACCATCTGGTGGTTCTGGCGGTGTTGCTTTACCGCATAATCATGGTGCAACAAGTTCTAGTAATGAAACTAGTTTATGGCGTCCAAAAGCTTATGTTGGTATTATAGTTCAAAAATCATAAAGGAGTAATAAACTGTATGGAAAATACTTGTGTAAAAGAGAAGTGCGAGTTTTGGAATAATGGTCATTGCCCGAATTATATGGAATCATGGTGGATGCCTCCTGAAACTCAAGGTAGTAAGCCAGTTTTAGTTTCTGATTGTGCACCAAAGAGAACATTTTTGATGATACAGGACTTGAGTAATAGACTTGTTGGCGTTCAAAAATCACAGGAAGAGTTGAGGAATGAAACAGTTTGGGTTCAAGTCGTAGCAAATGTCCTTGGAAAGAACTCTGGTATAGATTTAGAACATTTTGTTTCAGAACGTAAAAGGCAACTAAATATACTTGATGTTAAAGAAAAATTGGAAATAGAAAATAAGGAGTAATTTATGGCTTGGTATGATTTTTTTAATGGCAAAGATAGAGAATTAAATGGCCGATTAGATGAAGCCATAAAAGCATTTGAAAAGAAGGGTAATGATACATCTACTTTGAAGCAGTTACAGAAAACAACTGGTGAAGGTATTGATGATGTTTATGCTCTTATAAATGGCTATGGTACAACAGGTCTTGATGGTTTTAATAAATTCTATAACAGGTTTATCAATAAAACATTTGAAGATGAAGTCTCAAGAATTATGGAATATAGAAAAATGGCTGAATCTCCTGAAATTGCCGATGTTATAGAAGATGCTGTAAATGAATCAACGCAGGTTAATGATAATGGAGATAGTGTTCAGTTACAAATTACAAATGATAAATTAGAAAAGAATAAAAATATAAAGAAAATTTTATATGAAGAGTTCCATGAGTTATTTTATAACAGAATACAAATGAATGATAAGATTTGGGATATGTTTAGAAGATTTTTAATTGATGGGCGTATTTATTATGAAAGAATTATTCAAGAAGGTAATATAAAAAAGGGTCTTGTTAATATAAGAGTTTTACCATCTGAAACTATGGATTTTGAATATGATATAAGAACGGGAAAAGTTTTGAATTTTTATCAGTATTTATCGACTAATATTAAAAGGCCATCATCAAAGGATGAGGCTATAAAAAGACCTGATATAGTTGTATTTAATCCAGAACAGATTGGCTATTTTAATTATGGCATTTATGGAAGAACTAAATATGAAATTTTTGGATATTTAGAAAAATCAAGAGTGCCATATAATCAGTTAAAACTTCTTGAAACATCTGTTATTATTTATCGTATAGTTAGAGCGCCTGAAAGATTTGTATTTAAAATTGATACAGGAAATATGCCTAGAGATAAAGCATTGAAATTTGTTGAGAAGATTAAATCAAAGTATATAAAGAAACAAAGTTATGATCCAACTACAGGTAGCCTTTCGCAAGAGCCTGAAGTACTTTCTATTTTAGAAAATTTTTGGCTGCCTGTAAGTGCCGATGGCCGTGGTTCATCTATTGAAACAGTTGGTGGTGGTAATGCTGCTGGGTTTACTGAGCTAGATGATATTTATTATTTCGCAAAGAAACTTTATAGAGCATTAAAGTATCCTCTTTCAAGAGTTGCAAATGAAAATAACAATACAACTAGTGAAACTTTGTTTGGTGGTTCAAAATCCGGTGAGATTTCAAGGGATGAAATTAAATGGGCTAAATTTTTAGAAAGACAGCAAGGTATGTTCTGTAAAGAGTTTAGGGATTTATTTTTACTTCATCTTGAATTTAAAGGTATAAAGAAACAATATGATTTAGATATAGACGATATAACTATTACTATGACGCCACCTTCACATTATAATGAGCAGATGGAGCAAGGTTTCTTGGAGCAGAGTTTTGCTAACTATAATGCACTTTCAAATAATGCAGAGTTTTCTAAGTATTATTTGATAAAGAAATACTTGAAATGGACAGATGAAGATATAGAAGAAAACAAAAAGGGATTTGAACTTGATAAGGAATATGGCTTGGCTCCCGAAGTTGACGAGTTCGGCGGTATGGGTGGTGAAGAAGGAATGGGCGGCCAAGAAGGTGGAGGGCAAGAAGGTAGTGAAGGAGAAGAAGTTGATTATTCTAATTTAGGCCCTCCACCCCCATCGGTGTAGCATGAGATACCAAGCCTTTCTAAATGAAGAAAATAATAATGGTATAGTTATAAAGAAGCCATTAGAATGCACAGAAGATGAGCTAGATATATTTTATGATATGGTTATTGACGCTGATCAAGCCTATCCATCTGAAGGTGATTTAAAAGGGAAAGGTGTTTATTTAGGGTTTTATTATAAAGATGATGAAGTTATTGCCATTTCAGCTATTAAAAAACCATATAGAAGCAAAACTGTTTTTGAAATGGCGCCTGAAGAAGCTAAGAACTATAAATATGAAATGGGTTGGTCTTATACATTACCAGAACATCAGAGTAAAGGAATAATGCATCAGTTAAATACTGCATTGTTAAATAAGGTTAAAGGTAGTGGTGTATTTTCAACAGTTAGAATAGATAATAAGTTTTCTATTAAAGGACTTGAGAAACTTGGATTTACTATGTTGGGGCCAAAAATTGATGGTATGGTAACTAATCTATATTTAATGGTGAAAAACTAATGAAAGTAAAAGATTATTTAATAAACGAAGTAAAGGCGGATTTAAGTGATCCTTCAGTTAAAAAGGGTGCAAAGTTAGCACATCAATTAATTCAGATAATTGAAACTAATCCAGATAATATAGAGGTGCAGACTAAGGCAGCATCAGCAATTTTAAGTGCTATAAAATCATTACTTTCTACTTTATCATATGATAGTATTAAAAGTTTTCATGGTGCGTTTAATCATATATTAGGGAATAATATATCTAAAAAACTTTCTAAAGATGCCGATGCAATAATTATAGATGCTGAAAATAAAGCATCAAAAACTGGTGGTTCTACTGAAGAACTGCCTAAGGGTACTGGTGAGAAAAAACCAGAAGAAACAGGTGGTGAGAAAAAACCAGAAGAAACAGGTGGTGAGAAAAAACCAGAAGAAACAGGTGGTGAGAAAAAACCAGAAGAAACAGGTGGTGAGAAAAAACCAGAAGAAACTATTGGATCAGTAATAAAAACAGCAGATGGTAGAGAAATTAATATTACACAAGTTAGTAAACAAGCAACAGATTTAATACTGTCAAATGATGTTATGGAAGATAGAAATAAAAATGTATATATGAGATTTTTTAAAGATGTTGATGATTTAACAAATCTTCCTAGAGATGAATCTATTAAAAGAGCTGAGGAAATAGTTTTAGAATATGGTTTGGAAACAAATAAAAATGGTGAACTGTATGTAAATAATGCTAGATTATCAAAAGATGATCATGATAATACTAGAAAGGGTATAAAAAAATATTCCAAATATTATGTAAATCTTTTTAATCATTACGATGTTGACCTTTCATATCAAGAAACAGAAAAAAATCCTGCTAGTATATTAGGTGCAACGGCTAAACCTGAACTTGATAGAGATACTATTAGAACTTCTCAGAGTGATGAAAAAGTTGCAAAACTTTTTGATAAACCACCATTTGATACATTTGAAACAAAATATAAAAGTGTATATGCGCCTGTAGATTCTGATGGATTACTTTTAGATAATGAAAAAGGTATAAATTCAAAAGCTTATTTAGAACATTCTATAAATTCAAATACAGCTTTAACTAAATCTACAGAAGCTGCTAGAAGATTAGCTGACGCTGGAAAAATAGACCCTAAAGTTGTGACTACTTTTGAAAATCTTACAAATGATTTACAAAAGGTATTAAAAGACTATGATATTCCATCAGAAATGGCTAGTAAGGCAATAGGTGATTTATATTCTAATGCTGCAGTTAGTTTATATAATCTTGATGAAAATATTGCTAATGGTGTAATGAAACAGTTTGCTGAAATGGCTCTTTATGATACTGAAATAGCTAACGGGGAAGAATGTTATTTACCTGCAAATGGTTCATTTCCTAGTGGTGATAAATTAAAAATATCTTCTGAAGGTAAAGGCTCAAATAAAGTAGAAAGAATTACAGCAATAAGTGTAAAATATGGTCTAGCTGGTGGTAAATTTGGCTATTATGGATTTCCTGGCGAAACTGCTCAATATCAAAGATACCATCCAGATGAAAAGAAAAGAAAAATGCTATCTAGTAGTCCTGGCAAAACGGGTCATTTATTAGGTATTGGTGATGATTTTATAGATGATGATTCTAAATATGAAGAACTTATGAAAAATAGTGGTTTTGGGAGTTCAATTAAAGATATAAAGGCATTTCGTGAATTTATAAAAAAACATAAACAAGATACGCAAGAAATAATTGCAAGTAAAAATGGTAATTTATCCAAATCAAGAAAATTAATAGATAGTTTAGATGTAAAAGCAGTTGAAGATATGATGAAATATATAGATAAAGACGAACTTATAAAAATTTTAGGTAGCGATAATGCTAAACTTGCAATGACGAAGGGCCCAGCTTGTTTAATGTGTATGATTGGATTTTCAAATTTATTAATAACATCTAATGGGTTAGATGTTATTGAGCATAATCATCAACATTTTGAAGATGGTGCATATCATACTTCTACAGATGATTATAAAACAGGAACAAATAAAATAAAACATTGGAAATATATATGGCGTCCGAGCGGTGTGAGAACTCAAGGTGGTGCGGCAAGTTATAATAGTAAAAGAAAAGATTTGGATATAGATAAATCATATAAAGAACCAGATATGATTATAAAAAATGGTGATGATGATGACAATGATATTATCTTAAAACCAGATGGAACTGAAAAGATAGTTAAAAAGAAGCCCGAAAAGACAAATAAACCAGAAGAAAATAAAAACGATAGTAAAATATATGATATACTACAGAAACGATTAGGTATATTGTTAGAAAAATACTTATAAATGTGGAGGATGTAAAATGGAAGAAAATGAAATAAAGGGTGTACTTGATGATTTTGAGGCTGATAATTTTGTAGATGCACAGGATAAGTTACAGAAGATTGTAAGAACTGCCAGAGATGAATTTATACAGAATAAATTGGGTCTAAAAAATCCTTTGACAACACCAGAAGTAGTAAAAGTTGAAGATAATGTAGATATTGATATAAATAATACTGATGTTGAAGATAAAAAACCGAAGGCAAAACGTCTTTTAAAGAAAAAATAGTATCGTGGAGGATATAGAATGGATAAAGAACTTGATGCAATTATTGAAAAGCACCTTGTAGAAGATACTGAATCTATTGATGAAGCAGGTGGTTTTGCAGAGTCCGAAGTATCAAGCATATCAACAGGATTAAAAAGAATATCATATAGACTTTCTAAAGCAAATACGCCACAAAGATTTAAAGATGTTTTTGATATGGTAGCTTCTCTTGTTAATGCTTTTCCTATGAAATCAAAATATATATGGAAGATTGTAGCAGATGCATATCCTGAAAGATATGGTGCTGATATTGTAGAACCTGTAGTAACTCCTACACCTACTATATCTACAGGAAATAGTCTTTCTCCTAGAGGATATAAGGAGTAATAATATGAAACTTATAACAGAACTATCAAGAAATGTTCAAGTATCCTCAAATGATTCAGGAAACCTTTTTATAGAAGGTATATTCAGTTCTGCTGAAATACAGAATAGTAATGGCCGAAAATATAGAAAAGATATACTTGATCGTGAATTAAATAAAATTACAGAAAAAATTAATGGCAAGTGCTTATGGGGAGAACTTGGGCACCCTGAATGTATTTTTGGTGATAATGAAATTCTTACTTCTAATGGATGGAAATATATTAAGGATGTTGATATAAATGATGTGGTTGCAACTCTCAATCCAAATACAAAAGAAATTGAATATCATAAAGTAAATAAAAAAATAGAAGCTCCTTATAAAGGATTAATGTATAGATTTAAAGGAAGGCAAATTGATATGTCTTTTACACCAACTCATAGGCATCTTCTTTTTAATAGGAATGATAAGTCTATGTTTAAAACATCTAAAGAAATTGATGAATGTGATACAAGACTTATTAGAAAATCATATATTCCTAAAACGGGTGTTTGGTATGGCAAAGATTTTGATACCATACTATTTAAAGGTTTAGATAAAGTATATCCGTCTAATTTTACACATAATGTTGATATTGAAATAGATATGCTGACATTTATTAAATTTTTTGGCATTTGGTTAGCAGAAGGTAATGTATCAAAGAAATTTAATAATGGCATTCATATAACACAAAATGAAGGTGCGAAAGCAGATTTAATTAGAAATATTTTAAATGAATTTCCTATTGAAATGAAATGGCATGAAAATAATCATAATGGAAAAATAACTTTTAGTTTATATGATGGAAGATTAGCTAATTTTCTTAGACCTTTAGGTATTTGTTATGATAAATATATTCCTGATTTTATTAAGGAGTTGTCACCTAAATATCTTGAAGAGTTGATATATTGGTTTGGTATTGGTGATGGCAGAGGATTTTTAAAAGAAGATTGTAAAAAAGATATTTTTTCTACTTCAGAAAAATTAATAGATGATTTTCATGAAATTGCTTTTAAATGTGGTATATCTGCCAGAAAAACTGTTCAATATTGCAAAGTTGATTATAAATTTGCAGATAGAATTATTAAAGCTGAAAATAAAAGTCCTTTATATTTTTTAAAGATTTTATCTACTAATGGTATATATACTGATGATAGATTTTTAAAAATAGAAAAGGAAGAATATGATGGTTATGTTTATTGTATAGAGGTTCAAAATCATAATTTTTATGTTAGAAATGAAAATAGCGTTTCATTTTTCACAGGAAATTCACCTGATATAAACCTTGATAAAATTGCTATTATGATTGAATCATTGGGTTGGGATGGCGATAACATTTGCGGTAAAGCAAAAGTTATTGATACACCTATGGGACAGATAGCTAAAACATTGATTAGAGAAGGTAACTTGGGTATTAGCTCAAGAGGTCTTGGAACAGTAAACGAATCAGATGGTTATGTAAATGAGGACTATTGCCTAATTACTTGGGATTTAGTTGGCGAGCCGTCTAATCATCCTTCTTGGATTAAAGGTGTATATGAAGGTAGAGATTTTAATCCTCCTGTAATTGTTGTTGAGCCTATTATAGACATCAATGAAGCAAAATCTCAATACTACAAGACAATTTGGCAAGTATTAGAAAATATCAGTAAAACTTTATAAATAGTTTTAAGGAGAATGAATCAATGAATGTAGAAACTAAAATATCAAAATTATTAAAAGAAGATTATGATATGTATGGGTTTTCTGGTATGGGTTCTGTAGAAGATGTTCCAGAACCTGAAGTAGAATATGATGATACTGTTGATGAAGATGATATATCAGATGAGATAACAGAACTTCTTGAAAGTTTAGATGATTCAATTTTAGATGAGCATCAATCAGAACTTAAAGAAATGATTTTGTCAACTTTATATTCAGTTGACGAATGCTCAGAATTAAAGCCGAAGAAAAAGAAAAAATTATTTAAATAAGAAAGGAAACTTTTTAAAATAACAAAACTAGGAGGATGATATTAATGTTAATAGAAGAAATCGTAAAAATTCTTGGAGTTGAGAAACTTGATGAATCTCAGCAGACATTAGTTAAAGAAAAATTGGATTCTATAATTGATGTTAAAGCAAGAGAAAGAGCTGATTCCCTTCTTGGTGAAGAAAAGGAAAGACTTGTAACAGAGTATGAAACAAAGTTTGAAGATTATAAGAAGGATATTACTTCAAAGTTTTCAAATTTCGTGGATTCCGTTCTTGATCAGGAGCTTACTATTCCAGAGAAGGTTATGGAATATGCAAGAAAGGGTGAATTGTATACCGATTTGGTAGAACAGTTCAAGATTCGTATTGGTATTGATGAAGGTGTTTTAGATGAAGAAGCCAAAGCCCTTTTGAAAGAAGCCAAAGAAGAGATTACCAAATTGAAAGCAAAGGCAAATGAACTTATTTCGCAGAACACTGAATTGGTAAATGATACAAAGCAGATGGCATCTAATCTTTATTTGAGAAAGAAATGTGATGGTCTGAGTGAAGCATCTAGGATTAAGGTTCTAAGTATTCTTGGTGATATTACAGACAAGAAAGAAATTGATCGCAAGTATGATATTGTTATGGAAGCAGTATTGAAAGAAGAAGTAGCAGTTGGAACTGAACTTCCAGAACCAGAGGCTGCATCAGAAGAATTTATTTGTACAGCTTGTGGCGCAATCTTGAAGGATAAGAGTATTAAAACTTGCCCTGAATGTGGTGCCAGTTTGGAACCCGTTGTTGATTCTATAGTACCTGCTGAAGAAGAAGGTCAGGGTAGTATGGAAGTTCCTACTGAAGAAAAACCAGTAGCAACAATTCAGGAAGATGATAGTCCATTCAATAGAGTTAAAGCACAATGGGTAAAGATTTTGAAAGAGAACAAATTTTAAGTTAGGCTAAGAACTTTTTGAGATTGTAGCAGGATTAAAGAAAAATAATAAATAAATGTAAGAGTTAAAAAATTAAGAAACAATTTAGGAGGAAAAATAAATAATGGATATTAAAGCATTAGTAGATAAGTGGGGAGAAATTCTTAATGAGGGTGGAAAGATTAAGAGTCAGAAGATTCTTAAAGCAACAGCCTTGATGCTAGAAAATGAAAACAAGTATCTTACTGAAGGTGGAGATTATACACAGACAGGTTTTAATAGAGATGCTGGTTATGCTACATCAGGTGATTTCCATCAGATTGCTATTCCGATGGTTCGCCGTACCTTCCCTGAACTTATTGCCCACGACATCGTTGGCGTTCAGCCTATGACAGGCCCTGTTGGTTTGGCATTCGCATTGAGATTTAAGCCAGGTACAAGTTATACTGGTGACGGCCCTGCCAATGGTCAGTATGGTATTAACTATCCTACAGATGAAGCTGGATACAACAGAATTGATACTACATATACTGGTACATATGTAACATCAGCTGGAGAACTTTTGGGTTCTAATATATCAGGTGATATTGGTTTGGGTGTTGGCGCAGGAACAGCTATCAAAGAAGTTAATATGACAGTTGAGAAAGCACAGGTAGAAGCAAAGACACGAAAATTGAGAAGCCGTTGGTCATTGGAAGTTGCACAGGATTTGAAAGCAATGCACGGTCTTGATCTGGAAGAAGAAATGATGGACATTTTAGCATACGAAATTACGGCAGAAATTGACCGTGAAATTGTTAATAAGATGAATACAGTTGCCGTATCTGGTGATTGGGATTATGATAGTCCTGTTGATGCAGATGGTAGATGGCAGGCAGAGAAATATCGTACACTTTATAACATGGTTGTAAGAAAGTCAAATGCAATCGCAGTCAATACACGCAGAGGCGCTGGTAACTTTGTTGTAGCATCTCCTTATGTATGTGCAGCACTTGAAGGTCTTTCATCATTTATTGTATGGCCAGTAAATAACGATATTAATGTTCTTACATCTGGTATCGCAAAAATGGGTAGTTTAGATGGTCGTTTGCAGGTATATAGAGATACATTTGCGGCTGTTGATTATTTGACAGTTGGATATAAAGGCCCATCAGAATATGATGCCGGCATCATTTATTTACCCTACGTCCAACTTATGGTGAGCAAAACCATATATGAACAGTCATTCCATCCAACAGTTGGTTTGATGAGTCGTTACGCAATCCATGAACACATCTTTGGTAGTAACCTTTACTATCAGTATGTGCGTTGTTATAATCTACCTCAATAAGCTTGAGTAGATAATAAAAATAATAAAAGGTGAGATTTTTTCTCACCTTTTTTATTGACAATTTTTGGGTATTATGTTAAAATATGTATAAATAATAAAAAGTGAGAATAAATGAATATAAAATATAAATTAGAAGAAGTTAGAAGTTATATTGAAAGTTGGGGGTATAAACTTTTATCAACTGAATATGTAAATAATAAAGAAATATTAAAATTAAAATGCCCTCAGAACCATTTATTTAATATGTCTTTTCATACTTTTAAAAGTACTGGTAATAGATGTGCTGAATGCGCGGGTCTTAAAAAGAAAACATTAGATCAAGTTAAAGAATATGTTGAAATTGATGGATATAAATTATTATCAACTGTTTATAAAAATGCTCTTTCAAAACTGGAACTGCAATGCCCAAAAGGTCATATATTTAAAATGAAATATAATAACTTTCAACGAGGCCAAAGATGCCCAGAATGTAATGGCGGTATTAGATTAAAATATATTTATGTTAAAGAATATATAGAAAGTTTTGGGTATAAACTTTTATCAACAGAATATAAAAATGCTTTGACTAAATTAAGAATATTATGTTTGAATGGGCATATTTTTGAAATGAGTTATGGAAATTTTAGATTTAAGAAATATGGGTGCCCTAAATGTTCGTATATTAACAAAAGTTCAAAACCAGAAAAGATAATAGTTGAATATGTTAAAACTATTTATTCAGGTTCAATTTTAGAAAATAACAGAACCATATGTAAAAATTATTGGTCTGGTAGACATCTTGAATTGGATATATTTTTACCTGATGTAAGAAAAGCAATAGAATTTAATGGTGAATATTGGCATTCTAGTGATAAGTCAAAATGGTATGACGAAATGAAGAAGAAACAATGTATAAAAAAGAAAATTGATTTATTTATAATAAATGAACGAGATTGGATTAATAATAAAGAAAACTGTTTAGAGGAGATTAAAAAATTTATATGCTAATAAGAAGAGTAGACAATGGTGATGTATCTTTATTAAAGAGTGGGAGTCATAAGGAAATTATTTTTAACTGCGATATTTGTGGTATTGAAGTTCAACAGCAGTATAGAATATATTTAAAACAGAATGATGGCCATTTTTGCAGGCCATGTAGAAACAGACATACAGCTAATAGAGAAGATGTAAAAGAAAAACAATCTATCTCATCTAAGTTGCGATGGGCTGATAATGAATATAGAGAAAGTATGAGTGAAAAAATTTCGTCCGCTACAAAAAAATCATGGTCTGGTAATATAGAAAGAAAATTAAATTTAAGTATTAATAACCCCATGAAAAATGAAGATACGAGATTAAAAAAGTCCATTAGTTCATCTACAAAAGAAAATGATATTATAAATGCTTTAAAAGATGCTGATTATGAATATATAGAAAAAAGTGGAAATATAAAAGGTGAAAATTTTAAAGTTAGATATATTTGTAATAATGGGCATGATAGATGGCAGATTTGGAATGATTTTAAGCAGGGGCATAGATGTTATGAATGCTCTATGTCAATTTCTAATGCTGAAAAAGAAATATTAGAATATATACAAACTTTTAATTTAAGTATTATATGTAATGATAGAAAAATAATAAGACCTTTAGAACTAGATATAGTAATACCAGATAAAAAAATCGCTATAGAATATTGTGGTTTATATTGGCATGGTAATTTAAAGAAGCCAGATAAAAAATATCATCTTAAAAAATTGGAACTATGTAATGAACAGGGATATAGATTAATAACTATTTTTGAAGATGAATGGTTATTTAAAAATGATATTGTAAAGGACAGATTAAAGCATATAATAGGTTTATCAGATGAAAAACTTTACGCAAGGAAGTGCATTATAAGAGAAATAGAAACAACTATAGCAAAGTCTTTTATTGAATTATACCATATACAGGGTTATACACCATCATCTATAAAATTAGGTGCATACTATAATGATGAACTTGTTTCTGTAATGACTTTTGCTAGAGGTAATATATCAAAAGGGTCTAAAAATGTCGATGGTGTATGGGAATTAAGTAGATTTTGTACATCTAAAAGTATAATAGGCATTGCTGGTAAGTTATTAGAATTTTTTAAGAGAAATTATTGTTGGGTTGAAATTTATTCATATGCTGATAGGCGGTGGTCGGAAGGTAATGTGTATTCTAAAATTGGATTTACACAAGTGAGTTTAACTGAACCTAATTATTGGTATTTTAAGTATGATGTGCTAAAGAGAATACATCGTTTTAATTTTAGGAAAGATAAGATAAGGCATTTAGCTACACAAGATACTCAAACTGAATGGGATATAATGCAAGAACAAGGTTGGGATAGAATCTATGATTGTGGTAATATAAAATTTGTAATGAAATAAATACTTGACATTTGTATAAATATAAGGTATAATACAAACATAATAAAGAGGTAATAAAGTGAATAGAAAGCATTTAATAGATTATGTTAAAAAAGATATTGAAAGTTATAAGTATAAACTTTTATCAACAGAATATAAAAATGCTTTGACTAAATTAAGAATATTATGTTCTGTCGGTCATGTATTTGAAATGAGATATAATAATTTTCAAAGAGGAAATAGATGCCCTGAATGTTATAGTAATAGTAAATATTTAGAATATAAAAGTGTTAAAGAATATATAGAATGTAATGGATATAAATTATTATCAACTATTTATAAAAGTAGTAAAGATAAATTAGAATTGCAATGTTCAGAAAACCATATATATAAAGCATCATATAATCATTTTCAACAAGGGAGAAGATGCCCTGAATGTTCGTCAGTATTAAAATGGTCTAAGCCAGAAAAGGAAATTGCTGAATATGTTAAAGAGAATTATTCTGGTGATGTTGTAGAAAATGACAGAACACAAATTAAGAACTTTTGGACTGGTAAAAATCTTGAATTAGATATATTTTTACCTGAACTTTCTAAAGCAATAGAGTTTAATGGAACATGGTGGCATTCAAACGATACAACTAAATGGTATGATGAAATGAAACAAAAGCAATGCATACAAAAGGGTATTAATTTATTAGTTATAGAAGATAAAGATTGGTATAATGATAAGTTATGTTGTTTAAACAAAATAAATGAGTTAATAGGTGTAAGATGCCTGATTTAGATAGAGAGAATTTAGCAGATGAGTTTGGTATGGATTTTAGACTTAATCCTGATGATAGTATACCACAAACAAATGATGTAGATGTGAATAATCCAAATGATATAATGGAAAAAAATATATCAAAGGCTAATCAGATATTAGATCAAATATTATCTGAAATGGGTTCAGGCGGGTTCTCTGCACGATTAGTAGAAGTTGCCAGTTATATGGTAGCAAATATTAATTCGGCGGTTGAAATTATAAATAAAAAAAATACGCAAAATTGTGATTTACTTTTGAAAGAAAAAATGTTAGAATTAAAAGAAAAAGAAACACTAGTGAAATTAAAAATCTTAGATAAGAATACTGGTGTGAGAAATCAAAATATTATTGTAACAGATAGAGAAACAATATTAAGAATGTTAAAAGTTGATAAAAAATTAATAGATGCTAAACTAATTGAAGGAGAGAAAGATGAATAATGTTGATTTTAGGAATGTGATTCTTGAGCAGAGAAGTAAAAAGGAAAACAATAAATGGGAAGGCACTTGTCTTGATTACTTTAATTTTGTAAAAGAAAATCCTTATATCGCACAATTTGCGCCGGGTCGTATTTATAATATGATCATGTCTTATGGCACAGAACCTGTTGATGATGCATTCAAGACAAGAAGTTATGAAGATTTGGTTCGTTATAAGTTTTTTGATAAGAAGATTTATGGTACTCTTGAGCCTATTCATGATTTGATGCGTTTCTTGAAAGCAGCCTCTCATAGAACAGAAACAGGAAAACGTATTTTGATCATGGTTGGCCCAGTTAGTTCTGGTAAATCAACAATCGCTTCCTTGATTAAAAAGGGTTTGGAAAGAGATAAGACACCTAAGTACGCAATTAAGGATTGCCCAATTCATGAGGAACCATTACATTTGATTCCTGAAGTTGATAGGCCATATTGGGAAAAGGAACTAGGTGTTCAGATTGAAGGAACATTATGTCCTGTATGCAAACAGAATATTGAAGCAAACTATATGTCTGAAGATGGCAATGTACAATGGGAAAATGTTTTGGTAGAGAAGATTGCATTATCTGAGCATGACCGTGTTGGTATTGCAACATTTTCACCTTCCGATCCTAAGAGTCAGGATATTTCCGAACTTATTGGTAGAGTAAATCTTTCTAAGATTACTCGTTATGGTGAAACAGACCCAAGAGCATATCAGTTTAATGGTGAGTTGCAGGTAGCTAATGGTGGTATGATTGAAATGATTGAAATGATTAAAGTTGATACTAAACTTCTGTATGTATTTATTACAGTAGCACAGGAACAACTTATTAAAACACCAGGCTTTCCTCAGATGTATATTGATACTTTGGTTTTGAGTCATACTAACCAGACAGAGTTTGATACATTTAAGTCTGATAAGAAGAATGAAGCACTACATGATAGAATGTATCCTGTAATGGTTCCTTGGAATCTTAAAATTGATGATGAGGTTAAGATTTATGAAAAGATGATTGGTGAATCTTCTTTTAGAGGTATTCATATCGCACCTAATACATTAAGGGTTGCGGCACAGTTTGCTATTCTTTCTCGCCTTATTCCCACAGCTAAGGTAAACTCTCTATTGGATAAGATGAAGATTTATAATGGTGAGATTACTGAAGAAATGAGGAAGCAGAATCTTGATGTTAAACAACTTCTACAGGAAGGCCGTGAGAAGGGTGAAGGCATGAGTGGTATTTCTCCGAGATTTATTATTAACGCCATTAACATTTCTCTTGGTATGAAAGAGGATAAGAAATGTATTAATCCTATTGATATTATTAGAGGTTTGAAGTCCAACTTTGATCATCACATTGGTATTTCTGAAGAAGATAGGAAGCGTTTTATTAATCTTTTACTTTCTGAAAAAGAGTCTGTAAGCTCTGAGTATAAAGAGATTGCAAAGAAAGAAGTAAATATGTCTTTTATGTCGGCATATGAAGAGCAGGCACAATCTTTGTTTGATAACTATTTGTTAAACGCTTCGGCTTATTGTAAGAAAGAGAAGGTAATGGATTCTATTACCGGCGAGTATTCCGACCCTGATGAAAAGTTGATGAGGCAGATTGAAGAGTTTATCAGTGTTCCAGTAAATGCTAAGACAGAGTTTAGACAGGGTATTTTCGTGTATAAATCTTCTCAGCTTGAAAGAGGTAAGGAGTTTACTTTCAAAGACTATGACCCGTTGAGAACAGCTATTGAGAAGAAACTTATGTCCGATTTGAAGAATGTTGTAAGTTTGACAATCGCAGACAAGTCTAGTACAGATTTGAAGTCTAAAGCTCGTAGGACTACTGTTATTGAACGATTGAAGAAGAATGGCTATTGTGAGGAATGTGCCAAAATCCTGTTAAGTTTCGTTGGAGAAATTTTGCGCAAGGAGTGATATAGTACGGAAAAATCAACATAGTTTCCCCAACAAAGGAAATATATAAATACCTTCAGTAAGGAAATTTTATTGGAGGTATTTTTATTTATGAAGTATGAAGAAGGATTAAAAGTATTAAGATTTAATGAAAAAACAGGTAAATGGTATAAAGATAATCCGACAGCTGAAAATCCTTGGAGAATGACTGTATATATTTTAAGTGATGCTCCTTGTGAAGTATGTGGTGAAAAGTTTTTTTATTGTAGTGGTAATAAAGGTTGTTGTTGTTCTTTTTCGTGTAATGCTAAAAAAAGAAATGCAATGTATGGTATATCGGAAGAAACTGCTAAGAAAATCAGTCAAGCAAATTTAGGTAAAAAAATGAATGATGATTTCAAAGCAAAATGTGCATTAAATAGTTCAAAAAGAATAGGTGAATTAAATGGTAATTGGAAGGGTGGTATAACTTCAGAAAATACTAAGATATATTGTTCTAAAGAATATAAGGAATGGAGAACATCTGTATTTGAAAGGGATAACTATACTTGTGTTATGTGTAATGAAAGAGGATATAAGTTACAAGCACACCATATTAAAAGATTTGCATTATATAGAGATTTAATATATAATAAAAATAATGGTGTGACTTTATGTGAAAACTGCCATTATTCTATAAAAAAGCATGAAGAAGATTATGAGAGTATGTTTAACGAATATTTGGAAAAATTGGTTATTGACAAATAACAAGTTATATGATATAATAACTTAAAATATAGAAAAGAGGATTCATATGACAATAGTAGCTGATGGTGATTGGCAGTTTTCTGAGAAAGGAAAAAAGGATGCTGAAAGGCATAGACAAAAAGTTGATGCTGTTATTAGAGGCCAAGTTAAGGACATTATTGGTGAAGAATCCATTATTACTAAAGGAAAGAATGGTAAAGTAAAGGTTCCTATTAAGGGTCTTAAGGACTATCGTTTTGTCTATGGTAGAAATGACGAAGGTTCTGGCGGTGTGGGACAAGGTGAAGGAAAGCCAGGTGATGTAATCGGTAGAAGGAAAGTAAAGAGTGACGGTGGTAGTGATGAGCCAGGTGATCAGATGGGTGAAGATTATATGGAAACTGAAATTGATATTGAACAAATCATTCAGTTAATGTTTGAGGACTTGGGTCTACCATACATTGAAGAAAAAACATCTGATAAAAGTATGCTAGTTCCTACTGGCTGGAAGTTTGAAACTACATCTAAGATAGGTATTCAGCCTAGACTACATAAGAAAAAGACTTTAAAAGAAACAATGTTACGAACTAGCCTTTTCATTAAAGAAATAATGGAAGATACTGGTTGTACTGAAACAGAGGCTTCACAGGCATTGGTTCAATCTTTTGGCGATTTGGAAGAAGCTATTTTAATCATAAAGAATAATATATTGGATCGTTCTATTGATCCAGAGCAGTTGTATATCGAAGATGATGATTTAAGGTTTAGAGTACCAGAAGAACAGATGACACCACTATCTAACTGCGTTATTATCGCAATGATTGATACATCAGGTTCTATGGATAGTAATAAGAAGTATCTTGTAAGGTCATTATTGTTTTGGATAAATGAGTTTTTGAAGAAGTCATATGATAATGTTGTGATTAGGTTTATTACTCATACTACAGAGGCTCAGTTTGTCTCTGAGGACGAATTTTTTAAGAAGGGTGAATCTGGCGGAACTAACTGCCATACAGCATTTGATTTGGCTAACTACGCATTAGATACTGAATACCCTGAAGAAGCATGGAATAGATATGTAATCTACGCATCTGATGGTGAAGATTTTAACTTTGATAGAACAATGAAATCAACAAAGGAAATGTTAAATAAGAGTGTGAATATGTTAGCTTATTGCGAAGTAAATGGTGTTGAAGATGAGGATAATTCATTTAGTCCTGTTTATGGAGCCGGATGGTCGCCAAATACATTGTTAAAGGAATATATTAAGACATTTAAATTTGCTATGACTACGGAAAATGGCACGAACTTCTATAAGGATGACGCTAATCATTTTGTGATGTGTGAGATTAGAAATAAATCCCATATTTATAGTGCAATTAAGCATATTTTGTTTGAAAGGAAGGCATAATGAATAGGAAGTATACATTAGAAGAAGTTAAAAGTTATATAGAAAGTTTCAACTATAAACTTCTATCTACTGAATACAAAAATAGTAAAGAAAAATTAGAACTACAATGCCCAAAAGGTCATATTTATAAAGTAATATATAATGTTTTTCAAAGAGGTTATAGATGCCCTGAATGTAATAATAAAATGAGAGGTAATAGTCAAAGATTAGAATATATTAATGTTAAAAATCGTATAGAAGATTTTAGCTTTAAATGGTTATCTGGTGAATATATAAATGCCTTTTCTATATTAGAACTACAATGTCCTGAAGGTCATATATTTAAAAAAAGATTTAATGACTTTCAGCAAGGACATAGATGTTTGGAATGTTTTAATAAAAGAAGAAGCATCATACAAAGAGCATCATTAATAGATGTTATGCAATATATTAAAGATAGAAATTATGTGTGGCTGTCAGGCAAGTATAAAAACAATTCATCTATATTAGAGTTGAAATGCCCTGAAGGACATATTTTTAAAATGTATTTTAGACGTTTTAAAAATCAAAATTGCGGATGCCCTGAATGTGCTCTAGTTAAAGGATGGTCTAAACCAGAAAAAGAAATTGCTGAATATGTCAAAACTATTTATTCGGGTACTATTTTAGAAAATGATAGAACACAAGTAAAAAACTATTGGACGGGTAAAAATCTTGAATTGGATATATTTTTACCTGATGTAAGAAAAGCAATAGAGTTTAATGGTGAATATTGGCATTCTAGTGATAAGTCAAAATGGTATGACGAAATGAAGAAGAAACAATGTATAAAGAAAAATATAGATTTATTAGTTATCAAAGAGCAAGATTGGTATGATGATAAGGTATGTTATTTAAATAAAATAAACGATTTAATAGAAAGGATGTCATAATGGAAAAGGGTAATTTACAAAGACTTATTAAAATTGAGGACAGGATTAAACAAATACTTTTTGATGATATGAAGTTGAAAAGTGTTGATGTAGAGTTTGATGTTATCCCACCTCAGAGGATGCTTGAGATTATGGCATATAGACTTCCTACAAATATATCTAACTGGAAGTATGGGCGAGATTATGAGAAGAATAAAACACTTTATGATTTATATGGTGATAGTCTACCATATGAAGTTGTAATACATGATAATCCTGCAAGAGCATACTTAATGGATAGTAATACATTGGCAGTACAGGCATTGGTTATTGCCCATGTTTATGGCCATACAAATTTCTTTACGGAAAGTAAATGGTTTATCAATAATCGTAATGATATAATGAGTGTTATGAGGGAAGGTTCTAAACGATTTAATGAATACGAAAGAATGTATGGTATTGGTGAGGTTGAAAAGATTGTAGATGCAGCGCATTCTATTCAGTTTCATTCAAGTCCTTTTGATAATGAAACAGAAGAAGAAAAAAGGTTGCGTGTATTTGATCAGATGAAAGAAAAAAGGAAGATTACTAATCTATCTTCTTTTGGTGATTTAACAGATACCCATAAATCTGTTGATGCTTTTGTTGACGATGCGTCTATTGATTTAATGAATAATCGTTTATGGAGAGAACTGAAACAGCAGATTCCTGTTGAGCCTACTGAAGATTTGCTTAGATTTATTATTGATAACTCACGCATTTTAGAAGATTGGCAGAAGGACATTCTTGAAATCTTGAGAATTGAGGGTCAGTATTATTGGCCTATTATGAGGTCAAGGTATATGAATGAGGGTTGGGCTACATTCATTCATCAGAAGATTATGAATAAACTATTTGATGAAGAACTATTAACAGCAGAAGAGCATGGGCAGTATAACTATTCCAACTCACTTGTAAAAGCTATGAGTAGATATAGTATGAATCCGTATCTTATTGGCTCTGGTATGTGGGAGCATATTGAGGAAAGATGGGATAAAGGTCGTCATGGTAAAGAATATATGGAATGTAGTGATTACAAGTTAAAAGAAGAGTGGGATACAAAGGAAATGGGTGGCTTTGAAAAGTGTAAGGATGTAATGAGAACATATACAGATTGGTTCTTTATGCAGGATTTTCTTACAGAAGATGTCATTGATAAGTTGGATATGTATATTTATACTGAAGTCCCAAGTGCAGATTATGCAAATACTGTAGACTATGTTAGAACAGATCATACAGCAGCTCAGATTAGGGAACTGATTGTAAATAGTTTTTCTAATAGTGGTATTCCCAAAATAAATATAATAGATGGAAATCATCATTTTGATGGCTCATTATATTTATCTCATGATTTTTCTGGTATTGAGTTGGATAAGTTAAATACAGTAAAAACTTTAGAGCATATTTATACTCTTTGGGGTAGACCAGTAGTTCTTTCTACTACAATAGGCGATAAAAGATATGAAGTAAAAATAGACACAAACCCAACTATAAGGCCGCCAAAAAAGAGTTAACTATAAATCAATTTATAAAATATACATAATCCTCCTAAATAACTAAATAGTTTAGGAGGATTTTTTTATGGGTATTAAGTATAATGATTATGTGAAGAGGCCAGAGGAGCAGTTTGAATATAAGCCTGAAGATGTAAGAGCCTTATTAAATTGTTCGACAAATATAAACAATTTTTTACAATATATAAAGATTGTCCATCCTGATAGGGGCCGAATTGAATTTGAACCCTATTCCTTTCAAAAAACAATTCTTAAAAAAATGGCAGACAATAGATTTGTTTGTGCTCTATGCGCAAGACAAGCTGGAAAAACTACTGTTGTTTCAGTCTATGCTTTGTGGTTTTCAATCTTTAATTCTGATAAAACAATCGGTATAGTATCTAATAAGCAGACATCAGCTATAGATATTATGAGTAGAATTAAATTGATGTATGAAGAGCTACCAATATGGTTAAAGCCGGGTGTCCGTGAATATTCTAAGACTTTTATTTTATTTGATAATGGTACAAGAATAATAGTATCCGCAACTTCTCCTGATGCTTTCCGTGGTAGAACAATCAACTTACTTATATGTGATGAAATAGCATTCGTTCCTAAAGGTATATGTGAAGATTTTTGGGCAGCCAACTATCCGACCATTTCAGCTTCTGAGGATGCAAAGATTATTCTTATTTCAACACCTAATGGAGTGTTCAATCTATTTCATAGGATATACAGTCAAGCAGAGCGTGGAGAGAATACATTTAAACATATTCGTGTTACTTGGAGAGAAGTGCCTGGCCGTGATGAGGCTTGGGCGCAAGAGCAATTAAAGAACTTAGGTAAGGTAAAGTTTACTCAGGAATATGCCTGTGAGTTTTTAGGTTCTACAAATACAGTTATAGACCCTGTTACACTTGAATACCTATTTGATAATGTTAGAGAACCTATAAAAACAGAAATGGGTAATAAGTATTCTGTTTATGAAGAACCTGAAGCTGGTGCACAGTATATTATTGGTGCTGATACTGCTAAAGGAACTGGTGAAAATGCTTCTACATTACAGATCATGAAGATTATAAGTTTAACACCATTGAAGTATCAACAAGTTGCCGTATATAATGATAATCAGACAGATGTTTATTTGTTCGCAGAGATTATAAATAGATTATCATACTATTATAACAATGCTTATATTATGTGTGAAAATAACTCAGAAGGTTCTGCTGTTGTGAATAGACTATGGTGGGAATTTGAGAACTCTAACTTAGTAAATACTGGAAGTAAAAATGCAGACTTAGGTATTAGAGCTAGTAAAAATACAAAACCTAGAGCTGTTCTATTAATGAAAAAACTGATAGAAGATAAGTGCGTAGATATATATGATAAGGATACAGTATATCAGTTAGGTTCTTTTATTGAATCAAATGGTCGTTTTATGGGGAAGGATTTACCAGATGATTTAGTTTCTGCATTGTATTGGGCTTGTTATTTTGTAGAGATGAACATTATAGATGATTATGATCTAATGGATTCTAAACCTGTCAATAACAATAGTGAAGAAGAAGTATGGGGATTTTTGAGTGATGTATCTACTGAAACTGATGATGACTTCAGTTGGCTGCAGGATTATAACATCAATTAAAATAATATATAAATAATAGTATTGAATATATTTTATCGAGGATGTAAATATGAAAAAATCTGATATGGTCGAAAAGATTAAACGCAGATTGGGCGCCCCTGTTGTAAAGATAGAACTTGATCCAATGCAAATTAATGATGCTATAGACTATGCAAGAACAAAGTATATAAAATGGGCTGTGGGTCAAGCAACGCAGGAAGTGTTTTTTACTCTAATGCTGTCAGCTGGTGAAGCCTTTTATGATATGCCAGCGAATATAACTGAAGTCATAGGGTATAGTACTCAATCAGCTGGTTCTATTCATACATTATTTACAATAGAAAATTATTTATACAATCAGGGTATGTATGATCAGTTGTTGATGAGAAGTGCTGGTTCTGGTTATGATATGGTTTCTTATCATATAGCAAGAGGATTTTTAGAAACAATAAAAAGATATGTAGTTGATGCTTATAGTTTTATATACCATCAATATACTAATCAACTAGAAATAAAACCTACACCGCCTTATGGTGGTCAATTAACAATTAATGATATTACATATGAAACACCTGGCTTTATTTTAGTTAGAGCGTATATGGCAGAAGGCGAACCTGATGATCTATATAATAATATGTGGCTTACAGATTATGCAACAGCAATGTGTAAAATGACATTAGGACGAATAAGAACAAAGTTTGCTAATTTTACAGCAATAGGTAGTAATACTGGATTGGCAATGGATGGTGATTCTTTAATAAGTGAAGGGCAGGCAGAAATGGAAAAATTAGAAGAACAATTGCGATTGGAAGAGGTGACAGAGGGCCTTGGGTTTCTCATAGGGTAGGACATTTACATTGGTTAAACTTTGATATAAATATATAAAAACACATGGGAGGTTTTATATGTTAATATACAAAGTTGAAAATCTAATAAATGGTAGTTGTTATATTGGACAAACAGTAAAAAGTTTAGAAAAAAGAAAATTACAGCATTTATGTGATGTAAGAAATGATAGCAGTTATTATTTACATAGAGCAATAAGAAAATATGGTAATGAGAATTTTAAATGGTCTATACTTTGTGAATGTTTAAGTAAAGATGATTTAAATGAAAGAGAAATATATTATATAAAAGAGTTGAATACACAAAGGCCAAATGGTTATAATTTAACTTTAGGTGGCGAAGGTAACTTAGGTTGGTGTCCTACTGAAGATACACGAAAAAATATAAGTGAAAGTAATAAAAACTATTGGCTTAATGTAAGTGATGAATATAGAGAAGAATGGGGTAAAAGAATAAGTGTTTTAAATTCTGGTGAAAATAACCCCATGTATGGTAAGATTAGGGTTGATATGCTAGGTGATAAAAATCCAGCAAAACGATTGGATGTAAGAAAAAAAATCAGCGAAAAAAGAAAGGGTGTTGTAAATTATAATTTTAGTGAATATAATAAATCTAATAAAGATAAATCATTTGAAGATAGATTTGGTAAAGAACGGGCTGATAGTATAAAAGAAAAAATGTCCAAAAATCATATAGGTGTTAAAAAGTCTGTTCCTGTTACCGATGAACAAAAAGAAAAGCAAAGAGAAAAAATGGTTAAGAATATGTATAAGTTTATATCACCAGAAGGAACTGAATACATAACAAATAGTTTAAGAAAATTTTGTGTTGATAATAATCTTAATAGAAGTACTGTTTCGTATAATTTAAAGAGAAATAAAAAATATAATGGTTGGAGTATAGAGATAATAAATGAGATTGCCACAGGATTCACTAAACAAGCCTACTTGGAATCTATATGATCTAACTGATAATCCAGACCATCAGTTAGCTGAATCTCTTGTTGCTGAATTTACTGATATAACTGGGATTGCATGCACATATTATAGGCGTGATCCATCTGTACCACCTGATCAGCTATATGGTGAAACACAGAATGCTGAGTACCTTGAAGGAAAAGAAACAAAGATTATCTATGATGTAGGCGATGTTCCTACTGTATATTCTATGTTTGGTATGTTAGCAACAGATTCTATTATAGCACACATTCCACAGTCAGTTTATAGGCGTGATGTTGATCCTACAGACCCCGATTCTGCTAATAGTTCTACCATTCCTTTAGTTGGAGATGCTATTTATATACCATATTTTAGTAGAAGTTTTGAAGTTCTTCATGTGGCTCAAGATGATAAAATTTTTATGCTAAAAAGTTTGATTTGGGTATTAAATTTAAAGCCTTTCAGATATTCAGAAGAATCAGAATCCGCTGCTGGTGTTTCATCAAATATTACAACAGAAACGCCATCTATTACAGCATTTGGTGATAATGAATATATTGAAGAACAAAGTGTGGCGATAGATACATATAGTGATGTAGATACTAAAATTTATGGCTATTAAAATTAGGAGATAAATGAAACAATATTTCTTTTATAAAACATTTAGAAAAACTATCATTCAATTTCTTGATATATTTAATGATATTTATATTGCTAGATATGATATTGACGGAAATGTATTAAGGCAAGTTAATGTTCCTATAAAGTTTGGCCCAAAGTCTAAAGCATATATGTTTATAAGAAATCAACAAAAGACTGAAGAAATGTTACCAATGATAACAGTTGAACTTCAAGGTATCTCATATGATCCTAATAGAATGGGTGCAAGGCATGAAAATATTACGATTTCTAAATCAATACCAGAATTGTCAGTTGATTATTATAAAAATGCCGTACCATATAATTTAGAATTTAATATGACGATGTGGGCCTTACACATGGTTGATATTGATCAAATGTATGAACAGATATTACCTTATTTTGCGCCTCATGTTTTTATGAGAATTGATATACCAGAGTTGGATACAAAAGTAGAAGTTAAGGTTATTTTAGAATCATGTACACCTGAAATGACAGAAGATGCTGATGAAGAAGAGGCAAGAGTATTGAAATGGTCTAGTACTTTTACTGCACAAACATGGTTATTTAAACCTATTGATGATTCTAAACTTATTGATAAAATTTATACCAATTATTATATAGATACTGAAACATGGAGTAGTAGAAATACAAGTTCAACAGTAGTATCTAGTGGTGAATTAAAGGGTGGTTTAGAAACAGTACCTAAACCAGAAGGCATTCCAGCAGAATCAACAGCTATAATAGGATTAGGATATGATGAGGATGCCGCTATTTTATCTCGATATGAGGTGTTTAATTTAGATGAATAATATAAATCTAAATAAAGGTACAGCTTGTAATTATGAATTGATATTTCCTTTATTACCTCATAAATTAATTATAGGAGAAAATAAAGAATTTATATTGAATGTTCATGGTACTATTATTCCTTCTGTAGCATTGGAGCCAACTGATTCTGATTGGCAAGGAAAAAAGATGCATTTCCATGTAGGCGGTATTACTTTTAGTGAATGGACTATAAATTATATTGTGGACTCAGAGCTAAAGAACTGGAAACTGTTATTTGATTGGTTAATGTATATAACTGATAATTCTATTAAGCCAACAAGACCAGTAAATGAGTATATGGTTGATGCCTCTTTACTTATAACAAATAATTATCACGAAACTATACAAAAGGTTATGTTTAAGAATATATGGCCAATATCTTTAGGAGAAATAACATTATCTAACAGGGAAGGTGAAGCTCAGTTAGAAGGTGATGTAACATTTTCCTATGATAGATATGAAGTTGTATAAAAAAGATGTTTTTCATAAATAAATATAAATAATAATGTGAAATACAAAAGTTTTATAAATATATACAAACCTTATTTGGTAGGAGGATATAACAAATGGCATTTTATCTAAGTCCTGTTGTAGATGTTAATGAGATTGATCTTACAACAACAATTCCAGCTGTTGCGACTTCAATAGCAGCAACTGTTTTAAGAGGAACATATAAAGGCCCGGAGAATAAAACAACACTTATAACAAATGTAAATGAACTCATTGATACATTTGGGCGACCAACATCATATTCAGGATGTTATGAGGATATTTTATCAGCTTCTGGTTATTTAAAATATGGTTCTGCACTTTATTGTACAAGAACAATGCCAACATCAGCAACTTTTGCTGGTACAAAGGCTGCTAGTGGTGCGGCAACAACATTTACAGCATACGCATCTGGTTCGGCATTTATATTAATGGATATGGATGGCGATGATCCTGATGAATTTGGGTCAGAGACTGTTACTGGTTCCGATCCTTTCTGGCTTATTGCTTCATCTAGGGGTTCATGGGGAAATAATATTAGAGTAGCAGTAGTAGATTATGCAACTTATAATACTATTGCAAGAACATCTACAAATGCATCTTGGGAAACATTTAGCGTTATTAGAGGAATAGATAGCCAACTAACAGATAATAAGGATTTTCTTATTATTGTTCAAGTTCTTCCCCAAAATGCTGTAAATACATCAGCATCATCTGCTGAATGGGAAACAAAGGAAGTATGGAATGTTTCAACAGATGAGAATCGTGTTGATGATCAGGGTAGAAAGAAATTTGTTGAAACAGTAATAAATGCGCAATCAAATTATATTAGAATATCAGGAAATGAATTGATTTCTAATGCAACAATCACTATTTCAACATCAGCATGGCAACAGTTTGGTGGTGGTATTGATTCTGATGGTGGAACTATAACTTCATTAGGGACTGAAATTACCGATCCTATAATTATTGCAGGTTTTGATCTTTATGCAAATCCAGAAGAGATTGATGTTAATATTTTCATTGATTCTGATAAATCAACAGGCGTAAAGCAAGAGTTGATAACTATATGCGAAGCAAGAAAGGATTGTATTGCAATTCTTGATTGTATGTATGGCGATGTCGTATTTAATAAAGGAAATGAAACAGTTGATTTAATGGAATATAGAAACGGTACATTAAATGAAAATACAAGTTACGCATCTATTTATTCTAACTGGATTGAGGTATATGATAAATGGAATGGTAAATATCGTTGGTGCCCAGCATCTGGTCATGTAGCTGGAATTGTAGCTAATACAGATAATGTTTCTGATCCTTGGTTTGCGCCAGCTGGTTTGAATAGAGCACTTATTACAAATATTAGAAGATTAGCATGGAATCCTACATTGGGTGATCGTGACCTTCTTTATAAGAATGGCTTGAATCCTATTGTAAGTTTTTCTGGTCAGGGTAAAGTTATTTGGGGACAGAAAACATTGTTACAGAAGGAATCAGCATTTAATAGAATTAATGTTCGTAGACTATTCATTATTCTTGAAAAGGCAATTAGTACAGCAGCAAAGTATTTCTTGTTTGAACCTAATGATGATTTAACAAGATTGCAATTGATTAACATGATTGATCCGTTTTTGAGAGATGTTAGAAGTCGTAGAGGTGTGTATGATTACATGATTGTTTGCGATGCAACAAATAATACACCTGAAAGAATTGATAGAAATGAGCTGTGGTGCGACATATATATTAAGCCAACAAGGGCCGCAGAATTTATTGTTCTTAACTTTATTGCAACTAAAACAGGGGCATCGTTCTCTGAGTTAGCAGCAGTGTAATTAGACATTATACCAATATTATATAGTTTACATTTATGTTGATAAACTATATAATATGGTATTAAGAATAAAGGAAGTTTTATGAAAAAGTTGGATTATGTCGATGTAAAAAAATATGTTGAAGATAATGGGTATAAGTTATTAAATAGTGTTTATATAGATAGCAGGGCTAAATTAAAATTGCAGTGTTCTGAAAATCATATATTTAATATAAAATATGGTGATTTTCAACAAGGTCATAGATGCCCAGAATGTGCTGGCAATAAAAAACTTACAATAGAAAAGGTTAAAGAATATATTGAAAGTTTTGACTATAAATTATTATCTACTGAATATATTAATGCTCTTTCTAAATTAAAATTACAATGCCCTGAAGGTCATTTATTTAAAATGAGATATGGTAATTTTTATACGGGTCAAAGGTGCCCTGAATGTTTTGGTACGCCTAAGAAAATATTAAATGAAATTAAAGAGTACATAGAAAGTTTTGATTATAAATTATTATCTAATGAATACATAGCTAATAAATCTAAATTAAGATTACAATGTATTAAAGGGCACCAATTTTTAATGAGATATAATGATTTTCAACAGGGTCAAAGATGCCCATTGTGTAAAAATATAAGTGGTGGTTCTAAGCCAGAAAAGAAAATAGTTGAATACGTTAAAACAATATATTCAGGTATTATTTTAGAAAATGATAGAATGCAAGTTAAAAATTACTGGACAGGTAAAAATTTAGAACTTGATATTTGGCTACCTGAAATGAAAAAAGCTATAGAATATAATGGTGAATACTGGCATAATAACGATAAAGTAAAATGGCATGATGAAATGAAAAAGAAACAATGTTTTAAGAAAGGTATAAATATACTTGTTATTAAAGAGCAAGAGTTAATAAATGATAGATATAATATTTTTAATAAGATAGACAATTTTATTTTGGAGGGTATAAAGAATGCCTAATTTTAACATAGATTCATATAGAGCGTCATTTCAAGGTGGAGCAAAACAATATTTGTTTTATTATAAGCCTAATTTTCCTATTACTACAAATGTTGATAAACTTACTTATCTTGTAAGAACAACTACTTTACCTGAAACTACTACCGAAGAAATAACAACAAATTGGCAAGGATTTGATTTCAAGTTTGCTGGAAAATATACTTATTCTGATTTTACAGTTACATTTAATGTTGATGCTGAATCTGATGTTATTAAATCGCTTCATGATTGGGCTAGATTAATTCATGATCCAACAAGTAATAAGGCTAATAAACCAAGCACTTATATGGCAGATCAGGTATTAGAACTACTTGACCATGAAGGTAATACAACTATAAAATATAAATTAGTTGGCGCATGGCCTAAGTCTATTGGCACTATTGATTTAGATTATTCAGCAAGTGAAGTTGCACAGGTTCAGGTTACATTTTCATATATTTATCATGTTATTGATAAGACTTCATATGAGATAGGAGTTACATTTTAATAAATAGAGATTGACAGTTTACATAGAATAACATAAATATATGTTGTTACCCACTTGAGATACTTAACTCAACGGATTTAAAGTCTAAAGGGTATATTAAAAAAATATACCTTTTGGACTTTTTTATTTTGGAGAAAAAATGAATGTACAGTTAGATATAGAAACATATAAAACTAGATTTGTAGAAGCTCAAAAAGCTAATTTATTTTATTGTTTATTTAGTTTTCCGTCAGAGATTTCTTCTAGTGATTCAGCTTTAACAGGTATAATAAAATCTGTAAGTTCAGCACTTACACCATTTGGATTTGGTTCTGCAAGAGATAAATATCCATATTTGGTTAAGTCTGCTAATATACCAGCAGTAGAATTTGAAGAAAGATCGCATGAAATACAGTTTATAACTCTTAAAATGCCAGGATTTAAAACATATAGTGATTGGGTTGTAACATTTAATATTGATGGGGATGCTGAAATATTAACTAAATTTTATGAATGGAATAATTTAATTCAAGATGGCGAGTTTAATAGAAATACATTTTCTGATATTGTAGAGGATCAGCAAATCTTTTTGCTGGATGGTCGAGGTAATACAGTAGTTGGCTATACATTAATTAATGCATGGCCTAAATCAATTGGTGAAGTTGCTTTAGATTATTCTTCAAATGAGCATGCAACAGTTCAAATTACATTTAGTTATTCTTATTTTGAACCTATAAAGACTAGTAGCATAACAAAGTCATTTAAAGATCAAATTATTAAAAGTGTAGTCGGAAAAATTACAGGATTGATATAATGAATATACAAATAGATATTAATACTTATAAGAGTAAATTTACTGATGTTTCAAGACAATATTTGTTTTGGATGAATATTCAATTTCCAGGCGTTGGTAATGCATTATTAACAGGTTTAGAGGCTGGATTATCTGGCGGCGGAAGTATTTTTACAAATCCAACAGATGCTATTATAAAAGGGGCTGAAGCGGGCGCATTAGCAGGAGTAGATGTTGCTGGTATGCAAATAGGTACAATGTCTAAAAAAATGTCAATGGCTGATATACCATTCTATGTAAAATCATCTAGTTTACCATCTTCATCATTTGAAGATATGACTTCAACTTGGATGGGAAATACATTTAAAGTGCCAGGAAATAAAACATATGAAGATTGGACTGTTACATTTAATTTGGATTCTGAGGGTTATATACTTAAAAAGTTTCATGATTGGCAGAAAATGATGCGTGATCCTATATCAAATATGCAATCAAAACCTAGTTCACTTATGGTAAATCAAGAAGCATATCTATTAAATAGTACAGGAAATACTATTTCAGTATATAAATTGTATTATGCATGGCCAAAATCAATAGGGCAAGTTTCATTAGATTATGGAAGTAATGAGGTATCAACAGTCGATGTAACCTTTTCATATCAATTTTTTAATGTATATGATCAACCTCAAGGTGCTGTTAGAGAAACAATTCGTAAAGCTGGTATAGGTATAGCCGGTGGATTATAAAAATTGGAGGATGTGTAAATATGTCAGATTTTAAAAATTATTTAAATACTTTTGTGTTTGATACTGTATTGCCGGGATCAGGTAAAACAATTAAATTCAAACCTATAACAACAGGTCAGTTAAAAAATATGTTGTTGTATCAGGATGTCGAAGATGCTGGTAAAATTGAACTAGCATTAGATCAATTGATTACAGAGTGTGTTGTGTCAGAAGATTTTGATATTAATGATTTATATTTACAGGATAGATTTTTTCTTTTAGTTGAAATAAGAAAATGCTCTAAAGGAAATGTTTATTCATTTCAAGCTAAGTGCGGATCATGTGATTCTCAAACAATGATAAATATAACCTTGAATAATTTGATAGTGAATAAATTAAAACCTATCTTTGTTGATGATGATAAACCAAGTGTTATAACTGTTAAAAGGGTTAAAAATAACATTAAAACAGATAGTGAAATTGTATATTTAAATCCCGTTATAGAATTAGAAAATAAATTAAAACTTGAACTTACATTTCCAACAAGAGGTATGCAGCAAAAAGTATTCAGTTTGTTCAATGATAATAAGGATTTAACCGAAACACAGAAGAATGTTGAAATGATTACATATGTCCAGGCATTGAGTGTAAAATCTATAATAACTCCTGATGGCGATGTTAATAATAATTTTGATGATGCGTTATTTTTATTGAATAATATTCGTCAAATGGATCAAGAAAAAATTACTACTTGGTTTAATGATAATGATTTTGGTTTGGAGTTTTCATTTAAACAAAAATGTCCTCATTGTGGTATTGAAGCTAAGAGGGAGATACCTTTAGAAGATTTTTTCTTCTAAACCATCTTGTATGTTCTGGCGATAGTATATATTCGCTAACTGAGGAACAATATATGTTATCTAGTAGAGCTAACATAAGTTTGACCGAAAGTAATATGTTACCGATTTTTGAAAGAGAGGCTTATATTAATTTAATTATTAAAGATATTAATAGAAAGAAGGAACAACTATTAGAAAAATAAGGCTCACTTAGATAAAAAAATCTAAAGGACTAATAAGGGTCTAAAGAGCAAGTCTTTTAGACCCTTATTTTAAGGAAAAATGAGTACAAAAGAACAGAAATTTCAAAAGTTAATAAGAGCTTCACATACTAAGAAGATTAAACAAGGTCATATCGGCTCTGTTGCTGAAAATTATAGTATAGTAACAGAACAATTAGAAAATATTGATGAAGGTATAAAGAATACTGCTAAAGGTATTGATTTAAAAATTGATAGTCGTAGAAATATTTTAGGTAAAGCTTTTCCTAAACAAAGTCCTGAAATATCTTCAATATTTACAAATGTATTAGATATATTTAAAACATCTTTTACTGATTTTGGAGACGGAATTAAAAGACTTTTTAATATCATCGGTTCACCATTTAAAGGGTTAAAATTAACAAATACCAAAAAGGTATCAGAGTCTATAAAAAATGCTTTATCCAAAATATGGAAGCATACAAAGAGTAATTTTTTAACTCGTGCAATTAGTAAAACATTTGTATTTTTTAAAGATGGTTGGAAAACTGCGTCAACTTCTATGGGCGATTTTTTTGCAAATGGCTTTAAAGAAATTGGGAATTATTTTATGGAAAAATTAGAATTTCTTATGGGCCCTTTATGGGATTATATAATAACTAGCGCTTCTATTTTAAAAAAAGTTAGTAGAGGTATAAAGTATTTATTTTCAAAAGATGAGCAAGATGTGGATGATAATCTTGATGATAGAGATAAAGAAACTGCTGAGCCGATAAAAGGAAGAAAATCTGTAGTAAAAAAGATAGTTTCAGTTATTAAAAAAGAGAATAATAGAGAAGGATCGGATGTAGATGAACAGGAAGAAAGTCCAAAAGAAAAAAAGAAAAATTTAAAAGTTAAAGCATATGAATCTGCTGTAAAAGCTGCTGGTATGGTTGGAACAGTTATAAAGGATTCTTTAGCAGTTGGTATATTATGGAAAGCAAGAATTGGAAATGTATTTAAAAAACAATTTTGGTCTAATATGTTAGGATTTTTTAAGGGTGTGAATGTTTTTATTTTAGGATATATGAAAAAAATGATAATACCACTTTTAGTTATTGGTGGTGGTGTTGCTGTATTTATGTTGTTTAAAAACATGATTTCAATATGGGATAATTCTAAACTTAAACAATGGCTTGGTACACATAATATAATTAGTGAAACATTAAAAATTATGTCGGATTGTTGGAAATCAATGACAGATTTTTTTAAGCCGGTTACAAAAGCTATTGATTGGTTAGTAGAAACAGGTAAACAGATTAAGAATGTTTTTACAACTATATCAACATTTTTTTCTAATTTAATAAGTGATCCAATAGGTATAATAAAAACGGGTTTAAGTAATGCATGGGAAGGATTTTTAGAGGAATTAAGAAATTTTAGTATTTTAGATGTTATCTCTAAAATTTTTAAGTGGTCTGCTGTTAAAGCATCATCATCGTTAGATCGGTTTGGTAAATTTGTTACACAATCTACTAAAGGAACTGTTGGAGAAAATGTTGGAAAAAATGTTGGTAATGCTGTGATAAGTACAGGTACTGCAATTTTTAGAGGTGGTATGGCTGCCGGAACTGCTGTAGGTTTAAGTGGGCAGAATACAAAACAAAATTTATCTCAGATAGCAAAAGAATTAAAAGCTCAGGGTTTAAATGATGAAGCTGTTGCTGCAAGTCTTGGCCAGGTAATGAAAGAATCTAAAGGGAAAAGGCAAGAAGAAAATCTTAATTATTCAGTTCAAGGATTAAGGAAAACTTTTGGTACAAAACTTAGTGGTTATTCGGATGCTCAATTGGATTCTATTAGAAAAGACCCTAGACAACTTGCTGAACTTTTATATGGTACAGGCTCATCTAAAGGTAAAGAACTAGGTAATACAACTGAAGGGGATGCTTATAAATATAGAGGTCGTGGATATATACAATTAACTGGTAAAGCTAATTATGCTAAAGCTAGTAAAGCTATTGGTATGGGTAATGCTTTAATAGATAATCCAGATTTAGTTAATGATGATCCTGTTGTTGCTGCAAAAGTTGTTGCTTGGTTTTTGGCGGAAGGAAGAAAAAGAGCTGCTAAAAAATTAGGTGTTGATGTAAATTCAGCAGATTTGGAAACACAAAATGCTATAATGCAAAAAACTGTAAATGGTTCATTATCATTAAGTAGTGGTAAAGGTAAAGATGATTTAACTAAAGCTGAATTGTATTCTCAAAATAAAGATGTTCAAGAAATTTCAAAAGGTCAGGGAACGTCAGCTTCAGTATCGGCTATTGGTGAAGGTGGGAAATCTGGCGGCAGTGGGGCTTCGAGAGTTTATTCTGCTGAAGGTGATGTAACAAAAACAGAACAACAAAAGAAAGATGATAAAAATAAAGCTATGGCAAAGGTGGCAACACCATTGGTAAAAACAAACGCTTATTCACAAGTTGCTTCTAATACTACAAAAGTATCAAAACCACAAGATAATATACCTAAGTCTGATAATAAATTAGGTGGCGGACAAATGATAGGGATTAATAATAGAGTTTAATAGGATAGAGATATGGCAGATGAATTTTCTAATGTAGCTGATATAAGTAAAAGAATTAATAAGCATTTAGGTGATCAGACTAAAGTATTAAATAGTATTGAAAGAGGTGTTGATTCTCTTGCTAAACATTTTAATCAATCATTAGCCGATGCTGTTAAAAAGACTGATGATAAAATTGGTGAAGATGTTGGAAAGCAAACAAATGATTATATAGAAAAATCATATATTGGTACTTTTAGAAGTTTTGGTTCTAAAATATTTTCATTATTTAGGAAAGATACAATTTCTAAAAGTATAAATGAACATACATTAAAAACAGCAAAAGTTATTGGAAATTATTTAACTGGCTATAATAAAACTATTGCCGATTCTGCAAGTGGCGGATGGAAAAAATATATTACAGATAAAACTAAAAGGGGACTATCTTCTAGTATAAAAGATATTACAATTAAACAAAATAGTGTATGGTCTAATATGTGGAAAAAATTTGCAGATAAAGAAGGTGAAGCTGTAGAATCTTTTAAAGATGCTTTTAATGATGCTAAAACTATAATACAATCAGAATTTGAAAATTTAATGGGCCCTGAAATAATGAAAATTTATACTTTAGCTAAAAGTTCATTCAAATCATTATGGAATGGATTTAGAACTTTTGGTAGTATGTTTAAAAGAGACAAATTAAAAGAACCTAAAATAGAAGAATCTGCAACAACAAAAGCAGTTAATATTGAAACTGAAATATTTAAGGATTTATATGATCATTTAAGTGGCGGAGCAACAAAAAGTTTACTTCCTAATATTTCTGGACAGCAAGGTTGGTGGAGTGCAAAAACTATAGAACCAACAATTGATATAGAAAAAACAAAAGATAATTTAGCGGGAAAGATAAAGAGTATTGCTACGGCATTTTTAGCATATGTAAAAGTAAATAAATTAGCAGATGAAAGAGAAGGTGGCGAAAAGAAAGGTCTTTTGAGTAAATTAAAAGGTATGAGTTCTGGACTATTTTCATTTATAGGTGGTTTAATAGGCCCTATTTTTAGTATGTTAGGTTCTGGAATAAAACTTATTTTTAGTCTTATGAAAAATCCTACTGTTTTAGCATTTCTATATTTAGGTTTTATACTTTATAAGGCTTTTAGTGGATGGAATGATAAAGAAGTAAATAATATTTTTGGTGGTGATGGTATATTATCAAAAATTGGTAGTGCTATTGCTGGTGCTATTAGTGGTATTACATTTGGAATGGTGAGTACTAAAGATGTCGCTACAGCTATGATGATGTTTGGACAAATGGTTTCTGAAAGCTGGATGGATTTAACTAACTGGGCTACTAATATAAATTGGATGAAGCCATTTACAGGTCTTAGTAATATGATAGGTGATGGTTTTAATTGGCTTTTTGAAAAAATGATTGGATTTATTCCTGATTGGGCTAGGGGATGGTTTGGCTTACCAACAAAAAAACAGCAAGATGAGCAAAAAGTTAAGGATGAACAAAAAGCTAAAGTATCCGGTACAGTAACTGCACCAGTAGTAGGTAGTGGGATGTCTGGTGGTGGCGGAGCATCTAGGGGATTTACGGCATCTACATCTACACCTGCTAGTACATCATCAATAGGAAAGTCAGCATCTACATCTACACCTGCTAGTACATCATCAATAGGAAAGTCAGCATCTACATCTGCATCTGCTAGTACATCATCAATAGGAAAGTCAGCATCTACATCTACACCTGCTAGTACTCAATCAATATTACCATCAGCAAACAATATATCAAATAAATTATCACAGACTTTACAAACGGCTGATATTAGTGTCGGTGGTTTAGCAGTAACAAAAAATGAAATGCTAAATTCTCCGATAAAGGAGTCATCAAATAATATTATTAAAGCTGAAGATGAAAAGGCTAAAGTTGAAAATGAAAAGGATAAAAAGAGTGTAGATGAGTTTGGAAAAATGGTTTCGGAAAATACAAATAATAATATAAATACAAGTAATGCAGTTTTACAAGCATCTACAACTATAGATGAAAGTTCTCAACCACAGCATGATATACCTATTTCAATGCCAATGCCTTTTGCATTGATTAATAGCTAAGGAGAATACGATGGATAATAAAATAGAATTAGTAGGTTCTATTACACAGAATCCAGTACAGGGATGGTTAAATATTGCAAATTTTGATTCTTTGGTTTGGATTGAAATAGATGTATATCCTTTAAAAAGTCAGCCAACAGGTGCTAGAATGACTATTGAATTAGAATCAAAATTTCATACATTTAAATTTTTAGCGCCAAATGATATAACAGAAACTTTAACACATGAATATGCTGATTATGATAGTATTGCATCGAGAGGTGCTGAATTGGGTCAGACACTTGGAAAAGCCGGAAAAGAATTGAGTGGTTTAAAAAATGCATTAGTAGAAGGTACAAAAGGTGCTTTTGGTGGCGGGGAAACGGGAGAAATGTCAAGTAATGCAGTAGGTGCTTTAAATAAAACACCTGTAAATTATTCAAGACCTGATGTTTCTATGGTGTATAAAAATACAGGTAGAAGAGCAATGGAATTTACATTTACTTTATATGACTGCGGCTCGCCAAAACAAAATATAATTAATACAGTCCGTGCTCTACAATCATTCTCATCCCCACAAAGGAAAGGGGATATGGAAGTTATTTTACCACCTCATGTTTTTTTTATAAAATCATCTAATGGTGGCGATCTTATAAATTTAGATTACGCTGTTTTAACAGGTGTTCAATATACATATAAAGCGCCTTTTATATTTAATTTACCTACATCTTGCGAACTTACATTATCATTTCAAGGACTTTTACCCGTTTTTAATACATCATTTAATGGTACTTTATTAACTACAAGTAAAAAATAAATGGTGTAGCAACTGAAAGTTTTAAGGATAAAGTATATAATAATTTCTTTAATATCGCAGATTCTGGGCAAGCATTAATGTAATTATTTAACAGGAGAATAAAATGTCAACAAATAAAGCAACTGATAATTTTTTTGATTTAACAGATCATACATTATTAAATTCATCGTTTTTAAGAATGTTTAATATTTTAGATGATGATGGTACAAAATTTTTAAATATTTTTAGATCATATTCTATTAATGATTCTGTAAAAAATGATATTGTTTTTTATGACACCTATGAAATTGATAATAAAGATTTTTGGGAAAATATAGCTGATAAAGTACACGATAATATAAATTTGTGGTGGGTAGTATGCTTGATCAATAATGTTATTAATCCATTTGAAGAATTAGAAGATGGTCAAAATATAAAAATATTGAGAAATTATTATATATCTTATTTAATGAGAGAAATGAGGGATATGGCGGATTTATAATGAGTAATACTGATGATGTAAATGCAAATATAAAAGAAGATAAAGGAGTATTTAATGTTAAGCTTCTTTCAAACGGAAGAGTTTTCCATATAAATCTTGAAGATATATCTGAAATATACTTTATAGAAGATATATTTTCATTTTGTTTAGTTGGTAAAATATCTTTTTATGATAAAGGAGGGTTAGCAGAATTTTTACCATTTACAGGGCATGAAAATATTGTTATTCAATATGGTGAGTTAGAAGTAGTAACTATTATATTTAATATTTTTAATGTCGATAGCATGAATCCTATGGATAAAATAAAGTCTAATTCAATGAGTCAAATAGATTTATTTCTTGTCGATACTAATTATTCTAATCTAATGGATAAAAGATATAATATATCATGGACAGATAAAAGAATATCGGATATTATTAAAGATATAACTAAAAATATGTTAAGTATTGAAACTTTTAAAATATTTGAGAATACGAGAGAAAAATTATCATATTTTTTTATGCCCTATTGGACGCCATCTGAAGCAATACGTTGGTTAGTTGAAAGAGGATCAGGCTCAGAATCCAAAACGGCTGGATATTTATATTATTTTAATACAAGAGGACTGAATTTAGTTACAATAAATAAATTATTTCAAAGTACCGATGTTGAAAAGGATGAAAATAATAAAATAATTTATTATGAATTTTTTAATAAAGATGGCGATAAAACAAAAACATATAATACAATTTTAGATTGGAAGATGGATAGTATAGATAATTCAGCAATAAAGCAATTAAAAGGATCAAGAGTTTTAGGTTATGATTTTTTAAAGAAAAAATTAATAGATGAATCATTTACTTATACAGATGTTATTTCTAAATTTACTATGCTAGGTAAAAATACTTTATTTCCTGATACAATAAGTTCACCAAATGATAATTTTGTTATGTCAGGTGAAGATGATGCTGATGTAATTAGAAATATTCATGAATGTGATTTTATAAAAAGATACTCTAAACAATTATCAGCAACAATAACAGTTAAAGGACATGAAAGAAGATACCCTGGCTTACTTACGAATATAAAATGGCCAAGTACTGAAATGAGGGATCAAGTTCTTAATAGCACATTAGATGGTAAATTTTTAATAAAATCAGTTACAAATCATTTTAGTGGAAAACAAGACCCTGTATTTAAGCAAAAAATAGTTCTATTGAAAAATGCTTATACGGAAAGCAATGATAAAACATTGTCAAAATCTACAAATACAAATATTAAAGTTGATTCTATATTAGGAAAAAGATAATGGATAAAAATACATTTAAAGATGTTAAGTTACCACAGGATAAATTAAATTCAATATATCGTGGTGTAGTTGAAGATAATGTTGATCCCTTAAAAGCAGGACGATGTAAAGTTCGTATTTTTGGTATACATACTGAAATGAAAACTAAATCAGCAACTGAAGGTATACCAACAGCTGAATTGCCTTGGGCTCAACCAGCATTAAGTTTGATTGAGGGTTCTATTTCTAAGTATGGTTGGTTTGGTGTACCATTACAGGGTTCTCATGTATTTGTGTTCTTTGAGGCTGGTAATATAATGCAACCTAGATATTTTGCATCCGCTCCAGCCATACCAACTGAATCACCAGACACAAGTAAAGGATTTAGTGATCCAGATGGTGTATATCCTGATAAAGTAGGTCAACCAGATTGGAATGCTGGATATGGTGTATATCCTCATAGTGTTATTTTATCTGTTCATAGTGGGCATTATATAGAATTTGATTCAACTCCCGGTAATGAAAAAATAACATTATTTCATTGTTCAGGAACTTATATAGAAATAGATAAAGATGGTGATGTTTTACTTAGTTGTATTGCAAATAGTACAGACGGTATTGCTGGTAATAAAACAGCTCAAATTGGTGGTGATTGGGATATTACAACAGGTGGTGATGTATCAATAAAAGCTATTGGTAATATTACTTTAACTTCGCAGAATATAATATGTGTTGGTGATGTAACGACTACTAAAAGTGTTTCAGTTGGAAATGGTGCTAATGGTAGTTTTGATGCTGGGAATAAAAATGTTACTGTAAAAGATGGTATAGTTGTATCAATAATTTAATAGGAGGTTTATATGCCATTCACACTTTTACCTAATTTAGTACCACCAGAAATATCTGTACCAAAAGTTGATTTTTCTGCTATAGAAACAGCAAAAAAAGCAGCATTTAGTAAAATAGATTTGAATAAAAGAGCAACAGTTTTGCCTAAATTGCCTGCTATGCCAGAGTTGCCGAATGTAAAATTTAAATTGGATACATTATCAAACCTTGAGTTTCCAAAATTTGATTATACAGCATCCATACCAAAATTACCAACTATGGATGTTTCATCATATCTCGATGGTATTACTTCAAAAATAGAAATGATAAATGATTTGAGAGAACTACAAAGTTATTCATTAAAAATTGATCAAGAACTTAACAATCTTGTGAGTAATATGCAAGCTGAGTTATCATTTTTAGCGCCATTAATGATTGTACCTTCAATCAATCCAACTTCATTATTAACATGGATAAAGAAAGTAATCAATCAATTTACTCAACCATATATAGCAATTATAGAAAATCAAGTTATATTAGCTACAAAAATACCTACAATTGTGCCGCAAATACAAGCAAAAATATCATCTTTAGGTGGTGGTATTGGAGATGTGACTTTACCAAATGTTACTTTACCAACAATACCAGAAGTTCCATCATTACATGAAATTATTGAAGATGTAATACCTTAAAATTGATTAAATAGTTTATTGTATAAATACATAAGAGGAAATAAAAATGGCAACTAAAGATTATATGTATTCAGATTTTAATGGCGATCTATTCAGACAAAACGATGGTGATGTTGAGTTAAATACTGATATAGATTCCATTAGAAACTCATTAAAAAATATAATGACAACAATGATGGGTAGCAGAAGAATGTTACCTGAGTTTGGTAGTAATTTTTATAAGTTATTATTTGAGCCAATGGACGATATAACAGCTAGAAGAATTGGTTCTGAATTTTTATCATCAATTCAAACATGGGAAAAAAGAATTAAAATAGAAAATTTGAATGTTCAATCAAATTATGATAATAACCAATATGAAGTAACCGTTAATTTTTCTATCGTAGGTTCTATAAGTTCCAGTAATATATATTCTGTTACCACAATTCTTAAAAGAGGATAATATATGTCAAATGATTTAGTACCTGAATATTTTGATAAGACTTTTGATATAATTAAAAGTGATTTTTTAAATGTTCTTAGTAATGATATGGTGTTTAAGGATTATTTGAAAGATGGTAATAATTTAGCTATTTTGGATGAACTAGTTTCATATGCTGGTTCTATATCATCTTTTTATATTAATAAGGTTGTAAAAAATCATTATATTGATACGTCTGATATATATGAAACAACACATATGTTATCAAGTCTTAAAGGATATGAGCCAAAAGGTTATGTATCTTCTAATACAACATTAACAATAAGTGTTGGGCCATCAGCGGGTGCAGTTGTATATGATACACTTACTATTCCTGCTTGGACAGAAATTGAATCTACAGAGAAAAACGAAGATGGGAACCTAGTAAAGTTTACCACTACAACTACTACAACTGTTTCAATTACAGAAGATTCTTTTCCATTCGCATTTCAAGTTCCAGTAAAGCAAGGTGAAGTTAAAACATATAGCTATACAGGATTAGACCTATCAGATAATAAGTTATATTTACCTTCATTAAACTTTGATTATGATAATGATTTGAATGATGATCTGCCATCTATTGAAGTTCAAGTTGGAAATGATATTTGGGTTAGAGTGAATAATTTTTATAATGAAGTTACAGGTCTATTAAATGAAAGTAATATTTATATGTTTAAGTTTGACAAGTATCAAACATATTCTATTGAATTTTTAGTATCAAGTGGTGTTCCTAAACCCACAGATAAAATTATTGTAAAGGTATTAGAATCATATGGTAAGAAAGGAAATGTTGAAGAAAATACTATAATAAATCCTGTAAATACGGAGTTTATTTATAATATAACAACATTAGCATATCTTACTAATGGCAATACTATTGATTCTGATTATGTAACTATTACCCATACCGCCGCAACTGGTGGTGTTGACCCTGAACTTATAAAGGATATGAAAGATAATTCAAGTGGCACATTTCATTCACAGTTTAGAAATGTTACTTCTATTGATTATATTAAGCATCTTGAGCAAAGAACTGATGTTGTTGCTGCAAGTGTTTGGGGTGAGATGGAAGAATCGCCATTAGGTAATACTGGAGATTATAACAAAATTTTTATTACTGTTATACCTGATGAATGGGGTACAGGAACTATAAGTATTTCACAAGATGAATCAGGTCATGAAGTTATACCTATTATATATTCAGAAGATTACAAGAGAAAACTAACAGAATATTTAGCAACAAGAAAAATAATTTCAACATATGATACTTATGTTTTACCTGATATATTAAATTTTATAATCAAAATAGGCATAAAGGTAAAGCCATCATATTCTTTCAGTTTAGTTGAGGCTGATGTTAAAAGTAAGTTGAATTATTATTTTTCAAAGTATAATCGTAGTTTTCAAGAAACGATAAAGATTACTGATATAATTGAGTATATATTGAATACAAATAATATATCTTTAACTGAAACATTTTCTAATGTAAAGGGAATACAATATCTTTTAGTTAGAGATATAGATATAGATAGTGTTACAATATCTGAGCCTGATTCAAATAATATGGCTTGGACTTGGGGTGATAATACATATGGGCAGTTAGGTAATAATGATTCTAATTGGGCAGAAGTTCATTCGCCAGTTGTTATACATAATAATTTGAGCTTTACAAAGATTGTATCAAACAGTAATTCCATTTATGGATTAAAAGAAGATGGTACATTATGGTCATGGGGCCAAAATGATAAAGGGCAGCTAGGTGATGGGACTATTACTAACAAAGTAAGCCCTGTTTCTGTCATAGGGAATATTATTTTTAGTGATATTTTTTGTGATGGTAAAACTGCCATAGGCATTCGTATGTCTGATGATACTGCTTGGGCGTGGGGATATAATACAAATGGACAATTAGGTGTTGGTGATTATAATGATAGGTCAAGTCCTACCTCAGTTCTTGGCGGTAATAAATATAAAAAATTATATATTAATGGTAATAATTTTGTTATTGGTTTGTCTAAGAGTAATCAAGCATGGTCATGGGGATTGAATACTTATGGGCAATTAGGTGATGGCACAACAATAGATAAATCAAGGCCAGTTTCAGTTCTTGGCGGCATAAGTTATAAGCAGATAGTTGTAGATAATAACTATGTATATGGTTTGAATCTTCTCACTTTAACTGCTTGGGCATGGGGCGATAATACATTTGGCCAGTTAGGAAATAATACTACTGATAACTATTCAAGCCCTATTTCTGTAGCTGGAGGAATACAATTTAGTCAGTTGAATTCTATTGGCGGTATTGAAAATGAAACAGGGAATTTATGGACTTGGGGTGCTAATAATTATGGCCAGTTAGGTAATGGGACTATAGGCAGTCAATCAAATCCTGTTTCAGTAATAGGAAATCGTAGTTATACAAAGTTTATAACTGATGGTGCAAGTTGTTTTGCTATAAATGGTTTAGATGGCTCTGCTTGGTCATGGGGCTATAATCCTCAAGGCAACTTAGGTACTGGTAATGCTACGAATTATTCAAGCCCTGTTTCTGTTCAAGGTGGTATAAGTTTTAAGGATATAAAAATGAATAACTTTTATACAACAATGGGTATTCGGGGTTCTGATACTTCTTTGTGGGCATGGGGTAATAATACAAATGGCCAGTTAGGTAATAATAGTATTATATCATATCAAAGTCCGGTAGGTATAGCTGGTTTTACTGGTGTTAATAATCTTACTATAGGATTTAATTTTGTAGCAGCTCTAAAGGATACCGTAACCGAGTTTCCCAAATATACTGTTAATGAATCTACTTATACCGGAAACAACAAGCTTAGAGATATAGCTTTAGATAAAAGTCAGTTTCCAAATATTTTAATTGATTATTGCACATTTATAGAAGAAGAATAATATAGAGGAAATAAGATAACTATGTCAAATACATTAGTACCTGATTATTTAAATATTGATTATAAAACAATGAGAACGAGATTGTTTGATTTATTGAGTTCTAATCCAATATATAAGGATTATAACATAGAAGGAAACAATATAACAATTTTAAGTGAACTGGTTTCTTATATTAATATGCTTACAATGTATCATATTAATAAAGTTGCAAAAAACCAATATCTTAGTTCATCTGATATATATGAAACAACACATATGTTATCAAGACTTAGGGGTTATAATCCAAAAGGTTATATATCTTCAAGTACTTATTTAACATTTACTCTTGGCGCATCAACAGGGATTAGTTTATATGATGCACTTACCATTCCTGCTTGGGTTGAAATAGAATGTAATCCCGATACTGGTTTGAATGTTAAAGATTCTGAAGGTAATAATATACGATTTTCTACTATTGAAACAACTACAGTACAAGTTACAGCCGTACCTTTTAGTTTTTCTGTTCCAGTAAGGCAAGGTAAAGTTCATACATATACGTTTACAGGTATTGATTTGATAGACAATAAAATATACTTACCTTATTTACAGTTTGACTATGATGATGACTTAACTAATGTATATCCTTGTATGGAAGTAAAAGTAGATGACGTAACTTGGGCAAGAGTTGAAAATTTCTATGATACTATATCTGGTTTAAGTATCAGAGATAATATTTATATGTTCAAGTATAATAAGTATCAAAACTATGTTGTAGAGTTTTCAAGTTCTAATAATTTACCTGAAACATATAGTACAATTTCTATAACTTTATTAGAATCTTTGGGTGAAAATGGTAATGTATCTAATAATGTGGTAACTAAGTTACCTATTAATTTTATTTATAACACTACAAAAACTTCATATCTTGAAACTGGCTCTGGAAATAATGCTAATTATGTTATTACTACTCATAGTTCCGCAACAGGTGGCCTAAGTCCTGAAAGTATTGCTGATATTAAAATAAACTCTGTTGGCAGTATGTATGACCAGTTTAGAGATGTCACATCTTATGATTATGTAAAGTTTCTTGAAGAGAAGGATAATGTTATTGCTGCAAATGCATGGGGCCAGCAAAGTGTGACACCATCTGGCTCAATTTTAGAGTATAATAAAGTTTATATTTCTGTTATACCTGATACATGGGGAACTACTACGATTAATAAGACTACAAATGCTGATGGCTCTTTGACTCCAACCTTATATGCTGATGAATATAAAACGGATTTAGCTAAGTATCTTGAACCTAGAAAGGTTATATGTATCTATGAACAATATGAAGTACCTGATCTTGTATATTTTTCTTTTGATATTGGTATAAAGCCTAAACGTACATATTCTTTTGCTTTAGTAGAAGAAGCAGTGAAGAATAAGTTAGAATACTATTTTAACTATGTTAATAGAAGTTTTAATGAAACAATTAAGTTGACAGATATAATAGACTATTTAATGGATACAAGTAAAGTTTCGCCTACTGATAACTTTACATATATAAAAGGAGTTCAGTATATAATGTTTAGAGATGTAAATGCAAATATTATATATGAACCTAATACTACTGGTGCTGTTTGGGCATGGGGTATGAATAATACTAAGCAGTTAGGCAATAATGATATAAACTGGGCTGATAGGTCTATACCAGTATTGTTAGCTGATACCGATAATTTTTCTAAAATATCAACATTCGGTGTATATTCCATCGGTTTAAAAGAGGATGGTACAGCATGGGCTTGGGGTAACAATATGTTTGGCCAATTAGGAGATGGTACTGTAATTGATAGAATAAGTCCTGTTTTTGTAAAAGGTAATATTAGTTTTAGTGATATTTCTGTTGGCGGTATGCATAGTTTAGGTATTAATGGTTCAGATAGTTCGCTATGGGCGTGGGGTGATAATACATATGGACAGTTTGGAAATAATACAAGTGGTAATAGTTGTTCAAGCCCTGTATTAGTATCATGTAGTGCAAGTTTGGTTCAGGTCATAGCTGGTTATACATCTTCATATGGACTTGATAATAATGGAGAAGTTTGGGCATGGGGTGCTAATAATTATGGTCAGCTAGCTAATTTTACAAATATTGATACTTCAATACCATCTTTGATTTTAGGCGGAATACAATTCAGTAAAATATCTGTTGGCATGGATCATATTATAGGTATTCGTAGTTCAGATGGTTCACTTTGGGCGTGGGGTTATAATGATAAAGGTCAGTTAGGCGATGGTACTACAAATAGTCGTTCAAGTCCAGTTGCTGTTCTATCAACTTTAAGTTTTAAGGATGTAGCTTGCGGATTGGGATGTTCTATTGGTATATCGGAAGATAATGTATATACTTGGGGTATGGATATTGATATTATGGCTCCACCAACATTAAGTCCGGTTGCAACAGTTATGGATGTTAGTTTTACAAATGTTGCAGTTTGTAGTAATAGTGTTAGTTTTTTTGGCCTTGATACTGAAGGTGCTGTTTGGTCATGGGGTTGGAATGCTTACGGGCAACTAGGTAATAATAGTAATGATGATATATTTGATCCCGTAAAAATCATAGATTACGGTGTGACTGATGTTCAGGCAGGTGATTGTTTTGGTATGGTTTTAAGAAACTTTATTGGTTTTCCTAAATATACTGTAGATAAGATAACTCATAATGGATATAATAAACTTAGAGATATAGAGTTGGGTAATAATCAATTTCCGCAAGTTCTAATAGATAACTGCACATTTACAGAGGAAGGATAATGGCAAAATTTTCTGATACACCTTATTTTATATTAAGTAACTATTTTACAGATGAAGATAATGATATACATAAAAATCTTACTAGTTTAGATACTAATATACCATCAACTATAATAAGAAATAGAATAGTACCTCATAACTATCATTATCCTTCTTCTGTTTCACTTAGAGGTGCTAAGTCGGGCATCATTGCAAAATATGGTTTTGGTGTTGAGTTGTATGTTAAAGTGGAAGGAACATATTATAGAATAAAAGCAACACCTATAAGTGGAACACCAATAGGTAATATATTTAGTTTCAACTACGAGAGTGATGCATATAGATTTTGCGAACTAACTATTGAAGATTTGATAGACAATAATGGTTGTGAAGTTTATTTTAAGAAAGACCGCCAGTTTAATGATTATATTGATAGCAATACAGATTATACTGATTACTTAAATACAAATAAGTTATACTATTATATTGGCAAGTTATATATATCAGCAACTAATAGAATTGATATTATTATAGATACTTTTAAGGATTTTGTCGTTAATGCCTTGCCTTATAATAATAGAGGTAGTGATAAGTCCAAAGTGGTAATAGACACAGCAAATGGTTATAAGTATGATGTGTATAATATGTTAATGGCTAGATTTTTAGAGCTATATTTTGATAGGGTTTTCAGTAAGAACTATAACTTATTAAAGAATATATGGACATTATCCGATCCAGCAGAAGTTGATTTTGATTATCTATATTATATTTCTAATATGTATGATGTTAATTTATTAGAACGAATTACAGAAAAGGAACAAAGAGAATATGTGAGTAAGTTGCCTGACTTCTTAAAGAGAAAGGGAACTTATACTTCTTTGTTTATTATATGGAAAATTTTAACTTATAATACATTAAATTATCTTAATATTTATGAAAGATGGCATGATTGGGAAGTTTCTGGCTCCCCACTGAATTATTTTGATGATTATTTATATATATCATATCCAAGTTATAATACATTGCCACCATCACTAGGCGCTGGTGCTGGTTATTATTATGATGCTGGTGTATCTTTAACATATTTTGAAGATGTTTCTACCGAATGGAAAGTAACTCACGGATATAATGAGCAGTTTATTTTTACACAGTTTATAAATAATGATGAACAGGTTATTATACCTGATTCGATATATTTTACAGATTCAAATAATTTAGTCGCAACTTTTGATACTGCTGTAACAGGTAAAGTAGTTACAATGACAACTGATAATAACGCATATAGGTATCAATTCGATCAGAGAACACCTTTAGCAACTTGGCATATAAATCATAATTTAGGTGTCAAATATCCTATGGCGCAAGTTTCGAGTACTGATTATTCTATCGTACCTAATAGGATAATTTTTGATGATATAAATAATTTATCTGTTTATTTTGATAATCCTATTGATGGCTCAGCTGTAATAGGTATTGATAATCAATTATATACATATTCGACCTCAGCAGCCTCATCGTCTTGGATTGTTGAACATGATTTAAATACAAAATATCCCATTGTTCAAGTTGTAGTTGATGATATGGTTGAAGTACCAGATGAGATTACATTCTTAGATAAAAATAGTTTATTAATTACATTTAGTTATGAAGCATCTGGTAATGCTATAGTTTTTGATAATACTGAGATTATTGAGTATCCCACATATTCAAAAGAAGTAAGTGGCGGTTTGTGCTTATCACCTCATTATAAAGTTGAAATGGATTTGAGCCGAGAGCCATTAGGTACAAATTTTATTATCAATGAAGATTTAATAACTATTCTTATAAGTAACTTTGAAAAGTTTAGGCCAGTTAGTAGATTTTCACATTATTATGAATTGATTGCACCTATTACAGACTTTACAGGAAAAAATATACCTCTATATACAGGAAACTATGCAGCTGCAATGTATTCTAAATGTTATCAGCCTATATTGAGTAGTATAGAAGGTAACTTAGTATATGCGTCATTCTCAAATTCGTTAGCATGGATTATAAAACATGATTTAAATTCAACTAATATTATTACACAATGTTTTACTTTAGGGCAAGTTATGTTTGAACCTAAATCTATTGAGAATATTGATGCAAACAGAATTAAAATAACATTTGCGACACCTACTGCTGGATTTGCTTATTTAACTGTATCGGAATTTACATTAGAACAAGCATCTGATGCTATTCAATGGACAGTTACACATGGATTAAATTTTGATGGCGATGCTGAGAAATGGAATATTGTTCAGACAGATGATGTTGATAGATTCAAGTTCTTACCCTTATCAATAGTTGCTGATAGTCAAACCGAATATTTAGTAAATTTAGCATATTCCGATTCTGGTTTTGCATATACAGCAACAAGATTTGATACCGATTTGTCACGATATGTAAGAGATAGTGCTTCAACTACATGGAATATATATCATGGACTGAATGCTAATGCTATACAAGCACAGTTTTATGATGAAGATGGTTATATAGTTTATCCAAAAACTTTTACTATTGATAATGCAAATTCATGTACTGTTGTTTTTGGCTCTTCAATAACAGGAACGGCTATTATACGAAAGATAGGTATTTCTCCAACAGATATGACAGGTATTATTAATAATGTGACTTATGCTGAAGTTGGATATGGTACATCTGGTAGAAAATGGAATCCAGAAAGTAATCATGGTATGGAAAAATCATATGGGCAGTATCCTATAGTAAGAAGAAAGAGTGATAATGAATTTTTCTATTTTGAAATAAATGTCGATGATGATAGAGATATGAACATTTATGAAATTGGTCTGTTTGATATAAATAATAATATAGTATTTTACACTTATTGCGATTTAATATTTAAACCTGATAATGTTACATTTACAATATGGTATCGTGTTAAGAAAGATATGAGATAAAAGGAGATTACATTATGGCTCGTGCGCATCATTGGGAATATATCAGTAATGAAGAAGGGCAACCTATAAATGGAGTTGATATATCAGTATATGTTGCAAATTCTTCAACTGCCGCATATGTATATACATCAGAAAATGGCGGTTCGGCAACAAATACATTACCGCAAATTTCAACAGATGAGAATGGTTATTTTGAATTTTGGATAGCTGATTCATCTGAAACAAATGGATATGCAAGTGGAAAGTTTAAGATAAAATGGTCTAAAGCTGGTGTTATAGATGAAGGAACGGTTGATTATGTTGATATTATAGTTCCATCAGCTGAAGTGGATGAAACAGATAACTCTGGTACTGATTTAGCAAAAAATAAAATGATTAGTAATGAGTTGGCATATAGGTGGGAATCTAAGGCCGGTGTATATAAGGCTTTAGTGGGCTCAACTATATCAACTGAAACATTGAAACTTACATTGGACGAAGATGGTATATATAAATGCACACTTCAGCATAATTTGAATAACAATTATCCAGTATATACGTCATATGTTAGTATTGATGGTAGCTGGACAACAGAAACAGATGTTTTATCTGGTGGTTGCACTACATATTTACAATCCCTTGATGGAAATAATTTAATTTATTGCAGGATAAGCGATGACGATACGCATATTACTCTTATAGGATAATAAAATGAGATTACTAAACTATTTATCATACTCCGGTTTTGATGAGAACACAAATATTTTTAGAGCATTAAGTATCAAGCTAGTTGATACTAAAACTAGGTATGATGAAATTATATCTTATATTAATGAAAAGTATAATATTGATTCTCAAATCATTATAGATGACTTAAATAAAGAGTTAAAAACTATATATGGCGGTAAGTATAAGTTTGATTTCTGTTTAAGCGAAGGTTGTGAGTTAAGTGATATAAAAATTAATGAACGATTGATAACAAAAATTAAAATGAATTATTTTGAAGCAAATGATATGTTTGCTAAAATAAAAAATGAGATTGAAAAAAATATAAAAAATTAGTTTACAATTACCCCATACTCTGTTAAAATATAAATAAAAATGTAAAGGTGGGTTAAATTGAGTCGTAAAAGAGGTAAGTATTATATAAGTAATGATGAATTACTTAAAGAGGTAATATTATATAGAGAAACAGGTAGGGCATCTGAAAACTTAGGATCAATGCTCTTAATGGTTGCTGAGAACTTTTCATCTAAAGGCAATTTTTCTAGTTATACTTGGAGACGAGATATGGTATCTGAAGCCATATTGACTTGCCTTAAATATCTAAAAAATTTCGATCCTGAAAAATCTACAAATGCATTCGCATACATAACACAAATCTATAACAATTCATTCAAACTTTATATTAAAGAACAAAATAAACATGGTGTAATAAAAGACCTTTGTTATAAGGGATATAATGAATCTATAATGACAAATGAAGCATCTTATGTTCAAAAATCATTTAACTATGAAGATATATTAAAGTATATTGATAAAGATGAAAAAGAAAATCATATTGAAACAGTTCAAGAAATATGCACTCAGATACATGATAGCCATATATATGATGAGGATGATTATAAAAAATGAGGGATTGTGTAATAATCACAGATACTCATTTAGGGTCACATAAGTTTTCTGATATATGGCATAATGTTACCTTCAACTTTTTTAAGAATGTTATTGATACTTGTGTACGAAAGAATGTAAAAACAATCCTACATTTAGGCGATTGGCACGATACAAGAAAGCAGATAAACATTTTAACTTTAGCTATATCATATGAAATACTTGATATGATTGAAGATGCCGGACTAGAGCTGATTATTGTATTAGGAAATCATGATATATATTATAAAGATAGTTCTAAGATTCATAGTTTAATGTTCTTTGAACTGTTTGATAATGTTAAAATAATAGATTCAACAACAGAACTGGATGATTCTCTATTAGCTCCTTGGTTATACAATCCAGCATATATAAAAAGTAGTGAGTATAAATATCTGTTTGGGCATCTTGAAATAAATGGTTTTAACATAGCTGGTAGCACACCATTTAAGGGAGCTAATTTAGAGTATACTGATTTAGAAAATTATGACCTTGTATTGACAGGTCATTTTCATACGCCTTCAACAAAAGGAAATATAATATATATGGGGGCGCCATATCATTTAACTTTTAATGATGTTGGTTCTGTAAGAGGCTATTATACTTTAATAAATGATAAGTTAGAGTTTGTACTATATGATGACGCACCTAAGTATGTTAAGTTGTTTACAGATAATAAAATAGTCCCATCAACTATAACTGGTAATGTTGTTAAGTTAATTTTTGATAGGGATTATGGCAAGTTAGAGAATGAAAAACTTATTGATGAGATACAGATGCACAATCCAATGGAACTGACAGTAGATTTTAGTAATATAAATGTTATAGCATCAGATTTAAAGTTAGAAGATATACAAGTTAAAGATAATAAAGAGATTTTATTGGAGTACATAGATAAGTTAGACTTTCCTGAGAACTTAAAAAGGAATGTAATGAATAAACTAATAGATAAGTTGATTATAGGAGAATAATATGTTTGAAAAGGATGATAAAGTTTTAGTAACAGGTTCAGCTGGTTTTATAGGGTTTCATTTATGTAGGAAACTATTAAAGTTAGGTGTAAAAGTTGTTGGTGTTGATAACTTTAATACATATTATGATGCAATGCTAAAGAGAGAAAGGATTAAACAGATTGTAAAAAATCCATCATTTAAGAACTATGAAATGGATATAGCATCAAGAGATAATGTAGATTGGATTTTTAAGAAAGAAAAGCCCAACTATGTATGCAACTTAGCAGCATATGCCGGGGTTCAGTATTCTTTAACAAATCCTGAACCATATATCTTAACTAACTGCTATGGGTTTACAAATATAATCAATGCTGCTAAAAATTATAATGTAAAGAACTTTGTATATGCGTCAAGTAGTAGTGTTTATGGTGATTTAGTGCCGCCTTATAAGGAAACAGATAGTACGGAACGCCCATTGAATACATACGCCGCAACAAAGAAATTTAATGAAATGGAAGCATACGCTTTTAATAAAAATTTCGGTATAAAAACAACAGGGCTAAGGTTTTTTACAGTTTATGGGCCTTGGGGCCGTCCAGATATGGTAGTTTACAAATGGGTTAAAGCAGTGTATAATGGTACTAAAGTGGTAATAAATAATAATGGAAATATGTATAGGGACTTTACTTATATAGATGACATTATTAATGGTTTCATGTTAGCATTTGAAAGGCCAATAGATTATAAACTATATAACTTGGGTCGTGGTGAAATGGTTCAGCTAAAAGAACTACTTGATATAATAGAAAAAACTACTGGTATTGAAGCAAAAAGAGAATATGTTGATCTACCTAAAGGTGAGATAGTTGAATCATTATCAGATTTAACAATGGTTAAAAGAGAGTTAGGGTATGAACCTAAGTTCTCTATAGAAGATGGTATAAAGGAATTTGTAGATTGGTATAAGGTATATAGCAAAATTAAATAAAGGAGATAAAAATGTTTAAGAATTTGTTTAAGTTGAAGGCTTATTTGGTTGGTGAATATGGTTCTACGCCAGACGGTAATGTAACTTGGGCTGTAGTTGGTCTTTATAGTACAGTAGATAAGGCTATGGCTGCTTGTATATCTGAAAATTATTTTTATATTCAAATTGTAGTAGATGAGCCATTTAAACCAAATAGAATTGATTGGGTATATCCTATTCAGTTAAATAAAGAACTTACAGAAAAAGAATGTGATTGTGGTGAAACTTGCGGTGAAAATTGTGAATGTGAGGTACAGACTAATGAGTAGATTTGAAGATGCATCGGATTTATTAAAGGCATTATTAACAGATGTGAGAGCAGATTTTTTTCCTGAACTTAGAAGCGCACAGATTTGTTGCCTTTTTGATTTAAAGAAGAGAACAAAAGAAGGTCTGGTAATTTTAGCTCAGATAAGAAAAACAAATGATCTTTTAAGAACACTAACTGCTGATGATAGAATAGAAGAAGGTTTTGATTATATTTTAACTGTTGATAAAATTGCATGGGATAATATTACAAGGGATGATAGAGTTAGAATACTTAGGCATGAATTAAGACATTGTTATGTAGATTTAGATGCTAAAAACCCTTATAAATTAATTCCACATGATTTTTCAGATTTCCATGAGGAAGTATCATTGAATACAGATGATCCTAGCTGGGCAAGTCGTGTAGCTGATTTAGCTTCAAGTATATATGAACAAATAAGAGATCAGGAGGAATAAACTATGGGATGGGCTACTGGTTCTAATTTAATGGAAGATGTGATATATGGTATTAAAATTGAGATAGAGGATTTTGATACAAGGGTTAAGGTGTATAAGGTTCTTATAACAGGATTTGAAGAGTATGATTGCGATACTCTTCAGGAATGTATCGGACTTGATGAAGCCTTTGATGAGGCATATGAATCATTCGGCTATGATATTGATAATGACATAGATAATGATGATTTTATCTAATGATATTAGATTTTCAAGATACTACTTTTAAGAATTTTTTCAGTTATGGTAATTCGCCTCAACATTTAATTTTTGAGCCTGGTATTAATGCCATATTTGGTTTTGACCATGATAAAAAACGATCAAACGCTTCAGGTAAAAGTTCTGTTATGGAGACAATACCATTTGCTTTATTTGGTAGAACAAATAAGCCAGTTAAAAAAGAACAGATAATAAACTGGAAAAATAAAAAGAACTGTGAAGTCATATTAAATTTTATAAAAGATACTAAAAATTATTCCATATTAAGAGCAATAAAACCAGATAAATTAGAAATATATGAAAATGGTTCTTTAATACCATTATTGTCTGATGCGAGAGATTATCAAAAGTTCTTTGAAAAAGAAATATTGGGATTTGATTTTCTATCTTTTATTAATCTAATCCATACTAATCTTAACAATTTAACACCTATACTAAAGTTAGATACGGGAAAGAAGAGGCAGTTTCTTGAACGGATATTTTCTCTTGAAATGTATTCTAAACTTGTAGAGAAAGGCAATAAGTATTTGCAGATAAATTTGGATAAGATAAGTATGAATAATTTATCTATGGGTCAATATAAATCCGTTGATGTAAGTTTAGGTATTAAAGGTAATGAACTTCTTGAAATGATTAATAAAATTAGTTCATCAGAAGATACATTAAAAGAGATTGAAAATAAATTAAAGACATATGATAAGGTGTCACTGAGAAGAGAATATGAAGAAGCTATACTTGAAAGAACTTCATATTTAGACAAAGAATTTGAATGTAGTAAGAGTATTTCTATATATGATAGTCAAATAGAAGAATATAAAAATATGATTACTAATAAGAAGGAAGAGATAAGTTTAATCAAGGAGGGAATAAAAATCAATGAAAAGTATACTACCTTAAAAAAAGAATATGATTCCTACGAATCTACTTATCCAGATATAGACAAGTTAATTTTAGAGTTGAGTAATACTATATCGTTAAAAGATACAGAGATTAAAGGTGTGATGGATGAATATTCTATTTTGAAAGATACTATTAATGTTAATGAAGGCGTTTTACTGAATCTTAGAAGTGATTTGAGTATAATAGAAGCATCTGATCAATGTCCGTTATGTAACACAGCAATAACCGATGATTGTAAGGATAAACTATTTAATAAAATCAATATTAGAATGGTATGTAGTAGTGATTTACAAATTAAATTAGATGTGTTAGAATTATTACTGAAAGAAAATAAAGAAAGCTTAGAGAAGATAAATATTGAAAGTAAAGAGTTAAATAGAATTAAAATAAAAAAGATTGAGCTGGAACTAGAGTTAAAGAATTATTCAGAGGATGCCTTATCATATGATTTAGAAAGACTTGAAAGAGAAGTAGAAAAGATACAATTTTTTCTATTAAAAGTTGAAGAAGAAAGATTAAAAGTTGATATGGAATTACAAGAAATAAAGATTACGATTACTGAAACTAGAATAGATATAGAATCATTTGAAGAATCTTTAAAAATCATTAATAATTTAGAGATAGAAAAGAGAATCCTTTTAGAGAAAGTAGATCAAGAAACAAAGAGAAAAAGAGATTTACTAAAATTATTATCTGATATTGAAGATAATAGAAGTAAAAATAATAAAGAAATAAAAAAGTTAGAGAAGGATAATGTAAGTTTAAATCTTATAGTCGATCATTTAAATTATTTAAAATTAATATGTAAAGATGAAAATATAAAACAATATGCTATATCATCATTTCTTCCCTATTTGAATAAACAGGTAAATTATTATCTGGCTGAAAGTGGTGTAAACTTTTATCTTATATTAGATGCTTGGTTAAATGAAACGATAGAAGGGCCAGGAATATTTAATTGCTCTTATGGTAATTTAAGTGGTGGTGAGGCTAGAAGCATAGATTTATCAATGCAGTTAGCTTTTTTAGATATTTCTCGTTTACAGGCTGGTATATGGCCTGATATATTGGTTTTAGATGAAATATTGGATTCATCAATAGATTCATCTGGTTTGAAACAAATGCTAAGGATTATTAAAGGTAAACAGAGAGATGATAGTAGTAAAATTTATATAGTAACACATAGACAAGAAATAGATGATCTGGAATTTAATAACGCTTATATGGTAAATAAGTCGCAGGGATTTTCAGTTTTATCTAAAATATAAAAAGAGGTTATATAAATGACAGAAGAAATAGATCAGGAAGTATTTGATAATATATTAGCCGGATTGCAAAAAGCATTACCAAGTATTCACATTTCAACATTATCAGAATCTACTATTGGTAATGTCACTGAATGGGTTAAAACACCTGCATTGGATTTGAATAGGATTATATCTGGCTCATTACATAAGGGTATTCCGCATAAAAATCTCGTTGGTATTGTAGGGCCTGAACATACAATGAAATCATCTTTTATGGTTTTATGTATGTTAGAAGGGCAAAAGCAAGGCTATATTCCATTTATTATGGATTCAGAACTAGGCTGTGGTAATGATTTTGCTAAAAGATGGGGATTAAATACAAAGAAATCTCAGTATTTTTATACACCATATGTTGATAATGTAAAAATAACTTTGGCACAGATTAAAGAAAAGCTTTTAGCAACAGGTCAAAAGGGAATAATAGGATTAGATTCTGTTGGTGGTTTAGATCAAGATAAAGTTATGGCTGATGCTTTGAAGGGTGAACCTAAAGCAGATCAAGGTCAGCTACAGAAGAAAATTCGTTCAATGCTAAAAATGATGCTGAATGTTATTATCGAAACTGGTTCTATCGGTATTATAACTGGTCATATGTATAGTAGGCCAGGGCAGGTTCCATTACCGGATCAGATTGGCGGTGGTAAGGCAATGAGAATGTTTCCAAGTATTCTTTTATCACTTAAAAAGGAAAAGAGTAATGAAGGTGAGAGTATTATCAAGGCTACGACAATAAAGAATCGTATGTATCCACCATATCAGGATGCAATTATTAAAATAGATTATAATAAGGGTATTGATATATATGCTGGCATTGTTGATCTATTGATAGAAGCTGGCATTGTAACTCAAGGTGGCGCATGGTTTAAGATTACAAAAACTGGGGAAGTTTTAGGACAAGGATTTGATAATGCAACAGCTAATTTAGCCAATCATCCTGAATTATTAGAAGAAGTTGATGAGTGGTTGAAAAATACTGGTTATTCTACGCATAATGAAATGGTGGAAGCAGCAGAGAAGTTACTTGAAAATGTTGATGTTAAAACTTCAGAAGAGTTAGATGTCGCTTTAGCTGAAAATCCTGTAACGACAAAGAAAAAAACAAAGAAATAATATTTATTTTAATTTTCTCATAAATAGATTAAACATATTTACAGGAGGAAATCTATTATGGGAAATAAAAAGAAACAAGATAAAGAGCAACAAGTAGCACCTAAAAGTAAAAAGAAAAAAGGAAAAAAGAAATAATGAAATCATCTGAAGTTAGAATGTTAAAAACAGAGCCGAAAAAAGTTGAGATTGGCGAAATTTTTATATCAGAAAGTATGTTAGATAAAATAGAAGAATCAATAACTAGTGGTTTTATATCGTATTATAAGATTACTAAAATTGATAAAGAAAAAAATTCATATGTTTATGAACCTTGTTATGAAGATATAATAGAAGGCTAAATGACAAAGATTGGTATAATGATAAGTTATGTTGTTTGAATAAAATAAAAGGTTTAATAGGAGTTTAAGATGGCAGGAAAAACAGTTAATGTGTATAGAATTGAATACGAAAAGATTCCAAATTTCAACAGCTTTACAGCATTTATTGCTGCATTTGATTTGGCAGAAGCGGTAAGGCATATTGCAACAGTAGTTGGCCCTATAAATATTATAGCTCAGGGGTTACACTGCCGTTTAGATGCTTTGTCATTTCCAGTAAGAGATTTTATTATTGAAAATGCTCTTGGAAAGAAAAAAATAAAAGAAGAAAAAGTAAAAGAAAAGATTGACAAATAAAAAGTAATATGTTATAATATATTCAAAGTTAAAGATGGTGTATAAGAAGAGTTACTTCACTTGAAATTTGACTAATAATCAAAAATGTAACAATAAAAGGATTCGGGTGAAACTCCTGATAATCTCTTTTTTAATTGTTCCTCTTTAATAAAAAAGATTATAGTGGTGTTAGAATGAGATACTTCACTTGAAATGAAAAGACGCTCATTCTGTTTGTTCCCTATTTTAATATAATTTGATGGCGGAGTGTTGAGTTACTTCAACTACAAAATGAAAAAACACTCAATGCAATTTGTTCCTCAAATCTTTACTCAAGGAGAATATGTTATGTTTGAAAATTTAAGTTCAGAAGCTCAGTTAAGACGTTCAGTATTATCTTGCCTATTAAATGAAAATTCATTTTATGAATCAGGCGCATCTTGTACAAATAGAATAAAAGAATTGGTTAAACAATGCGATCCTTATATGGTTGCCTCTCTTGCGATAGAAGCTAGAGATAAGTTCCATTTAAGAAAAATACCATTGCTTTTAATTCGTGAGCTTGCTCGTAATACTAAGACATATACCCCTTCTATTTTAAGTAATACTTTAAATCAGATTATTCAAAGACCTGATGAAATAATTGAGTTCTTAAAACTATATTGGTCTGGTAGTGATAAAGATTCTTCTTTGTCTGCTCAGGTAAAGAAAGGTATTTCAAAGGCTTTCAATAAGTTCAATGAGTATCAGATAGCTAAATGGAATAAGAATGATAGTGGCCCTGGCTCTGTTCAGTTGAGGGATGCGGCATTTTTGTGCCACGCTAAACCTGAAAATATGACAAAAGGAAAGATGTTTGCTCAGTTGGTAAATAAAGATTTCTTTCCAACAGTAACAAAAGCAGGATTTCCAATCAAGGCATTTTATGGTGAATATTCTAAATTAGAAATCCCTGATACTTGGGAAGTGCGTTTATCTTCCGGTGAAAATAAGAAAGATGTTTTTGAGGATTTGATTAAGAATAATAAGTTAGGTGCTATGGCTTTGATCAAAAATATAAGAGGTATGATAGAAGCTGGTCTTGATAAGTATACGATTATAGATGCTTTACATAAGGCTAATGTTGAAAAACTTTTCCCTTTCAGATTCTATACTGCATATAAGAATATTTCAGATGTAGATATTAAGAAAGAACTTGAAGATATGATGTTAAAGTGTGTTAGAACATTTAACAAGTTATCTGGTAAAACTGCATTACTTGTTGATGTATCTGGTTCAATGACTTGGGCTACTGCAAGGAAGTCTGAAACAAAAAGGATTGATACCGCAACAGCACTTGCTATTCTTTTAAGAGAAGTGTGCGATGAATGTGTTGTATATACCTTTTCTGATAGATTAGCCCTTGTAGGAAATAACTATCATGGTTTTGAATTAGCTGATTCTATTATTAATAATCAGCCTAACATGGGAACAGCTTTAAGAACTTCTTTGAACGATTTAAAGAGTAAAGAAGAGTATGATAGAGTGATTGTTATAACAGATGAGCAATCAACAGATGGTAGAGCATTACCTTCTAATAATAGTAAGGGTTATATTATGAACATTGCAACATATGATTCAGGTCTAACATATGATAAAAACTGGACATTAATAAATGGCTTTTCGGATCATGTTATAGATTTTATTTATGAATATGAGCATGAGGAAAAGAATGGTTGGTTTACAGAAGTCAACGATTTGATTGTTAAATGGGCCAGAATATAATAGGAAATGGTTTAATAAATAATGATACTTGGGATTTTTAATGTTAATGATGGTAGTTTAATTTGTGAGTTGAATAAAGACCCAGTAATGAAGGTGAAGGAATTAGCATCAGATTCAAATGAAGAGTGTGATGCTATTTTTCTAAACTGGATTAAAACAGAGCATGATAAAAAGAACTCTAATAAAGGAAAGTTGATCTTAAAACAAACGGAACTTGTTGAAGAATTTACAAGGACGAAAAAGCCTATAATTATTTTTGATAGTCAAGCATCAATGACTGAGAAAGAATATAGCTGGCTGAAGAAGTTTAATGTTGTATTTTTTGAGCCATATTTAAATCATAGGCGAGGATTTCGTTATCTACCTTTTTGGTTGAAGATTAAAACATTAAATGGCATTCAATTTTGCAACTGGAAACGAACACCATTGGGTTATAAGGGTTCTATAAGTGATAGAATACAAGCCTTTGATAAGTATTATGTATCTGAAATGTATGGCGGATTAGAAGTAAACTATGATGCTGATATAAGGCATGAAAATAACTATGTAGATTTTAGTGTTAAAAAGAAACCTATAGAGTTTTGCGATCTGAAAGCTACTATTTTAATCAATACATTCAATCAAAATATGTGCGGTTATCTCCATTCAGATTTTGTAAAAGCATTAGAGAATAATTGTATTCCTTTAATCCCGATAGAGAATAGATACTATAACGCATTTGAAAGTATTGTTGAGAATGATTTTAGTGTTTGGTATAATGTAAAGAGTTATGATCTTTGTTATGTTGGTATTATACATCAGATTTATGTGGATATAAAGAACTATTACCCTGAAATGGATGTTGTATATACAGCTAATCTAATAAAAAACTATTTAAGTGATATGTAAGGAGAATAATTATGTTTGATGATCTGGTAATGAATGAAGAAAACAAATGTAGTGATATAGATAAAGTTGAATGTGAGTGTGAAGGGCAAGACGCTACTGTTAAACCTTATAATGGTAGTAAAACACAAGCGGTGCCTTCATCCCCGTCAATAAAAAAAATCCATACGATTTCAGGTACTGTTGGCCAGCAAATACAACCATCAGTTCCTACACAAGTAGTACCATCAGCAGTTGTATTAGATTTTGATTTGGCTAAAATGTATATGTTGGATTGTTTTTTGAAAAATAGTGCATTAGAGAAAATCTATCTGATTAAAATTGCTGATATGATAGAGTTTGCTGTTAATACACAAGGATTAAATGTTCAAAATCAAATGGATAGATTAAAAATGGCTGAAATGATTTTAGCTGAAATATTTTATTAAAAAAGGAGTATAATATGTTAAAAATAACTGTGTCTAGGAGTATGACAATCAATACAGGTAATTTTAATAATATCAAGCCACAAATAGAGATTACAAGGGATGGTATTAAAGAAGAAGAAGATTTGAAAGATGAGTATGAAAGATTGTCAAGTATTGTAGATGTTTTGATGGCCTTTGAAATTGTACGATTATCCGATGAAGCTGAAACCATTGATGAGATGGGCTATAAGAAGTATAGTAAATCAATTGAAAAGAATACATCTAATATGAATAGTCTATTAGATACATTAGTAAAAGGAATGTCTGGAGATAATAATGTCTAATAAAAAAGGATTTGTTGAAAGTATATTTTTACCTCAGTTAAATGATGTAGTTGAAGGGCAATATAAGGTAATGTATTTGAAGCCGGGTGAGTATTCATTTACTGCTGAATCTTTGAATGGCCTTTTACCTTCTTATGGCGATTTGCTTATACATGATGAGAAGAAGTATAATGTAAGTTATTTGATAGATGATAAGAAGAGATTTTCAGCCAGATTTACAGGGTATGTTCAGAAAGAATCCGAAGAACTTGTAAAGGTTGAAAATCCTGTTACGACACTACTTTAATGTTAAATGTTTTAAAGGAAAGTAAATCAAAAGAACTTCTGGTGCTTACGCCTTTACTTACAGGGCATAAGATTAGTAGTGAAACCAAAACATCTATAAAGAAGAACGATATAGATTTCACTTGGATTTCATATGAAGGTTCAGGTAAACACGCAACCAATGTTCAAGCAGGTTTAGATCAATTTAAAAAACAATTCAATTTTCTACCCAACTATATTCAGATCATTGATAGGGATATAATTTTGGGTAGAAATATGCTTGATAAACTCCATTCTGTAATCAAAAAATCACATCTAGCATTTTCGTATTGCCCATTTGAATATTCTGGCCATGTAAATATAAAATTTCCTCCAATGGAATATGATATAAAGAAACTATTAAAAGGTAATTATATATCATCCAACAGTATGTATGATTCTAAAATAGTAGAAGAAGTTGGTGGATTTGTAACTGATGAAACTATACATCGAATGTCGGACTGGGCAATGGTTTTGAAACTGTATAAGCATGGTTATATTGGCGGTTTATGCTTTAGTACTTCTTTTATTGCAATGAGCACAAAAAACGATATATCAGCTGGTAGTAATGAAGAATTTTATTCAACTAAAAAGCTGATACATCGTGATTTTATTGAACCTATTTTAGATCAACTTCGCCAGACATAATCTGGATTAACTCTACCCCAAACATAATCTGGATTAACTTCATCAGCAGTAGACCAAACATCAGTTTTCCAAACATCATCAACTGCTTGAACCTGCCCAGCGCCATCATCAATGTTAGTTATTCTTTCTACTTGTCTGTCAAAATCCCCAAAAATATCTTCAAACATTTTACCTCTCCTTTCTACTTAAAAATTATGTTTATTTTATACTTTTCTATATCAAATTCAATAATAAATTTTGTATCATAATCTTCTAATATTGAATTGATATACCCTTCTAATAAATTTTGTATAATCTTTTTATCTTCGCCTAAATGCTCTATCAATAATTCATAGCATCCTTGGTGTAATTCCTTTGATACTCTATTGTATTCTTCGCCAACAAGAGGTCTTTTAGTCATTATCAGATCATCATACATTAGACATTAACCTCAATTTTTATATTTTTTTCAGTTATTTTTAATAAATAATTTTGTATTCGTTTGTTCTTTTTTTCCTCTTCTAAAAAAAGTTGTAGTGTATTATATAAAATACTTCTAGTTTTAGAATCATCAGGCTCCAATTTAAAACTATCTAAAATATTTTGTATTTTTTCATTTAATCTTTCTTTATATACTTTCTTTTTGTCTATAATAATATCATCAAACATTGATAAATCCTCCAATATTATTCAATTGAAGTTTTTTATCATCATACCAATCTTGTTCATTTATAACTAATAAATCAATACCTTTTTGTATGCATTGTTTCTTTTTTATTTCATCATACCATCTTGACTTATCATTATTATGCCAATAAGAACCATTAAACTCTATTGCTTTTCTTATTTCTGGTAGCCAAATATCCAGTTCTAAATTTTTATTTGTCCAATAGTTCTTTATTTGTGTTCTATCATTTTCTATAATATTATTTAAATATATTGTTTTAACATATTCAGCTATTTCTTTTTCTGGCTTAGACCATCCCTTAACCGATGCACATTCAGGACATCTATGATTGTTTTTAAAATCTGGCCATTTTACATTATATATATGCTCAGAAGGGCATTTTAACTTTAATTTAGACCTAGCATTTATATATTCTGTAAATAAAAGATTATAACCAAAACTTTCAATATATTCTTTAACTTCTTTTAAAGTTTTCTTTTTATTATATAAAATATTAGTGTGTAATTTTTCCTTTTTTAGTTTTTTATCTTTACATAAGTGGCATCTAATACCATTTTTAAAACTGTTATAACTACTTTCATAAATATGCCCTTCAGAACATTGTATTTTTAATTTATTTTTTTTATTTGTATATTCTGTAGATATAACTTTATAATTGAAACTTTCAACATAGTTACTAATTTCATATAAATCAGGTTTTTTATTTGAACATATAGAACATCTATTTTCTTTAAAATTATGAAGTGATAATTTTATTATATGATTTTTAGGACATTGTAATAATAATTTAGATTTGTTATCTTTATATTCAGTTGATAAAAGTTTATAACTAAAACTTTCTATATACTCTCTAACTGTATTTAAATTATATTTTTTATTTAACATTCTTTATTATTTAACCTCAGTATACTCTATTTTTATTTAAAAGTCAAGATTTCTTTTTAATTTTTTTATTACTGGTATTTCTGATGGTTCTATTTTCCTTTTCCAATATCCATCACCCATTGCAACATCTAAATCTCTTATGTGATCTACAATAAGTCTTATACCATTTGGCTCAATACTGGCCGCCTGATCAGACCCATACATTGCCCTATCTAAAGTTACATGAAATTCTATCATCTCAGCACCCAAAACTGCTGCAACTGTGCAAAAGAATGTTCCTTGGTGATGATTTGAAAATCCTATCTTATAGCTACCACTAATAGGAGCTGAATCTTTTAATGTTGTTATCTTATTTAAATTCATTTCATCAACAGGGGTAGGATAACTTGAAGTTGTGTGTAGAACATATTTAAGATTATCACCTAAAATGGAAATAGCTGTTTTAATTTCTTCCCACTCACTCATACCAGTTGATATGATAACAGGTATTCCTGACCTTTTGACGGAGTTCAGTAGTTCAATGTGTGAGATCAATGCTGATGGTATCTTTATAAATGGAACATCATAACTTTCAATAAAATTTACAGATTCTATATCCCAAACGGATGCAAACCATTTTATACCAACCATTTTACAATATTTATCTATTTCATTATACTCTTCCTTACTATATTCTAAACCTTGTTTTTGCTCTCTTGTTGTTGTACCCCACGGACTTTCTCTTGGTTTATTAAGTTCTTCTTGTGTATAACATTTATCTAATGTTCTTTTTTGAAATTTAACATAGTCAACGCCGAACGCATGACAGATATTAATTAGTTTTTTGGTTATTTCTAAATCCCCATTTCCATTCAAGCCAATTTCGCCAACTAATAACACATTATTCATATATTACTCCTATTGTTTATTTTTCTTACAAACATATAGTACTTTCCAATTTTCTCGCCAGCCACCTAATTCATCAATAGGAGGCAAATCAAATTCACCTTTACCTCTTGAATCTTTCCTTCTCTTTCTTATATCATATTTACTTATTAAACTTTGTACCTTACCAGTTCTTGTAAAAAGATATTCAAGTCCTTGATGCGTATATCTAAATGTATCTACAGGAACAGGATGAAATCTCCAAGAAAAAACAGTACTTGTTATGATTAGTCCGCCAGGTTTACATATTCTAATAATGTGCTCAGCCGCTGACCAAGGTTCTAAAAGATGCTCAAATACATCATTGGAATATACTACATCATAGGAATCATCTTTAATTTCTTGGCAATTACATATATCCCCTATAATCGTATTTTCATGTGGATGCTTTGGTTGCGAAAGTTCTAAAACAAAATATTTAAATCCTTCTGCATATGCTTCTGCTTTACCATTATTACCACCTACATCTAAAAAAGAACCACCTTTATATTCTTTCAGCAATGGTATATAATCAGTATAACTACCATACATACATATATTATTCATTTTTTAATTCCTTTGCTTTATATTCTGCTAATTTTCTTGTCATTTTTTTAGCTTGAATTGCTGCTTCTATTGTATATTTTTTTACATCATCATTATCTGAATGATTATAAATATCTCTTAAAATTGAGCATATCCATCTTTTTTTCGTATTTCTTTCTTCATCTGTTACTGATCTTACTACACCCGCCGGTGATATTTTATCTTTTCCTGTTATATTTGCTAACTCTTTATCTAAAAATTCACCTTCAATTTCAAGTTCTTCTAATAATTTTTCTATCGTTTTATCTTCATATCTACTCATTTTTTAATTTTATATACCTCATTGCCTTCATTAAATTTTGGTAAATTTTTAAAATCTTTTAATAATATACTTAGAGAAGTTGAATTAAATACACAATAATGCGAAGGTCTTATACTATATGATGCAGAATCAACTAAACCATCTTTTGCTACAGGTGTTTCAAATATAAAATAACCATCCGTATTTAATAAATTATATATTTTATTTATACATTTTAACGGGTCTGAAAAGTGTTCAATCACTTCTAATGCAACAATTAAATCATATTTTTTATTAAAATTAATATTTTCAAATAGATCATTATAAACTTTAATGCCTTCTTTTGTAAGCTTATCAGCATAATCTTTAAATAATTCTACAGCTTCTACATTATGACCCCTTTTTATCATATATCTTGTAGCGCCACCTGCATCAGCACCGATTTCTAGTATATTCCTTTTTTCTGTAAATGAATCTATAACAGGCATAAATCTTAATCTACAATTTCTCTCCTTTAAAAATTCATATTTACTTTCATTAAATAAAATTCTTTCAGGATTTTTTATATTTGCTCTTTTTCCTCTACTAACACCATAATTTGTAGAATAAAACCTAAATAATTCTTCTTTTGTATAATAATTTTTATGAAAATATAATTGACAATCATTACATTGTAATGTTGTGAAATTTATATTATACACTACTCTATTACTTTTACTATGGCATAAGGGGCATATAGTTATATTTTTTTCTATCATATATTCTCTATTTTAATACAATTTAAATCTGGATAAAGTTTTGATTTTTTAGTTATTAAAAATATTTCTCTTTTTTTAGATTTCATATGCTGATTATTAAAATCAATTATGAAATTTGAAATATGGTGAGTTTTATGAGGGGCATCAATTTTACCTCCACTAATTTCTTTATTCCATTGTTGATGTACTTCACCATATATATTAGGATCGCCATTAGTCCAAAAATATCTTGAATCCAATAAATCTACGCCTGCTAAAATAATATATCTATATTTTAATTTATATAACATATCTATTAATAATGATAATGATGTATTATATGATCTTACAAAAATACCTTTTATTTTTATATTATAATTAGCATTTATTTTATTTTTATATATATTTCTTTTAATATATTCATAATAAAATATTTTAGCTTCATTTTCATGCCCTATAACATCTACTACATCTTGTCTTATAGAAGGCACTAAATATATAACATCTTTATACTTATCCCATTTTTCTTCCAATCTTCTTTTAACAATTTCTGCATCATAATGTTTAACTTCTATATGATAAAAATTGGGTATTACTGAAGGATGGTAAACCCAGTTATTTAATGCCCAAAGATCAAAGGTTTTTAATTTTTCCCATTCTTGTTCTGTTATGTCATTTATTGACGATCCACTGCCTAAAATTACAGCTATATTACTTTTTTTATAGTTAAGAAGTTCTGTAATATTATGCATTATAATTTATCTATATCAATATATTGTAGTTTTGGATATAATAATGTTGATTTATGACCAACAAAAATCTCTCTTCTTTTTGGCTTCATAAATTTATCATTAAAATCTGTTATATAATCTTGTAAATGAGATGCATTATGTGGTGTATTTTTATCTTTTCCTTCTCTTTGTTTGTTCCATAAATCATGAACTAATCCTCTAACTTCAGGTTCCATATCAGTCCAAAAATATTTACTATCTCTCATATCTAAACCCCAAAGTATTATATTTTTATACCCCATTAAATATAACATTTGTATAATAGTTGAAACACTAGTATCATATGATTTATATAAAATTTTATCGGGATTAAAATTTGCATCTATTTTTGTATCTGGATGTTTTTTAGGATGAAATCCTCTTCTTTCATATCTATAAGTAAAAATTTTAGCCTTTTTTTCATGCCCTATAGCACCTGATATATATGCATATCTTTCGATTGGGAAAATATAATTTACATTTTTCCAACCCAATTCCCATTTTTCTTCAAGTCTTTCTTTTGCAATACCCCAATCATATTTTTTAAGTTCTAAATGAAGTGATTTAGGTATAAAAAATGGGTGATAAAATATATTATTTACACCCATATTATCATAACTATTTATTATAGACCATTGATCCTCTGTTATTTCATTTAGTGATGATCCACTTCCAATTAAAAATACTGTATCAGTTTGTTTTAATTTTACAAAATCTGCCATTTTATAATGCATTTATTTTCCCGAAGTTGCAATGCCCCAGAACTCGCATTGATTACCGCAATACGGCACTTCTGATCGTTTGCCCTCTATGTGTTTTTTAATCATACTTAATCTTTTTTCGCAATTCCATAATTCATCTAAAGAAGAATACATTATATTGCCTAATACAAGCATTCTATTAGGATCAAATCTAACACAGCAACTCACATCACCGTGACGATCAATAGCAAGATGATTTAAGAGGTCTGTGCAGACTCCATGTTCTGGTATGGTAGGTGTTTTAGTATAATTTCTACTTCCATCAGGTATATGTAAAACTCTATTTACATGAAGTAAGTTAAAATCATTATAAGTTCTCTCATCACAATCACCAAGAAATCTTAAAATAACATTAGGTTTTTTATCACCTTTTAATAGTAAAAACTTTTTTAATATAGTATATTGATCTATTTGTTCTTCACCATCATCACCTTGTATGATAGAAATTGTAAGTATATCAAGATGATCAATTATTTCATCGGCTTTTTTAAGTATAAGTTTTCCATTAGATACAATATTAGTTATACAATGTTTAAATAATTTTAACATCTTACCAAATTCTGGATGCATAAGACCTTCACCATTATTATGCAACTGAATCATGGTTCCAGCTGGTATTTCATTTGCAATTTTTATAGCAGTTTCATATTCCATAAATCCATATTCATCGCCACGTTGTTCTTTATCTCTTTTACGCCTTCCACACATCCAGCAACTTTTATTACATACTGAGCTTAATTCTACATTCGTATATCCAAGACCATTTAGCATATTTTACCTCATTAGTTTTGCTATCATTAGAGCATCTATCATTTCATCTATCTCAAACGATTGCCAAAATGGGATTTCAATGAATGAAATATTACCACCTATTCTACAATTACTTGTTATAAATTGTTCTTTAGTAGTAATATAAAAGCCACCAGTTTCAACAGCATATTTATCTTTTCTTTCCTGTCTATTTCCACGATTTTTTAGATCATAGTTTAAAGGTATTTTTGTATCCAAATCCCACATTAAAACATCATTTTCATCCGTTCTATAGATACTAAGTGCTGAATCATAACCTCTTAAAACATCAAGAACACCTTTATGTATATATTCGGCATCAATTTGCGGTGATGTGGGTTGTAATAGAATTAATATATCCATGTTATATTTTCCTAACATATACGATATAAGTTCTTCCATTGTCGATGCACTTGTTGCTAGTTCATCTGGTCTATCATCAATAATAATATTTCTATAATTATTATTGACATAGTTTTTTATATCTTCATCATTTGTACTTACATAAATATTGTCAGCATTTAGATTTAATGCTTTTTCTATAGTATATGTTAATAATGGTCTATTATTTATCAGCATCATATTCTTATTTGGTATTCCTACACTTCCGCCTCTTGCGGGTATTACAACTGAGATATTTTTCATATTTTATTCTCCTTAAATTTATATGGTGAAGCACCTTTTCTTGATTGTAGTTCTACATATTTTTTATCCCATTCTTGTATTTGCTCTTTAATATTAACACCATATTCGCAGCACCATTTTGATAATAAATACCAAAACTCTGTATAGTCTTTTGTTTTACCTGTTCCTATTTTAACACCATTTAATGATACTACTGGTAGAACAACAAAAGGCGTACCTGAAATAAACGCTTCATCAGCAGTCATTACATCATATATATCAATATTTTTTTCGACTACATGAGCCATTTTCATTATTCTTTTTCTTGTAATACCTCTAAGTATATTACGAGGTTCAGGTGTATATATAATCTTATCTTTAACAATAAAGAAGTTATCACCGGTTCCTTCTGCTACAAATCCATCTTCGTCTAACAATAATGCCCAGTTATTTTCACCTGCATATTGTGATACTTCAATATTAGCCATTAGGTAATGTAATCTTGATCTACATTTTACTTTAGCATCAAGCAAACGAGAAGGGATAGACCTTTGATTTGGGGTTATCATATTGATACCTTCATCGAATAGCTTTCCCATTCCTGCTACCGTCCATTTTAAGGGAAAATCGGCAATTATAACATTAGGGCCTTTAGAGTGTTCAACATCTTGATATAGTGATAATAAACCCCGCGTGCAGTTTATCATCAGTCTGTGTTCATCATCATCATTGAACTTATTGGCATCCATTACATCATATAGTGCATTTTTTATTTCATATTTATCATATGGTATAGACATTCTAACGTATTTTAAGTTATCAAATAATCTTTCAAGGTGTTCATCAATGAGGTATAATTCTTTATTGAATGTTCTGAGCATAGTAAAAATTGTATCGCCAAGCATCATTGCAGAATCATATATACTCACTGTTGCTTCATATTCAGGTAGAATCTCACCATTTTTCCATATAAATCTATCCATGTTAATCCTCTAGTGCAAAAATATCTACATCATCATATGATATAAATAAAGTAAATATTTCCATATCACCAATCAATTTTTCTTTTAGTTCTCTGATAGTTTTATCTTCAATATCTTCTGAGTTCATGGGAATGTAAAATATAAACGATTCATTTATATCATCATAACATACTTTAAACTCACTAGTATTGTCATTAAGGTATGCTTCCATTTCATCCGTATACATTCCCTTATCAAAATCGTCTTGGAAATCCTGAAAGGATGAATTGACTTTTAATGCCTCTTGAATGTTCTTTATAAATCCCAAAGAAAATCCTTTTAAATCAATTACAGTGCCCAAAACAATTTCTACATCATCAACAATTTCTTCTATCATATTATTTTCTCCCATTCGTTTTACATTCTCTATAAAAATTAACAAGTTGATCAATAGATACTGGCTTAAAATCCCATACATCTACTGATACATTTATCATATCCATTTTCTTTTTATCTCTTATAACTCTTTTAAACTTCCAATGGTCGTGAACATGGCCTACAAAATATAAATCAAAGCCAGGAAATACTGTGTCTGGATCATGTGCTACCATTATTTTATAATTGTACTGTGTGAATATTGCTTTTTTAAACAAACAAGGTAAACCATTTCTTCTATCGTGATTTCCTTTTATTAGTTGAAAATGACCTTTCATTTTACTTAGGTATTCAATACCATCTTTAAAACAAAAATCTCCTAAAAAGACTACTATATCATCATCTTTAACGATTCTATTATGATTTTCTATTATTGTATTGTTCATTTCTTCTACATCTTTAAATGGTCTTTTACAATAATCTATAATTTGCGAGTGATTGAAATGGTAATCTGATGCGAAGTAGATCAATAAGTACCTCCTTTAATGTATTATTCTAACATATCTGAGGTTAATTGTCAATATGTTTTTTACATACAACTTTTTATAAGCTCGACATATTTATTTGCTGTGTATTCAGCTGTTAATTGTTCTGGTACTATAACTCGTCGTTTATCCTTTTCTATTTTTAATAATGCCTCAATTAAATTATCTTCTACCTCCTTTGATAGTTTATTATATTCATCACTATATGGTCTACATGGATCAGTATCTAAATATGAACCATCGCCATCTACAATAATACAACCTTCAGTTAGTTTACACATTTCAACTGCACCGCCACATGAATTTGTTGTTATTGTTGGTATTCCAGCGCCAATTGTTTCAACAACGGTATTTGGGCATGAATCTTTTTTAGATAAGTGCATAGATACATCAGAATATTTGAATACATCTTTCATTTGAATATAATCTAAATGACCAAAGTATTTTATGTTGGAATGTTTAATTTCTTTATTGTCATGTAATTTACCCAATATAAGAAGATTAGAATTTGGTATGATTTTATTAAATTTTAAAAATATATTAATTGTTTCTAATAATCTTTTATGACGCCTCCATTTTGCAGATACAACTATATTAAATGCTTTATGTTCTACTGATTCCCCGCACCACATTGGATCAATACCATTATGAATTATAGAATATATAGTATCTTTTTTACGAGGGCTCAAATATCTTTCGCACATCATTCTTGAAAAGTCACTTTGATAAATAATACCTTTTGCTGATGAATGCGACATACTTATACCAGAATTTCTATTATTATAATTTATATCTGTATCGTAATATATACCATCAATCCTAACTATTCTAGGCACATTAGAATTGTATGAAAATCTAACGAAAGCTAAATGTATATCATAGTTAGAGGGATATTTAACAATAGAATGCCCAATTTTATTTAAATATGGCGTTATTCTTTGAGTTAAAACATGACCTTCGCCACCATCAACAAGTATATTCATTATTCCCTCACTAGTTCTGGATATACTGGCTGCTCTCTTAACCATACACCATATGTTTTTTTACCATCTTTTCTGTTTACTTTACCTACATTTAGCGGATTTTCATTATTATAAACATACAATATCTCTTTTATATGCTTTATCTTATCCGCTGGTGACATTTCAAGTATAGGAAACATTAATGCTTTATCATATGTGTGTAATAACCATTCACCATCAGATGATTTAAAATCTTTTTCTTCTATATTTAAATATAAAAATGCCTTAAATGTTTTTAAATGTGAGTATTCCCAATCTGTGTTTCTGTATAATTTGTTATCTAAAATTATTTGTGATACAGGATTAGTTCTAGCTCTTTCAGTACTAACTCTTGTATGGCTACCATAAGTTACCCAACAATGTTCTTTTTTGTATATTTTATTTAATTTTTCTAGTACCGTATCATGCGAAAGCCAGTCATCTAAATCGACAACGACAACAACATCTTCATCATTTACTATATTTGGCCTTAAATAATCCCACGCATTTTTACACCATTTTTGATTTACTAGTGGTCTATATACTTTTATTCTTTCATCTTTATATTCGCAAATCTTCTTATATGTACCATCTGTTGTTTGATCATCAACAATAATATATGTAAAATTTTTATATGTCTGGCTCAATATACTATCAATATGTTTATTAATCCATTTTTCACAATTATACCCTGATGCGAATACTATAAAATGCACATTATCACCTTCAGGTATTTCTTCTTCATCTATATTATCATGTTCTACATTTATTTCATTAAATGATAGAGATTTATAATATTCTCTTGCAACTTTATCGCATTTTTCTCTTTTATTATATTCAACATTAAAAACATATATTGGTTCATTTTTAATAAATGATATTGATTCCTTAGGCACCATATCAATTATGGAATATTCAATAGCTTCTTTGTAACAACCTATTGATGAATAATCATTTTTAAATAAGTCATAAGTTTTTAATTTATAAAATAACATTGCGTTAAATGTTACAGGACTATAAAATTCTCCATCTTTTCTATACATTTTATTAATAATATCGTCATAGAAATAGTTATAGAAATATCTTTTTTTATTGCTTAGCATTGATCCGCCACAAGTTGCTAAACAACCCTTTTCATATAGTTCATTTAGTTGCTTGAAAACATTCTCATGCGGTAGCCAATCAGCACCATTCATTATATAAATTATATCATCAGTATTTTCATCAGATGTATATTTAAGTACATTTTTATAGACATTTAATGCCATTCCCTTTTGAGATTCATTAACAACATATTCTATTTTAGGAAGTTTTGGCATATAGTTTCTTACAGCTCTATCAGTATTATCAGTACAGCCATCATTTATTAAAATTAGATTCCAGTTACTATATGATTGTTTTAATATACTTTTTATATGCTTTTCTACATACTTTTCACAGTTATAAAGATTACTTATTATTAATATTCTTCTATCCATTTATAAGCCTTTGATATGGTTTTTTTGATCTTACACATTTTGCTATTTCTTCTTGCTCTTTACGATTCAACTTTTCTACTTGTAAAGGATTGTTATCATTGTATATATACTGAACTTTATCTATTCTTTGGATTTTATCTGGTGATGACATTTCAAGCATAGGAAAGAATATAGCTTGGTCATAAGCATACTTGAAATATTTACCATTTTTATCTTTTAAATCTTCTTTGTTGAGTTTATTCCAGAGAAATCCTTTAAAGGTTCTGAGATGCGTGAATGACCATATACTTTTTCTAAATGATGAATCTTTTAGCGTTTGTTCTGAATATGGTGGTATCCAATCTGATGTTGATTTTTTGGATGTATAATAGAATTTACTGTATGTCATCCAGCAATTTGTTTCTTCATATGCTTTTATAATATCTTCAAAGACATGAATATCAGCAAGCCAATCATCCATGTCTAATATAATAACAATATCATCATCTGATACTGAAAGAAAATTTATTGCATTTTGAATCCATTTTTGATTTTTACCTGTACGATGAATAAACATATTATTGTCTCTATTTTGACAAATTATATCCAATGTCCCATCAACAGAGCAATCATCTACGAGAATGTGTACATAATCTTTAAATGTCTGATTTTTTACAGAATCTAAATGATTTTTAACATATTTAGAACAGTTATAACCACAAGAAAAAATAACAATTTTCATTAGTCCATCCAGCTATTAGAATTGCACTCCTTTACATTAACTTCTTCAGTTTTCTTTTCAGTTGTTTTAACAGATGCCTTTTTAGCTTTAGCCGTAGATTTTTTAAGTACAGGTTCATCAACTACCACTTCAGGTACTATTTCTTTAGTTTCATCAATCGCATCAAGCTCTTCAAGTTTTTCAATCACCTTACAAGTTTCTATTCTTGTATCAGGTACATAAATATTTAGATGTGATGTTTTGATAAATAATTTCATTATATCATCAAAACATAAAGTATTAGAATAATCGGTTAAATTTCTCAGATATTTATTTTTATAAAAGCATATGGAATCACTAAATTTGAAATCTCCTTTTGATCCTTTTACAAAATCATTTATTTCTTCACCCCATGTTCTTAAATACATATTAAAAGGTAAATCATTTTTTCTAAACATTTCTATAAAATTATCAGCAATAACAAAAGTAAATGGGCTAATAAATAATATTCTATCATTTTTTGTTTTTGAGAAAAGGGAATCTATAATTCTAGCAGGATATGCAGGTAAATTAAATACTGTTAAAGTATCATCCGTTTCTAACTGACTTTCTATTTTTGCTATAATTTTTTCATTGTCCATCGGTACTAAAACATTTATACTCATAGTTCAATCTCTCCCTCCATTTCAACAACAGGCTCTATTTCTAAAAAACTAAAAACATTTTCTATACTTGTTGAAAGGTATTCTTTTATTTTACCCATTAGGTCACTAACAAAGTCTTTTATCTTCTGCCAGAAATCACTTAACATACTTTCATTTAATGTGTTAAGGTCTGTATGTTCAAGTTCTTCAGTAATTTTATCCACTAAAATTCCTAAAACTGATCTATAACTATATTTACCTATATTTTTTCCTCTCATACTATCAGTTTTATAGGATGTATTTATTCTAACACGACTAGCTATACTTTTTATAGTTGAATCATTAATATACTTTAAATATGGTTGTTTATCTTTAAGTGATAATATATAATTAGCACAAGCAATATTATCTTCACCAAATTTTATTTGACCACTTACAGATTCTTTTAAAAAAGCAATCTTAAAACTATTATCACTATTAAATAAATTTGTCAATGCTTCGTTTAACTGTTTATGTATGTCATCACCTTTTTTAATTAGGTCATCATATTTTCTAGCTTTTCCTATTGTATCTTCAGCTATACCTTTAACAAAATTATTGATAATATTTGATATTTTATCTACAGCTTCTTTGTGTTTTAATTTACTTGCTACAGCATATAATGTTGCGTTTGATTCTTGTTTACCACCAGACATAAGTTGAGCTGAGCCGACTTTTAATGAAATTCTAGCATCTCCTATTTTTATATCTGTTTTTGATGATGATGTTTTAGAGCCTTTCAATATATCTTTCCAATAATCTGTTGTTGGGTAATAACTAGTTAAATGTTCAGCTTTCCCCTTTAAGCCCTTATCTTTTAAGTATTCTACAGTTTTTATGGCAAGTTCTTTCTGCTTTTCATACTTACCTAAATCTTCACCATTCCAAGCTAAAGTTATAGCACCTTCCATTCCAGTTGAAAATGTGGCACTTTCAAATATTTTTTTCATTGTTACCTCTTTAACTCATAGGAAATATATTATGTTTTGCCATTTTATCAGTTTCTCTATATCTTTGTGTTGTACTATAACCATCGTAAGACCAACCAACTTTATCTTTCTTAGGATTATATTTAAGTTCAAACGACATCGTATCAGGAAATTTTTGTGTCATTTCAACATCACATTCAGCACATAGAACAACATCATTTATTTCACTTAAATTAATAAACAGTTCACACTTATTACCACATTTTGGGCATTCGTAATCAAATAAAGGCATCTTACTTCTCCTTCCTAATTTTTATATTTTCCAAGAAAAAATCAAACATTCTAACTAATTTTTCTGGCGTCATACTTATATCATATCTATAGTTTTTACAGTTTCTATTCTCTAAGTTATACATTGATCCACCATATAAGCCAGAAGGAATACCCCAAGAAAATACTGGTATCTTTTGAATATTACATAATAAAGACCAATGGCCCAATGGGCATATTACAGCCTTAGCATTCATCATTTCTTTTAATATATACTTATAGCCATTTTGAAAATAATCACTATGTTTTAATATAATATTATGGTCGCTTAAATGCGTTTTCATATCACCTACTACAACAACATTTTTATACTTCTTTATTAATTGATTATATATTTCGTTTATAATTTTCTTATCTTCTTTAATGTCTGGTATATAAACAATATTTTCTTTATTTTCTTCATAATCAATTTGTATTTTAGCATATATCTTATTATGATATGGATAAAATACATTTTGAGGTGTATATTGAATGTTATACACCTCTATATTTTTCTTGCCACTTACTGAATACCTTGATACATCATTTTTAAACTTCTTATAAATAAGTGTATAATCTTCCTGTGATATATTCTTATGCGTCGCACCAACCTGTGAAAATTCGTCACGACTTAGATTCTCAAAAACATTTAAGTGATTATTCTTTTTAATCCAATCATATAAAAATACTCTGTTAGAATGTGTAGCTATAAAAACATCATCATATTTTACAATTTCACATAACCATTTAGCGTATGGATAAAAATTACAAATTTCATTTTCCCAATTTCCCATATATGGGCCTAATGCAAGAATTTTCATTTAATTTATTATCACATTCCCATTCCAATTTTCAAAGTATTGGATATTTTGCAGATATACTTTTTTAGGCATTTGAACCACTTCAACATTTTTTAATACATCAAGAAGTGAATAAATTAAAAATTTAAATTCAATTTCATTTACATTACTGAAGTTTAAAAGAACCTTATTATTTTTGCGAAAGAATGATACCAATTTCTGGTCTGGTTGGTTTTCAACATAATATTTTTTAATCGTATTCTTAAATGTATCGTTATATATTTTCGTGTTATTAGCTATTACAAATCTATTGGTATTATAAAATAACTGTATGGCATCTTCTATTTTTTCTTTGGTGGGTTCTCTAAAGTTTAACTTAATTAAATGTATTTTAGGTATTTTTAATATTATATCATCATCTAATGATTCTTCATTTATTTCTATATAATCCGTTCCTTTTTGTGTTAATTTCATTATCACTATCCTCCATTTTCAATTTCATGAGAGCTTCAAAGTTTGAAAGTGAATTTTCAATAATCATCTCATATAGAGAATCTACAGAATATTTATTTACAAGCTCCCCAAAATCTTTACAGTTATATTTATTAGGAAATAAAAAATATCTCACATTGGAGGCGTATTTATTAGTCTTTATAAACTTAACCATTTCCTTTTTACCTCGTTCATCATTGTCAAGTGCAATAATGACACCCATATCAGTAAAAGTTAATAGTTCCTCAATAAATTCATTACTAATTGTCGCACCTAAACAACTTGTCCCTTGATCTCCAATTTGAAGAGCATCAATGATACCTTCAGTAATCACAATATATTTATTTCTATCAAACTTACCTTTATTTAGAATGATACTTTCTTTTTGTAAAGTAGGATTTTTATACTTTACACTATCATCATCATTCTCAAGCAGTCTACCTTGAAAATAAACAATATCATTACCATCATAAATTGGAAGAAGAACCCTACCTTGATATTCGCCTCTATAAGCAATAAAAAGCTTAAAATTATCAGGAATTTTTCTATCATTTTTAAATTGTTTTAACTTGCTTTTATACTGCATTTGAATATAGCCACCATTATTATAATCTAAGCCAACACAATCATCTAAGATATAGTTAAATACTTCATGCTCAATTTCTTTTATAAATTTTTCTTTTTTTCTTGTTGATAAGATTTGAATTAAATTTTCTGGATTATATTGATATAGTTCTTTCTTTGCTTCATTGATTGAAATATTTTTAAGTATAGAATATAGTTCAAGAAATGAGCCAGAAGCATTACAATTGAAACAATGATATACAGATTGCCCAGAATTATATTCTAGGTGAAATCTCTTCTTGTTTGGATTGGTTTTGGAATCGCCACAAAGTATGCAGCGAGCATGAAAATGTGACCCATTCTTTGATGTAGTCACCTTAGAGAAGTGCTCATACATAAAATCATTCACAACATCTAAACTTAACATTTTTAAATCCTTTCTAATCGTCCATAGATATGTAGTCTATACAATCATGGTCTTGTGGTGTGTATAACTGTGCTATCTTATAAATAGTTGGATTAAAGTATTCTTCTTTACAATAGAGAAACTTATCCTTTTGTTTACAGTTAAAACAATTAATACAAATCCTTATCTTTTTTTCCTTTTCGGTGTTCGGCATCTAATTCTATAAGCTCCTTAATTTCAGGAGGAAATAATCTAAAAAATTTGTTCACTTCCTCTTGTGATGAGATACCAAATGCCTCAATCATTGCTGAGGCAACTTGGAAAGGCGTCCAGGTTTCTTCAAAATCTTGAACACCTATGTATACTTTTTTCATTGCCCTTTTTAATGTATTTGAAACAGCTTGTCTTGTTATGCCTAATTCCTTTGCGATTTCAGTTCCCGATAGTTGTTTTTGATACATACACATATTCTCCTATTTGTACATTATACTACATTTTTAGTAAAAGATCAAGTTAAATGTTTTCAATGAAAGTATGTATTTTTCGTAATTGTTTATAAACACTCTCATTTAAAATTAATTCACAATCAAATTTTTCTATATATTGTTTAACTTCTTTTAATACTAATTTTTTTAACACAAACCTTCTATTATATCAATATCATTAAATGTTCTATTAGCATAATCCTTTGCCCTTCTGGTTTTATCCCATTGTGTTACAGGTGTAAAGTAGCCAACGACACGACTATAGGCTTCAACAATATCACCACCACATTTAGGACAAGTTTCGACATTATTACTTCCAATAGTTATACAATCATTTTCACATTTCAAATAGTTAGGATTCAACGCAAAATGCTCAAGACCTGACTTGATTGCTAGATTGATTAGCTTACCCATTTGTTTCTCAGTTACTTTAGTACCAATATTCAAGTGACAAATACTACCACCACTCATATAACTACCTAACTTGCCATCTAATGTAGCTCGTTCAACAATGTCTGACTTCTCCCATAGAGGTATAAACTGATTTGCATATATCTCATAAGGATAATCTTCATCATTGAAATACAACTTATCCATTCTTGCCAACATGGATGCCGCACCTTCTGCTGGAACTTGCTCAAGGTTGTAAGCAATACTATCTTCTCTACTGAACTCATCAAGTTTCTTTTCAATGAAGAAGAATAGTTCCTTAGCAAACTCAATACCTTCATCTGTCTTTATGTCAATACCCATGAACAACATACTTTCATTGAGTCCTGTCATGCCGAATGTTGAAAAGAACATCTTCATATTCATCCAATCCATCTTAAAGAACTTTAGAAATCCTTCATCAATCTTCTGTTTAAGTAAATGCCTCTGACATTTCAGTAACATTCTAACATCATTTAATCTTTCACTTAACAGAAAGAAATATTTATCTTTATCATTCTTAGCTAACTTACCTATTCTAGCAAAATTAACCGTTACTACTCTAGCACTACCAAGTGATAGACCTGCATTAGCGAACGAATCAAATCTCGCAAACTCTCTCAACTTAATAGGATCACTTAATAATCTGCAGCAGGATGCTAACTTAGCTTTTCCTCTACTAATGAATATATTAAATAGTCCTTCTGTATTATTCTTACACACAACGTCAAAGAACTTTTGATCAACTATTTCACGATCTTCTGTTGTATAGATGTTTAGTGTATTAACGGGAAATCTATATGGCAGTTTTGTTGATGGGTCTTTCTTAGCAACAAACTCAATATAAACCTTTTGAACTGATTGTATATATTCTGTTAGGTCTAGACAACTTGTACCATCTGGATATGAATAATCAGCAAATGTTGTTCTAAAGATTTCTCTATCAAATAATGAAAAGTTTGTAAATGCTGATTGATTACTTGTTCTATACTGTTGATTTAATGAATGGATTATTCTTTGGAAATCGTTCTCTATCTTATACTTACCTTCTTCTGATTCTGGATCAATACCTTCTTTCTTATAAAAATATGCTAGATTAACAATAAAATCTGGTATAGCTAATGCCCCCATTTGTTCTTGTGCCATATCAAAAATAGATTCAATACAGACGGCAATGAATGAATCACTTCTCTTCGGTGACTTAGATTGTAACTGTCCATACTTACGACCTTCACTTAAAACATTGTTAGATGCCCAAGCAAAACAATAGGGAACTAAAACACCTGAAGATGTTAAATCATGGAAATAATAATCGCCTGATATAATACCTGATACTACTCTGCTAGCTGTTTCTTCCCCTCTCTTTTTTGACATATGTTGCCACAAAAGAAAAAGACCATTTAACTTTGTTACACCCTTGAATACTTCTGCTTGATAATTGTTAGGACTTGTTATCCTTCCAACATTAGCATTTACATCTATTGTCCTATCTTCTTCACTCTTACTGAAATACAACTTACTCATTGATACTATATCTAACTTATCCCTTGATATACCAATAAACTCAAGAAACTTTTTTCCTCTTTCACTACTGTTCCACTTGTTATATAGGTTTGAAAACCCTTCGTCATAATCCATTGAAAGATTTAACATTTGTTCTATACTCCTACTAGTTTATTTATTTTATTTAATTGATACATCTTATTATCTAACCAATCTTGCTCTTGTATGACTAATAAATTAATACCTTTTTTAATACATTGCTTTTTCTTCATTTCATCATACCATTGTTTTTGTTCAAATGAATGCCAATGTCGCCCATTGTATTCAATAGCTTTTTGTATTTCTGGTAAATATATATCAAGTTCGAGATTTTTTCCAGACCAATAGTTTTTACATACCGTTCTATCATTTTCTATTATATTACCAGAATATATACTTTTAACATATTCAACAATTTCCTTTTCAGCTTTAGACCATCCTAATACCAATGAACACTCTGGACATCTATGGCCTTGTTGAAAATCATTATATCGCATTTCAAATATATGGCCTTTAGGGCATTGTAATTTCAATTTATCTAAAGCTTTTATATAACTGGTAGATAAAAGTTTATAATTAAAATCTTCAATATAGTTTTTAACCACATTTAATATATTTCTTTTTTTCCCACTACATTCAAAGCATCTATTTCCATTATCTTTAAAAGTATGAAAAGACATATTAAATAAATGGTTCTGAGGGCATTTTAATTTTAATATTTCTTTATTATTTACATATTCAGTTGATAAAAGTTTATAATTAAAATCTTCAATATAGTTTTTAATATTTGTATAAATTAATTTTGCAGGCATCTATACTCCCATATTATTAATCTGTAATTTCTTCACATCTACTTCTTTTCCATTTATATACACTCTTTGATTTGTAGAGGCTGGAAATCCACCTTGTTTCATGTCACTATCATAAGGCTCTGATACAATAATATCAGAATTTTCTCTAAACCATTCGTTTATTTTATCGTATGTTTCACCAGTATATATAATGGTTTTCAATGTATTATTTTTACAGAAACAAATTAATTCTTTTAATTGCTCACTATATAACGGTATAAAATCTCCGCCACTAAAGGCAACGCTATCTATTAGTACTTGTTTACTTTTTATTATTTTTTTAACTTGATTTATGGATATGATTTTTGTTTCATCCATAATTTGCAGTTCTGGATTTTGGCATCCATTACAATGTCTAACACAGCCTGATGCAAATAAAACCAAGCACGTTGTTTTCATCGTAGGATCATCATTAAAACTAATTTCATATCCTGCGAGAGGTAGCTTATTGGTAAGTTTATTTATCATATTTTTTATTTTTATTAAAATCTATTTTGATCAATAAAGACAGAAATGGCTGTGATTTTTGATCACAGCCACTTTTGACCCAAAAATAAATTTTAGTCTTATCCTTCCTTATTTTCGTAAACTACTTCTTCTTCGCCACTTTCTACCTTTACTACAATGAATTGCTTAGGCTTGCAAGAACAATATTCTACAGCCTGATCATAGCTAGTAAATGGTGTGGATGATGAGAATCCGTAAGGTGCTTGAAATGCCTTTTCAAATGCCTCCTTGTTCATTGCATTTACAACAAAAAATGTACGCATATATCCTCCTAATACATTTTTAAAAGATTATTTTCTACATTATGAAAATTTTCAAGGTATCCTCTAAAATTATTAGACTTGAAAAATCCATAACAATTACTGGGATCAGGTAAAACATAACTATCATAACAATTTAAGATACCTGTTCTTAGATATACTGGTATTCTCTTAAAATCAATAAGAGTTCTATTCAGTTCATATCTATCTTCAAGTTTGTTATCTTTTAACCACTTTTCCCAACCGTATTCCATAACTTTAGCTAGTGCTGCATCACCAAAGCCTGGCTTTCTCTTGTCTATAGGCCAATCAACAGGAGTTTTAATATTAAATATATCATCTTTCTTTTGGCCCAATAGGCTCTTTTCTATGATAAATTTCTCAGTGTCTTGGCATTCAACATATGTCATTTTCATTGGATTATAGATTTTTACTTTGCTAGATGAAAGTTGTAAGTAATCTTCATCATTACTCACAACAGTATACTTATCTTTTGTTCCATATAGAGCAATAACACCAATAATATCATCGGCTTCTGCTTCAGTTACATGGATCACTTTGAATGGTAGGTTATTTCTAATCTCTTCTAATAGACTATCATATTCTGTATAAAAAATATTCCAATCTACTTTACTTACTTCTCTTTTACCCTTTCTCCCTTCTTTATATCTTGGAAATACATTCTTTCTCCATGACCTTCTATCATCAACAGCAAGCACAATTTCAGTAGTTTTATCCTTAAATAGTGAGTTGTATACTGAATCTATTACGAAATACTTCCATAGTTGGATATTTGGGTGGGGAGAATCTGCCTCTATGTCCTTGCTAAAGAAACAGCGAACCGCCAGATTGTTCATATCAAATAGATTGCATTTTGTCATTACACACATTTCCTTTCTACATTATAAATTTCGTTATATTACTTAAACAACATACCTTATCATCACGCCAATGTTTTTCATCTATTACAAATAAATCAATACCCTTTTGTATGCATTGTTTTTTCTTCATTTCATCACACCACATCGTTTTATCATTTGAATGCCAATATATACCATTAAATTCAATTGCTTTAGATAATTCAGGTAAAAATATATCAAGTTCTAAATTACGACTAGACCAATAGTTTTTTACTTGTGTCCTGTCGTTTTCAATCATTTTACCAGAATAAATAGTTTTAACATATTTAGCAATTTCTTTTTCAGGTTTTGAACTTTTGTCAATATACGAACATTTAGGGCATCGTTGTCCCTGTTGAAAACTATTATATCTCATTAAAAATTTATGACCATTTAAACATTCCAATCTCAAATTAGATAAAACATTTTTATATTCTGTTGATAAAAGTTTATATCCAAAACCCTCTATATATTCTTTCACATTATTAATTTCTAATCGTTGACTATCTCCCTTCATTTTATTTGCACATTCAGGGCATCTATGTTCTTGTTGAAAATCATCATAACTTGCAAAATAAATATGACCTTTTGGGCATTGTAGTTCTAATTTTTCTTTACTATTTTTGTATTCAGTAGATAGAAGTTTATAGTTGAAACTTTCTATATAACTTTTGACTTCTTCATTAGATTTTTTATGAGTTCCAAAACATTTAGGGCATCTGCGTCCTCTATGAAAACTATTATATGATGCCTTGTAAATATGCTCTTCTGGGCATTGAATATTTAATTTGGATTTATTATCTTTATATTCACCAGATAGCCATTTATAATTAAAACTTTCTATATATTTTCTAATTTCATTATATGATAATTTTTGCATATTCCTTTTCTTACTTTTTAATTTATTATACCACAACCATGATGAAAAGTCAATCTCATAAATTTACAATGAAGTTATTTATTTTGTTAAGACAGTATGGTTTATTATCATACCAATCTTGTTCTTGTATAACCAATAAATTTATATTTTTTTGTTTACATTGCTTCTTTTTCATTTCATCATACCATCTTGATTTATCATTATTATGCCAGTACTCACCATTATATTCAACAGCTTTATTTAATTCAGGTAAAAATATGTCTAATTCTAAATTTTTACCCGACCAATAGTTCTTTACTTGTGTTCTATCATTTTCCATAACTTCACCAATATAGTTTTGTTTAATATATTCAGCAATTTCCTTTTCAGGTTTAGACCATCCTTTAACTGAAGCACAACTAGGGCATCTTTGACCTTGCTGAAATGAATTGTATATTACATTATAAATATGACTTTCAGGGCATTGTAGTTCTAATTTAGTTTTACTATTTACATACTCTGTTGATAAAAGTTTATATTCAAAATTTTCTATATATTGTTTAACTTTATTTAATGTAAGTTTTTTAGATTTATCGCATTCGGGGCATCTTTGCCCTCTTTGAAAACAAACATAACTCATTTTAAATATATGTTTTTTAGGACATTGTAATTCTAATTTTTCTTTACTATTTTTATATTCAGTGGATAATAATTCATACCCAAAACTTTCAATATATTCTTTTACGCCTCTTAAAGTTTTCCTTTTTAGACCTGAGCATTCCGGGCATCTAATACCTTGTTGAAAATTACCATATACACCAAAATATATATGATCTTTCGGACATTGTAATTCTAATTTTGTTAAAGCATTTATATAATTTGTTGATAAAAGTTTATAATCAAAACTTTCAATATATTGTTTAACTTCTATATAATTTAATTTTTTACCAATCATTTTTATTTTACTTTACGCAAGAATTTTTGTCCATCACTATCTGTTGTACTAATATAAAATGGTTTTCTATATTTAGTTCCTCTTAGATATTGAGAAACTGGTGCATCACTATCAAACCTCAATCTTTTTCTATCAGCCTTCATGTTATTATAGAACTGATCTTTAGGCACATCAAAAATAGGTGTGCCATCCTTCTGCCCGTTTGCTTTCAACCCTTCAACATCAGTTTCAAAACCATCTGGTACATCATTACCTACATCAATCCTTTGTAGTTCCAACTCGGTTGTTGGACTCTCACCATTCGTAAACTCACCCATTATATTACACTCCTTTGATTTTTCCTATCAATGCTTTTATTTTTGTTACAAACTTCTCCCATAACTTTTTCAGTTTTTTCATAATATCCTCCTTTACCTATATTCATCAGGTGTTGCTGCATTTGCAAACAGTTCATTAGGATTTTTAAATAACTTTTTAACATCAGACTTTACACTATCAGGATCAACATCATTACCATAAGCAAATCTAACAGCCATTTTATTACCTTCTAACTTAGCATAACCTGCTATAATATCAGGTCTATTATATACCTCTGCAAAACTATTAGCCCTATCACCTGTAAACTCATGCTTACTTAATAAACTGTTAAATATTTCTTGGTGTATAGCTCTTTGAGAGTCCCATACATAACAAGTATCTGTATCTACATTAATAAGAAATCTAATTTCAGACCATTTTTTCATTTCTTTTATATCTAATATAGTAGGATTTGTAAAAACCTCAACACCAGAATGATATAACCCTAAATACTTTTCTATAAGTTTATCAATCTTTTCATTTATAGTCATTATGCACCTATAAGTTTATTTATTTTGTTAAGGCAGTGTGGTTTATCATTATACCAATCTTGTTCTTGTATAACTAATAAGTCAATACCTTTTTTAATACATTGCCTTCCCTTCATTTCATCGTACCACCTTGAAATGTCATTATTATGCCAATATCTGCCGTTAAACTCAATTGCTTTATTTAGTTCTGGTAGCCAAACATCATTACATTCTAATTTTTTAGACATCTAATTCTCATTCCATTATTTTATTGCTTGTAAATGCTCAGGTTTAACAATTTCAAAAAACTTATTAAAATCAAAAAATACAATTTTAGGCATTTCCAAGAAACTCACTAACATATATTTAGTTGGAAAAGTTTTTAACTGTAAAAATATATCTTCTTGTATACCTATGATGGTTTGATACCCTTTCTTTCTAAAGATAAGAATACCATACTTATTCTTTAATTTGGCATCCTTCTGACATTGTATCCAAAAATCTTCTATTGTGTTATTCTTGTTATCTTTGAAATGTTTATGGAAATCAGCATCAGCATATCCAGTTTTCAACTCTAAATTAAACTTGTCTGTGAACCACATATATTTTTCATCTAATGCTATTATATCACCTGAAGCATTTGGACTACTTATTCCTATTGCACCACTTGACGGACTGCGCCAAAAGACGTAAGGCTTATCGTTCCCTGTAAAATATTTTGTCAAAAACTTGCAGGTATCTCTCTCAAAGGATGAACCTTTACTTTTTCCATTTACCATAAGATATTTTCATTAGTCTCCAATTTTTTAGGAAGTTCAATTAGTCCTTTACCATTACAACTACCACATTTAACTAATTTCTGTTGTTGCCTCATACCTTTTTGATTTATAGTAACCATTTCACCTTGTCCATGACATTTACCGCATATTCCATACATAAAATCGTTATATTTTCCTACATGATGACATATTTCGCATAAAGTAAGTAGCATTGGATCATCACCATTGAATTGATACCACCCTCTACCTTGGCATTTTGGACAATCTCTCATAACAAATTATTTCCTTTCTATCTAAATAAGTTTTTTATTATTTTTATTAATTTTTGCCACCAACTTAGTTTAATATCATTATAAAAATATTCAATCCATACATTACTTGATTTTTCTGAATACCTATTTAAGCATCTTTCTGCAAATTTGATTAACGAAGGATTATATCGCCAATTCCATACATATTCTAGCCTTTCTACAATTGACTCAACATTTAGTTCAGCTTGAAATTGTTTAGGAAGCCAATCTATATTTTCTGAAACTACAATCGGTATACTATTAGAAATAAAGTCTGCTGAAACAATGTTAAAAGATTCTGATAAACTAACCTGAAGACCTATATCCATTTGTCTTATTAAAGTTACAAACTCATCATGCTTCATCCACTTATGTTTAATTAAAATATTACCAGTATGCAAGAATAACGCTTCAATATTTTTTAATATGGAGCTTTGTGCATCCTCTATATCACTTGCATTTATATGAAAAATAAGTGTTTTCTTAATTCTTCTAGCAAATAGAATAGCTGCTTGAGCTTGTTGTAATTGATTCTTTAGAAGTCTCAATGCTCCAAAACAGCCAATATGTATATAATCAGAACTTGGATAGTTTTTATACTCATTTTCATCACAAATAGGATAAACATTAGGTAAATATACAAAGTTTCTTTTAAATAAATGATTAAATGTTTTGCAAGTTCCTTCATTATTAAAAGAAACTTCTACATTATAATCAAGGTATTTTTTTATCCAATCAATCGCAATAGATTCTCCTGCTAAAAATGCTGTCTTACTATGTATTCTAACAATCCATTTAACATTAGGATGTAATGCTTTTAAGATTTCAAATTTTTCTGGTATAACCCATAATGCCTCAACTATTACATGAGTTGGTTTATATTGATAAACCTCTCTGTCTATATCATTATTATCATCAACCACGACTATTTTGGCATCTATTCCTTTATGATTTAGCATTTCAGTAACAAATGTTGCAGAATTAAGAAGCCCATAACTAACACCATAGTTAGACACTCTTTTTTTACAAATAAATAACACTTTTATTTTATCCACACCCTATCTTTATCCCCTTATAAAAAATATATTCTCTGTTCTTTCTCTATCTTTACTATTTTCTGGTGTTATAAGTTTCATATTTTCATCATACGGTTTAAATCCATTAAATGTCATTATATTAAACATTTCATCGCCATCTGTTCTTAGTCTGTGCATACCAAATAAATTATATTCACATACAACTAATTTTAGATACTCACTTTGTAGTATATCTTTCATACCTCTCAATATTAAAACTTCAGCACCTTCAGTATCCATCTTTATAACTTTAACTTTATTCTTAACTATATTTAGAAAAGATATAAATGTATCTAATGTTCCTTGTGTAATAGTTTTTACCAGTTGCTTTTCTCTACATAGATAATTAAATTCATGTAAGCCTGGATTCCATAAAGCATGGCCACCATCATTATCTATATTTGTATAAAAAGTTGCCTTTCCATTGCGATCACTTACAACTGACTGATTAATTTTAACATTTGGCAATTTATTTAATACACAATTTTCTATAAGATGTGTATAATTATCCGTATCAGGTTCAAATGAATATACTTTATCAGCTAAATATGCACCTAGAATAGTAAAATAACCTATATGGGCACCAATATCAATGAATATATCTTCTTTAGTTAAATACTTTGTTAAAATATCTATAGTTTCTTTTTCATATGGCTCATCTAATAAATATGAACGATACATATACTGTTGAGAAGGTGAGTTTATATCCAATTTTATTTTCAGTTCTCTAAATGGATATGGGTGTATAATTTTATGTTCTGATTCAAATGTAGTTCTGTGTTGTATGTATAACCTTTTCATAAACAAATTAGTTCCTCTAGTTCTTTTATTTTTATAACAATCTCTTTTAGTTTTTTATATTCACTATATAATACAGCTGAAGTTTCTGTTTCTATTATATTAGACTTTAAAGCATCTTCTAATTCATTTACTAGTTCAGCTATATCAGGGTATTCTGTTATATAAAAGTTATATTCATCTATTATAGCCATTGCGAAGTATTATCAAAGATTACCGAAAATAAATAACTATATTTTTGTCTTTCAGTATACCCATCTATTTTAGAGATTTCTTTTTTAATAGTTTTTTCTAACTCTTTACCTTTTAACATTCCAACTTTATCTAATGCATCTCTAGTTTCTTTTTTTATTGATGCACTAGATTTACTACCAACACTAGGCATTTCAGTTAGATATTCATTAATTTTATCTTCTATCATTTTATAACTTATATCTGCCTGTTTTATAGTGGCGGAAAATAAATAATGATATTTTGTATCTTCTATATCATCTTCTATCTTATTAATTTCTTTTTTTGAACATTACTTCTAATTCTTTTGCAATTTGTTTTCCAACTTTATCTAGCTTACTTTTATCTTCTTTTTGCAATCCGTCACCTGAAGATTTACTACCAATGCTAGGCATTTCAATTAAATACTCTTGTAGTTTTGTCATTGATGCATCCTCTCTATTTTTCTTCTTTATCTTCGACTTTTCTATCTTTTATATCTGCTATTTTATATTTCAAATTAGCTATTTTTTTATTCACATCAGCTTTTCGTTTAGGATCATCTATATTTTCTTTACTTTTAGTTAAAATTTCTATTTGTTTTTGTATAGCTTCTATTTCTTTATCACTAGGATCGTCACCTACTTCTTCATCAAGCATCTTTAAATACCTATCTATTTTTTCTTCAATTTTCATAATCACTACTCCTTTAATATGTTATTATACCACAAACATACTGATTTGTCAAGTCTATAGTTCCTTGATAAAATTATCCAAATCTTTATATTGTTCTATGATTTCTTCTAATCTAACTATATAAAACTTATCACACTTAAAGCTTATCTCTTGATTATCTAAACTATGTATGTTATTAAATAAGCCATAATCTTTATATCCATTCATATATTTATCTATTTCGCCATCAATTTGCTTATCTATTTCCTCTACCCTCATATTGAAATAATCATCTTCTTTAACATTAGGTGTCCAATCAAAATTTATTTTCTTTTTACTATCGCCATCTATATAAGTCATGAAAAGTATCTGGTTTACTATATTATATACAATCTTCTTACCATATAACTCTTTCATATGATCTACTATAGCCTTAAAGTCTGCGCCACTACCATGAAAATCTTCAAAAAACTTTGTATTAAATTCTATATTTTTTGTAGTCCAGTAACCATTTTTATTATAATGTTCCCTGTATTTATCATAGTATTCTTCACCGATTTTCCCATTTCTATAATCGTCATTTGTCATTCTAAGTATGCCATTTTGCATATAATCTACAAATAAATCATGAACAGTTGGACTATAAACATACTTATAACTATTCACAGGAAAAAATAAATAAACATCGCCATATCCATTAGCTTTACGATGCTGTGTAGTTACAAATGCACCTTCGCTTCTAACCTTCCAACCAAATTCTTTTTTAAATGCATTATCAAATAAATCATGTACCTCTTTAGGCATATCCATTGGTCGCCTATCAATTCTTGGTGTTTTAGTAAGATATAACTGATTTGAGTTGTAACCTCTATATAAATATGCCTTATTTTTTTTATATTCTCTTATGATTTCAGAACACTCTCTTCTTAGTTTCAGTATAATCATTTCAAAGCGCATCTTTAATGCTTCATCATTATTTTTGATTTCTTCATCAAATATGCTATCAGTAACAGGTGCTCTTTCATTTACAAAGTTATCTAATCTCATTTATCCTCTTTTCATTGGACAATCTTCTGGTATTGTATCTGTCATTACTTTGAACTTACATTTTTTAACATACTCACAAGCCTTACATGAAAAGATATATTTCTTAGCATTCTCATCCACGGCTTTGGATGCTTCTAAGTAGTCTTTAAGTTTCATTTATCTAATCTCCTTTAAAAATATCTTAATATTTTTAAAAATCTGATCCTTATTTTTACACCATTCCTTTTCATCTATCACTAATAAATCAATTCCTCTTTTCATACATTGTTTTCGTTTCATTTCATCTTTCCACTTTATATAGTCATTATTATGCCAATATTTTCCGTTAAATTCAATTGCTTTAGATGATTTTGGTATATATATGTCTAGTTCCAATGGATAGTTTGTAAAATAGTTTTTAACTTGTGTTCTATCATTTTCTATAACTTCACCAGAATATATTGCTTTAGTATACTCAGCTATTTCCTTTTCAGGTATTGAACCACTATTTATATAAGAGCATAATGGGCATCTTTGTCCTGTATGAAAACTACTATAACTCATCTTAAAAGTATGATTATTGGGGCATGATAATTTTAATTTTGTATTATTAGTTATATATTCAGTTGATAGAACTTTATATCCAAACATTTCAATATATTTACTAACATTTTCTAATGTTTTCTTAGGTGTTCCAAAACAAACAGGACATCTTTTTCCTTGTTGAAAATTACTATATGTGGATAAATAAATATGGCCTTCAGGGCATTGTAATGTTAATTTTGTAAGAGTATTAATGTATTCTGATGATAAAAGTTTATAGTTAAGACTTTCTATATATTCTTTAATATTTTCAATAGTGTGTTTTTTATTTTTAGAACATTCAGGGCATTTATGACCTCTTTTAAAATGCTTCATATCAGTAATAAAAATATGGTTGTTATCACATTTTATTTTAAGTTTTGATGTATTATTTTTATATTCATTAGATAATAGTTCATAACTAAAATCTAACATTATTTTTTTAATATTTTCTATAGTATATTTTTTATTCATTATTATTTTAAGGGATGCTCCTTTACATCTTTTTCTATTTCCTTTTTGGATTTATCTTTGCCCCTCCACATCGTACTCCCGTAAGCAGAATCTTTTACCCTCGCACAAAAGGCTTCAGGGTTATCAATTTTTCCCTTCATATGTTCTACACATATATCAAAAAAGCCATGCTCTGTAGGGCCAACACCATGATGCTTGCCGAAAGTCTGACCCCATTTTTTAAGTTCCTCTTTACCTTCAGCCTCTTTTATATATTGTTCTAATCTCATATCGCACCTCTTAAAATATATTTAATACTCATACATTATATTTATATCATTTATATTTTAAGCAGGAAAATACCCTATAAAGGTATAATACACTTTATAGGGTATCTTACAGATTATATGAAGTCATTTATTTTATTTGTAATTGTACATTTTTAAACAATTTACCTAAACATAAACATATTGCAAGAAAAAGAAATCCTAACATAAAAGTTGGTTCTATACTAAAAAATGTATCTATTTTATATCCTGTATATGCGAATAATATACTAGATACTGGTATGGTAAATCCCCATGCACTCCATTCACACATAGACAATAGTTTAGTATAGTTTAACATAACAACCTCCTAACTCAAAAGAGTTTTAACTGCATCAATGACAGGGTTAGTAAACAATGCAACTAATACTGCATACATTGCGAAACTACCAATTGCTTCACCCATATAAATCTTTGAATACTTTGCCTTTAAACTTGTTATAATCAATCCACCTAGCACTAAACAACCAAACTGAAAATACGGAAATACCGAATTATCTGTTAGTACTGAACCTGCTATTGCCGCCCCAGCTGTCATACCTACGATTGCTAAACCTGTTACGATTGTTCCTAATGTCTTTTTCATTGTAAATCCTCCACTCATTTAGTTTTTTAATCTCTTACCATTGTATATACGATTATCATACCAAAAGACTAAAAATCAAAAATAAAAGTTTTATCATATATAATAAGGAACTATAATATATTTACATCAAATAAAGTTCATTTGTGTAATGTAGATTTAATGACCCATTCAATGAGTTTAACATTTTGTCACTATAAGGCGCAAGAAAAAAGGGACACGATTTGTATCCCTTTAGTCTGTCTATAATATTTCGTTAAATTACTTGTTAGGATTAATATTTAATAATAGACCAGAACCATTACCTTCAACCATTGGTCTTGCACCATTCCATTTTGCGACAGCTTGCTGAGTAACTTCCAACCTTCTCCATTCAATTAACTTATCTGTAATGGAAGTTGTAATCAATTCATTTGCCTTTGAAATACCTACAGCTTCAGCAATTCTCTTTTCAGCTTCAGCTTTTGCCTGTCTTACCTGATTCTCTGCTCTGATAGCATCCTGTGTTGCCTGAATCTTAGCATCTAATGCACCTTTTACACCAGCAGGAATCCTCAATGCCCCAATGAAACCAAACTGTTCAATTTGTACACCGAATTTAACTACTTGACTATTTACATATGCCTTTACTTCTTTTAGGAAATCTTCTTTTTTGGCACCATATACATCTTCTACAGAATATTTAGCACCAACTTCATTGAAGGCATCTCTTGCAATATTTCTCAAAAATCCATGTGTAAAACCATTAAGATCATCAGACCTGAATGTTACATAAAAATTAGGAACCTTTGATGCAATAAGTTGATAACCCAAAGAAACATCACCACTTACAACCAACCCTTCTTTAGTATTGAAAGTAATTTCTTCATTATTTTCACTACCTTCATTTTTGTCGTGTGTCCAACTAGCAGTTTGCATATATGTTGGGTATTCAAAAATAGTAGACATAATAGGCATATAAAATACAAGACCTGTTTTCATTGTATAACTTTGAACACCACGATCTGAACCAAGATTATTAACTTGAATACCAACATGACCTGGCTCAATTTTTTGACAACCACAGCCAACTAAACTAAAAAGTAACAAACCACCAACAATACCACCTAACAGTTTCTTAAACATTTTATTCTCCTTTTCTTAAAATACGATGTTAGATATTTTAGCAACGATCCATGCCAATACCAAAACCAATATACTTATTCCTACTCCTACACCTAAATTACTATCGGTGTTTAGTAATGAATATCCCGTACTCAATAATAAACCAACGATAATAATTTTAGCTGTAATAGTTATGAATTTAAGATTAATATACTTGTTTAACCAGTTACGGAATCTTTCAAAAATCTTTTTCATATCTTTCTTCCTTTCTTAGATAGTTCTTACATTAACTGCTGATGGGCCTTTAGCACCCTGTTCAATATCAAAACTTACACTCGCACCTTCTTGAAGTGACTTGAATCCATCACCTTGAATTGAACTGAAATGAACAAACACATCACCACCATCTGCCTTCTCAATGAAGCCGAACATTTGTTATCTTATGGGCTCTTTATCCCATAACTCTGCAACTTATTTTTTATATGCAGATCAGACTATATCATATCTCGTAAGGAAGGATTATTTAAAATATACATATCTTTTCCTATTCTATTACTACGAGATTTGGGCGCTCTTGTTTCCATTACTGCTTTCGCTCGGGAATTAGTCGTTGAACCTTCCATGACTCTCGGTATATACCTACTTTCATGACTTGGCTGCTGATTGTTCTCTAAAGAATGTTCCAGCAATTCACCCAATTTTATAAGGGCCTCGGTTAAGTTTAATAATCCAGCATGAACTTCTGCATGACAATTCGGGCATAATAAAATACCATTTTCAACACTTGTTTTACCACCATCTGAAAGAGGTTTAATATGATGTGCTTCAACAATTTTATCATATTCACAAATAATACATTTATGGCCGTAATGAAATATCAAATTTCTTTTCCACCGTCCAGTATTATTTCTCTTATAATTGTAATCAATTTCCTTTTCAGTTACTGTGATATAATATGAATATGGTAAAATCTTCCTATTCATTAGTATTCTATATCCTGCTTTCTTTAAATATCTATTCAATGTTGTTTTAGGTACATTAAACATGGAAGATAAGTCTGTTAAACTATATCCTTCCATGTTTTTAGTATGTACTTCTTCAATATCAATATTATATTTATTTTGCCATTTCATGCTTTGATTATTTATCTTATTCTTTATTAACCCTTACTGTCATTAAACCACTTTACTTTACCACTTGCCATTACTTTCTTTCTCCTTTTCTACTTTTTTTATATTGTTTCTAACTTTGCCATAATATCAGCATCAGTTTCTTCTTCACCAATGTCATCATTAAAATCAGGTACATCAGATTCTTCAACTGATTCAGGCACTTTTTCTCTATCTACCGACCAATACTTGTTAGCATCATCATTGACCAGTTCCCATAACATTTCAGACTTCAAAATCCTAATCATATCTTCCTGTTTGATTTCAAGAGTCTTAATGTAATCCTCAATGGAAAAACGGCTTTCCATAATTTTCTTAATTTCAGCATCAGTACCTAATGCTGAGGACTTACGAGAAAATGCTGATTCTGCATAATCTGGATATGCCTTGCCTTTTGCATCTTTCTTTGTCTGCTTTATTCTCAAAATAAAGTTATGACCTTCTGAGGACGGATCAAAGATAGCCTCTCTCAATCCTTCTTTCTTATCAAGGATTTCAGTTTTAAGTTTAGCATCTACCTTATCAGGGTATTCATACAACTTTACTTTACCAGTAGATTTCTTTGTTTCATCTTGAATTGCAGCATCTCTCGGATCATCAACAACAAACCAATTAGATACATTCCTTGCCTTTCTTTTATATTTGGGAGCAATGTCTTTGTCAGCTTTACTACCCATGTATAGTTTATTTACCAATGAACAGAAAGGGCAGAAGTTATCAAAATCATATGTCTTGGGACAAAGGACAAACTGCCACTTATCTCCCATCTGAAACATATGATAGAAATATGATTTAGTGAATTTACCTCTCAAATCTGGTAGGAAACGACCTTCGTAGATTTTGGGTTTATCTTCAGTTCCGGCTTCAGGAGTTTGCCACACGACATCTGATCGCTTATTAGCACTCCTATCTTTTTCTTGTTCCTTTTCTGTTGCAAAATTCTCAAATAAATTCTTGTCTACCCATTTTGAAGCGCACATATTTAATCTCCTTCTACATAATTTTATTTTTTATCTTTTAATTTATTATACTATATTCCAACCGTATTGTAAACTAAATTATTTATTTTATTTAAACAACATACCTTATCATTATACCAATCCTGCTCTTGTATAACTAATAAATCTATTTTCTTTTGTATGCATTGTTTCTTTTTTATTTCATCATGCCATTTAGCATTTTCATTATTATGCCAATAAGAACCATTAAATTCTATTGCTTTTCTTGCTTCTGGCATCCAAACATCAAGTTCTAATCCAACACCTGTCCAATAATTTACTATTTGTGTTCTGTCATTTTCTACAACATCACCAGTATAATTCTCTTTAACATATTCAGCAATTTCCTTTTCTGGTTTAGAAAACATTTTACTATTTGAACATTCTGGGCATCTTCTATTATGATTCTTAAAATTATTATACGTTACAGCGTATATATGACCTTTTAAACATTGTATTTTTAACTTGGAAAATATATTTACATATTCAGTTGATAAAAGTTTATAGTCAAAACTTTCAATATATTCTTTAATATCTTCTATTATAAATTTTCTATTACCAGCACATTCCGGGCATCTATAATTTTGATTTTTAAAACTACCATATGCCATTTTAAATATATGGCCTTCAGAACATTGTAATTCTAGTTTAGTTCTATTATCTTTATATTCAGTAGAAAGTAATTTATAATTAAAACTTTCTATATACTCTTTAATTTCATTTAATATTTTCTTAGGCGTACCAAAACAAATAGAGCATCTTTGACCTTGTTGAAAATTATTATATTTTATCTCAAAATCGTGACCTTCAGGACATTGCATTTCTAGTTTAGTCAAAGCATTTATATATTTTTCAGATAATAACTTATATCCAAAATTTTCTATATTATTTTTAACATCAATATAATTTAATTTTTTCATACTTTATTATACTACACTCTATATCTATTGTAAACCTTGAGAATCAATTTTATTTTTTACTGATCTAGCCATTAAACCAGTAGGTAAATCCATATTTATATCTATATCTTCAAATACAAATGATTTACTTCCCTTTAACTTGGAATAAAAATCTCTTATCTTATTAGGATGCCATTTGCCTAATGTATGAACAACACCCAAACCAGGCCATGCATCAGCTTTTGTACCTATCAGAACAGCAACTTTATCTTCTACCGAATTATCCATAAACAATACGCTGTCCTGTTCATATTTCTTACCCATTTTAATAAGAAAATCTCTTAATTTTTCTGGATGTGTACTAATAACAAAGAATGAACTCTCTTCAACCTTTTTTGGCTCATCACTACCAAAATCTTCTATGTATACACCATTCATTGGAAAATACCCAAATCCAGCTACATTTATTTCAGATTGTAGTTTTTTATTTTTTTTAAGATTGTCTGGATCATTCGACCGAAAAGCAGTAATAACACCTAAAGAATTGCCTTTCTCAATGTGCTGCCATATCCTTGATAGTGATGCTTCAACTAATATTTTGTCTATTTTATCCTCAACATTCACCTTTCCTTTCTCCTATATCAGACAGAAACCCTGCTGCACGAGCGTGCCCACCCCCGCCAAATTTATCTGCAAGTTTAGATACATCAATTACATGACTTCGTAACTGATTTGTCCTTCGTAACTTACCATTGATTACAAAATCAGAATATGCCCAAAATAAATCATACCCTAATATATTTATAACAAAATCACCTGCATCTGAAATACTATCCAGTTGTGTAAGGTTCATCTTCAAACACTTATGGCCATCAATCTCATCAATATATGCTAATCTTTCAATGTCCTTCTCTAACTTCCATAATCTAATTTCTCTAAATCTTAGACCTTCTTGTGATAGTTCTTCTAGTTGGTCAAAGTTAGATGTAAGCAACCGATCCCAAATAATATTAGTTGGCTCAGTATCATTATAGTTAGACCATTCTTGAAACCCTTTAGTTAAATCACCGTATCTATAAATGTACAGATCAAAATCTTCAACCAGCTCTATAACCATAGGAGCAAACTTATCTGGATAAAAATATCTAAATGTCAACATACAACCAGACATAATAATACTTCTAAGTCCATTCAAATCTCTATAATCATTTAACTTTTTAATAGCTGAAATATGATGATCAATCCATATAACATTATCTCTACCTACTAATGAAATCAGATAATCCATATATTCAGGTTCAAAACTAAAATCCATTATGTATACAGCCTTTAAGCTATCTTCAGCCTTAAATGTAGGTAATTTATCTCCATAATCAACAACATACATTAGTATTTCATTTATACCGTATTGCTTACTAAGTTCTCTATATGCAATAGCACCAGAGCATTTGCCGTCCATATCATTATGGCAATATAATGCAATCATTTATATCATCCTTTCTATTTTTATTCTATTATATCACTAACTAATGAATAAGTCAAGTGAAATATATCTGGTTTACAGGGATAAAATTCATCCTTTATACCCTTAATGATAAAATCACCTAAACTACAAATATGCTCACCTTCCAATGTTTTAATCCTTATTTCTTTTGTATCATAATCAAGGGAAATAAATTTATCACAAAATAATGAACATTCGTGGTAGTTTTCACCATCATATTGTATTGCTTGTATTTTAACAGGTTTCTTCATATACCATTCAACCATCGTTTTTTACCTCATTCAAGTTTTCTTCTTCATACTTCTTCTTACGCTTTTTCTTTTCTTCCTCTGTTTCAAGTCCATAAAGGATTTGTTTAGCCAATTCAGGGTTTTTCCACAATTTGTCATTTCGCCTATTATATTTCATAGTTCTCTCACTCCACAATTCAGATTATTATTTAACCACTCAGCCACAAGATGTCTATGACAAAACTCAAAAGGTTTTTCCCAACACAACAATACAGCATTGCCATTTAATGCTAGGCATACAATATAAGGGTCTAACTTTTCTAATACTTGTTCATAGTATAATGTTGTATATTCAGGTACAGTAAGTAATCCATGTTTATAGTCCATAACTAGTTTTTTAGTTGGGCATAAAGGTTTATATATACCAATATCAAACTTAGCCATGATGTCAGGTGGTTGAAGATATGATATAGCAATCAGATTCATATCCTTTCTAAGTTTAGGCGATCTATAATGCGATGTATATATCATTATGTTCTCCTGTCTATATCATCAAGTAGGCCCATCTTTTTCAGTTCAAAAATGTAGTTTCGATACTGCTCAGTTATTAATGGTATAAGTTCTCTATCGCCATCTAAAAGTACCAGATAGTTCTTAAAGATAAGCCATGTTAGAAAATATCTATCAATCTTACCTTTAATGAAATGATGAATAGCAATGCTATCATAGCCATCCCTCAACTGTCCATATCTCAGGTAAATAGATGCTGCACCTACTGACATAAAATCTTTTACAAATGCAATAGATTTATCTATGTTAGCGATGGTCAACTCCATATCTCTCTTAAAGTTCTTATCCTTCATAATGTAAAAGTTTATCAATCTAGGATCAAGGAATTTTATATATGAAAAATTCTTACCAAACAATTCAAAACCATATTCTAAATACCTATCAACATCTACATTTCTATAGTTTGTATTCAATGCATCTGCTAGTTTCTGCATATTCTTCAGATTTACTTCGGTCAATCTCTTCTCAAGGAATGCTGATATATCTTTTGGTATCTTATATGGTCTATTACTATAAACACTCTGCGCCTTTCTAAACTTAACGTATATATCTTCTATACTAATCATCCATTTCCTCACATTCATCAATTTCATCTAATATAGTTAAATTGTCCACATCTTCCCACTTAAAATAAGAATCACCAGAATTATTTATACCTCTTAGTTGAACATATTTCTTTGTCTTTGATATACCAACAACACTAAACTGTGTTAGTATGCTAGAGGCCTTAAATCTTCCTATATACTTTTTACCTTTTACTATTTCAATAAATGCCATCTTTTAACCTCTTGCCAAATAATGATAGATAAGAATCAACATACTTATAGACATTACTATAATTTCTGTCTCTACCTTCCCACCATAACTTATCTTGTAAACCTATTGTATCATAGTTTTTCTCAAATGTCAACCTTCTAAAATCCTGATCAGCAACCAATTTCTCAATATATCCTATAAACTCATCATCGTCATTTGTTTTAAGATACGATTCCTTATATGACTCAAGATCAGAACAAACTATTGGTATACCTAGTGCTACTGATTCTAATAACTTTATATTGCTTTTGCTCCTATTGAATATGTTATCTATTAATGGTGCTAAGCATATATCAAGTTTATGTGACTTAACCTTACTTGGAAACTCTAAAACATTTACCCAGTTATGATACTCTATCTTATCTCTAACATCATTTAACTCAGGTGGTATAGCACCAGAAAATACCCACTGCACATCATCGACTGTTTTTCTTATATAGTTTAATAGTTTATCATTGAAATCACCACCGCGAATACCATCTTTATACTCTTTACTCCTACTATCACAGAAATGATTACCGGAACCGTGATACCCAATACGAATTTTCTTATTAGGCTCTCTTCGTTCATGTGCTGGCTCAATCTCACCCCATAGCATCTTACATAAACGATTAGGAACAACGGCAATCTTTGAATTATATTTTGTATATATATTTTTAAGATATTCTGTTGATACTGTTATGCCATCAACTATCTGCATCATTTCTTCAATGTGTTTAAGATTTTCTTTGTAATAGGCACAAGCAAAATTCCATTCTGGAATTTCCGTAAGTAAATCATCTATTTCATAAACTATAGCAATTTTATGAAACTTCTGAACCTGATTTTTGAAATGCTTAATCATGTTCAACTGATCTTTTGTTGCTGACCTTTGAAACTGTACTAGTGTGAATTGTTTGTAAAAATTAAGATCATCAATAAAATAACTAGAGTACTGTGCACCAAACTTATATCCTTCAGCTCTCAAATGTGGTATATATAAGTAAGGAAATATAACTCTTATATGTCCGCATCCACTATTATCACCTAAAAACGAAAATAAATTAAAAATACCTCTTTCAACAACTTGTAATTCATTCATTAAGCACCTATTAACTCATTTATTTTATTTAAACAACATAACTTATCATTATACCAATCTTGCTCTTGTATAACTAATAACTCAATACCTTTTTGAATACATTGTTTTCTTTTCATTTCATCTTTCCATTTTACATTATTATTTTTATGCCAATATATACCATTAAATTCTATTGCTTTAGATATATCAGGTAAAAATATATCCAGCTCCAAATTACGATTAGACCAAAAGTTTTTAACTTGTGTTCTATCATTTTCTATTATATCTTTATAGTAATTTATTTTAATATGTTCAACAATTTCTTTTTCGGGTTTTGATTTACCTTCACTATTTGCACATAAAGGGCATCTATCACCTTGTTGAAATCTATGATAAGAAGCTTGATATGTATGATTTTTACTACATTGTAATTTTATTTTTGATTTATTATTTATATACTCTGTTGATAATAGTTTATAATCAAAACTTTCTATATGCTTTTTAATTTTTTCAATAGAATTTTTATCATTACCAGAACATATTGAACATCTAGTTCCATGACTAAAACTATCCAATCGTATTTTTATTATATGACCTTCAGGGCATTGCAATACTAATTTTTCTTTATTATTTATATACACAGTAGAAAGAAGGTTATAATTAAAACTTTCAATATAATTTCTAACTTCTTCTATTGTTTTCTTAGGTGTACCAAAACAAATAGAGCATCGTTGACTTTGATTCTTAAAATTATTATATCTCATTTTAAATAAATGACCTTCAGGACATTGAAGGTCTAATTTAGAAAGTGCTTTATTATATTCAGTAGATAATAATGTATATCCAAAACTTTCAATGTATAGTTTTATTTCTTCTATTGTATATTTTTTACTCATCCTATATTTATACCACATAACCAGTTACTTGTAAACAAAAAGGATAGTTAAATTAATAACTATCCTCTTATTTTTCTATATTTTTATTATATTTTATTTACAAACAGCCTTCAAAATCTTATTCATAACTTTATGTTCATCTTTTAACAATTTCATTTCTTCTATTAAAGTTTTATGCATATCCTTTAGCATAACTATTTCTTTTAATTCGGTATCATGTGTTTCTTTCATTACACCAATTTCATTCATAGTTATATCATGTGTTTCTTGTATTAGTTTACTCTGTTTACCACCTTCTATTTTAGATACTTTGGCTAGAATAGCTAATGCTATTAATTGTATAGCAGTTTGTGAAGTCCACTGTTGCCATTCAAGAATATTTCTAGGTGTTTGATAAAATAGTGGTACAATAGCTATTAGTGTAAATAAAACTATAACAATATCTGTACCTAAGTTATCGGCAATCCATGTAAAAAACTTGTCAGTTATGCTGCTTATCTTTTTCATCTATAAAATACCTATTAGTTCATTTATTTTATTTAGACAACATACTTTATCATCATACCAATCTTTATCTTCTATTATAAGTAACTCTATTTTCTTTTCAACACATTGCTTTCTTTTTATATTATCACGACACTTTACTTTATCATTATTATGCCAATGAAGTCCGTTATATTCAATGGCTTTAGACAACTCTGGTAGCCATACATCAAGTTCAAGGTTCTTACCAGTTTTATGGTTTGTTATTTGTGTTCTATCATTTTCAATTACTTCACCTATATAATGTTTTTTAATATATTCAGCTATTTCCTTTTCTGGCTTAGACCATTTTAATGCTGATGCACATTCAGGGCATCGTATACCTCTTTTAAAGTGACTATAATGCATTTTAAATGTATGGCCTTCAGGGCATTGTAATTTTAATTTAGAAAGAGCATTAATATATTCAGTAGATAATAATTTATAACTAAAATTCTCAATATATTCTTTAGCATCTATATAATCTAGCCTTTTAGGCATTATTATAAAATACCTAAATTTTTTAATGTTTTAACTATTCCATTACCTTCTAATTGAATTTGTAGGAATTGATTTATAGTTGGTGTGAAAGGCTTAAATTTTGGATATATTCCTGCTTCTTTGCAAGTTTTGTTGTCCTTCTTGTTGTTACAATGCACACAAGCAGTTACCAAGTTATCAAATGATGTTTTGCCACCCTTTGATTTTGGCAATACATGATCAATGGTCATACCTTTCTTATTTACCTTACCGCAGTATGCACACTTATGGCCATCGCGTATCAGAACATTTCTTTTGCTTAATGGCACTCTAACACCAAATAGCTTACGAACTACTTTAAGTAATCGCAAAACCGCAGGAATCGCCATTCTAATAGTATTTTCAAAATTATGAATAATACGCTCAGAATAACTAATGACTTCAACTCTCTTCTTTACAATCAACTTAATGGCTTTCTTCCAACCTATGAAACCCAAAATTGTAAAGTCACCATTTAATAAAATAACATTTTCCATTGCTTAATACCTTCCTTCCCAATCCTCGACTGCAATATCATATATATTATCATCATCAATCAGATCATTATATGATTCTAAATGCTCCATCTTCAACTCATTTAATCTTTCTTCCAGTGTTTCTAGCTCATGTCTAAGACTTATAACCTTTAAACGAATAATCTCAAAATCATCAACACATATCATCATAATATAAATACACTCCTTTTTATTTTAATGATACTACATTTTTACCTATTTGTCAAGTTATATTTTATAAGGTCAAGTAGGATATTTTGTAATCGTGCTATCTTATCAGTTAGGTCTTTACTAGTTTCCACAAGATCACATATACCGGCTTGTAAAAACTCAATCATTTTAATGTTATCTTCGTTAGCTATCATTATTCTTCTCCTTTATGGTTTTATGATCCTTGATATGTTCTTTAAGTCTATCTTACCTGATTCATAGTCACGCAGTAAATCAGCACGCCCTCTTAATTCATCTAAAAACATTTTATATTCTTTAATCGTTTCTGTCCTTGTAATCTTTATGCCATTATTTATAATCTCATTGGTATCTCTCTTACAAAAAATACACATTTTTTTATCATTTTCTATTTCCATAGTTAATTCTGGTGGCATTAGTTCATGGCATTTCACGCATCTACTCATTTTACATTTCTCCTATAAAAACATTTATTTTATTTAGTTGGCACATTTTATCATCATACCAATCTTGTTCATTTATAACTAATAAATCAATTTCATTTTTCATACACTGCCTTTTCTTCATTTCATCATACCATTTTGTTTTGTTATTTGAATGCCAATAAGAACCATTAAACTCTATTGCTTTTTTTACTTCAGGTAGCCATATATCTAATTCTAAACCTGCACTTGTCCAATAGTTTTTAATTTGTGTTCTATCATTTTCTATAACTTTGTCGGAATATATTGTTTTAACATATTTTGCTATTTCCTTTTCTGGTTTAGACCATCCTTTTTTATTACAACATTCAGGACATCTAACTCCTTGTTGAAAATTACGATACATCATATTAAATATATGACCTTCAGGGCATTGCAACTTTAATTTTGTATATGAATTAATATATTCAGTAGATAAAACTTTATAATCATACACCCCAATATATTCTTTAACTTCATCTAATGTATGTTTTCTTTTACCTGAGCATTCCATACATCTTTGCCCTTGTTGAAAGCTACGATACTTTATATCAAAAATATGGCCAGAAGGACATTTTAATTCAAGTTTTGTATCGGCATTTCTATATTCTGTTGATAATAGTTTATAATCAAAACTTTCAATATGTTCTTTAACTTTTTCTAATGTATGTTTTCTATTACCCTTACATTCAGGGCATCTACTATTAATGTTTTTAAAATTATTATATCTTGTTTCAAATATGTGGCCTTCAGGGCATTTTAATTTTAATTTTGACATAATACCGATATATTCAGTAGATAAAAGTTTATATCTAAAACTTTCAACATATTCCTTAATATCATTTAAACTATATTTAAGTTCTATCATATACTCCTATAGTTTTGCTAGTTTCCATATTGCTGCTAGAAACTTACCGTGTTGTTGTTTAGCTAACATCTTCTCTATATCATCAGATGTTATTTCTTTCCTATGTTTTAATAGAAATCTCTACATCTAGCACATAATGGCATAATCTTATTTCTCCAATATTTTTAGTATTTTGTCTATCTTCTTTTCTAATGATCCAGTATCACCTGAACCAGATTTCTCATCTTCATTCTCATTCTCTACTTCATTCTGTATCTTTATAACAATCTTCTTATCATCATCAGAAACATCTTTAGATATTTTTTCCTTTTCTTCATTTATATATTTATTTAGTCTTGACATTATCTTATCTCCTTGTATAGATTCATTATCTCTTCACCTGTTTGTTTATTCATATTGGCATTATTCTCTAACATATCAGCAATGTCCATAGGAGATAGATTCACAAATTTGGCTAGTGTCTTAGCCTTTTTTAAGTACTCATCTTTATTTATATCTATTCGTAATAAATCAGCAATTTCCTTCTCTGACCTTCCTACATCATTGTTCATTATAACATAGTTATATAGATTTGTAAATAACTCAACTTTGTTTATAACTCTATTCAATCTCAACAAGTATTCTTTCTTTCTATACTCAGGGTCACAAGCCATACTCAAGGCGTATGAATACATTGCAAGTATTCGTCTTATCTCTGGCCATTTCTGATGATACTTACCTGCTCCTAAGTATCTGAACTCTATATATTTATTCTTATTCTTACCATAGTTTGTTAAGTGCTCTATATTAATGGCCATCATGTGATCATTTGAGTATTCTTTCTGCACTTTACCAATGTCTATTACCTGCTCTAATGCACCACCAACTATTTCACCTGATTTGATTGCTGAATGTACAGACTTGGCATACTTATTATATTCTCTTTCCTTAAATGCCTTATAGATATATCCCTCATCAGTAAATAGGGCTAACTTGATAACATCCAACACTTTAGACAAATCACCAATACCATCTATACTTAGGCCAATATGAAATCCACAATAATCATTTGTATCACCATACTTATCAATGTGACTAAAGAACTTAGGTACTATATCCATGAAATCAGCCAATGGCATTACTGGTGTAACAACTTCAACTCCACCTATACCAAGGCTACCATCAGGCTTTACCACCCATTTATCTGCCTTCTTACCCTTTTCGTTTGTTGTAACCCAATACTGGCTGGATGGCATGAACTCATCCATTTTAAGATTGTTTTTAACTAGAGATTTAAATAATGCATCCTTGTCTTGTTTAGCACCTGCAAAGAACTCTTCAAAATCTTCAGCATCTATTTCATCACCATCTTGCAGGGTTGGATCAAGGTCTTTAATCATTTGCGGTATTTTTGGCGGTGGCCCTACTTCTCCAGCTTCAGCCCATACATTTAAGTCCTCATCATATTGTGATAGTTCACCTTCAAGTTCTTGTCTACTCTCAGTTGATTTGATTTTTTCATCATTTGCTTCTATAAATGACGGCACCATGAATTCAAACTCCGTTCCGATGCGTATTCTTGGATTTTTAAGTGCGTCATCAAACTCTTGCTTACTTATCTTTTCTAATAGTATCATTATCTTACACTCCTAGTACATATGCATCTATTAAAGTTTTTTCACGACTTGTTAGTTTAATTGATGAACCAATCATTTTATAATCTTGTTGCATTTTTCTATACGCCTTTGTAAGATATGCGTTTAGCATTTCACTATTATAATCTTGAAGTGTATCATATTCAAAATCACTAAAATACTTCTCAGCTAAATCTTTTGCTACACCCTCTCCTTCAAGCATACTATTGATTTGATCTATCTTCCAATCTATAAATTTACCGCCATCTATTATTGATTTAATACCATCCATAAATGAGCCTAATCTTACAAACTCTATCTTGTTTATCATTCTCTGTATCTTTGTTAAGTATTCTTTCTTTTTATAGTTAGGATCACAAGCTAACTTCATAAAGTATACATATCTTACAATGATATTCTTAATCTCAGGCCATTTCTTATGATAGTCCTTATTGCCTAAGTATCTAAACTCTACTCTACTGTCTGTGTCATATTCACTTATATTTTCTATGTTTATACCCATGTAGTGACTACTTGTTATTGATCTGTTAGCCTTCTTCTTATCTATAAGATTTTTTAGTATATCAGGCTTGAAGTTTCCCTTTTTAATAACATCACTAAATGCTGATTTAGCATACTGATTGCCCTTTCTGGACTTAAAATACTTATATACATATTCTTCTTCCATGAATAAGGCTATCTTAAATGAATCAAAATCATCCTTTAAGTTCATGCCTTCAAAACTAATAGACACATGAAATCCACAAGTATCATCAGTATAATCTATATAATCAAATACTTTAGGTACTACATCAAGAAACTCAGCTAATGTCATTGGTGATGTAGCAATCTCTATACCAAGACTTGATATACCTTCTGTTTCTAATGATGAATCGCCTTTAAACTCCCAGTTATCAGTATCACTTATCAAATCACCTACTTCAGATTCAATTCTGTTTATTACTTCTTGGTTATCATTTTCCATATTTGTATAATAAGTAGGATCAGGTATATAACCTCTCGCTATCATATTATTTATTTCTCTTGTATTCTCAACATTTAATACATATTCTGGTATTTCGGGTGGCTCTGGCTTATTCGGCGCATCTGGTTCTTCTGGCTCTTCATATGTTTTACCTGCTTCTACCCAATCATCATATTCACTTTGATAATTTCCATACGCCATTTCAGCTTCTTCATAATCTTCCATATCAGCTTCATACTTTGTCATTTGCTCTGTAAAATAATAGAAATCAGCCCAATCTTCATCATTATTGCCAGAACCAATCATATCTTTATGACTAGTCTGATAGAACTCAAATTCCGCTCCTATTACAACAGACTTATCATTCAGAATATCATTATACTCTATTTTAGAAATCTTTTCAATCAAATAGTTATCCAATCGTGACATCTAATATACTCCTTAAAATTATATATTATTATTTATACTATTTCATATGAATTGTATATTTTGATTCTATACATTTCTAATAAAAACTGTTGTATTTCTCTTATTCTATATGATAAAATGACTACTATTTTACCTTACAGACACAGAACTTTAGACTATGGTTTGATTGACTTATCTTTCACCCCTAACATATATAAAATCCTTCTATGTGTTTATGTTTACATTTTGAAATGTGTGTGTTATAATGAAATAAAAAGTATAGGAGATAAGTAAATGAAATGTATTAAACTTGAAGTGTTATATGAAATGTTAGAACATACAACTGCTGAACATACAAACATATCTAACTTTTTAGCTAACTCAACTAAACCAACTACAGATATATCTAATGTAACTTATAGATTTGTTCAGAGAGATTTAGAGCGTGACATTGCAGAGATTAACGGGGAAATAAATACTTATAAATGCTAAAAATGTCTAACTTATCAGTATATGAACTTGGATTTATAAATGAATTTAGTTCTATGTTAAAGCTTAAATGCCATGATGAATATGACCTTACTGAAATGTATGAAGGTATATTGCACAGATATTATATAACAAAATCTTTAACTAATGAAATAATGCTTGAACTAACAAAAAAACTGACATATAAATTTGTTGCACTATCGCATAATATGACTAGAGATAATTCTACTATACTACAAGAACGGTTAAATGAACTTGCATTACATTATGAAAGAAATATGAGCACATTAAATTATACATCAACTACAATACCATCAGGATATAACTGGAGTAGTTATGCAACTACATCAACAGCAGCAGCAACTTATACTACACCATCAAGTGCAATGCAATACCAAATGCCTATATCAAACTGGCAAAGACAATATTTACCTACTAATAACTATCCAAGTAACGAGCCATATATTATACCAAGCTTTTTTGCACCTAGATACTTTCCAGAAAGTGAAAGAATCGAACATCATAAATGGTCTAACTTTGATTTTGAAAGTATATTAGGTAAACTTAAAGAAACTAATGAACTTGAGAAAATGCTATATATCTTAGATGAATTCACAAAGGATGATATATGATACCATTACAAATAGAGTTCATTAAAGAATATCTGGACATGTTTAAAATGTGGCAAGTAGAAGTTAGAGTTACAGATGTTGACCCACACCTAACATACTTAGAACATAGTTGGAGTTGGGCCTACAAAGATAATACTATAACTTTTCAACCATGTGATGTTGTGATGCCAGATGACCATAGATTTTACAGACCTGATAATAGATATGTAATAGAACTAGACATACACAAACTAAACATTCTAAACTTTGATACTGAAGAACAAGCTGATATATTTATTTCAGAATGTACTATGTTCTTAGATGAATATAATGAAAATGTTATAAAAGCTGAATCATTTCATATCGACATACTAGATCAATTCACCATCTTAAACTAAAAATATTCTTCTTGACTTTTATCTACATTTCTGTTATAATCATATCTAATAAAATAAGAAAGGACTATTTTTAATATGAAGAAATGGCGTATATTAGAATATGATAACCGATATAAAATACAAAGAAGATTTTTGTTATTTTTCTGGACTGATGAAGGTGCATATAAAGCAATGTATGGTGAGCCGACATATTATATAACATATTATATAACATATTATGCATATCTTAAAGAAGCACAAGACGCACTAGACTTGATAATAAAAAGAAATAAACCCATCAAATGGACAGTTGTTGAGGAAAGATAATGGTAACATCTGAAGATTTTAATAGAAGAATTTTAGATGGACGTAAAAAAGATGGCTATACGTTTATGGGTGATGATTCATGGCATATTGATGAAGAAGCAACAATAAAATATTGTTTAACTAGTCATTGTAATGAATCACAATGTTATAGACACTCAATCATTCCAGAATCTAGGGGTGAAGCACAATGTTCATATCACAGTTCATTCAAAGAACCTAAATGTATAAAGACATTAGTATTGGATAAGGAACTGTTTACATTATAGAAATGACATACATAGAAAAGTTACAACAAATGATGAAAGATGGCTATACATTTAATGATGATTCGACATGGTATGTGACAGATAGACAATCAATATGCTATTGCTCAAGCAATGATCAATGTTATCACTATAAGATTATGTCTAAAATATTTACAGATGATCGCAAGTGCTCATTCACAGACAGATTCAAGCCTAACGATTGTATAAGATTTTCAAATATAGAAAGGGAACTGTTTAGAACAATATGAAAAGCCCAGAGCAAATAAAAAACTTAGACATATTAAAGCAAATGATGGCTAATGGATTCAAATATAATACAGCTGATAAAGATATATTAGAATCATGGTCTATAAAATATGAGTGTGATAATGATGATGGATCTATATGTGCCTTCGCAAACGGCAGATCATGCTATAAATATTACATATTTGTACCTACAGATGATGTAAAAGGTTGGTGCGGATTTAAAGACAGATTTATAAGGCCAAAAGGATATGTAGACTTTAATATACTAAAGGAGTTTAATGTAGAACTATGAATGAAATAATAAAAGACGCAAACTACATAAAACTTCTAAAACTACACAATGAAGGATATGAATTTAGACTTGATGATTATTGTGATGATTATAAAATAGATGAATGGACTATAAAAGCCTCATGTGATTTAAAAGGCAGAGAATGTAGTTGGAATAGAATCAGACCATGTTACTATAACTGTATAAATGATGTACAAAGAGATATGGGCTGGTGTGCATATGTAGACAGATTCAAAAAGCCTGAATCTAAAATAGACTTAGATATACAAGGAGAGTTTAATAAGCTATGAGTAATACAATAAAAGAACTAAAATGTGAGATTAATGATAAACTAATAGGCAATGGATGGAATACAACACATGAACTAGTAAAAGTTATAGAAATACAGGTAGTTATAACAGGCACAGATGAATATAAAAATCAATTTGTAATAAGACTATTGGAGGCATTTAGAAACCATAATGACATATAGAATATTAGAAAAAGAAGGAAAATATATGATACAATATAAGTATTCCGATAATTCAATAACTTTTGAGGACTGGCGAAATTATGAAAAACTATCAGGTGATGTATATATTTTTGAAACTCTAAAAGAAGCAGAAGATGCTATATATACTTTGTTACATCCACCAGTTAAAGCTAAATGGACTGAAGTTAAAAGGTATGAATATGGAAAAGTGTAAAAAAATAAAAAATATATAGTTATAGAAGAATTTGCATATGATTCAAAAGCAATATGAAGATAACTTTAAATTATTAACGCAATATATTAATGCCGGATATACTTATTGTGATAAAGATAACTGGTCTATAGATATAGAAAGCCCATGTAGTGCACGATGTTTTCTTCAGCATCACCAAACAGATTGCATGGGTTGGAAAATATTAGTCGATGGAAAACGCGAACCAGCATGTTATTGTGGAATAAGTGATAGATTTAAGAAACCAGAAATAAATGTATATTCTATTTTAAAGGAATTTAGCATAATATGATAAGCCAACAAGAACAAATGGGTGACAACTATAAAACTTTAGAACAGATGATAAAAGAAGGGTATACATTTACAAATAATGAAGGTGAGTATGATGAATGGTTTATAAAATCTGAATGTGGAAATCCTGAAAAATCTTATTGCTCATTTGCAAATGGTAGACCATGTTTTCAACATTATATAAGACTTTCTGTTAATAGTACAAAGGGCTGGTGCGGATTTAAAGAAAGATTTAAGCCTAAAAATATATGTATAATAAACATCTTAGAGGAATTTGAGAAACCATTATGATAGACGATACAAACTTTTTAGAAAAACTTACAAACATACAAAACGCTGAATATGGTTTTAGCCTACAAGATGTTCACAGTAATATATTTAAAGATTGGATAATAAAACGCCCATGTAATGCACATAACTGTGACTGGAACGTGAAAAGACCATGTTATCATTACTATGTAAGCACAGGATCATATGATCCTGGTTGGTGCTCACACATAGATAGAATATAGGATGCAGACGCAAAAATAAGTGAAAATGAATGTGAAAATGAATGTGAAAATGAATGTGAAAATGAATGTGAAAATGAATGTGAAAATGAATGTGAAAATGAATGTGAAAATGAATGTGAAAATGAATGTGAAAATGAATGTGAAA